>Ga0209211_10003753_pt1 | contig 24328 bp, 27 predicted proteins | sample RifGroA2_FD_183992 | JGI IMG/M metagenome (GOLD analysis project Ga0209211, IMG submission 183992) | Groundwater microbial communities from Rifle, Colorado, USA - Groundwater A2 (SPAdes) (version 2) | ecosystem: Environmental > Aquatic > Deep subsurface > Groundwater | place: Rifle, Colorado...
ATTTCCGGAAATCATCATAAGATCAAAAACTTCTTCATTAAAACCCATATTAACGTTAGAAAGCGCGTAAAGAACCGGATCGAGATTTATTTGGATTTGTTTTTCTTCGTTTGCCATATTTTTTATCTTATTACTTAATTAATTCTCACTTTTTATTTTAACTCATTCTGCCTCATTCCACAAAGAAGTCCGCAAAGGAGCTTAGCTCCTTTATTATTAAATGAGTAAAGGAGCTAAGCTCCTTTAAAAGAAGGGAACTCGGTTGAAGCTAGACCTCAACAGCCGTTGATCTGGACGGATTCAGGCAAATAAAAAGAGACAGTCGGCAACGACTATCTCCAAGACTATTATCGTATCATTTTGACACATTTATCGTATCATATTGATACGATTCCTGCCATATTGACGACAGTCATCAACGCCGTGATTGATTTCATTTTGTTCTTGTGTGAAACCCGGCTTAGCACAATTTTACTAGAAGAAATGACTTTGTAATTCTACAAGTTTTTTGCACTTGTAATCATTGCACTCTTTGCAGTTCTTGATTCTTTTATCAAATCCGCATTTCCTGATATCGCAACGCTGACAATAAAGATAAACTGGTCCGTCCGAAAGACAACCGCGACAATTAATCTCTTCCGGTTTAATTGGCGGCCGATTACGATTACTTTCTTTGTATCTTTCCGTCCACTCTTTGGCCGTTTTCTTTCTTAATTCGTCGTCGTCATTCTTTGTGGCAATAAACGCAGCACACGAACTGCAATCCAAACCGCATATTGCTATATATTTTTCGTCCATAAAAATTTCCTTTGTTTCAAGCTAAATTTTGATTATTTTTTCCAATTAAACATATCTTTGACAAAACTAGAAACTGCCGAAGCCGTAGTTGTTATGCCAAAAATAAACCAATTACTAGTTTCACTAACTAAATAACTATTATGAGGTAATTCTGGATTTTCTTGTTTAAAATCAAAACGATTATTCATAACATTAGCTTCCTCCTTCTGCTTTGTCTGTGTAGCTAAAAAAGGGAAATGATTCAAAAATATAATTGGTAATATAAGAATCGCAAATATTTCCTTAATTTTTTCTTTCATATCGAGTAAATTTTAGTTATTCTTGTTTTTTTAATACTGCTTCTATGAGTTGTTTTACTAAATTTATTGGAATAGCAAACCCAATATTGGTTGGAAATCCAACTGGCTGTCCGCCAACAATCATTTGAGGCGCATTTCCCAACATCAATGGATCAAATCTGGCGCTTATCACACCAATTACTTCTCCATTATCAATATTGAAAACAGGAGCACCACTGTTTCCTTCCATTGTCATGGCATCTAATTGAAAGTGTCTGATAATAGAATCTCCGACCTTCTTGGGTCGAAACGCACTTACTATTCCTCTGGTAGTAGATGGCGTAAAACCTCCTCCAGTTCCTCCGCCAAATGGAAAACCACAAAAAGCTATGTCATGACCCTCTTCTACGAATTCAGAATCCCCAAAATTAACAGTTTTAAACTCTATCTTTCGATCTAATGGAGGAGGCGGGAGTTTTATTATTGCAATATCTCTTTCATTATCAATCAAAGCTATCTCCGATGCAGCCCAAATATAATTTCCATTTTCTTTGATCCCAATATTTAATTGCCCCTGTTTACCCAAAACAACGTGTGCACACGTACAAATATAACCCTTTTCAGAAATAACGAAACCGGTACCCATTATATTGAAATTCATTTGACCTTGTTGAAAAGTAGACGTGGCGAAAGCCACGGGAACTATCGAAGGCTTTATTAACTTTATTATGTTATTTAAATTTGACATAATTTTATTTCTTAATTAATTCTTCGACTTTCGTTTTAACTTGCTCTAATAATTCCTTTGCTTTTTTGCGGGTTTCGTGGGACTTACTGACTAAATCAGCGATTTTTTGCTGAGTTAGTTTGGGTAAAATCGGGATATAAAAACTTTTTACTTGTAAATCTGAAATCTTGGGTTGAGCCGTCTGGCTCGATTCTTTTCCAAATTGCCATCTTCCTATTATTGATTGCAGAACAATGACTAAATATTCTGGAATTATCTCTTGTTTATTCTTGATAGAAATTTTTCCTGTGTTGTTTGATATAAATGAATTATTAAATTCTTTATCTACTAATGCCGATGCACCAACGCTACCTATAGAGGCGAAGACAATGTCGTCTGTTTTTACGATTGTTTCATTTTTGTTTTTAAAATTATTAATATAAACCAGTCCCGATTTTTCAAGACGGCCAGAAGAGAAATCTCCACCTCTTAAATAGGGCACTCCTTCTTCCTCTGAATAATAATTTGGACTAATAAGAGATCCCCTTTTAACAATGGTTACGTCGCCCAATTTTTTCTTATTTTTAAGTTTAGAAATAAGTTCTTTATACTTCGGCTGGAAGTATTCGGCATCGGCGCGATGGCTTGATTTTACATCAGAAAGATTGACAACATAAGACAAATCATTTTCAACCTCAAAATCCTTTAATCCTAACTCCTCTAAAAGTAAGTCCTCGGCTCGAGAGTAAAGAGATTTTGAATTTTCTAATTTTTCTTGCGCTTCTATAACTTGATTTTTAATCTCACTTCTAAATTTCTGGTCGCCCAGACACATCTTGGTTTCTAATAAATCTTCGATGGTAATGGCTGGGTACATTGTTGCAGTAGTTTTTCTGTCTAAAAGTTTTATAATTGGACGAGACTTGAGATAAGCAAATAAATATTCTGGTTCAATTTTTTCTGGTTGCAAAACCGCAAAACCGGACGAACAAACTAAATTTTTAACATCTTCTCTAATTAAACTAACAGCATTGCGAATTGGCCTAACAGTAGAAACAATGACATCATCTTGTTTGACAATCCATTGCGCTCTATCTGGTGCATTTTCTCCTAGAATTTTGGCTTTATTATATTCACCAGTTAATAAATCAACTTCCGAAATTTCAATGTATTGAAATAATTCACCTTTTTGTGGCCTAAATTTTCTTTTTGGATTTGTAGCCACCTCTCGTATAGGCACCGCTCCTAGTTTATTAAGATTATCAACCAACCCTAAATACTCCTGCTGATAGTATTCCGCATCCAGCCGCAAAGCGCCTTCGAGCTGAGATTTTTGGATTATAGAATAAGTAATCATAGTTTTGGAATATTCAAGTTTTCTCTAACTCTTTTAATCAAATCGTCATTGTTTCTCCTATCTTCAAAATTGAAAATACCATTTGATAAACCGATGAGGCAATGCGCCACTTCCGAAATTTCCTCTCTTAACTTTACAATTCTCACAAAAGGGATTTGTTTGTAGTTTTCTTCTAATTCACAAGAAAGATCTCTCAAAACCTTTGAACACTCTAAATATTTATCTTTTTGTGGTTGAGCCATTTCTGATGTAATACCTGGACTTGTTATGATATTTGCATAAAATTTAAGTTTATTATCAATTTTACCAATAATCGCCTTATATTTTTGTATCGGCTCTAGAAAAAATTTCGAAATAATTTGACTAATAACAAAGACCAAAACTCCTGAAATAACGGTTTGAAAAACAATACTTTGCAACAGATTAATAAACCAATTCATGTTTTTTGTTTGAAAACTAAATTTTTACTCTTTAAAACTCTTTAACTAGTCCGTACTTGACACAACTTTTTAATATGATAATCTATAAATGGTACTTGTGAGGGCTTTGGCCCTCCCGCGGTTCAATAAAGGAACGACCTTTAAACCGCAGACAGGTACCATCAGAATTTTATTGCGTTTCTAGATCGCCCTCGTAGAGGGCTTTTTTAATTCTCCCATCATAATTTCTTCGTTGTTTCCAATAGGGATAGATTGACCAAAAGAATTTTTTACCACCTTCAATCTCTTTTATGATAATTTTTAGCCGGATATTATTTAAGATAGCTACAAAGGCATAATACTTTACAGTTATTATTCTGCGTTCCCAACGCGAATTTATCTTCTGCCGCTCAAAATTATTTGACTCCCTAAATTCTTGAAGAGTGTGAGATTTTTTAATAATTTCCGGAGATAAGCACAAAAATTTTAACCTCAAATATTGATCTTTTATAAGACGCGTCTTGTTCCACTCTTTAAATTTAATATGATCTAACCCTTTAGAATTAAAAGTGATCCGTTCGTTGAAATAAGGACAATGTACTTCTCCAATCGTTTTATAAAACGATTCTGCATCGGATTTTATTTTTGTAAACTTTTCAAAACTGATCTCCATCTCTAGAAATTAAATTTTTGATCTTTAGCGAATTTAATAAACTCTTCTGCGATTTCATCTAAATCGTCGTCTAAAACCTTTTTACCTCTTGCGTCGTGGATATAATTTCCGTTAACGTCCTTTTTAAAAACATACTCTCCAGAATTATCTTTTCCGGATTTTTTGGAAACCGCCATAAATATTGGATAATCTTTTGGAAGTTTTTCGTTTTCTAACCATTTTTGCAAGAACAAAACGGATGTTTTTGTACCTGTACCTTTTGCAGGCGCCGGAAGCTTAAATGTGTTTCCGTGCAAACCCACAACTGCTAGGATCCTTGCCTTATCAAAAAGATATCGCCTAACATATTCCATATTCGTGTTATTCAAAACTCCTTGCGGCAAAACAATTGCCACTCTTCCCCCAGGACGAAGCGCGTCAATATCTCTTTCAATAAAAAGTATGTGCCGCTCCATCTTTGGCCTTATTTTGCTGTCCTTCTTGGCAAAATCATACTGTCGCAAAAGCCCGCCATCGGTAATTTCTCCGGCGAAAGGAGGATTAGTCAGAAGAATATCGAAATTTAAGTGCCGAAAGGTTTTTCTATTTTCCTCGTCCTCGGCAGAATTAGAAAAATTATAAAGCAGCTCTTTTAATTCAACCCTCGCAAATTCGGCAGCATCGCCCGTCCAATCTCTTGCATCCAAAGAGTTTCTTTTAAAGATATGGTGTTTACCGTCACCGGCGATAAGCATCAGGGCTTGAGAGATTTTTCTCATCTTATCATCAAAATCTACTCCAAAAAGATATTTTGAAGCATATTCTTTTTTTGCCTCCTGCGAAGCATTCTCCAGATATTTATCCCAAACCCAATACATCGTATGAAGTAAAAATCCGCCCGAGCCGCAAGCAGGATCTATGATATATTCTTCTTTTCTGGGATTAAGTATTTTAACGCACATTCTAATCGCATTTCTTGGCGTAAAATATTGGCCCTTTTGTCCTTTTGAAACTTCGGTTATTAAATGCTCAAAGGCTCTATCCACAATTTCGAGTTCCTCTCTGCCCGTTCCAAAAAGTTTAATCGTTTGCAAAAGAGGTATGCAAACTTGTAATTGATCTGGAGAAAGCTCTATCTTGTCTGTTGAATTAAAAATATTAGGCCATTTTGCGATCGCGGAATTAAAAAGATTATCATTTATAACCTGATATGTTTTCTTAGGATCTTTATATTGTTTAAAGATGACTTCTCCGTCTTGACGATAATTTTTGGCTTGATCCTCGTCATACAACTTGGCATAAAGAAGCTTAAAAACCTCGTCAAAAACGGATTCTCCAGAAGCAGCTAAAACAAGCTCTTCCAAACGATTTATAATGAAAGCTAAATCGAAATTCTTGTCCAGTGTTTTGTAAAAAAGTTTTTCTTCGAATAAATCATCCCATGCCTGATCAACCCTTGGAATATCTGGAAATGTAGTCACGTATTCTTTCGGGAATGGTCGATATAAAATGAATTTTTGAACACCATTTGACCAAACGCCACCTTCGGCCCATTCACCACTCATATAGGTTTTTAACTGTTCTTCGGCTTTCTTAGCGTTTGGTTCTTTAATTTCAAAGATTATATAAGGCGTAATTTTATCCTCTTTTAAAATGACGATATCCGCTCTTTTCGCGTGAACCTCCCTGCCGAAATGGACACTCTTTTCTGTTTCCATACGCTCAAAAGGATAACCGTAAATCTTATTTAATTTATGGAGCCAAAGTTGACGGATTATTTCTTCTGGTTTTCTATTATTCTTTTGTTCATCGTAGACAAATTTTTGCTCATTTGATTTTAAATCTCTCACGTAATACCTATGCGATTCTTGTTCGGTAATGTATAAAATTTCGGAAATATCGAAACCGCCGAATTCTTTTAGACCGTACTGTAATCCTTGATCTTTAAAAATCTTCCCGATTACTTCCTGTGATTTATTTGGTTTTATTGTTGGCATAATTTTAATGGATTAACCGCCATTGACCATTTTTAATAATCGAGATTATCTTTCCTTTGAGAGAAACATCTTCTGTAAAATGAATAATATCGTATTTAGGATTTTCGGGCTTGAGATACAGGAAAGGCGGTTTATTCTCCGAAATGAATCTTTTTACTGTGGCAGAATCTCCGATTTGTGCATAAACCACATCTCCTGAAACAAATTCTTTCTGTGTCTTGACCAAAACAATCGCTCCATCATTAATCCCGGCATTTATCATTGAATCACCAGAAATTCTCAAGAGAAAAATATTATCCTTCAATTGTTCTAACCTTTCCTCGCCAATATACGAAGGGATGATTTGCCATTCCCCGTGTGCATCTATTGACTCAAGGGGAATACCGGCACTAGCGGTTCCCAAGAAAGCGGATAAAGTAGGTTTATCGATAGTGTCGTATCCTAATGGCAAAATCGAAATAGTACGCGCGCCCTCTTCTCTTTTGATCAATCCTTTATTTTTTATCTTTTCTAAAAGATCAATAATTGATTGGTTTGAAGATACATTTAATCTTTCTCTCATATCTTCAAAAGTCGGGGGATAACCGGTATCCTTTATATATTCATAGATAATAGAAAGTAGTTCTTTTTGTCTTTTAGTTATAACCTCTTTTTCCATATTATATCAGTATATCTGACTAAAAGGTCGGGTGTCAAGCTTTAACCTATGAATAAACTAAAAATCACCTTGAATATGGTGATTTTTGAACATTTTGGACTTTCACTCTATTCTAAAGATAACCCTCCGTCAATTTGGGAGATAAACTACTCTAAAGGAGCTAAGCTCCTTTAGAACAAAGAAATAACCAAAAAACCAACCAGCATCAGAATCAGAGAAATGAGGAATAAAAAGATGATGTCCATTGTTATTTCACTCTGTTCCAAACCTAAACGGCTGAGATTGCTTTAATTTACTTGCTATTGGCGCATTCGCCTCTGATATATGACCCAGTAAGAGGATTCTTGCAGGCCTCGCAGTCATTGGAAAAAGTTTGGTAAATCGGATCGCATGGCTCTTGTATGCATTGAATATTCATCTTGGCGCAGACCGGATCGTAAATTTCATAACAGGCATCGGCATTTCTCTGTTCCGGAGTGCAAACAATAACATGAGCGAGATCAAAAACATTTCCAGCGGGCGTCTTTGATTGATAGATCCAATAACCCCCTGCCCCGATAACGATTAACGCTATAACAGCTAGAATTGTTTTTTTAATCATATTTTTTATTTACGCAATTATTTGCTTATTTCCTTTTTTCATTCTACCTGAATTTTTGCCGGAATTCAATTCGTTAGCTCCTCATCTTCAAATAATCTCATTTTCTTTGCCGCCCATCAAAAATTCTCCTGAAAGAATTTTAATAAACGTCGGCTCCATATTTTTTACTTTACCGAGAATAAACAATTTTTTGATAGCCGTGCTTTGCCAGAAACGGCTCGATATCAGAATAAGTTTTGCCCGCCAGCATGCCGCCGGCAAAAGCTTTCTCCTGGGTAACATCGGCCAGGTAAAAGCCGGGCATTTGAAAACTGTCCTTCTTTTCGCTTGAGTCAAACTCAAAATCAACCACGACCAGGCCTTTCAGATCGTCTTGGTAAACATCAATTTCCGCGGTTCGGTTTTCAAAGTCATAGTAATACCGGATTTTCCTGAACCTTTTCCCTTTAATTCTTGACAGTTCCTGGTATTCTGTTTCGGACAAAGGAATCGTTTGCTCATTTTGCTCCGAGGAATCAGTGCCGGCCAAAGGCATCTTTTTAGTCATCTCGAAACTGTCCCCTCTTTTCCTGATTCTCAAAACAGGGTGTTCTGTAGACGCAGGAATATAAATATCAACAATTTCTATTGAATCTGATTTTTCGAAACCTTCCGGCAATCTCTTTAACAAGAAGATCCTTTCTAATTCTATTTCCATATCCTTCACTCTATCAAAAAACCGCCTCAATCGCTGCTTTGTTCTTCTCTTTCTTTCCGTTCCACTCTTTTCTTGTCAATTTCTTTCAGGTATATTTTTCTGATCCTGATATTCTTGGGAGTAACTTCCACTAATTCATCATCGCCGATGTACTCTAAGGCCTCTTCCAGCCCCATTATCTTCGGAACATTAAAATGCTCTGTATTGCCTTCGCCCTTAGATCTCATATTTGAAAGCTGTTTTGTCTTGCAGACATTCACCCTGATATCGCTAGATCTTGAATTCTGGCCGACAACCTGGCCCTCATAAACGATAATGCCCGGGCCTAAGAATAACACCCCCCGACCCTGAACGTTTTTTAATCCGTAAAGGTGAGTTTCCCCTGTTTCATGGGCGACTAAAGATCCCTGGGTTCTTTCCTGCCAATTTCCCGGATCTGGCTGGTATCGATAGAAAGCCGTGTTGATTATTCCCAGCCCCTTAGTATCGGTCAAGAACTCATTCTTATAGCCCATCAGTCCCTTGGTCGGCACAATGAACTCCAGAAATACAATATTGCCGGCATTTTTCATTTCCACCATTTCCCCTTTCCTGCTTCCTAATTTCTGGATTACTATCCCCTTATAATCTCCGGGGACCTCAATAAAAACATTTTCAAAAGGAACCATCGTCTGCCCGTTTATCTCTCTGACAATGACCTGCGGCTTTGAAACCTGAAATTCATAACCCTCCCGGCGCATTCTTTCTATCAGGATAGACAAGTGCAGTTCTCCGCGCCCGGAAACAACCCATTGCCTGTTATCCGCATCTTCAACTTTTAAGGCGACATCTGTTTCCAGTTCTTTGAATAATCTTTCCCTTATCTGCCTTGAAGCGGAAAACTGCCCTTCTTTTCCGGCAAAAGGAGAATCGTTCAGCATAAAAGTCATTTTTACGGTCGGCTGTTCCACGTCGATAATTGGCAAGGCGATTGGATTTTGAGGATCGGTGATTGTTTCCCCTATTTTCACATCCGGTATGCCGGCTAAAGCGACAATATCTCCTGCTGAAACTTCGTCAGCATCAATTCTTTTCAATCCGGAAAACGTCATTAAAGAAACCAATTTGTATTTTTTCTGCTCGTTATTATGATTTATATGCATTATTTCCTGATTAGCCTTGATGGTGCCGTTATGAATCCTGCCGATGGCGATCCTTCCCTTGAAATCATCTCCGCTGATTGAAGTTACCAATATTTGCAATGTTTTTTCCGGATCACAAACAGGGGCGGGAATATACCGCACTATTTCTTCAAAAATAGGGATAATATTCTCCATTTTTGGGATATCCGGCGTTTTCCCGGCCTTGCCTTCCCGGCCTGAAGCATAAATAACGGGAAAGCTTAATGACTGGTCATGGCCGCCTAATTCTAAAAATAATTCCATGGTCGCTTCCAGAACAAAGTTTGGCCTGGCTCCTTCCTTGTCTATTTTATTTATAACTACAATAATCTTATGGCCCATTGCCAGCGCCTTTTTCAGAACAAATCTGGTCTGGGGCATAGGCCCTTCTTTGGCGTCAACTAAAAGCAGACAGCCATCGGCCATATTTAAAACTCTTTCCACCTCTCCGCCGAAATCCGCATGGCCCGGAGTATCAATGATATTTATTTTTATGCCTTCGTAATATACGGCGGCGTTTTTTGAAAAAATAGTGATGCCTCTTTCTCTTTCTATTTCATTGTTATCCATGATGCAGTCGTTGTCGACAACGTCTTTTGTAAGACTGGTTTTTGACTGACGCAAAAGAGCGTCCACCAGCGTGGTTTTCCCATGGTCAACATGGGCGATGATGGCAATATTCCTTATGTTATCCATGTGATTAAAAACTAAAACCTCGCTGTTGAACGGAGCTTCATTTATTTATGCCGGTTTTTACCTCCCTACTTTTTGGAAACCTTTTTGATTGATTTCACTACTTTTGCAGTGTCTGCCATGGCTTCTACCGCTTTAATAAGCCGATCCATTTTTACGTTCAATATTTCTAACTGCTTCGCTAGCTCATCATTATTGCCTTTGGAGTAATTAATATTACTCCTATCGCTTCCAAAATCTGGTTTAACAGAAGTCTTGTAGCTGTCATAATTCTTTTGCGGAAATCTATCCCCGCCTCTGTTATTTCCAGTTTCTTTTTTGCCTTCAAAACAAATGCTGCAATACACCGGCTTATCGCCGGTCGGCCTGAAAGGCACCTCGCATGACTTTCCGCATTGGTCGCAAGTCGCTTGGTGCATAGTGACTGGGCCGCGGCTTCTGCTGTCGAAGCCGCCTCTGCCGCCGTGGCCACCGAAACGCTTTTTAAAGTCTCTCATGTGTTTGTATATTATGTTAAATATTTATATTATTATTTTATCACAAAAGAAACAATTACTTAACCGATGAATGTCAGCGCCATGCCCCGTTTATTCCATCTGCCGGTGCGTCCGATGCGGTGGATATAATCAGTATAAGTTGCCGGCAAGTCGTAGTTTATAACATGGCTGACATCGGCAATATCAAGCCCGCGGGCGGCCACATCGGTTGCCACCAAAATCTGAATACGGCTCTGTTTGAATAAAACTAATGCTTTTTGGCGCTGGGAATGACTTTTGTTTCCGTGTATAGAATCCGCCTTGAAGCCTTTGTTAGAAAGAATTTTTGATAATTTTTCCACTCCGTGCTTGGTTCTGCCAAAAATAAGCACTTTATTAAATTCTTGCCGGATCAAAAGGCTGTTAAGCATGTTCAGCTTGGTATTTCCCTGGGCTACTCTGATGACATTTTGTTCAACATTTTCTGCCGTCTCCCTGACCTTGATCAAAATCCTGACGGGGTTTCTGAGAAATTCTTTAATAAGCTTTTCTATTTCATACGAAATGGTGGCTGAGAAAAAAAGGACCTGGCGCTCTTTAGGCAATCCGCTCATTATAAAGCGCGTATCGTCTATAAATCCCATATCAAGCATTCTGTCGGCTTCGTCCAGCACAATCGTGTTGAATCTTGATAAACTGATCATTCTTCTATCGATCAAATCTTTTAATCTTCCCGGCGTTCCGATAATGACATTATAGCTATAGCGAAGATCTGAAATCTGCCTGCCGATGCTCATTCCTCCGACGCAGCAAACAGAAAACATCTTTATCGCCTTAGTAAGAAATTTAAATTCCTGATCTATCTGAATGGCAAGTTCTCTGGTCGGGGCAACAATCAAAACCTGCTCCCTTGAATTAAGTATGATTTTATTGATTAAGGGTATAAGAAAAGCAGCGGTTTTTCCGGTACCAGTGCTGGCAATGCCTACCAGATCAGAACCATTGATAACATAAGGAATAGCCTGATCTTGAATTGGTGTCGGCGTTTTATATCCCTTCATGGCAACGGCCTGAATTAATCTTTGATCAACCTTAAAATCCTGAAACTTATGTTCAGGCATGAAATGATCAGCTTCTCCAAGCGCAATCGCTTTATTGATAAATTTAGAGGGGTCTATATTTTCTCCGCGCTGGCCTCTAACCGAAGCGCCTCCGCTCTTTTTGAATTGAGAAGATCTGAACAAAAACTTCCTTGGCTTTGAGCTATTAACTTTGTTGAAACTTCTGGTATACATATTTTTATCTAATAAAAAAAGGGCGGCTAGTCGTCGCTAAGTTTTTACAAGAGCGTTCTCTAGAAATTAAAAACGGCGAGATTTAGTGATATTAATAGCGAATCAGAGATTCGATATATCAACTGTTATAATATATATCTAAATTAATGCTTTGTCAAGGATATTTACGCTTAATTTTGAAAAAGAACGCACCCTTTATTGTGGTGCGTTCGATTTCGTCAGTCGCCGCAAGAACAAAAGCCACAGTGCTGACATTATAGAAAAAGCCCGAGGTCAGACCTCGGGTTTTTTATCCGATTCGTCAGTTGGCTAGAACCTAGTTTCATACCAATCTGCAAACTTAACAATTACTTCCTTAAATGGACTCAAACTATCTCTAATATTAGGATCTTCCCCAAAAGTCATATTTTTTCCATCTGCGATAAAAATAGGATCAAACCCAAATCCCTTTTCGCCCCGCAATTTATCCGATATTCTTCCCTTAAGCGAGGCTGTAAATTCAATGGGAGTCCCTTTGGGTTCACAATAACCAATGGATAAAATCCACTCAGCTTCTCTGTCTTCTTCTTTTTCCATCAACTTAAGAATGCCTTCATTTGCAATACGCTCCAAAACAAATTTTGTATTAACCCCGGGGAAACCATTCAACTTTTTGATAAAAAGACCCGCATCCGTAACAATAATAGGTTTTTTGTGCTTCTCAGCACACCATTTAGAGCCATTCAACACCACTCCATTTGTCGTTCCCTCTGTTTTATCTTCCGGATATTCATCATTTATTATTTCAATCTTTAAATCTAAACCAAGTTCCTTCAAATTATTATTTATTACTTTTACTTTTCCTGGATTAGAAGTTATTAGATAAATAATTTTTTCCATGTTTTTATTTTACCGAAAAACGCCTCTTTGGCGATTCTTATTAGCTCCCCAGCCCAAAGCTTATTATGGCGGCAGTAGTCCGACATATCGCTCGGCATACTAACTCTGGAAAACTGGGGTTATATCTCAATGATGTCAGACGCTTTAATTAATAATGTTAAATTTTCCATTTGCGGTTTTCTCTAATATTTCTAAAGTTGCCCTTACGGAAGGATTATTCGTATTCATCAAAACCAGTCGTGATCCGTATTTGTCTGATAGAAGGGTTAAAAATTCGTCACCCCAAGACGGAGAAAAAGTTATTACCCCGTCAAAATTAATCTCGATATTCTCACCATCTTTCAAGTCTTTTAAAACCGGGTTAATTGCCGAAAATGCCTCTCTGCCAGTTTGCCGAGAAATAAGGGTAACGCCAAACTTTTTAAGTTCAATAATCATATTTTGAAAATTTTAAAAAGTAATTAATGCCAAACATCCGTGAAAACTTTCTTCTCCTTTTGTTATCCTTAATTCCTGATTTTTTCCCTCCATTTTTAACGCTGCGTCCCCGCTTTGAAAAAGCAAATCAATTGGGTTTTCTGAAACAACCTTCCTAACATATTTTAATCCGTTACCTCTATTTTCAGGCGCCCGCCCGGAGATCATTTCTGTAAAGGCAGTTAATAGTGCTTGCTCGTGATCTTTCAATTCTGGTTTTACCCTTTTTAAAGTTTCTAAAATCCCCAATCCGCGATCCGCTAAAACTATTTGCCGTTTATTCAAATCGTAGCCAAAAAAAATTCCCGGCGTATCAAGCCACTGGCCTAAATTATGATCAAAAGAATTATTTCCAATCTCTCCGGCGATAGAAACAACGAGTGATAACAAATCCCCTAAATCAGTTCTTTGAACCATTGAACTTTGCATTTTTATTAAATACGACTGGAAAATAGCGCTATTTTGACAATAAAATTCTTCTGGAAACTTTGTCTGATAAACTACCCATTCGCGCGCTAATTTAAATAAGTCGTTCAAAAATATATCAATATCTGCTTTTTTATAGTAACGATGCCCCTTGGAACTCTTCCTTGTAGATGAAAGTCGACCGCTTTTACCCCAGCGCCGAAGCGTCATAATTGAAACTTTTAATAATTTTGCCGCCTCGCTTATTGATATTAAATTATCGTTTTCCATAAAATTAAATCACAATGTTATAATATCAAACCTATACATTCTGTCAATGAACCTATACATTTTAAGCTAAAAATGTACGAATTAATTCGAATAAAGCCAAAAACCGCGAAAAGGGCGATTTTGTCGATTTACTCTGAGCCGGGTCTTGGCAGATTCCCGGCAACATCTCACCGTTTCTGGTGAGGATTACCCCTTACTTCCGAGCCTCAACCTTCAAACTTTCAAGAGGCATGTCTACACCGATTACCCGGCCAGAATCGCCTACTTTTTTAGCCGCCAAGAAACAATCAAATCCCGCCCCTGATCACAAATCTAAAACAACTTCGCCTTCTTTAATTTCTCCCAACCCTAATGGACTGCCGCAACCGCAACTATTACAACAACCACCTTCAGCGGCAATTTTGCCGTAATGCTGTTTAACTATTTTTTTAATTTTAAGCTAAAACTGCCAGCGATATCGGAGAATGTTTTCTGATACTCGGCCCAAGCGCTTTGGAGAGTATTAAAAGATATTATCCAGACATCATCACCTGTGCCCTTAACCGCCACCATCAAAATTTTAAAGTTTACTCCCTGTTGGATAAAACTCGCTTCAAACGCCCGAGCCGCTTTACCATTTATGGTCGTATCGTGTTCTTGCGCGAAAACAACGCCGGAAATTGTTTGCTGCAGCTGGCTCTTAACGCCCTGCAAATATTCATTCAAACTTTCTCCTTGCAGAGTATCATAACTTACGGCAAAATAACTTCTAAAATTAATCTTCTGGGCCGCGGGGTCGTTGAGTTGCTCATCGGCGTTAACAGCCATTGCTGAAGATCCCATCGCAGGTGCGGTCTTCCGCCAGCCTTCAGGAAGGTTGATTTCAAAGTCATCAGTTATCAATTTATTTTGCGATTGCTCTGAGCTTATTTGATCATTAGCCCCGGATTGTCTTAGGGGCATATTATTTTCAATTAAACTGGCGGGCGCTTTATTCTTTTGAATGAAATAAAAACCAATCACTGCCGCTATGGCGACAATCACGATGATTGAAACGATAATTGCGATTTTGTTTCTCATATTTTATTCTACTAAAAAACCTTCGCTTTGGCGATTCTTTAGCAATCTTTTCGAGTAAATGATAGAAATTAGAACCTAAATAAATTCTGGAGATATTCAAATGCAACCATCCAGATTATACTAGCAACCACAACGCCACAAATAAATCCCGATAAAGAAGAGGCGAGCAAGTGGCCAAGCTTGAATTTATATTCTCGATTTTCTTCTGAAATAAAATCTCGTTTAATGTTGTCCATATTATTTAAGTTAATTTGATTGACCTTTTATATATCTTACCAAAAAACTGCCTCTTTAGCTATTTTTGTCAGCTCTCTTGATTGGACAATGTTCAAAACCTGCTTTACAACGAAATACAAATATGCCCGTTAAAACACTTACCTTCCCCGCAATCGCAGCTTTTTACCTGATGGCTATTGGTTGGCGAACAACCACAGGCGCCGATTAAACATGAATTCGGGAAATCGCCGGTTGAATTGCAACACAATGATGTTTTAATGCTTCCTCTAGAAAGCACACAAGTTTGTTCTTTTTTGGTTTGATAAAACCAAAAGCCTATTCCGATGATGACGGCTATTATAATCAAGACAAAGATGATTTTTTTAGACATTTCTTATTGCTTAATTGATGGCTTTATTCTACCAAAAAACCGCCCCGATAAAAAGGCGGTTTTGTCAGCTCCCACGGTTGAACGGTGTTAGAACCTGTTTGGCAGGTTCTTTAGTATAAAAAACTGATAAAATGAGTTATTTTATTATTTTAATAGCTTTCCCTTCTATGATAGCTTTGGTGATTTTTTTATAGGCCGATGATAAAATTCTCTGAAAAGTGCTCTGTGAGGTATTCATCTTTTTCGCTGCTTCTTCCTGTTCTAAATCCTTTATGTTTCTTAATCTTAAAGCTTCCGCCTCTTCGGTAGTTAACTCAATAATCTCTAAATGTCTCATTGGCACGCCCTGAGGTTTGAAATAAGTTACATTGGGATTGAATCTGATTCTCCGGCAAAGTCGTGGTCTGGACATAATAATTGAAATTATTAAAACTTAATGATATTCTTATATCTGAAGAAGGTCTTCCCGGCTCTCTTGAAAGAAAGAGCCGGGCTCCCGACCTTTTTTTATTTTTGCTGGTTCTTAAGGGCGATCTTTTCTTCGCGAATCGCGGACAATTCTTCTTCAAGCATCTTTTCTTCATCTTCCAAGGCGGCAAGTTCGTTTTTTGGAGATATAAATCTCCTAAACCCACCTCCGCCAAAACAACCCCAACCTCGTCTCATACCGCCTCCGCAAGGGCCTAATCCCCAGCCTGTTCTAGGGCCTTGTCCTGTTGGACCAGTTCCATCTCGTCTTGGCATATTTTTATAATAATTAAAATTTTATTAGCGAGGAAGACGACCTTTTATTATTACCTCCTCTGTTATGAATATACACCCATAACCATGGTCTGTCAATACCTTAACTATCCCCAACCAAAAATCCGCCTCAATAAAAAGGCGGTTTTGTCAGCTCGATCCAGCGGACGATTTTAGAACTTTGAGATGGGAAGAAGTGTTCGGTTATCCGGAAGGTGCACTAAAACAGATGAAAGAATTATTAGCCACTGATTGATATTAGACTCTGCCCTACCCTATTATAAAAACCCTTCTTTTTTTTAAACACAAAATCCCGTGACAAAACGGGATTTTATGTATTTCTTAATCTATTCTAAACTACTGAATCGCTGAATTTACTGCTTTTTCAGCATCAATTAAGCCATAACCAAAGTAAACATCTGTCCCAGTTAAACCCAAATCTTCATTAATGCCATTAGTCTTTAGAAAACTTATTATCTCATTCGGTGTGCAACCGGATGCTAATCGATTTTCTGATGTGCAACCTTTTGCCCTTAACACTAAAGCAACTGCTCCTGTTACGTGAGGCGTAGCCATAGAAGTTCCGCTGCCTTCATGATAATAGCCGTCATTCCATGTAGAATTAATTTCTTCTCCGGGTCCTGCTAATAAATTAATCGAAGCAACCGATGAATCATCGTTGGGCTCATTAACAGAAGAAGCATAGGAGGAAAAATAAGCCAAGCCGTCCTCGCCATTAGCATCCATAACAATGGCTTTTCCCTCCTTGCAAGTATCAGGAGACTTTGTATTACTACAGGTAGCTGAAACAGCGATAGTTTCTGGCCATCTGGCGGGCCAAACGATACTGCTATCAGTTTCACCATTATTTCCGGCAGCAGCCACAATAGTTATCCCTGCATTGTAAGCCGCTATAATGGCATCATGGTAAGATTGACTGCTACCGCTTGAACCTATACTCATATTTGCTACCTGCATTCCGTGATCAATAGACCACTGTAAGCCATCAATGATATCAGAAGCAAAACCAACGCCTCTACTATTGAGTACTTTTACTGCATAAAGTTCAACTTTGGGCGCAGTTCCTATCACTCCAATTTCGCTATCAAGAGCGGCCACAATTCCCGCTACATGGGTTCCATGTCTATAATCATCATTGTAACTCTTTCGAGAATTGATAGCGTTATACCCACCAGTAACGTACAAGTCAGGGTGATCTAAATCAATTCCCGAATCAATAATAGCAACCCTAATTCCTTGACCCGTATTGGCATCTGTTTTAGTCACCGGTAATGTGGTCTGATCCCAAGTTTCTGCCCAGACATGGTCGGCATCAATTCGATTCACTCCCCAAGCCATTTCTTCGGCTGGCTGAGGTGGCGGTTGTGGTTTCCCTTTCAAAGCAAAAACCACATCATCATTATCTATTCTTAAAATTACTGCTTGCTTAACCAGGGCCATTTCGGCTTGCGGAGATAATAAAACTGCCATTCCATTAACTAAAGGCAAATCTTTTATCTTTTCTCCGCCAAAATTCTTCATTAAGGCTTCTTTGGCTGGTTCATCTACTCCAGATTGAAAAACGACAATCTTTCTTGCTATTGGTGGCTGAGGAGCTGCCTGAGAGACTAAAGCCATTCCAACCAAACTCAAAGCTATTCCGGCTATTACTACGCCAACTACTAAAATACTAAATCGCTTTTTCATATTCAATATTTTAATTAAATTTTAAGCTCTCGACTTTTTTATAGATTGCCCGTAGGAACTTCTACTGTTAGTTCGCCAAAGGGTTCGGGAAGTAAGGGATGAAGTGTAATTCTTGCGACTCGTCCATCTTCGCCAATAACTACATCCATGCCAACATCAGGATAAACAGGAACCTGTGGAGGCGGCTGGCCTTCTGCTCCCGCTGGCCTCAACATTGGTCTTTCAAATTCCTCCCTTCGGAAAAAGGTCACCAAATATTTTCCTTCGCCTAAATCTTCTGACTTTATAACATCTGAATTATTTTCTGGGGTGGGAACTATCCAATCAGGATGTTCTTGCACAATTAAATTTTGGTCCCAAATAATATCGGCTGCCGTTTCCATTATTCCCCTTTCCCAATCGTGGCCGACCGGGCCAAGCTCCTGTCTTCCCAGCCAAACCCAGTTTTTTCCGGGATAAAGAGTGGCTTCTCTATTGACCAAATTGGTTTCCCAGATATCCTCGCCTTCTTTCTTAAATTCAATTTTGACAATTTTAAATCTTACTTCCTTGATCGTTAAGCCCAAACCGGCCTGGTCTTTGGCAAAAATATCGGAATAGCCAATTACTAAACCCAGATAAGGGATAAGCAATAATCCTATAGTTAAAGAGAGCAAAAACCAATGAACTTTATAGTTTCTCGCAGGTTTAATGAAAAAAGCTATTATTGTTGATGCTGACCCTAAAATTAAAATCGAATAGAATATGTTTTTGGGAAAATAATAGTGAATGAAATTTTCATTCAGCAGGGCTCCAACCACTCCGATTAAAATTACTAGAAAAACCCACTTTAATTTTTTGATGATTTTCATGCATTTTCATTATACCACCTCGCCAATTCTGAACAAGCAAAAACCGCCCTTTGGCGATTTTTATCGGCTCCCCAGCCCAAAGCTTATTATAGCGGCAGTAGTCCGACATATCGCTCGGCATACTAACCCTGAAAAACTGGAGCTACCTTTCAATGATGAAAGAAAAACTGAAGGAGATAAGGGCGGTTTCCCGAAACCATCAATCTTCTCTTGCTTAAAAAGCAAAAACTCCCGATGGGTTCAGGAGTTTTCTTTGAGGAGGTTTAATGGGTAGGATTCGCCCGCAAGCCAATCAGCGATTCCAGAACGATTATACTCTGGTTTATAAAGAAATCCTTTATCAATGAGAGTCTGGAGTTCTTTCTTTTCAAACCAGCGAAGCTCAACAGCTTCCTGAGTGACGGGCTTGAGTTCTCCGCCAATCACCATTCCTCGGAAAACGAAACCGATTTTCAATCGTTCTAGTTCTCGCACGGTGTAGACACCGATGATATCAACCAGATTGATTTTTAGACCAGTTTCTTCCAAGGTTTCTCTTTGAGCCGCTTGAATCACCGACTCGCCCATCTCCAAATGACCAGCTGGCGGACCCCAGCCACCTCCTTTTGCCTCGGCTTGTTTCACCAAGAGCAGTTTTTCACCCTGCCTAATGAAGACAGCAACCGAGACGCTCGTTGGGGTAGTTCTCATAAGTTTTTCTCCTCTCGTTGGTTTATGAAACGTTCTGTAATCACACTACACAATTACTAACTTTTTGACAATAGAACAACTGCTTCCCGAAACTATCAACTCTCTAATGTCTAAAATTAAACTCATCTGGGAATGCCCGTACTTGCTTGAAATTCTTGAGCGAGATTACATCCAGATTAACTATTTCGTGCTTAGTATCCTTTACCCTTCCCCATTGTTCAGGAGATAAAATTCTATCAGAAAACCCATTTTCTTTCATTTCTAATACACCCACTCCTGTCCAAAATTTTGTTACAGACGTTTTTGTCGTGCCAATAGCAATAGCATTAGGAATGACTGTAGTGAAAACAACTATTTTGCCCTCACCTCTATTGTAAGCACGACGCCTGGGGACGCTAATATACGAATGGTGATATATCACTCCTGCTTTAATCTTATCCTGCTTTTCCTCCTCGGAAAGGCTCGCCCAATCTTCCACTCCGATAAACTTAATATTAAGCTCGGACATTTTCAGTAGTTTATCCCATTCCGCTTTATCCCACGACTTGGAGTCTTCTGTAATTTGCGATATCCGTTCTTTTAGTTCCGCTTCAAAATCGTTCTTATTAGGATAAAGATCGGCAATTCTCATGATTTCCATTTTCATATTGCTGGGAAAGTGCTTTTGAAAACAACCAAGCAAGGTCTTGAAAGAATCAAAATATGCGTCCGTGTCCTTTTTGGAAACATTATCCATTCGTTCAATAATGATATCGTCGGAAGAAAAGATAAAACTCACTCCTGGTTTATACGCCTTTAAAATGGGGGCGAGATATTGGCAGTAGTAAGCAATCGTGAAAAACTCCGCCCAATCAACTTCAGGAGTTGTTGGCAACCGCCATAATTTATATCCTCCGAATGGAAACCTAAATTCAATAGGCTGATTTGCACCAACATTAAGATGAATGGTCTGCCTAATTCTCTCCTTAACATCTTTAGCTAACGACCATTTACGGAACTTTTTAGAGGTCAGTTTTTTGTATATAAATTCCTCAACTCCAAAATCATCAAGAAGTTTTTTGTCTTCCGTGGTCAGATCGTAAGATGTACAATTCTTTAATTTATCTGAAAGATATTCTTGTGTTTCCATAGAGATGCGGGAAGGAATTGAACCTTCGTATCCTGCTTTGCAGGCAGGCGCCTGAACCACTCGGCTACCGCATCAAAACTGTTTTTATTCTATCAAAAAAATACCGAAAAGGCGACTTTTTGAGATCGCTTTTATAAAAACTCCCCAGCCCAAAGCTCATTATAACCTTAGAGAATTGGGCATATATCTCAATGATGAAGGAGAAACTGAAAGAGATAAAGGCGGCTTCCCGAAGTTATCAATCCGCCATTTCTTAAAAAAAACTCCCAATTGGCGTCTTGTTTTACAAAGCTCCGCTTGATTCAGGCTGTTCGAGATGAGTATATAAAAACCTAACTAAAATGAAAAAGCACCGCTGAGGGACGAAACCCAAAGAAGTGCTTTTTCGTAATAATTCTACTTTAAGCATAAGCCCTAACCACACCCCTGTCAATACCCACTCTGCCTATCTTTTGATATATTCTAATTTACCTCTCAAATTGTCCAAAAAATCTATCTTTTCTCTTGCTTTCTTTTTCAGAAGTATAGAACATTTTTCTTTATTAGGACTTAAGACTACTCTTAATTTATCTTTTGTATAAAGATGTTCGACTAAAGAATAAAAGTCGCCATCGCTTGAAACTATTACAGCTTTGTCGTATTTATCAGAATCAACCATTGTTTGCAAAACTAAATCTGCATCAACATTGCCCTTCGGTTTTCCATCGTTATCTTTCATAACAGGCTTAAAGACGAGTAAATAACCATACTTTTGCAGATTGGCATAAAGTCTTTGATTTTCTGGCAAATAACCAATAAAAAGATACGCCGTTTTAACCGAATATTTTTCTCTAAGATAAATAATAAACTTCCTAAAATCCAATTTCCAACCGAGCTCTTCAACGCCCATATTCACATTTTGACTGTCTATAAAGGCATAATTGTTTTCTTTTTTGTCCATATTAAAATTATATCAAAAAAACCGCCCTAATAAAAAGCGGTTTTGTCGGCTCCCCAGCCCAAAGCTTATTATAACCCTTGAGAACTGGGAATATATCTCAATGTTAAATGAGAAACTAAAGGAGATTAAAGCGGTTTCCCGAAGCTATCAATCCTCTCTTACAACTTAACCCGCCCTATTTTTTATCTGAACCGTCAATAGAACTACGAGTGTATTTAACTTCAAGTAATTTCTTTAACAGCGGGAATGTCCTGTATGGCTGTTTGAAAGTATCTGAACCCATATGCCCTTCGCCCTCTCGGATAATCAGCGTCCCACCCAAGTGTCTAAACAAAATCAATCCTTCTCTATCGTCGCAGCCCCATGGGTCATTGTCTGAGTTTATAAAGATAATGTCTTTTACGTTCTTTTAAATTTTCTTCCAATTATATTGTTTCTGTAATATTAAAGGGTTATCGTCTTTATTCTTTGTTTTGGTATATCCCGCAATCAATATCGCTTTATGAATAGTAGTATTGATGTTTTCAAGGATGCTTAAAACTAACGGGCTCCCCGAAGAATGGCCGATAAGAACGGTGTCTTTATTGAATTGTCCCCTCCTCAAAACCAAAGGCAAGTATTTCTTCAAATCTGGTTTGTCTGTATCTGGCAAGGCAGGAACCCAAACAGTATAGCCTTTCTTCTCAAGGAATACTTTGATACTTGGTTGCCAAAAAGAATTTGGATTGCAACTCGTGCCGTGCAGGATAATTGCGTTTTTCATAATTATATCCTATCAAAAAACTGCTTCTGGGGCAATTTTCTGAGATTACTTCACATCCGCACGTTCTAGTATCTTAAAACCGTCTACGACGGCGTCACAAAAAAAACTTTCTAATTGACTTTGGTCGTTTTTGGTTTGGGCCCGATAAAGATAAATGCAGTATAGTTGTTTCTCTTCCTGACGGATAATCGCCGGAGCAAAGTTCTCCTTAAGAAACATTGCGTTCATAAGCAAACGGCCAACGCGACCGTTGCCGTCAGAAAAAGGATGGATTTGTTCAAATTTTCTATGGATGCCGGCGGATAAAGCAATTATATCCTTTGTTTTCTCCGCCGCCCTGATCATAACTCCGGACATTAACTTGGGAACGCTCATGTAATTTGCAGTTGGCAAATTAACGCCAGTGATTCTAACGGCGTGATCGCGATAAACCCCTGCATCCGCACGAACCCCGTTCATAAGAATACCGTGAATTCTTAATACTAAATTCTCGTCAATTTTTTTCTTTTTGGAGATATAATCAAATAGATAATTCAAAGCCGTCTGGTGATTTTTCGCCTCTAACTGTTCGGTAAGGCTCCTGTTTGGCAGGGCGGCGTTGTCAAAAAGTATGGCAGCCGTGTCGGGCTCAGTTAATGTGCTCCCTTCCATGCTATTGCTGTGATAAGTCAATTTTAAAATGAATTGATCGCGAATATCAGGATTATCCAGAATCTCTAAAATTACATTTTTGTGCTCGGACGACTTTTGATTCAAAACCTGCTTCTTGGTTAATAATTGATCTGTTGGAATCGCTTTTTGTCCGGTAACTTCCAAAAATAATTCGTCAATAATAGTCCGCATTTTTAATCGCGGAGTTGACTTGTTAGTCCACCAGTTATTAAAGGCGACAAAAGATACCCCGAGCTTTTCAGCGAGTTTCGTCTGGGTCAATCCTAACACTTTTTTGACAATCTCCAGTTTTTGACGAGTAGTCATATTTTTGAATAAATGTTTATTATATACGCATAATACTAAACTTTATAGGAATAGTCAAAATAAGAACAACTTTATAAAGTTACGGTTGAACTTAAAACACCGTTTGACACGGTGCTTCAAGCTAACAGATTAGGGCCAGGGCTCCGCGGGTAGGATTCGGCTACAGATAATCTACCCACTGGCAGATTTCCGCAGCCCCGCCTCCCCTTCATTCACTTCGTTTATTCAGGGTCCGGCTTTCGAATCCTACTCTACGAGATGTTGTAAAACAAAAACGCCCAAATTGGTGTCTTGTTTTACAAAGCTCCCCTTCTGGGACGATTTTCGAACCTTTAAGTGGGTAGATTGGGTTAAAGAGCCCGAGCTTATACTAGTTCAAGTGAAAGAACTGGTTGGACGACGTTAGAACCTGTTTTGATTGAATTATGTATAAAAACAAAAAGATACTGATTGATTCAGTATCTTCTCTAGTTTTCGTCCATAAGGACGAAATAATTAATGAGGACTCGCGGCCCATCGGGAGGGCGGTATGGCTGCCCAGCTGGCCGGCCGTAAGGGGGCAGCTGCATGTCCGGGGTGGAAATTCTCCCGGAGCCGATGATTGCCAAGCGGTAAAACTTACTCCGCCTGGCTAAATGTGCCCTATGCCGATTGACGGCGAGTCCTCCAGATCAATCTCAGTAAACTGGGGTCGATTTGGAGAACCCGCCAATCTCTACGAATCCACTAACTCAATGTGCTATATTTTGTTTATAGCATACTATACAAAACTTGTCAAGTGTTTTTGTCAACATAATCGTGAAAAATAGGCGAAAATTATTATGTATTCACGGTTTTGACCGTGACCGAACAAAACCCCGCATAAACGAGACGTGCCACCAAAAAAAACGAGATTAAAACTAATGCTCCCGAATTAAAACCTTCGCAAACTTTTGAAATTATTTTGCCAAATCTGATACACAAATCCAAGAAGCGAAACCTGAAATGATGCGCCCCGCCACTA
>Ga0209211_10003754_pt1 | contig 24327 bp, 22 predicted proteins | sample RifGroA2_FD_183992 | JGI IMG/M metagenome (GOLD analysis project Ga0209211, IMG submission 183992) | Groundwater microbial communities from Rifle, Colorado, USA - Groundwater A2 (SPAdes) (version 2) | ecosystem: Environmental > Aquatic > Deep subsurface > Groundwater | place: Rifle, Colorado...
TATTCGTTTTGTTAAAGAGCAGTGCTGCGTCGCGTTTCGTTTGCGGCGTCAGCTGAGGAGGCGAACTATAGCGAAGCCCGCCAGCCGCGTCAACACCCGACAGCGGACTTTTTGACACAAAAGCCACAAGCCATTGATTTCAATAAGCAAGCAGTCTGAAGAAAATTGAAAACCCAAGCCGGATTGGCTCTGCTACGCTGAACGCCCGACTCCTTCCAACTACCAAACCCCCATTAATTCATGCAACGACACTGGCTTTTCGACCTTGATGACACGCTGCACCACGCCGGCGCGCAGGTGTTTCCGCTGATTACGCTGCGAATGACCAGTTACATCATGCAACACCTGCAGGTTGACGAAGACGAGGCCCACCGCCTGCGCAAGCTGTACTGGCATCGCTATGGCGCGACCCTTGGCGGTCTGGTCAGACATCACCGTGTTGACGCCGACCATTTTCTGCGCCACACCCACGACATGGACGAACTATTACCCCTGATCGACAGCAGCAACCAGCTACCGCAATTGCTGAGCCGCCTGCCGGGACGCAAATGGGTGTTTTCCAATGGCCCGCAACACTATGTAGAGGCGCTGATCGAACACCTGCGCATCGGCCATCTATTTGAGGAGGTTTTCGGCATCGAACGCTTCGGCCAGCCGAAACCGCGGGCGGCCGCGTTTCGGCAGGTGCTGCGTCAAAGCGGCATTGCCGCCGAGCACTGCATCATGGTGGAAGACTCTGCGGCCAACCTGCGCACGGCACGGCAACTGGGCATGCGGACGGTGTGGATCAGCCAGCAGAAGCGCAAGCCGTGCTGGGTCGACTACCGCATCGGCAGCCTGAGCCAGTTGCCGCGACTGGCAATTAGTGCCGCCCCTGCTGCCTGAGCGATAGCAGCAGGCAGGCAAATGCCGCCAGTGGCCACAAGTCGGCCACCAGGTCGACCAGCGCACTCATGTTCAACAGATGGCCGTAGCTCCAGCGGAACAGCGACAACACATCGGACTGCAGACCGGACAGCGGCCAGAACGACACCACCAGCTGAGACAGCAGCAGGCACAGCATGGCGGCCAGGGTTTGCGGCCAACGTTGGCCGCGCGTCACCGCCCACACCAGCAACAGGCCGCCAAGCAGACCCAGCGCAACATTGAGGTTGACCCACTGGAAGAATAATGCCGGCTTTAGCAGCGCACCGGCGGTGACCAGCTTCAGCACGATCACCGTCAACAGGAAGTAGACGATGGCGCGCAACTGGTACTGGCGCCGGCTCAGGAAGCAGGTCAGGAACAGCAGGCTGCCGGCGAGATTGAGCATCGCGCTGCCGCCCTCGATCAGCATCAGGAACAATTGCGGATCCTGCAGCGGCGAGACATACGGCTGCGGCAACCCCTCCGGCAACACCACCATGCCGAACAGCGGAATCGCCGGATTCAGCTGCGTCAGGAACCACAATCCGATCAGCAGCAACGCGTAGTCGGCACTGCTGTCACCGACAAACCAGCGCCGGCGCAAGGCCTTGCCCTGCGCCCAGAAGCGGGAAAACAGCGGAAAGGTCGCCAGCGTCGCACCACAGGCGGCGCCGCCGACGTTGTACAGCACGTCAAGATTGGACGCGACGCGCAATGGCAGGAACTGCTGCAGCGTCTCCACCAGCACGCTGCTGAGACTGGCCACCACCATCGCCAAGCCCCAGCCCTGCCACTTGCGATGCGGCACCAGCGCCAGGCTGAAGCCATAGGGAATATAGATCAGCAGGTTGACGGCATTATCGAAAAAGCGGGTGTAGTACGGTAGTGGATAGAACAGGAAGTCGAACAACGGCAAGCCGGTGTCCTGCCAGCCGCTGAACGGATAGGCGCTGAGGAACACGATCAGCGCGGCATTGATCAGTGCCGCGTGCAGTGCAACATGACTGCGATCGGAAACGTGGGGAACGGGAGCGGAACTCATCGGTATCGTATGGCCAGGCAAGCGGTTCAGGCCTGCGCCTCCGACCACACGCCAGCGTGGAAGAAGCGGCGATAGCGCGCCAGCCACGGTGCGATGTCGTAGCCATTGCCCGCCAGCCAGGCGGGATCGAAGTAGCTGTTGAGATAGCGGTTGCCGTCGTCACACAGCAGAGTGACGATGCTGCCGCTCTGGCCGTTACGCTGCATTTCCGCCGCCAGCTGGCAGACGCCGTAGAAATTGGTGCCGGTGGAGCCACCGCACTTGCGCCCGAGCACCTCCTCCAGAAAATGCACCGCGGCATAGCTGGCGACGTTCGGCACGCGGATCATGTGATCCACCACCCCGGGAATGAAGGACGGCTCGACACGCGGGCGGCCGATGCCTTCCACCCCGGAGCCGCCACTGCACTGCTGGTCGCGTTGACCACTATAGTAGCTGTCGTAGAACACCGAGTTTTCCGGATCCACCACGCACACCCGCGTCGCCAGGCGCTGGTAGCGCACGTAACGGCCAAAGGTGGCGCTGGTGCCACCGGTGCCGGCGCCGCACACGATCCACTCCGGCACCGGATGCGGTTCCAGCGCCATCTGCCGGAAAATCGTATCGGCGATATTGTTGTTGCCGCGCCAGTCGGTGGCGCGCTCGGCGTAGGTGAACTGGTCCATATAGTGGCCGTCCAGCTGCTGCGCCAGTTGCCGCGACACGTCATAGATGGTGGCCGGATCATCTACCAGGTGACAGCGCCCGCCGTAAAACTCGATGGCGCGGATTTTCTCGGCCGAGGTACTGCGCGGCATCACCGCGATGAACGGCAGCCCCAGCAGACGGGCGAAGTAGGCTTCCGACACCGCGGTACTGCCGCTGGACGCCTCGATGATGCTGGTACCGGCCTTGATCCAGCCGTTGCACAAGCCGTAGAGGAACAGGGAGCGCGCCAGGCGGTGCTTGAGACTGCCGGTGGGATGGGTGGACTCGTCCTTGAAATAGAGCTGGATGTCGGGCAGACCCGGCAGCGGCAAGGGAATCAGGTGTGTATCGCTGGAGCGATTGAAATCTGCCTCGATCTTTTGTACCGCCTGCGCTACCCAGCTGCTCATCACAATCTCCTTGGAATAGACGCATTGTACCCGAGTCATGCAAAAAGGGCGCCGCAGCGCCCTTTTTCATGCCAGCCGCAGCCGGTCGATCAGAACTTCATGCCGATACCGACGCTGGTCACCAGCGGGTTGATGTCGAGGGTGCCCAAATCGGTACCATTGGAGCTAACCTTGGTCTTGATCCACAGCTTTTTCATGTCCAGGTTCAGGAACACGTCCTTGGTCAGCGGCATGTCGATACCGACCTGCAGCGCCGGGCCAAAGCTGTTCTTTTTCACAGTCCAAGGCAGTACATCCGTGTTTTTCACACTGTAGAAACGGGTGTAGTTGATACCGGCACCGGCGTAAGGACGGAACTGGCCTTCCGGATTGAAGTGGTACTGCAGGGTCAGCGTCGGTGGCAGCACCTTAACAGAACCCAGCTTACCCAGATCGGAGGTCACATCGTGCTTGGATGTACCCAGAATCAGCTCGGCGCCGATGTTGTTGGTGAGCATGTAGGTGAAATCCAGCTCTGGGATTGTATCGTCCGAAACATCCGCGTGCACCGCTGCCAAGGTTTTATCAACCGAAGTCTGCGGGTTCACGTTAGTAATACGCAAACGTGCGATGATGTCGCCCTGTGCCGCGAAGGCACCAGCGGACAAGGAAGCCAGAATGGCGGCGATAGCGAATTTTTTCATGGTTATCTCCAAGCAAGTTCTGCGAAAATTCTTCTTGTTCGCCAAAGCACTCTTAATTGACCAGCAACTTGTCGAGCACGGCGAAGACGTGCGGCAAGAATAACCTTGCTCTGAAACAGGGTTTTTGCGTTAGATCATGAAACGATCATGAAATACCACGACCTGCGAGACTTCATTAGCCAACTGGAACGGCAACACGAACTGAAGCGCATCAGCGTGCCGGTGTCGCCGTACCTGGAGATGACCGAGATCGGCGACCGCGTGCTGAAGGCCGGTGGCCCGGCGCTGCTATTCGAAACACCGCAACAGGGCGACAAGCGCTACGACATCCCGGTGCTGGCCAATCTGTTCGGCACCCCCAAGCGCGTGGCGATGGGCATGGGCGCCAGCGACGTGATGCAGTTGCGCGAAATCGGCAAGACGCTGGCTTATCTGAAAGAACCGGAACCGCCGAAGGGCTTGCGCGACGCGTGGGACAAGCTGCCGCTGTTGAAGCAGGTGCTGTCGATGGCGCCGAAGGAAGTGAAGAAGGCGCCGTGCCAGGACATCGTGTGGGAAGGCGACGAGGTGGACTTGGCGCGGCTGCCGATCCAGCACTGCTGGCCCGGCGACGTGGCACCGCTGATTACCTGGGGCCTGACCGTGACCCGCGGCCCCAACAAGAAGCGCCAAAACCTCGGCATCTATCGCCAGCAGGTGATCGGCCGCAACCGCGTGATCATGCGCTGGCTGGCACACCGTGGCGGCGCGCTGGACTACCGAGAGTTCCGTGCGGCCAACCCTGACAAGCCCTACCCGGTGGCGGTGGTACTGGGCTGCGACCCGGCCACCATCCTGGGCGCGGTGACCCCGGTGCCGGATACGCTGTCGGAATACCAGTTTGCCGGCCTGCTACGCGGCAGCCGTACCGAGCTGGTGCAGTGCCTCGGCTCCGACCTGCAGGTGCCGGCCAGTGCCGAAATCGTGCTGGAAGGCCACATCCACCCCAACGACATGGCAATGGAAGGCCCGTACGGCGACCACACCGGCTACTACAACGAGCAGGACAGCTTCCCGGTGCTCACCATCGACCGCATCACCATGCGCGAGAACCCGATCTACCACAGCACCTACACCGGCAAGCCGCCGGACGAGCCGGCCATCCTCGGCGTGGCGTTGAACGAGGTGTTCGTGCCTATCCTGCAGAAGCAGTTTCCGGAGATCGTCGACTTCTACCTGCCGCCGGAAGGCTGCAGCTACCGCATGGCGGTGGTGTCGATCAAGAAGCAGTACCCCGGCCACGCCAAGCGGGTGATGATGGGCTGCTGGAGCTTCCTGCGCCAGTTCATGTACACCAAGTTCATCGTGGTGGTCGACGATGACGTCAACACCCGCGACTGGAAGGAAGTGATCTGGGCGATCACCACGCGCATGGACCCGGTGCGCGACACCACGTTGATCGAGCATACCCCGATCGACTATCTCGACTTCGCCAGCCCGGTGTCCGGTCTCGGCGGCAAGATGGGGCTGGACGCCACCAACAAGCTGCCCGGTGAAACCAGCCGCGAATGGGGCACCCCGATCGTGATGGACGCCGCCACCCGCCAGCGCGTGGATAGCCTGTGGCAGCAACTGGGGCTGTAACACGCCGCCGCCGCAAATAATTGTGTTACCCCGGGCAGGGCGCGTTATCATCGCGCCCTGTCTGTACTTACCCCGGAGATCTCACCATGATTAATGCCAATTCCCGCCAGCGCCTGAAACGCCTGAAACCCCGCCAGCGCAAGAAGCTGCGCGTTGGTGAGTTCCAGGAACTGGGCTTTACCGTGATCGCCAACCTGAAAGAAGACGCCGCTGCCGGCGCCCACGACGGCCTGCTGGATGCCTGGCTGGACGCGGTCGAGCAGCACGGTGTCAGCTTTGGCGGCCACTTCAGCGATGGCCAGCTGGACGGCATCGTGTTCCCGATCAACGGCGTGGCGGTCACCGCCGAGATGCGCAACGCGCTGAACACCTGGCTGCAGGCTCGCGCCGAAGTCAGCGACGTGGAATGCAGCGAGCTGCTGGACGTGTGGCACAGCGCCTGGTAAGGCCGCGGCCAACCTTGGCACCATGAAAAAAGCCTCCGCATGCGGAGGCTTTTTTCTATGCGCGTCAAAACCTGTTCACGATCTCGTGAGCCAAAACCAGACAAGGCGGAATGGACCAAAAAAGCGCCGTTGATGTTGATATCAATACGCATTTTTTGGCCAATGCCAACGAAAGATCAACCACTTGGATATCAGGGCGCAGCAGATCGTGAACAGCTTCTCAGGGCGCGGTCAGCCGGCGCCGCGCATACAGCAACAGGCCATCGGCCAGATGCTGGCACAGCCGCGGCACGCGTGATGGCGGGCAAGGTTGGCCGCACAGCGGCGACGGATCGCCGGCCGCCGCCAGCGTCTGGCACAGCGCCAGCTGTTCGTGCTGCCACGCCAGCCAGTCCGCCTCGCCGCGGCGTTGCAGGCGCTGATACTGCTGCGGCCACGGCGCACCGGACTGCACGGTGCGCCAACTGAAAAACAGCAGCGAATGCCACAGGGCAAAGCTGCTGCGACACTGGCGGCGGCACAGGGCCGGCAAGACGGCGTTGACCGCCAACAGCAAGGGTAACAAGGGCTGGGTCATGGGACCTCCTTTTTGTGCAATGCACAAAAGCGGTATAAACCGATTCTGCCGCCTTGCCAAGACACTTCGCCATGCGGCTTCTCCCTGCTGCCCGCTCGAATCGGCACAAAAAAAGGCGTCACCACGCGGAGAACCGCACGGCGACGCCCTATAAAGGGACCTACAAACTTACAGCGTGACCCAGCGCGGGCTGGTCAGCGCTTCCGGCTGCAGCAGCTTGTCCAGCTGCTCGCGCGTCAGCAGGCCACGACGCAGCACGATGTCGTAGACACTGCCGCCGCTGGCGTGGGCCTCGGTGGCCACCTCGGTGGCGGCGGCGTAGCCGATGTACGGGTTCAGTGCCGTCACCAGCCCGACGGAACGGTGCACGGTGTCCAGCAGGTAGTCGCGGTTGGCGGTGATGCCGACCACGCAGTTGTCGCGCAGCGTGTCGCAGGCGGCGGCCAGATGGCTGACGCTGCGGAACAGGCTGTAGGCGATCACCGGCTCGAAGGCGTTCAGCTGCAGCTGGCCGGCTTCCGCCGCCATGGTGACGGTCATGTCGTTGCCGATCACTTCATACGCGACCTGGGTCACCACTTCCGGGATCACCGGGTTGACCTTGCCCGGCATGATGGACGAGCCGGCCTGACGGGCTGGCAGGTTGATCTCGCCGAGACCGGCGCGCGGCCCGGACGACAGCAGGCGCAAGTCGTTGCAGCTCTTGGACAGCTTCACCGCCACCCGCTTCAGCACCCCGGACAGCTGCACAAAGGCGCCGCAGTCCTGGGTCGCCTCGATCAGGTTCGGGGCGGTCTGCAGCGCGATGCCGGTCAGCGCCGACAGCTTCTCGCACACCAGCGGCGTGTAGTCCGGGTGCGCGGTGATGCCGGTGCCGATGGCGGTGGCACCGAGGTTGATCTCCAGCATCAGCGCGCTGGCTTCGTACAGCCGCTGCTCGTCCTCGCCCAGCATCACCGCGTAGGTGCGGAATTCCTGGCCCAGGGTCATCGGCACCGCGTCCTGCAACTGGGTGCGGCCCATCTTCAGCACGCCGCCGAATTCGTCGGCCTTGTCGTCGAAGGCGTCACGCAGGCGGGCCATCGCCGCCAGCAGACGCTGCACACCCCAGAACGTCGCCAGTCGCAGCGCGGTCGGGTACACATCGTTGGTGCTCTGCCCCATGTTGACGTGCTCGTTGGGGTGCAGGTACTGGTACTCGCCCTTGCCATGGCCGAGGATCTCCAGCGCGCGGTTGGCGATCACCTCGTTGGCGTTCATGTTGGTGGAGGTGCCGGCACCGCCCTGGATCACGTCGACCACGAACTGCTCGTGCAGCTTGCCGCCGCGGATTTCCTCGCACGCCAGCACGATGGCGTCCTTGTGCACGGTGCCGAGCAGGCCGAGCTGGTGGTTGGCCTGCGCCGCCGCCTGCTTGATCACCGCCAGCGCGCGGATCAGGTCGCCGTAACCGGCGATGGTCTGACCGGTAATCGGGAAGTTCTCGATGGCGCGCAGGGTATGCACACCCCAGTAAACGTGGGCAGGGACCTCGCGGTCGCCGAGCAGATCGTGTTCAAGACGGGTCGACATGGTGGTGTTCTTGTGTGGGGAAGGATGGCCGCCACTGTAGCGCCGCCGTCGCCGCCACGACCAATTCCGAATGGCGATGGGATGATGCAGGATTTGCATGATCGTTGATCATGCCGGCAACGAGCGGTCAAAAGACAAGAAAATGCGGCCAAACTTGTATAAAGGTTGGCCGCAATACGGGGTTGCGCCGTGCTACACCGCCGGATAGCGCGCCGCCAGCTGCTGCCACAGCGCATCCAGCGCCGGCAGCTCGCGCCGTGCGTCGCGGTAGACGCGGATCTCCATCGGCAGCGTCCACTGCTCGCCGCCGGCGGCACACAACTGGCCGGCTGCCAGCTCGCGCTGCACCGCGCTGTGCGGCAGGAAGGCGACGCCGTGCCCTTCCAGCACCATCGCCTTCAGCCCCTCGGCCATGTCGGTCTCGAAGCACTGCCGCAGCGCGCACACCGCCGGCGCCCGCTCCAGGATCAGGTCGGTCATGCGCCGGAAATAGGCGTTCGGGCCGTAGCCGAGGAAGGGCAGCGGCGCGACGCCGCAGCCGGGCAGCTGCCACTGCGGCTGGCCGTCCGCCAGCGCGCGCGCGAACGGTCCCAGCGTCTCGCTGCCCAGGCGCAGGCCGGGATAGCGGCCGGCGCTCAGCTCCACCGGATGGCGCGGATGGTGGTAACACAGCAGCAGGTCGGCATTGCCTTCCACCAGCGCCACCACCGCGTCGTGCACATTGTGCGCCAGCAGGCGCCACGACACCTCGCCCAGTGCCGTGCGCTCGTCCGCCAGCCAGCGCGGTACGAAGCCGAACGACAGCGTGTGCGGCACCGCCAGCGTCAGCGTGGTGCCGTCCGCCGCGTGCAGCCCGCGCAGCAGGGTGCGGGTGCTGGACAGCTCGCCGACCAGTTGCCGCGCCTTGTCCAGCAACAGCTCGCCGGCCGGCGTCAGCCGCGTCGGCCAGGTGGTGCGGTCGATCAGGTCGGCGCCCAACCACTGCTCCAGCGCCTTGATACGGCGCGAGAACGCCGGTTGCGTCAGGTGGCGCAATTCGGCGGAGCGGGTAAAGCTGCCGGTCTCGGCCAATACCAGAAAGTCTTCCAGCCAGCGGGTTTCCATAGCACACCTCCTGCAATGGCCTGCAGCGTAATCGCTCTGCCGGCCGCACGCAAAAAGGTTGGCCGCATGAGTGATCATGCGGCCAACCTTTTTCATGACATCAACGGGCGCCTTCAGTCGCGCTCCAGCTCCCACAGTGCCGACTGCAGCGACTCCATGCGCGCATCCAGCGCGCTGCGGGCGTCGGCCAGCGCACGGTTGTAGATCGCCGGACCGATGCGCCCGGCGACAAACAGCAGCAGCGACTGCGCGTCGAACGCACCCAGCTCGACCCCGAACTCGCTATCCAGCTGGCGCTGCAGTGCGGGGGCCAGCTCGGCAAGCTGGGCAGGGCTGAGAAAACGTTCGTCGCGACTCATGGCAAGACTCCGGAATGACAGGCTGCCGCCAGGCGGCGGCAGCGCAAAACGCGCAGTCTATCAGCCCTGCTTGGCCAGTGCCGGCTGCAGCTCGACGTCACGGCCCTGCGGCTCGATGTCGTCATCGTCATCCAGTTGCGGCAGGGCGGCGGTCAGTTCCTTCTCGGTCTTGGCTACCACGCTGGCGGCGATGGCGTTGCCCAGCACGTTGGTGGCGGAACGGCCCATGTCCAGGAAGTGGTCGACGCCCAGCAGCAGCAGCAGGCCGGCTTCCGGAATGTTGAACTGTGCCAGGGTGGCGGCGATCACCACCAGCGACGCGCGCGGCACGCCGGCCATGCCCTTGGACGTCACCATCAGGATCAGCAGCATGGTGATTTCCTGCGACAGCGTCAGGTCGATACCGTAGGCCTGGGCGATGAAGATGGTCGCAAAGGTGCAGTACATCATCGAGCCGTCGAGGTTGAACGAGTAACCCATCGGCAGCACGAAGCTGGCGATGCGGTCGGAGCAGCCGAAGCGCTTCAGCCGATCCAGGGTCTTCGGATAGGCGGCCTCGGAGCTGGCGGTGGAGAACGCCAGCAGTGCCGGCTCGCGCACCGCGCGCAACAGCTCGATGACGCGGCCCTTCAGGAAGATCGCACCCATGGCCAGCAGCGCCAGCCACAGCAGGCTCAGCGACATGTAGAACTGCGCCATGAAGCTGCCGTAGGTGGACAGGATGCCCAGGCCTTCCTTGGCCACCATGCCGGCGATTGCGGCAAACACCGCGAACGGCGCGAAGTTCATCACGTAGCCGGTGACCTTCAGCATGATGTGGGCGACGGCGTCGATGGCGTCGATCAGGCCCTTGGCCTTGTCGCCGATGGCGGCGGCACCGGTACCGAAGAACAGCGAGAACACCACGATGGCGAGGATCTCGTTCTTGGCCAGCGCGTCGAACACGCTCTTCGGAATCAGGTGGCTGATGAAGTCCTTCAGTGTCAGCGCGCCCTTCTCGATGCCGGAGCTGGCGGTAATGTCCGGCAGCGGCAGGCTGAGGCCGACACCCGGCTTCAGCAGGTTGACCATCACCAGGCCCAGCATCAGGGATACCAGCGAGGCGGTCACGAACCAGCCCATCGCCTTGGCGCCGATGCGGCCAACGGTAGCGGAGTCGCCCATGCGTGCAATGCCGACCACCAGGGTGGAGAACACCAGCGGCGCGATGATCATCTTGATCAGACGCAGGAAGACGTCGGTCAGGATGGACAGATTGTCGGCAAAGGATTTGATGGCTTCCGGGCTGCCGGCCATCTCGCGCCAGGCATAACCGGTGATGATGCCCAGCACCATTGCGGCCAGGATCATCGTTGTCAGTCGATTCAGTTTCACGGGGACTCCATGCATATGAGGGTCAATAACACTTTCGTGGTTCCGGCCAGGCCGGCGTACGGCATCTGGCGTGCCGTTTTCTATTGGCAGCCCCTACAGCACAGACCGTGCCAGCCTTTACCACGACCAAGCCGTTGATTTACAAGGAATACTCTCGTCATGAGCGGCCATCAGAACGGCAGACCGAATACCCACCCGATCTGCATCCGGATTTCCGAACGCCCTACCCCCGTCGCACGGCCATAAGAAAACCGCCCGTCATGGCTGGCACGACGGGCGGTGTGGGGCGTGGCGGCTTCAGTCGCTGCGGCCGGCGGCCTGAGCCACCCAGTCGGCGGTGTGCGCCGCCGCCTTGAATTCGTGCACCACCTGTTGCAGCTCGGCAAAGGCGCGCGGCGCGTCCAGTGCGGCGCAGGCCTCGCGCAAGGCCGCCAGATGGCCGGCCAGCTGCGCCGGCGGCAGGTGGTACTCCTGCGCGCGCATGATGCGCGGATGGTCGGTGGCCAGCACGTCGTCGCCGATCAGCAGCTCCTCGTACAGCTTCTCGCCCGGACGCAGCCCGGTGCAGCGGATCTCGATGTCGCCGTGCGGATGGTAGTCGTCGCGCACCTCCAGGCCGGAGAGGTGGATCATGCGCCGCGCGAGGTCAATGATCTTCACCGGCTCGCCCATGTCCAGCACGAACACGTCGCCGCCCTCGCCCATCGCCCCGGCCTGGATCACCAGCTGCGCTGCCTCGGGGATGGTCATGAAGTAGCGGGTGATGTCCGGATGCGTCAGCGTCACCGGCCCGCCGCTGGCGATCTGCTGCTTGAACAGCGGCACCACCGAGCCGGAGCTGCCCAGCACGTTGCCGAAGCGCACCATCACGAAACGGGTGCTGCTGCCGGCGGCGTGGCGCGCCTGCAAGGTCAGCTCCGCCAGGCGCTTGCTGGCGCCCATCACGTTGGTTGGCCGCACGGCTTTATCGGTGGAAATCAGCACGAAGGTGGCGACACCGGCCGCCTGTGCCGCCTGCGCGCAGCTGTCGGTACCGAAGGCGTTGTTGACGATGCCGGCCACCGGATTGTGCTCCACCATCGGCACGTGCTTGTAAGCCGCCGCGTGATACACCGTCTCCACCGCGAACGCCTGCAGCACCGAACTCAGCCGTGCCGTATCGGTGACGCTGCCCAGCACCGGCGTGCGCGCCACCGCCGGCGCCAGCCGCGCCAGCTCCTGGTCGATCGCGTACAGCGCGTATTCACTCAGCTCGAACAGCACGATGCGCGCCGGCCGGTTTTTCACGATCTGGCGGCACAGCTCGGCGCCGATGGAGCCGCCGGCGCCGGTGACCATCACCACCTTGCCGCGGATGTTGGCGGCCAGCAGTTCCGGCTGCGGCGGCACCTGGTCGCGGCCGAGTACATCGTCGATCTCCACCTCGCGCAGCTCTTCCACCCGCACCTCGCCGGACACCAGATCGGCCATCCCCGGCAGGCGCTTGATCGGCACGTGCAGCGTTTCCAGCTGCTCCAGGATCTGGCGGTGGCGGCCGCGGCTGGCCGACGGCATCGCCAGCAGGATCGCCTCCGCGCCGCTGTCCTGCAGCAGCTGCGGCAGGGTCAGCGGATCGTGCACCGTCAGGCCGCGGAAGGTGCGGCGCCACAGCTGCGGGTTGTCATCGACAAAGGCCAGCGGCCGGTATTCGCGGCCCTCGTGCAAGGCTGCCATCAACTGCAGCCCGGCACGGCCGGCGCCGTAGATGATCACCGGCCGCCGCGGCGCGTCCAGCGCGTCAATGCGGCGCACGATGCCGCGCAGGAAAAAGCGGCTGCCGCCGATATAGGCCATCGCGAATACCCAGAAGATCACGATGGCGGTACGCGGAAACGGCGCGATGCCGGCCATCAGGATCACCGCCATCAGCAGCAGCACCGACAGCGACACGCCGACGAACACGGTGTACACGATGCGGTCGTCGAGGAATTTCAGCACCGCGCGGTACAGGCCGAGCTTGATGAAGATCGGCAGCACCCACAGCGGCGGCACCGCGAAAATCCACAGGTACGGGTCCAGCTTCGGGTCCCAGTTGCCACCCAGGCGCAGCAGCACCGCGCTCCACAGCGCCAGCGGCAGCAGCAGCGCATCCAGCAGCATCAACAGCGCCATCTTGTGGTGGCGCGAGAAGGACAGCAGTTTTTCCAGCATGTTGTTCCCAAGGTTGGCCGCAGACAGGGCCGAAAGCCTAGCGCGACACGATCTTCAGCAAGGTGGCGAGGATGATCTGCACATCGCCCCACAGCGTGTAGCTGCGCGCGTACTGCAGGTAGTAATCCAGCTTCTGCGGCAGGATCGATTCGATATACATCTTTTCCGCATCCGCCGCTTTGCCGAGCAGCTCGTTCTCGTCGATCATGCGGATCGACGCCCAGTCGGTAATGCCGGGGCGTACCGACAGCACGACCTCCTTCACCCGCGCCGGATAAAGCGCCACATACTTCGGCACCTCCGGGCGCGGCCCGACCAGGCTCATGTCGCCGAACAGCACGTCCAGCAGCTGCGGCAGCTCGTCCAGCTTGGTCTTGCGCAGCAGGCGACCGGCGCGGGTGACGCGGGCGTCGGCGCCCACCGTCAGCTGGCCGGCGGCTTCGGCATTGATCTGCATGGTGCGGAACTTGTGGATGCGGAACAGCTGGCCGCCACGGCCCACCCGCACCTGGCGGAAGAACACCGGCCCCGGCGAATCCAGCTTCACCCACAGCGCGATAGCCAGCAGCAGCGGCCAGATCAGCCACAGCCCGGCCAGCACCGCCGTCAGGTCGAACAGGCGCTTGACGATCGGCGAGCCGTGGGTAGCGGCCAAGGTTGGCCGCAGATTATCCGGTAGCCCAAAGCTGCTGCGCGACTCGTCTGCGGCGTTGGCCGATGCTCGCGCGGTACCGTCCGTACTCTCTCGGTCGCTGCGCGCCGCCCGCCCTGCCTCCGCGCCGCTCGCGACGCCTTGCTTGTTTTCTGGCTTGTCGCTCATCACTTGCCCAGCAGCTGGCGCACGGCGGCGATGACACGGGTCTGGTCGTCATCCGTCATGCGGGTATAAAGCGGCAGCGTCACCTCGGCCTCGAACGCCGCGTCGGCCACCGGGAAATCCTCGCGCTTCAGGCCGTAACCATCGCGCCACACCGGCTGGCGATGCAGCGGGATGAAGTGCACCGAGCAGCCGATGCCCAGCTCCGCCATGCGCACGATGAAGTCGTCGCGGCTGATGCCGGCTTCCGGCTTCAGCCGTACCGGGTACAAATGCCAGGCGTGGTTGCTGCCGGCGTCCACCGGACGCGCCGGCAGGATCAGCGGCAGGTCGGCCAGCGCCTCATCGTAGCGTGCGGCCAAGGTTTCGCGTTTGGCCAGGAAGGCGTTGATCTTCTTCAGCTGGTGGATGCCCATCGCCGCGGCGGTGTCCGGCATGTTGTACTTGTAGCCGGGCGCGACCACCTCGTAATACCAGGCCGGGGTCTTGGAGGTGTAGCGGTCGAAGGCGTCGCGGCTGATGCCGTGCAGGCGCATCACCTTGCAGCGCGCGATGATGTCCTTGTTCTTGGACACCACCATGCCGCCTTCGCCGGTGGTCATGGTCTTGTTGGCGTAGAAGCTGAACACGGTGACATCGGAATCCAGCGTGCCGATCAGCTTGCCCTTGTAATACGTCGGCATGGCGTGGGCGGCGTCCTCGACGATCTTCAGCTTGTGCTCGCGGGCAATGGCGATGATGGCGTCCATGTCGCAGGCCAGACCAGCGAAGTGCACCGGCATGATGGCGCGGGTCTTGGCCGTGATCGCGGCGCGGATCGCCTCCGGACGGATGTTGAACGTCTCCGCATCGACATCGACACACACCGGGTGCGCGCCGAGGTAGCGCACCACCTCGGCGGTGGCGGTAAAGGTGTAGCTGGGCACGATCACCTCGTCGCCCGGGCCGATACCGACCGCCTCCAGCGCCAGATGCAGGCCGGCGGTGGCGGAGTTCACCGCAATGGCTTCCACGCCGTCACCGATAAACGCCGCAAAATCGGCCTCGAACTGCTTGGTCTTGGGGCCGGTGGTCACCCAGCCGGAACGCAGCGCATCGACCACTTCGTTGATTTCGTCTTCGCCGATGTCCGGCAGGGCGAAGGGGAGGAATTTCTGTTCGGTCATTACTTTTGTCTTTCGTTCATTCCGGCCGGTTATCCCCGCCGGTTCATCATTCTTGCTTGCGGCCAACCTTGACGGGTTACGCTGCGCTAACCCGACCTACCTTGAAACCTGAAATGTTGGCCGCAACGTCTGCTACGCGTCAAACCCGTAGCCCGGATAAGCGCAGCGCATCCGGGAAACACGCGCCACCTGCCGCCAACACACGCCATCCTGCCCCGGATGCTACTTACCTTTTATGATTAATAGAAAAATCAACAATCCGCTTTATTAACAATGCAGCCGAATAAACAAACCCATCTACCATGATGAAAGATACTGCAATCCAGAAACCTCTAACCTGTCCATCATCATAAAAATACATCCACAAGAACATCAATAAACCTATGGAGAAACTTTGAATAAAATTTGGTAGAAATCTATCTTCACTCACCTTGGGATAGCCAACCCCTACCGTATAAAAATCCATAATGGCAGTATATATGGAATTATTTCTATACAGCTCACCCCGCTTACAAACCCCTTCCCCATTAATTTTACCTTGCAGGAGGCGAGAACAGTAATCAAGCAAATTCAACATAGAAAAGAACAAAATAAAACCTTGAAGATAATGCACTGCCGAATGAGTGGGAATCAATAAAAAATAAACTTGCAAAGGCCAAATGAGAAATACACAAATAATAAAAAAGATCGTGTGGAAAACTTTCATTGGCACTATCCATTTTTTTAAAAATTACAATTAGAAGCGCACCAAGTAATCACGCATAGTTAAATTTGTGTTCCGCCCCATTTTATCTAGCCCAACATTTACCGCGCACATCACACCTCATACACCCAAACTATAGGGTGGAAGCCCAAACTGTATCGGAGCGTTCCCCCACTCCGCAAACCACGCCATCAATCAACATCAAAACCTTGCGGCCAACGTTGACCGCAACGTCTGCGACGCGTCCGTCCCGTCAGCCGCGCGCCGGACAAACCGTTCGCGCCAAGGGTAAACGCCGCCGCATGTCCGAGCGCAGCGAGTTCGGCGGCGCCTTGGCGCGGGCGGGCTTGGCCGGGGTTTCGCGCGGCTTCGGGTCGCCTTTTCTTTGCTTACTTTCTTTTGGCGAAGCAAAAGAAAGTGAGCCGCCGCCGCGCGGAAAGCGGCAGTTCAAACAACGCCGCGCAGCGGCACATCAAATAAAACCATCCCCCGATGCGGCCAACCTTGTCGGGTTACGCTACGCTAACCCGACCTACCTTAAAACCTGAAACCTTGGCCGCAACGTCTGCGACGCGCCCATCCCGTCAGCCGCGCGCCGGACAAACCGTTCGCGCCAAGGATAAACGCCGCCGCATGTCCGAGCGCAGCGAGTTCGGCGGCGCCTTGGCGCGGGCGGGCTTGGCCGGGGTTTCGCGCGGCGTCGGGTCGCCTTTTCTTTGCTTACTTTCTTTTGGCGAAGCAAAAGAAAGTGAGCCGCCGCCGCGCGGAAAGCGGCACTTCAAACAACGCCGCGCAGCGGCACATCAAACAAAACCCCCGATGCGGCCAACCTTGGCCGCGTCACTTCAATTTGTCCGCCAGCCGCTTGCCGATCTTCTGCGTCGGCAACTCGACAAGGCGGTTGATCGCCACCGCCATGTACCAGGTGGCCGCCAGCGCCAGCAGCACCATCAGCCACCACGGGGTGCCGTATTGTGCCAGCGCGAACAGGATGGCGTAACCGGCTACCGAGTGGCACACATACCAGGCGTAGCTGACGCCGGCGACGCGGCTCAGCAGTGGCGCCGCCACCAGCCGTGGCCACAGCGCGCCGGCGACGAACAGCGCCACGCCGATGCCGTAGCTGGCGTACAGCTCGGCGCTGTGCCAGTTGGTCACCCACACGAACAGGCCCAGCATGGCAAGGAAGTGCAGCACGGTTTCCCATTTGCCGGCCTGCCCGGTCTGGTAGAAGTACAGCCAGCAGCCGGCAAACATCAGCGGGAAGTAGCAGACGATGGTCTGGAAATGGTTGGGCGCGGCGTAGCGGCACAGCCAGCCGATCAGCGGCAGCAGCAGCCAGATCGCCCACTTGATGCGCCGTCCGGTCAGCGCGAACGCCGTGCCCAGCATGGCGTAGAACCACAGCTCCACCTTCAGCGTCCACATCACCGGGTCGATGTTGCGCCCGCCCAGCCAGTCCTGGAATGCGATGCTGGCGTGGCCCAGCACGTCGGTGCGGGTCACGTCGAAGTCGCCGCCCGGCAGCCAGGACGCCAGCCACAGCGCCAGCACGGTCAACAGCAGCCCGGCCCAGTAGGTGGGGTAGATGCGGAACACGCGCGATACCGCGAAGCGTGCCGCGCCCATGCGGGTGAGCGACAGCGGAATCAGCAAGCCGGAAATCAACAGGAACAGCCCCACCCCCACCGCGCCGAGGTTGAACGGCAGCACGAAGGAAGCGCCGTGGTAGCCGTCCAGCGGCGGCAGGTGCATCACCTCGCCGATACGGTCGCGGCGCTGCCAGAAGATCTGCGTGTAGTGGAACAGCACCACGGCCAGCATGGCCAGCCCGCGCAGGCCGTCGGCAAAATCGAAGCGGATGTGTTGCTGTTGCTGGCTCATGCTGTGCTCGTCATCAAAAGGTTGGCCGCAGGCCAGTTAGCGCATGGCCTGCAGGAAGCGTTTCGCCAGCACCGCGTAGTCGTGTTTTGCCAGCACGTAAGCCTTGCCGGCGGCGCCCATGCGGCCGCGCTGGTTCGGCGTCAGCGCCGCCATGCGCTGCAGGCCGTCGGCGATCGCCGCCGCGTCTTCCGCCGCCACGCTGATGCCGGCACCAGCATCGGCCACCATGTCGTTGCCGGCTTCCACCGAATGCAGCACCGGCTTGGCCGCCATCAGGTAGTCGAACAGCTTGTTGGGGTTGATGCCGAAGCGGTAGATCGGCAGCTTGCGCCAGCCGATGTACAGCGCGTCGCACTCGGCGAGGAAGGCCGGCACCGCGCGCTTGGGGATGGACGGCAGGAAGCTGACGTTACGCAGCCCCAGCTGCTGTGCCTGCGCCTGCAGCGCCGCCTTGTCCGGGCCGTCGCCGACCAGCACGATGTGCACGCCGCTATCCTGCGGCAGCTGGCTGGCCGCCTGCAGCAGGAAGTCCAGCGCGTTGGCCAGGCCGTGGCCGCCGGCGTAGCCGACGATGAAGCGCTTGTCGGCCTTCAGCTGCGCCAGCTGCTGGCGGTGTTCGGCCGGCAGCGGCTCGCTGGCACCCTGCCACTCGGCGACGTCCACGCCGTTGGGAATCACCACGTATTTTTCCGGCGCCATGCCGTGCTCAAGCATGTAGTCGCGGGCGCAGGGCAGCATCGACACCACGGTGTCGGCCTTGCGGTAGCCGAAGTCCTCCGCCCACTGCAGCAGGCGGATGAACGGATGTTTCGGGCTCATGCCGCCCACCTCCACCGGTGTCAGCGGCCACAGGTCGTGCACCTCGTACACCAGCCTGGCGCCGGTCTTGCCGGCGATGAACGCCGCCGGCACCGTATCCAGCGGATAGGTGGACGAGGCGATCACCACGTCCGGCCGCCACTCTTTGAGGTAGCGCCCGGACAGGCCCATCACCCGGCCGAGGAAGCGGAAGATGTTGAGCACCCGCTTCAGGCCGTTGCCTTCGTAGCTGGGCGTCTTGCACCAGGTGTAGCGGATGCCGTCGATGTCCTCGTCGGCGTAGTTGGCCGCAAGCGTCGGGTTGTGCTGACGCAGGTGCGAGTAGTCCGCCGCCACGATGTGGACTTCGTGCCCGGCCTTCACCCATTCGCGGGCCAGGTAGTATGGGCGGAACTCCATGCCGTGCCGCGGGCTGCCGGCGTAGTGATTGATGTAGAGAATGCGCACGTTATCGGGTCTGTTCGGTTAAGGGGTCAGCGACATCAGCCCGGCGGCGATGTTGATCATCAGCGCCAGCACCGTGGTGTTGAAGGCAAATGACAGCATGCAGTGCAGGGTGCCGATGCGGCGCATCGCGCGCGAGCTGAGCGCGACATCCGCGGTCTGCGCCGAGGTGCCGATCACCACGGAAAAGTAGAAAAAATCGCTGTAATTCGGGGTTTCCTGGCCGGGAAAATCCAGCCCCGGCGGCTGGCGACGATGTCGCGCCAGAAAATAGCTGTGCGCGTAGTGCAGCGCGAACATGGTCTGCGTGAACAGCCACGAGGTGACGATGGTCAGCCCGCTCAGCGCGATATGGCCGAGGCGCTGCACGCCGCCCAGCGGCCGCGCCAGCGACAGCTCGACCACGATCGCCAGCAGGCACACCAGCGCCGACAGCACCACCAGCAGCAGCAGCACGTGGCGGCCCTCGTCCTGCACCTGCGCGTGGCGGTGGATCTTGTCGTCGTCGCTCTGTCGCATCATGTGCGCGGCCAGTAACAGGTACAGGCAGGCGCCGCCGTTCCAGCCGATCAGAAAGGCGGTCAGCGGCGGCATCGGGCTGAACCACGGTGCCAGCCGCGCCAGCAGCACGCCAAACAGGATGGCAACCAGCAGGCGCGGATGGGCACGCAACAGGCGCAGCGGCAGGCTGGTATGGGGTCGGTTCATCGCAGGCTCCCGCTCAGGCACGACGGTTCACGGTTCCAGCCCGGCGCCGCGCTGCATGCGCTTCCAGTCGTTGCGGGCAAACCACACCCCCAGTATCGACCAGATCATGCCGTCGCTCATCAGCCGTTCCGAGGTCGGGATCGCGCCGCTGTAGGCCCAGTTCATGCCCACCATCAGGCAGGCCAGCGCCATGCCCTTGCTGGCGAGGCCATAGGCGAACAAAAAGCGCAGCTGGCCGCCGGCGGCGACACGGCGCCAGCGCGCGTAGTCGTTGTCGCGCAGCTTCGCGAACCAGGCGTTGCTGCGCAGCTGCCAGATCGCGTACACCATCGCCACCACCAGGTGGGTGGCGACATTGCCCAGCGTCAGCGGCATGTCGTACAGCCCCCAGTGCAGCAGGGTAAACAGCAGGCCCAGCGGCAGCGACACCAGCAGCAGGGTTTGCGGGGCGGTTTGCCAGTTCATGTTGTCTCCTCCAGCTGGCGGTACAGCGCCAGCAGTTTGTCGGCCTCGGCCGCCCAGCTGTATTTGGCCAGCACCGCGCGCTTGCCGGCCTCGCCCATCGCCTGCGCGCGCGCGTCGTCGGCCAGCAGCGTGGCGATGGCGTCGGCGATGGCGCGCGGGTCCTGCGGATCGACCAGCAGGCCGCAGCCGGCGTCCTCGACGATGCCGCGCCACAGCGGAAAATCGCTGGCGATCACCGGCATGCCGGCGGCCATGTATTCGAACAGCTTGATCGGCAGCGACTCGACGTAGCTCGGCGTCGGCAGCAGCGTCACCAGCCCGATCTTGCTGGCGGCCAGCACCTCGGCCACGCCGGCACGATCCAGCACGCCCAGGTCATTGACGCGACTCCAGCCAGCCTCGCGCTGCAAGGCGGCTTTCAGGTCCGGTTCGCTCCAGATGCCGGCGAGATTCAGCCGGGTATCGGAATCCGGCAGCGCGGCGATGATGGGCTCGATGCCGCGGGTACGGCTGATGCCGCCCAGGTAGCAGGCCTCGTTGCGGCGGCGGCTCCACGGCGTATCGCGCACCAGCTCGGCCAGGATCGGGTAGTTGCAGACGTCGATGCTGCGGCGCGCGCCGGCGCGCGCAAAGCGCTCGCGGATCACCGGCGTGGCGGCGACGATGGCGTCGAAACGGCGCGCGGCGTAGTCCTCCAGCGTCTCCACCCCGCGCGACACCCACGGCCGCGCCATGCCCGGTATCCAGTGCTTGGCCAGCACCTGGCGCGGCACGTCCTCGTGCACGTCGTAGACGATGCGGATACCGGCCTGCTGCAGGCGCAGCGCGGCGGGGATCAGCTCCGGGTCGTGAAAGTGCGCGACGTCCGGCATCAGCTGCAGGGTCTTCTCGTACACGCGCTTGACGGTGCCGGTCATGCGCGACAGGCGGCCGCCGGATTTGGCGCCGACGTCGTGCAGGCGCACGTCGTGCTTGATCTCGTCGCCCAGCCCGTCTGCGACGATCAGGTGCACCTCGTGCCCGGCGGCGGCCAGCGTGGCGCACTCCTTCACGAAGATACGGATGTCGTGGCGCGGGTGGGCGCTGCTGAGATGGGCAATTTTCATTGGCGGTTTCCTTCTGGCAACGCCAGCAAATCACGGTAGATGTCGGAAAAACGCTGCATATTGGCTTGGTGCAGGCCTTTTTCGGCCACCAGCCGGCGGTTCAGCGTCACCGCCTCCGCCAGCTGTGCGTCGTCGGCGGCACGCAGCAGCTGGGTTTTCATGGCATCGCCCAGCCGGCCCACGTCCTCGACGATGGCGCCGTTGATGCCGTCCAGCACCCACTCCAGGTTGGCCGGCAGGTTGGACAACACCGGCAGGCAGCCGTGGCCCATCGCTTCCAGCAGGCTGATGCTGGTGGCGTCGCTCTTCGGCACGCTGACAAACACGCGCGCGTCGCGGTACAGCCCGGCCAGCACCTCCGGCGCGACAAAGCCGGTGAAGGTGACGCGACCAAGGCCGAGCTTGGCGGCCAGGGTCTTGAGGCTTTCCGTCTCCTCGCCGCTGGCGGCCACGGTCAGCGACCAGCCGGCAAAGCGGGCGTCGGCTTCCACCTCCGCCCAGGCGCGCACGATGCTGTCGATACGGTATAGCGGTTTGTGCAGGCGGCAGGACAATACCTGCAGCGGCTTGGCGGCGATGTCCGGTGCCGGCGGCAGCGCGTCCATGCCGAAATTGAGCACGTCCATGCGGGCAATCGGCGCCAGCTGGCGGCACACCGCCGCCATGTTGAGCGAGTCGCTGGTCACCGCGCTGGCGGCGGCAAGGTTGGCCGCAACCAGGTGTTTCATGAAACGGTTCTGCTGCGGCAGCAGCAGCACGTCCGAGCCCCAGCAGGTCAGCAGCCACGGTAGCTTGCGCCCGGCCAGCGCGCGGCGCGCGTGCCACGCCACGCTGTTGGCCTGGTGCACGTGCACGATGTCGGGCTGCACCGCATCGATCAGGCCGGCGATCTTGCCGGCGGTGGCCAGCGCCTTGAGGCTGAAATCCACCTGCAGCACGCGGCCAAGGTTGGCCGCATGGTAGCGCGCCGGCAGCTCACCGCTGGTGACGAGGTGGATTTCGTCCACGTGCGGCGCGATGCCGGCGAGGTAGCGGAAGGTGTGCACCGAGGCGGAGCCGATCAGCAGCAGTTTCATGGCGTGTCCTTGTGCTGGCGCAGCAGCTCGGCCAGCGCCCGGCTCAGCCGCGCCAGCTTGCGTTCCAGCTGCGCGTCGGCCGGCAGCGCGATGTTCATCGGCAGGTTGAGCACGCTGGCGGCCAAGCGCTCGCCGTGTGGCGCGCTGCCGGCGACATAGCCGTGACGAAAGGCGCCGGCGGGGTGGATCACGTCGTCGAACCATACCCCGATATTCAGGCCGCTGGCAGCGGACAGCTGCCGCGCCAGCGCCGCCTTGTCCGTCACCGCGAACGGCAGCGCGAACGGGTAGCGCACCCAGTGGGTGCCCTGTGGCGCCGGCCACTGCTGCAGCTGCGGCAAGGCGGCCAGCGTGCGCTGGTAGCGGACGGCCAGTTGCTGCTTGTGCGCAATGCTGGCCGCCAGCGTCGGCAGCTGGCGGCGCAGCAACACCGCCGACAGCAGCGGCATCGCGCGTGGCGGATGCGGCTCGCCGCGCGCCACTTCGCCGTCACCTGAGCGGTAAATCATGCCCAGCCGCCGTACCGCGGCCATGGTGCAGCGCCCCAGCAGCGGCCAGCGTGCGCTCAGCAGGTGCGCCTTCAGTGTCGCCGCCAGCCGCCACTCGTCGCCGCACGGTAGCTCCGGCAGCGCGGCAGGCGGCAGCTCGCTACCGGCAGGCAGCAGCGCCATGCCGCCGATGCCGCCGGTGAGATTTTTCGAGTACTCGAAGCTGAAAAAGGCACCGTCGTGATAGGTGCCCAGCCATTGCCCCTCGCAACGGGAGGCGAAGCCGTGTGCGGCATCGTCGACAAAGCGCACGTGGCGCTGTTTCTCGCGCAGCCAGGTCGGCACCTCGCTGGCGATGCCGAAGTTGTGCGGCACCACCACCACGCGGGTACGCGGCGTGATGGCGGCGTCCAGCGCCAGCCAGTCGAAATTGAGGCTGTCGCGACCGACATCGACAAAGCGCAGCGTGGCGCCGGTCGGCAGCACCTGGTTGGGCACCACCACGCAGGTGAACGCCGGCACGATGACCTCGTCGCCCGGTTCTACGCCATGCAACTGCAAAAGCGCGGCAAGGGCGGCACGGCCACTATCGAACAGCACGATGCGGCCAACCTCGACCTCGAACAGCTGCGCCAGCTCGATACGCAGCGCGGCGCGGTGATGGCGGCGGCCGGCGAGCATGGCCGGAAAGGCGGACAGGTACTGCCACAGGCGCAGCGAATTGGCGGTCAGCATAGCGCCCTCACCTTTCTCGCCGGCTGGCCGGCGTACAGCCAGCCCGGTGCCAGCTCGCCCTTGACCACGCTGCCGGCGGCGACCACCACGTTGTCGCCGATACGGGCACCGGGCAGCACGATGACGCCGGCACCGATGAACACGTTGTCGCCGATGCGGATGTCGGCGTCGGTGTGGCAATCGACAAACGCCGTCGCCGTCACGTCGGCGGGGATCGCGTTGCTGTGGCAGAACAGCATGCAGCGCGGGCCGATGGCGACGCGCTCGCCGATCTGCAGGCGGTTGTCGCCGATCAGACAGTAGAAATGCGGCGCGATATGGCTGTGCGCGCCGAGCGCCAGGCGGCCGGCGCCGTGCGTCAGCGCCTCGCCGCCCCAGTACAGCCGCGCGTGTTCACCCAGCTGCAAGGCCGCCGGCACCACGCTGACCGAAGGGTTGACCCGCGCCGAGGCGGCCAGATGGGCACCGCGCCACACCAGCCACTGGCGCCACAGCAACAACAGCACGCGCTTAAACATCGGACCTTTCCCGCAGCCGCAGCAGGCGGAAGACCCACGCCAGATACGCCGCAAAATAGAGCGTCATCACCACCGCCATCACGCGGAACGCCAGCATGGCGTCGCGGCCGGCGACATACACCGCGGCAAACACCGCCAGATTGACGATGACACCGCACAGCACAAACAGGAACGACGCGCGCTGGCGGCCGATCACCATCGGCACCATGAAGGCCGGGCCGACGATGAAGGCGGCGGCGAAATACGGCGCCAGGTTGGCCGCAATCTCGCCGGCGCCCAACCACGGCGCACCGAACACCAGCGCGAACAGCGGCCCGCCCCACAGCCCCAGCACGCCGAACGGTACGAGCGACAGCGCCGCCAGCACCAGCACCGCGCGCTTGAGCAGGCCGGACAGCGCGCGGCCGGAGGCGGCCGCCTCGGCC
>Ga0209211_10003755_pt1 | contig 24324 bp, 28 predicted proteins | sample RifGroA2_FD_183992 | JGI IMG/M metagenome (GOLD analysis project Ga0209211, IMG submission 183992) | Groundwater microbial communities from Rifle, Colorado, USA - Groundwater A2 (SPAdes) (version 2) | ecosystem: Environmental > Aquatic > Deep subsurface > Groundwater | place: Rifle, Colorado...
AGGCGTCCGTACATCGTCGAGAACTGGGGCGGTTTCTGCGAAAAAGATTTCTCCATCAACCGCAGTCAGGAAATAAGGGAGGAGTCTATGGCGAAAGAAGAAGAAGTTCCTTGTTCGAATGAGGGGAAATCGGTAAGGACAAAAGTAAGCGTGGCGCGCCGTTTGCGTAAGCAGTATAGACACCGATGTCCGAATACCTGTAATAATTGTCTCCCGCAGCAGCCGGTACAGAGTGTGTCCATGGTGTTTCATCGCTTCAAGCAGCAAAGATTGTAAGAATACGGTGCTGGTAAAAAATCTGGTGCCGTAGCAAGGAGAGGGGAAGTTAAGGAACTTCCAGCATATCAATGTTGCTAATCAAAGAGGGTACTATGTCGTTACATATAGATATACCCACGTTTGTCCCACAACTTGGGGAGCGTGTTGGAAGATCGGACCTGCGACCTATGCAGGTGTTTCAACGGTCTGAAATGGTGCCGGGCTGGATGTGTCTGCATGCTGATGAGCCCAGGGTTCCGGAGCAAGTGGCAGCTATGGTGCACTACGATTCGGAGTCTTCCTTGTGCACCAGTACGTGTGCGTGCAAAGGGCCGTGCCAAGAACTGCACATACGGCTCAAGGGACAGGGCACACAGCAGAAGGACAAAAAGAAGGGGAGAAAGCATTAGCGCGTACAACAACATTTAAAAACTGATAAATTACATGCGAGCCAACGAACTCGCACACGGCTAAAAGCCAAACTTATAGATCGGGGCGCACCTTGCGACAGCGCCCCTTTCAAATGCTTTGGAGGGTTAGCACTCGACTTGACAGAGTGCCAATAGGTATTTATAATGAAACTGAGATTCAATATATTGATAAATCTGTACACTATTTTCCGCGGTCGCGGAAAATAGTGTACATCGAGTAGAGTGTGAATAATAGGCAAAAACAAGTTCTCTCAGCTATTGTGGAGCTCTATACGGAGACGGCAGAGCCGGTGGGCTCGCAGGTGCTTTTGAAACACTCCGATTTTCCGGTCAGCGCGGCGACGCTTCGGAGCGATATGGTGACGTTGGAAGAGGAAGGATATCTGTATCAGCCCCACGTGTCTGCCGGGCGCATCCCGACCGATCAAGGCTATCGTATCTACGTCGAGGAAATGATGGGAGAAGAGACGCTTTCGCGCCGCGATCAGGAACGGTTGCAGAAAGAGCTCCTGATGCTCCGTGCCAAGCACGTCCGTCTGGGGCGGACGACGGCCAAACTTCTCTCCGTTCTCTCCGGCAATTTGGCGGTCTCGAGTACCGGCGCCAACGATTTTTATGATTTCGGGATGAAGGAACTTATCGAGAAGCCGGAGTTTCGTGAGATAGATGAATTGTGCCGTTTGGTGGAAACGCTCGATACGCTGGATGAAAAATTGGATGGCCTGATGGTGAAATTGAAAGACGGAGAAACGCACATATACATCGGCAAAGAAAATCCCATCGCGGGTATCGATAATTGTTCCATGATCGTTGCGCCGTACAAGAATCGCGAAGGGGAGAAAGGGATGCTGGCTATTATCGGACCGAAACGGATGGATTATGCCAAGAACAAATCGCTCATCGAATATATGAAGAAGCTGCTCAGTTCATCTCTCGTTGTTATCTTCACCGGCAATGTAATTTATTTAATAAAATAAAAAAATATGACACCAAAGAAGAATCACGAATCACGAATCACGAATCTCGGAAAACATGAACAATTCGAGATAAGCCAGAAAGTCATCTTGTACAATCCGCAAGACAAGAAATTTCTTATTACAAAAGATGAGAGACCTTCAGAAGCTTCTGAAAAATATGGTGTGTGGGAAGTACCAGGTGGTCGGATGAATGAAGGAGAAAAAACAGAGCAAGCTATCGCTCGTGAAATCAAGGAAGAATTGGGAGAAGATGTCCAATATGAAATCATCAATGCTAATCTGGGACACACTATACACTATTTTACCGAGCAACCGAGTCGAGCCGTCCTTTTTGTACTAGCAGAATACAAGGGTGGAGAGATCGCATTGAGCGAAGAAAATAGCGAATTTTACTGGAATACCATTGAGGAAGTCGAGAGCAGCAAAGAGTATTTTCCATGGTTGAAAGAAGTCATTAGGAACGCAGCGAATTATCTAAGAAATGAAGAATTATTGAATGATCTGAAGCGATGCCAAGCGGATTTCGAGAATTACAAGAAGCGCCAGGCGGAAACGCAAAAAATACTCGGGGGATATCTCATAGAAAAACTGGTGCTGGATATCGTCCCGGTCTTGGATAACTTCCGTTCCGCGACGCTCCACGTCCCGCCCGAAGAGAAAGACAGTCCGTGGGTCATTGGCATCCAGTACATCGAGAAACAACTAGAGACGGTATTGACTGACAATGGCATTCAGACGATAGAAGTAAAAGAGGGCGAAGAGTTTGATCCGAAGATACATGAGGCCGTGAGCAATGCAGAACCAACAACCAACAACCTACAACCTACAACAGAAGAAGATGCTTCGGAGGCGGGCAGTCAGTCGTCAGTCGTCAGTCGTCAGTCGATAGTCAAGGTGATCCAGAAAGGCTATAAGTTCGGTAATCGAGTGATACGACCGGCGAAAGTGACAGTAAAGTAACCTTTACTGTCATCCCGGGCTTGACCCGGGATTCAGGTTGTCACCCTGAGCGAAGTCGAAGGGTCTCAGAACAATAAGACAAGATTCCTGCGCCACCGCTAAAGCTTTAGCGACACGCGGTCGACAGGCTCGGAATGACAAGAGAAAAATAATTTCATTTAATAAGTTAATAAATAATATGTCGACCCCGCATAGACTTTCGAAGAACGCATCAGTAAGTGGACGTTGTGTTCACGGATACGCCTTCGGCTGTATTGTTGTGAATGTCGATTAAATAATTAATAAAGTTTTGCGGGGTGCTCATAGTTGTAGCTCCTCGCAGACTCAGAGACAACTATGGCAAAGATACTCGGCATAGACCTGGGGACAACCAACTCCGCGATGGCGTTCGTGGAAGGCGGGACTCCTAACATAATCGAAAACAAGGAGGGCAATCGCACCACACCGTCGATGGTGGCGATATCGAAAACCGGTGAGCGCTTGGTGGGGCTCTTGGCCAAGCGCCAGGGCGTCACCAATCCGGAAAACACGCTGTTTTCCGTGAAGCGTCTGATCGGGCGGCATTTCAACGACGAAGAAGTCCAGCGTGACAAGAAAACGCTTCCCTACAAGATTCTTCAGGCCGGCGAAGGCGTGAAGATCGTGATGGGTGGCAAGGAATACACGCCGCAGGAAGCTTCTGCGATGATTCTCGGCAAACTGAAGGCCGACGCAGAAGAGAAGCTGGGTGAGAAGATCACCGACGCGGTCATTACCGTACCGGCCTATTTCGACGACTCCCAGCGCAAGGCCACCAAAGAAGCGGGTGAAATCGCCGGATTCAACGTGCGTCGCATCATCAACGAACCGACGGCCGCCGCTCTGGCCTACGGTTTCAACAAGAAGAAAGATGAGAAAATTGCAGTTTATGATCTGGGTGGCGGAACGTTCGATATTTCCATCTTGGAAGTAGCCGAAGACACGGTCGAAGTGAAGTCGACCAACGGGGATACGCACTTGGGCGGTGATGACTTCGACCAGCGGATCATCCACTGGATACTCGATGAATTCAAGAAACAGGAAGGGATCGATTTGAGCAAAGATCCACTGGCGCTCCAACGCATCAAGGAATCTGCCGAGAAAGCCAAGATCGAACTCTCGACTGCCAACGAAACGGAAATCAATCAGCCATTCATCACCGCGGATGCCAACGGGCCGAAGCACTTGCTTATCAAGATGTCGCGGGCCAAGTTGGAAGAGCTGGTAGGCGATCTGGTCGAGGCGACATTTGGCCCAGTGAAAAAAGCCCTGGCCGATGCGAAACTGGATGTGAAAGATATCCATGAGATCGTCTTGGTCGGCGGGATGACTCGTATGCCGCTGGTTCTTTCCAGCGTAGAAAAATTCTTCGGCAAGAAAGCCAATATTACCGTCAATCCGGATGAGGTGGTGGCGCTCGGTGCCGCTATCCAGGGCGGGGTACTGGAAGGTTCTGTGAAAGATGTGCTTCTCTTGGACGTGACGCCGCTCACATTCGGTATCGAGACTTTGGGAGGCGTGCGGACGCCGCTTATCGATCGCAATACGACGGTACCTGTATCTCGCTCTCAGGTATTTTCCACTGCCGCTGATAATCAACCATCGGTGCAGATCCACGTACTCCAGGGTGAGCGTGAGATGGCCTCTGACAATAAATCTCTTGGTCAATTCATCTTAGACGGCATTCCACCATCGCCGCGCGGTATCCCGCAGGTGGAGGTGACGTTTGACATCGATGCTTCGGGAATTCTTTCTGTGACGGCCAAAGATAAGGCGACGAATAAATCCCAATCTATCCGTATCGAATCATCCACCGGACTTTCCAAAGATGAGATCGAGCGGATGAAGAAGGATGCCGAGATGCACGCCGATGAAGACAAGCGCAAGAAAGAACTTATCGAAGCGCGCAATATGGCCGACAGCCTTTCCTACACGACCGAGAAGTCGATGAAAGATGCCGGTGACAAGTTGACCGCTGATGAGAAGAAGCCGGTGGAGGAAGCCATCACTGAGCTCAACAAAGTGAAGAACGGCGATGACTTGGAAGCTATCAAGAAGGCGACCGAGAATCTCTCCACCGCCGCGCAGAAGATCGGCGAGAAACTGTATAAGGCCGCCCAAGAGGCTGAAAAGGCTAAAGCAGGCGAAGCCAAGCCAGCCGATGGCAATACTGGTACTGCCGAAGCCCCGAAAGAGGCCGAAACAGAGCCTGCTTCGGCTTCAGACGAGCCGGCTAAACCTGAAGGTGATAAACCAGCAGACGAGCCGAAAAAGTAAGGAGTATATTAAGAGCGGAGGTTTTCCTCCGCTCTTATTTGAAAATAATTATATGAAAATGATTCCTTCCGTCACAAATCGTGAACTTGATGAAACTTTTATTTATCAGGGACTATCATGGCAACCAAGAATTACATCAAGGGGAGATCTGGGTATCACTGGACCATTTTGCAAGAGATGTAACGTAAGTTTAGCAGGTGGTGTGGTTAAATGTTGGAACTGTAATGCCGATTACTCAAAAATTTTAGATAGCGACTTAGTGGAACTTCGAAGTAAAGCTCATAAGATATATGAAGCGAATGCTCGTTCAAAATACCCAGTTATAAACTTTGACATCCCACCAACATCACTTAGTCATAGTACAACTGAGGACGAGAATTTTTTTGTGGGATATAAATTTGGGCAAGAAAAGGGTAGAAAACAATTACACATTTGGGTTGGTGAGAGGAAAAAAGATCAAAGTAATAAGGATAAAGTTCAATTAGTTATTGATGTTGATAAAGAAGAGTTCAGACATGACCAAACTAATAAATTTCCTGGTGAAATAATTGCTAACGCCAAGATTGTTTTCAAAAAATCCAGTACAGATATAAACTATGAAAAAATAGTTGAAGGATGAAATATTTTATCTAAAAATGAAGCGGCCCTGGCAGAATGTTTCCCGCCAGGGCTTTGTTCATTTGTAGACCTCCTATAGAAAAAACGCGGTTAAATTTGCTTGTGGTCGGCGCTACGGTTTTTCTTGCACCTCGAATACTTCGAGGTTGAAGTGGACCGGGCCGATCCAGAGGTCGTGTTCTTCTGACCCTTGCGAAGCCGTAGCCTGAATGATGGCCGTTTGTTCCTTGCCGACGAACTCATCGTCGACTTTGACACCAGCGATGTGCGGTTTGATCACTACCGCTTTTCCGACGATCGTGAACTCCACGCCGCTGCCTTGGCACAGATCTCGGATGTAGTTGACCGGGATACCGGTGCCGCGCATGTTGTTTGATCCGAAACTCATACTCTCGTAATAGTAGGTGCGCTGGTATAGATGCCGCGTGCCTACTACACGAGCTGAAAGTATCATGCAGATATTGCTGTTTACAACCTGCCGCGCTATTTTTGCTGCATCTTCTGCCGTTTTAATAGCCATTTTTCCCTCTATTGTTAAGGTGGTTGTTGCGTATCGGAATAAAATGTAACACTTCATTGCAACAAACCATTATACTCTTATTCATCGGTTTTGTCAATGTGAATGATGTAATAATGCTTTGAATAAAGCATTATTGATGATATGTTAAAATACTTAAGTATTCGCATGAAAGCGGTGATTGTTTTTAGTATCTAAATCTATGAAAGTCGTGTTGATGCATGGGAAGGATACGGATTCGAGCCGGAAAAGAAAATGGGTCAGGTACATTTTTTATAAAAAAATGATTAGAAAGCCAGAAAAGGGGGCAGGTACAATTACTTAAATACTATGGTTTGGACGGACGAGCAGATAGCAAATCATAGGGAAGTGGTGGATGTTCTGGAGGGGATAGAGTGATCAGTATTTTTATACAATAAAAGTTATGTTGACACCAGAACAAGAAGAGTGGCTGGCGCATCTTTCGGACACCGGAACAGTCAAGATCGTACCATTTGACCCGACCACGGAGGAGAAATTTGAAAGAGTGAAAAAGAAAATCCAGGGTCATTTTGGAGCGGATGTTGCTGTCGAGCATTATGGCGCCTCGAGTCTCGGCATATCAGGTCAAGATGAAATTGATGTGTACGTGCCAGTTCCAGAGGCGAAATTCAATGAAACTGTCGAAGCACTTCGGAAACTTTTTGGTGAGCCCAAAAGCACTTATCCTCTGAAAAGAGTCAGGTTCGTGGCGGAAGAACAAGGCAAGCATGTCGATATTTTTGTCATCAACAAAGAACATGAGAGCTGGAGTAAGCTTGTCCAATTCCAGCATATTCTAAAAACAAATCCTGAAGTATTGGAATCCTACCGAAAATTGAAGGAAGAAGGGGATGGATTGAATATTCGAGAATACTATAGACGAAAACTAATTTTCATCAACCGAGCAATACATAAAAAGAGTCGTTAAAAATTTTACGATTGCAAAATATGCTTTGGACGGATGAACAGATAAAGAATCATAAGGAGATGGCGGATGTTTTGGAGGGGATTGTCCGAGAATTTTTTTGTTAATTTGGAAGCCTTGCTTCCAAAATCTTCTAAATGGTTAAAAAAATGCAGCGGTCCTGGCAGAATGTTTCCCGCCAGGGCCTGTTTCTCCTCCTTTTGTCGTTGATTGATACTATCCGAGAAAATCGTATTTCTTATAGGAAGGTCAAGTCCTCAGACACCCGATCAGAGCAGCGCTGTGATGGTAGCGTCTGAAATGCACTTTTCCCATGCTTTCCGGCATGAGGGAAGCACAGTTTTCGGGATAATGAAACGCCTGAGTCTTTTTTGCACTTCATCGGATGGCACGGAACGATTCCTGGCCAGCCACTTCGCTACCCGTTTGGGGATGGTGATCCGGGTAGTTTCGAAGTCTGGCCAGCATGGGATGCTGGTCGTCTCCTTCACGGTAACCAGAATAACGGACCACCGAGAATGCCAGATTTTTGGCGTGCCTTCCAAGTTGTAGAGAAAGCTATCCCGCTCCAAGAAAAGCTCGATTTGCCTATCGCTATCCACAAGGACTGTCCGGCTCTCCACCGTGTGTGGCGGCGTAATGCTGTCGACTTCCCGTACCATGTCACGGTAGCGCAAAGGCATCACTTTTTTGGTATATGTGAGAGAGGGCACGACGGTAAGCAAGTGCCTGAAAACATCCAGGTAGTAGAATGCTACGGCCTTTGCGGTCGCCTCCCCGAAGTCATACTGGTTAGTTCTGGCTTCACTTCTGCGGCTATTTTTCACGGTTCGATCTCCTGTAAAAGGACGAAGCAGATCCGGGTGAACCGGCATCTGGTTACTTCGATGAAGTAACGGCTCATTATAGGTCGAGAGAGTAATAAATGTCAACCATGAATCTGGTGATGTAATTTGGAAGCCTTGCTTCTAAATTTACTTCAAGCAGGGAATTAGCCGCTCTTTGCATATCCTCTGGCATATTCTATACTTGGGGCAGGAGCTTTAAGCATTAATTTATAAAAGTCTATGGGATTTTTTCAAACCGTAAAAAAGAGCGTCTATGATGTCGCTTTCTACGCCACCGCCAAGACGGAGAGTTTCTCGGTAGCGCTCAAGCAGTACACTTTGTTTATCTTGTGCGTGGCGGTCGTCATCTCGATTCCTCTGTATATAGCTTTCGGAGTGTGGCATTCTCAGGTCAAAGAAATGGGCGATATCCGCGCCAAGGTGTTGGCCGTGTATCCGGATGAGCTTGTGCTTACTTTCCAAAATGGTCAGATGGCTTCCAATGTCGAGGAGCCATACAGCATCCCGATGCCAGCGGAATTTGATGTGAAAACTCCGAAGAATCTCGTCGTTATCAATACCCGCGGATCCATCACGCTCAATGATTTCGAGCGTTACGATACCCTCGCCATCCTCGGAGGCGATGCTGTCTGGACGCACGACCCGCAAAAAGACAAAATCGAAATTCAGAAATTCGATCAATTTAGCAAAGCCTCTTTTGTCTTGAATGAGCAGAAACTCACGGAATGGGTAGATCTCGCCTTCAAAGTCGGAAGAATTGTTGTCATTATCCTGCTTATTTTCATGCCGGCGTTTATCTTCGTCTTTCTCTGGGTCGGGTATCTTGTCTATCTCCTCTTCGGAGCGTTTGTCATCTGGCTTATGGCGAAACTGCGCAAAGTTGACTGTACTTACGGCCAGTCTTACAAGCTCGGTCTCTATCTCCTCACCCTCCCGATTCTCTATAGCGTTCTGACCACCGGTCCGCTTTCGATGTTCCATATCCCCTTCGGCTTCACCCTCATACTTGCCGTCCTCGCCTACGCCAATCTCGGCCCAATAAAAACAGTCAAAACAACTTCTGTTTCTCCTGCACCAAACAATATGCCCGTTTCAGCCAAAGGCTCTGAGTCAGTCGAAGGGATAAAAGTTGGAGATAGTGAATCCAATAAAGATGGGAAGTTGTAAAAAATCATACTGACTGGGGTAAATAAGAGAATTTGGAAGCAAGGCTTCCAAACTTTTAGATAGCAGAATGGCGTAAAGAAAGAAATATATGCCTATAAATCCAAATTATAATCTTGATAAAATAAAGTTTTCACTCGATGAGGGAACATGGCAACGCGCCACTATACTTTATTACCAAACGAAGTGAGCGAAACGAAAGTTTACTTTCGTTTCCGAGCGCAGTGCCGGTAAAATCGGGTTGAATACCCCGCGGCTTGCCGCGGATATGAAACGAGCTTAAGCTCGTTTCAGGGTCCAGGGCTTGCCCTGGGGTAAATACCTGTTATGAGAAACACAAGGTAACAAAGTTTGAATCAGATTCGTATGGATTTTCAGCGGTTGTGTTTGGCAGCCGTGTGTATAAAGTACGTGTGTCGACGCGTCGTTTTGACGAAGGAGATTGTGAATGTTATCTCGGACAAAATGATGAATTATGCAAGCATATGGTAGCAGTCGCTATTTATGCTATACTTGGCGGAAGACCGCTATTGGAGGAAGAAAAGCAACAAAAAAATGATATATCTTTAACATGGTTCATTTATCAGAATTCACTAAGTGAGGACTGTAGTCGTCTTGCCGCTACTGTTTCCGAGCTTCCGGTAAGTTTGCAAACAGCCGAGCTTTTGGTTGATCTTCTCTTAAGGATGGATAAAAAACTTTGTACAGGCGGCGTTGATGATTCAGATGGAGTTGTTGGCGGTTGTATGGAGGAAATCGTGGGGGTTACTTGAAGAGTTTTCCAAAGCTGATTCGAGGTGTATTGTTGTATTTTGTAAGCTTTTTGAAATAGAAACCTGTTTTGGATGGGAAAAACCGCTTGTTGCAATTGCCAAGCGTGCAAGAACATGATTTGGAAGCCTTGCTTCCAAATGGTAGAATAGTAGAGAAGTATTAAGTATAAAAATCGTGTCAATAAGAAAAATTAATTTCGCAAGTGGCGAATTTTATCATATTTACAATAGGGGAACCGACAAGCGGAACATCTTTTCCGATTTGGCAGATCAAGAGCGCTTTATTCAGAGTATGAAAGAATTCAATGCGCTCAATCCGATTGGCAGTATTTATGAACATTGCCGTTCTCAATTTGGAAGCAAGGCTTCCAAAAATGGTAAAAAGGACAAAAGGCTTGTAAATATAGTGGCTTATTGCCTGAATCCAAATCACTACCATTTTATATTGGAACAGGTTTCAGAAAAAGGCATAGAGAAATTTATGCAAAGGCTTGGTACGGGATATAGCAAATACTTCAATAACAAACACGAGAGATCTGGTGGACTATTTGAGGGAAAATTTCAAGCAGTACATATCGACTCAAACGAATATCTTCTGCATGCGAGTGTTTATGTCAATCTCAACGACCGTGTTCATGGATTTGGAAGCAAGGCTTCCAAATCTTTAGGGAAGATGTTGATTAAGAGCAGATCCAGTTGGGATGAGTATATGGGAAATGCTAAAGAAGGGTTTTGTACAAAAGACAATATTCTTGGTCAATTTAAAAATGTTAAAGAATACAAAACTTACGCGGGAAATGTGCTGGTAGGTATACATGAAAGAAAATTTTTAGCACAAGAGAAATTTTAAAGTTATTTGGAAGCAAGGCTTCCAAAATCTATTTCAATTGAAATATATGGTGTGGACGGATGAGCAGATAAAGAATCACAAGGAGGTGGTGGATGTTTTGGAGGGGATTGTCCAGGAGGTCTTTTTGTTTATATCAAAAGAGAAAATTGTCACGGAAAGAAGTATCCAGAAGTTTATTCTGAGGAAGTATTCAGAGTATGACCTCAAATCTTGTATGGGTTTGCCGATAGTGGCGTTTAATGAACACTCGGCACAGCCGCACTATGCCATTGGCAAGAAATCAAAAGTTTTGAAGCCAAATACTTTGATTCTCATCGATATTTGGGCGCGGTTTAAGAAAAGGAACTACCCGTACGCGGATATTACCTGGATGGCCTATTATGGAAAATCATTGCCTATCAAAATACAGCGGGCATTCGATACGGTATTGAAGTCGAGGGATGCCGCCCTCAGATTTATTAAAAGTCATGCGAAGAAGGGAAAGTTACCGAAAGGACAGGCAGTCAATGAAAAAGCCAATGCTATAATATATAAAGCGGGATATGGGAAGCATATTCTCCATTCGATTGGCCATTCTATCGGATTTCGCTCGCCCCATGGTGCCGACAAGAATCTTAATAAGAAAGGCGACGAGCCTTTGAAACTCAGTCTCGGTTACACAATCGAACCCGGCATTTACATTGCCAATGAATTCGGCATCCGCAGCGAGATCGACTTTTATGTCGATGAAACAATGAAACTGCACATCACCACCGGCCTCCAAAAGAAAATGGTTTTTATAAGGTAATTAAGAATTTTATCTATGCCAAAAAGAATCATTGAAGATTTTACGGGGGCGAAGAAAGAAATGGATTGCATCGGATGCGCCATTACAGAAGCTGGGAAGGATCAGCCCGGATATATCATCGAGACCAGGCTGTTTCATGCGCATCAGGATTATGAAATTCCGATTATTGGATTTGTTGTGCTTTCTACGAAGAGACATATCATAAGTTTTGATGAATTTACGGATGAAGAGGCGGCGGAATTTATTGGATTGGTACGGGAGATTCGCAGGGCGCAACGCCAAGTGCTTGGCATTGAGACGGTATATTTTATTCAGGAGGAAAATAATATCGGCAGTCACTTTCATCTGTGGTTTCTCCCGCGCTATGAATGGATGAATGACGAGGCCAAGTTTGGAAAGAAACTAAACTCCGCTCGGCCGGTGCTTCAATTTTCCAAGACGCATATGAAAACTCCGAAGAATATCGCCGCAGTAAAAGAGGCCGCCGAAAAATTGAGAGTATACTTGAATAAATAGGTATGTAATCAGTTATGTAATTAAATATATGGTTCAGAAGTTCATCATTATCTATATTGCCTATCCGAACCTGAAAGAAGCCAAGAGGGTGACGGGGATGTTGCTCAAGCGAAGGCTTATCGCTTGCGCGAACTATTTTCCTGTGGCGAGTGTCTATCGCTGGAAAGGAAAAGTTGAGAATGCCAAGGAAGTCGTCTCCATCCTGAAAACCAAGAGAACCAATTGGGGTAAGGTGAAAAAGGCGGTCGAAGCCATCCATCCCTACGAAACCCCGTGTATTATGAAATTGGAAGTGGAAGCGAACAAATCTTTCGCCGATTGGATCGAGAAAGAGACGAAATAATCTGCTATAATGCAATTATGAACATCAAAGAGCTTTTGAAAATAAGCGGTGTGCCGGTAGTAATTGCATCACTTTGCTGTCTGTCGCCAATTGTCCTGGTAGTATTCGGAATTGGAACGGTTGGCTTCGCCTCATCACTTGCGGACACGCTGTATGGCGATTATAAATGGTATTTTCGTATCGCTGGATTGGTGGCGATGGCGATCGCGCTCGTATTTTATTTCTGGCGGAACAAAAATATCTGCACGTTGGATGAGGTGAAGCGGAGGCGAAACGAAATCATCAATACCATCACACTCACGCTCATTGCCGGTATTTTGGGATACGTTTTCTTCTTGTATGTCGTTGTGCACTACGCGGGCGTGTGGCTTGATTTATGGACATGAATATGAATATACAAGGGCGGTTCTTCCCATTATTTATCGGTATGTTGATCATCCTCGCAATAATTGTATTGGTGGGGATGTTTTTATTGCGTAATCCATCTAATAGCACACCTATGCCGCAGAGAGATACTTTGCCTGAAGAAACAAGAACGGCGCTGTTTGCAGGGGGATGCTTCTGGTGCGTGGAGGCGGATTTTGAGAAACTGAGAGGCATTGTCAATGTTGTCTCAGGCTATGCCGGCGGGAATACGGATAATCCGAACTATGAGAACTATGCCCAGGGAGGGCATCGGGAAGTGGTCGAAGTAACCTACGACATTTCAAAAACAACCTACAAAAGCCTCGTAGAGCATAGCATACGCTACAGCGATCCGACTGATGCCACAGGATCATTTTATGATCGCGGCGTGCAGTATGCCCCAGCGATTTACTATGCAACCGATGAAGAGAAAAAAGTCGCGGAGGCAGTTATCGCGGAGATAAACGCCGAAGGGATTTATGAAAAGCCGATCACTATAGCAGTGCTCTTACGCACGAAATTTTGGCCAGCGGAAGAATACCACCAGGATTACTCCAAGAAGAATCCAGTGCGGTATAATTTTTATCGGAGCGGATCCGGGCGGGACGCCTTTATCGAGAAGCATTTCAAGAAAGGCGTGAGCGAGAAATTACCTGAAGCGACCCAGACGCCGATGGATAGTTCAGGAAATGTCAGTTTCGAAAATTACCAAAAGCCATCTGACGAGACGTTGAAGGAGACGCTTTCGCCGCTCCAGTATGCCGTGACGCAGAAAGAGGGAACAGAGCCGCCGTTCGCAAACGAGTACGATGCCAATAAAGCGGACGGCATCTATGTCGATCGGATTTCCGGCGAGCCGCTTTTCTCCTCACGGGATAAGTATGATTCGGGAACCGGTTGGCCGTCCTTTGTCAAGCCGCTCGTGAGCGATGCTGTCATATTGCGTGAAGACAATGGATTTTTTTCCGTTCGGATGGAAGTCCGGTCGCGTTATGCCGACTCGCATTTGGGGCATGTCTTTGATGACGGTCCGGCAGAGCGCGGCGGGAAGCGTTATTGCATGAATTCTGCCGCGTTGCTCTTCATTCCGAAAGTTGAGATGGAGGCCAAAGGCTATGGCAAGTATCTCCCTTTGTTTAAGTAGGGGAAATAAATATATGCATCAGGAAATTCCAAATGAAAAAATTGAGGCGGAAGAAATAGGCAATGAAACCGCGGAGGGGTTGATTGCCCGAGTGGAAGCGTCGCTTGAAAATGGTCTTTTTGATAGACATGAGCGCGAGGAAGTGAAAAGGATGCTTCGGACGGCACAGCTTCTGACACAGAATACCAAAACAAAAAAAGAAATAAACCGCCTTCTTGCCACTATTGAAAACATGTACGGTGGCCCGGAGTAAAAATTAATACATGCTTGCTTTCTTTAAACAATTTCCGGAAATAAGCGCTGTCCTTTCGGAAAAGAAGGACGAATCGATGAAAGTTTTCTTAGAGCGGCCGGAAGAGAACAGGGAAAATCGAGAAAAGTTTTTTCTCAGGCAGGGAATAGATGCCGGCAGAGTAGTCAGCGCCGAGATTGTCCATGGTACAAAAGTAGAAATTATTACTTTTCAAAAATATACCGATAAACGACGGCCGTCGCTAATCGGTATAAGTAGTTTTGGTGTGGTGAGGCAAGTGATTCCGGGTACGGATGCATTGGTGACTAAGGAAAAGAATGTATTTTTATCTATTACGGTAGCGGACTGTCTGCCGATATTTTTCTATGATCCGGTCGCCCGAGTGATAGGTATCGCGCATGCGGGGTGGCGGGGGCTTGTGGATGGGGTGATGGGGAAGACGTTTGAGGCATTTGTTGCTTGTGGCGTGGATAAAAAAAACTTATTTGTCTCCCTTGGTCCGAGTATTCAAAAATGTCACTTTGAAATCGGGATGGATATTTTACCAAGGTTTGAGGACTTTGAAAAATATATTAATCGCAGGGACGGAAGAATATTTGTGGATTTGCCAGGGATTGCCAAAGAGCAATTACAAGGCTTGGGAGTATCCGAAGACCATATTGAAATAAGTACCGCTTGTACTTTTTGTGAATCGGATATTTTCTTTTCTTACCGCCGCGATAAACCACAGAAAATCGAAGCGATGGTCGCTGTAATTGGACTAGCCTCTTGAAGTTTTATTTACTATCGTGTATGTTGCATTGACACTTATGCCGGAAGAAAATCCACAATCCAAAGACACCCGGGCTCTCCCGCAGGAGCAGCGTGGCGGGCAGGCTACCATCAAGGTGTGTTTGCACGAGAAATGCTGCCGGAAAGGCGCGCGAGCAGTTTATGAGAATCTCAAAGAGGGACTGGCAAAAGAAGAAGCCTTGGTCTTGCCGGTGTATGAATGTTTCAATTTTTGCAAAGAGGGACCCAATATCGCTATCAATGACAATATTGTCAAGGGGGTGAAGCCGTTTCTGGAGGTGGAGAGGGTGCGCCAGGAACTGCGCGATCCATCCTGCCGGGCCGATGGTCTTGGCTCCAAAAGCCTCGATGCTCTCGACGAGGTTTTGGAAGATATTGATAGGTTGTAGAATGTCAATCCGCCAGCCGGCGGATCAAATGTCAAACCGACTATAAAACCTTAATGTCAAAACAGTCATTTTGGTTTTGGATTTCATTTGATATTTAGCATTTGAGCTTTGACATTATTTGTGGCTTTGTGGTAGCTTACCCTATCGCCTTTTAGGGCTTTCACAGCAGGAGAAAGAGAAGTTTATGAAGCTGAACAAATACTTTTTTAAGAGGCATTGGCATACGCTGTGGAAAAGGTTTTTTAACGCTCTGCAGAGGCTCAAAAGAGCCACTTTTGAGTTTTTAGGGCGTTTGCCACGTACCGAAGATATGCGGGTGCGGTTTCGTATGAATACTTTTCTGAAAGATGGGAGATATTTTTTACAAGCTCAGTATGCTCGCTTGGTCATACGCAGCGAATATACCAAACGTGATTTAGCAGTGCTTTTTGTCGTAGCCTTCTTTGTTGGTTACGGTCTTAAAACAGCGGCAGCGCAAGTTATCACCATCGGATTTGATGACTATACGCTCCCTCCCAAAGAAATGCTCTTCGATTTGAATGCTGTTCAGAAAAAAATGATTGAGAACGGGAGTGTATTAAGAGAAAGCGATGCTATGCTAGGCGGCGCGTGTAGTGAATAATTGTATAATATCGTATGGATATGGAAACGCTTTTTTCCGAAAAAACCGAGGAGGTGGAAACTGATAAGCAGAAAGTGAAGAATCTGACTGCATTGGTTATTTTACTCGCGGGATTATTTCTTGGCAGTCTCTTCGTGGATTTAGTCCAACTGATGACTGGCAAGGGGTTTTCTCGCAATGCTGTGAAGAATTATGATCTCTTGGAAACAGGCGGCAAGACTTGGGTGGCTTACAGCAATCCGAAAGTGGCGGTCCAGGTTATCACGGACAAGAATTGTATCGAGTGCGATCCGAGCGAGGCGCTCCTCTGGCTCAGGCGGGTGGTGCCGACGCTGGAAGTTTCGTCGATTGAAAGCGATTCCTATCAGGGTAATCTCCTGATCGAGCGGTTCAACATCATTTCCCTGCCAGCCTTCATTTTTTCGGACAGCGTGGCGGAGACTGATTTTTATGCGCAAGCCTCGAGCTTGTTTGCGTTTGAGGGCGGGAGATATTTTTTCGATATGGGGAAAATCGGCTTGCCGGTTGGGAAATACTTGAAATTGCCGGAGGTGGGTGATGATGATATCGCTTTTGGTACCAAGGATGCCAAGGTGGTAATCATTGAGTTTTCTGATTTCCAGTGTCCGTACTGCAAAGCGTTTCAAGCCGATATGAATCAGGCGCGCAAAGAGTACGGAGACAAAATATTGTTTGTCTACAAGCATCTGCCGCTCTCCATCCATCCGCAAGCGGAAAATGCAGCCCTGGCAGCCTCGTGCGCCAATGAGCAAGGGAAATTTCAAGCCTATGCTGACCATCTTTTTGTCAAGCAGGATGAGTGGGCGAAAACGACCGGAACGCAGAAATTTAAAGATTATGCCTGGCGTTTCGGGATAAACGGCCGCGAGTTTGCCAAGTGTCTCGATACAAAAAAATATCAGGACAAAGTGGATGCCGACAAGGTAGAGGCGGCGAGCTTTTTTATCAGCGGTACGCCAGGAACATTCGTGAACGGCACTTTCTTGTCCGGTGCTGTCGGAGCCGAAGCGCTGAAGGCAGCCATTGATGCCGCACTTACTAAAGAGTAAAAATGTATCATAATTCCACCTGCCTCGACGGCAAGGCGAGCGGCCGCGGAATTATGATACAAAAATAAAAGCCCTCCAGTTTTTGAAGAACGATTGATATTTTCGTTTTTTTGCTGTAGACTGAAAAACGTTTTGATATCGGCCACCTTAGCTCAGCTGGTAGAGCAGTGCTTTCGTAAAGCAAAGGTCCCCAGTTCGATTCTGGGAGGTGGCTCATGTTATGTTATGACAACACCGACGCACGTAGCAGCCAATTTGGGAATTTTTTTATTGCTCATGCAGGCAGATGGTCTGAGTCCAAACTATACTGATTTAGTGTTTCTTATTGGTTCAAATCTTATTGATCTGGATCACTTATCCTCTCGACCTATATATGATCCGATGAGGAATGGATTCAAAACACATTTCCTGCATCAAAATTGGAAAGTAATCCTGCTGGTATCAATTTTGATGCTGTTTATTCGACCGATGATGTTTCTTGGTATCGGGCTCATCCTTCATTTCTTTTTAGATTATCTCGATATAAAACGGAAGAAGATCTAACTAAAATAGTAGATGTTGTTCTTGCTTTTGGGAGAGTGAAAATTATGTTATACTGAAAGGCGTATGAATGTGATGCAAGAGAGAATCGCGGTTCTTCAACAAAAACTCCTGCAGCTGCAGGACCATCTTTGACGTTGGGCGAAAAAAGGTCCGCAGAGAGGAACTCCGTCTGCAAAGCGAGCAGCCTCATTTTTGGAATGATCCCAAGGCTGCCGGGCGCGTGATGCAGGAACTGGAAGCCCTCGAGAACGAACGGGTTTCTTATGAGCGTTTGAAAAAAACGCTTGCCGATTTGGCCAGTTTCGCTCTTCTGGAAGATTTGAAACCGGAAGATGCCGAAGAGCTGGAAAAGGAGTGCGCGCTGGTCGAAAAAGCCCTGAGCGAGTGGGAACTGAAGACGCTTCTCGGTGGCGAGTATGACGCCAAAAACGCTCTTCTCACGGTCAGAAGCGGGGCTGGAGGGGTAGATGCCCAAGATTGGGCGGAAATGCTCCTCAGGATGTATCTCCGGTATGCCGAGAATAACGGGTGGAAGACGCATCTTCTCGATGAATCGCGGGGAGGCGAGGCCGGCATCAAGAGCGCCACCGTCGAGATAACCGGGACATACGCTTATGGCTATTTGCGCGGCGAAGCGGGCGTTCACCGGTTGGTGCGGCTCTCCCCGTTCAATGCGAAAAGTTTGCGGCAAACATCGTTCGCCTCGGTGGAAGTGATGCCGGTCATCGATAACGTGGCGATGCTTCCTATCAAGCCGGATGAACTGCGGATCGATACCTATCGCTCGTCGGGCGCAGGCGGTCAGAATGTGAACAAGACCGAAAGCGCCGTGCGGGTCACCCATATTCCGACCGGTCTCGTGGCAGCTTGCCAGAGCGAACGCTCTCAACTGCAAAATAAAGAAGAGGCGATGAAGATGCTCCGCTCCAAACTGGCACAAAAGCACATCGAAGAACAAGCGGCAGAAAAAAGAAAATTGCGCGGAGAATTCAAAAGCGTCGAGTGGGGAAATCAAATCCGCTCCTATGTTCTCCATCCTTATACGCTCGTCAAAGATCACCGAACCAATACCGAATTGAGCGATGCGAGCTCAGTGCTGGACGGTCATTTACAAACTTTTATCGAAAGCGAACTCCGCTATCTGCAGTCCCATTAAATATTCACCTTGGAAAAATAAAAAATATATGCCAGCCATCCAGCCGATCATCCGTTTTGAGAATGTCGCCAAAGTTTTTTCTGGCAATGCTGTTGTACTTGAAAATGTCAACCTCAGTATCCAGCCGGGAGAGTTCATTTCTATCGTCGGAGCGAGCGGAGCCGGGAAGTCGACACTCTTGAAACTGATTTATGCGGAAGAAATACCCACAGAAGGAGAAATTTATTTTAGTGGACGCCCTTTGAGCCATATCAGCCGCAAGCATCTGCCGTTTTTTCGCCGCAATATCGGGACGGTATTTCAGGATTTCAAATTGCTGCCGGAGCGAACGGCCTTCGAAAACGTCGCGTATGCCCTGGAAGTGGATGGCCGGAGCACGGCTGATATCAATCTGGAAGTGCCGGAAATTCTCGAAATTGTCGGCCTGGGCGCTCAAATGCACCAATTTCCGAGGCAATTGTCCGGAGGGGAGCAACAGCGCGTTTCTCTCGCCCGCGCGCTCATCCATCGCCCCAAGGTCATCATCGCGGATGAACCGACTGGCAATCTGGATCCGCTTTCAGCCAATGAGATTATCCAATTGCTTCTCCAGATCAATTCATTCGGTACGACCGTGCTCTTGGCGACCCATAACAAGGGCATCGTCGACAAACTGGACAAACGTGTTATCCTTATCAATAAGGGTCGGATTTTCCACGACCAGAATAAAGGCAAGTATATGTTACAATAAGTAACATAGAACTCATTTAACATTAACCCTGTTCTGTCATTCCGGGCTTGACCCGGAATCCAGTAGATGAGCCATAAGCATTAAGCTGGATTCCCGCCTGCGCGGGAATGACAAGCGGCTAAGGTTTTCGTGATATAAAGGCTTATAATAGAGACAAAAGAGAGATTAATTTAAATCACCTCATAAGATAAGAGATACCCGCCCGTACCGAACAGTACGTTCGGGCGGGCATGATAAGTGATAAAAATATCTCCTTTGTTTTTTTTCGGACATCAATTATCAATCATCTTTTATCTCGTATCATTTTCTCAATATGAAAACGCTCAAGCTTTGGCGCACCTTCAAGGAAGGCATAGAAAATTTCCGCCGCAATGGCTGGCTGACGTTTGCGACAGTCAGCATCCTCACTCTCTCGCTCTTCATCGTCAGCCTCTCGTTTCTTATCGGAATGACGACGAGTCTGATATTGGAAAATATGCGCGCCAAGGTGAGCGTGAGCGTTTCTTTCAATCCGGATGTGACGGAAGGGCGGATTTTGGAAATAAAAAACGAGCTTTCCAAGTATACGAAAGAAATCGTTTCCGTGGAATATGTTTCGCGCGATAAAGCGCTGGAAACTTTTCTCGCGGAGAGCGGCAATGACCCGATCATTGCGCAAGCCATCCAAGAGATCGGGGAGAATCCGCTTTTGGCATCGCTTGTTATCAAAGCGGTCAAGCCGGAGGATTACCCGCTTATTGTGAGTCAGATCGAAGGCTCGACCTTCCAGAATGACATCAGTCGGATCAATTATGCCAAGAACAAGAAGATTTTTGAGCGGCTCGACCGGATCAATAAAACGGTTGGCAAGGCTGGTCTGATTCTTGGGGCTATCTTTATTTTTGTTTCCATTCTCATCACCTTCAACACGATACGCATCACCATCTATTCTCATCGCCAGGAGTTTGAGATTATGCGTCTAGTGGGCGCGTCCAATATCTATGTGCGGATGCCGTTCGTATTCGAGGGAGCGCTCTATGGACTGGTCGCAGCCGTGCTCACGCTAGGCCTCCTCTTCGGTATGGCGTATTATTTTGCTCCATTTACAACGGGAGCTCTGCCCCAGGGGAATGTTCTGAATCTTTTCCTCGGCTCTTTCTGGCCTATTTTTGGCGCTCTAGTACTCCTCGGTATCTCCCTCGGCGTGGTCAGTAGCGCCATCGCCATCCGCCGCTATCTGAAAGTCTGAAATCTTAACAAATGTGTCCTGAAAAAACCCCCTGACTTGACGTAAAGGGTTTTTTCTTTTATTCTCAAATATCAAGTGGTTATTTACCAACGAGATTAAGGAGATTCCTCATGCAACCAGGACTACGGGCAATTCTCGAGCGTACTCCCGCGCAAAGCGAGGGGTTTATCTTCAGTCGTGTGCGTTCGCGTTACCCTTACGGCTCTGACGTGTACCGATCCGTAGTAAAAGCCTATGAGTCGATGCAAGAGGCTCACAATGGCGATACCCGGCAGAGCGGCGAAGCATATGAAGAGCACCCCAAAGCCGTAGCATCATTTGTCATCGAGATGTACGGTTTGCACCGGCCGCCAGTCATCATCGCCGCTCTTGATCACGATATGCCGGAGGACAAACCTGAGATCTGGCCAATCGAACGGATGGAAGGAACTTTCGGAAGAGACGTGGCTCTCATCGTCGATTGGGGCAATATGCGGCGTTTCAATCATATTGAAAATAAGTTGCTCGCGCGAGAAGCTTACTGTCTTAACTTTTTCCGCGACGCGCCCAAACATGCCGCGGTATGGAAGCTGGGTGATGTGTGGCATAATGGGCATACGCTCTGGACTCCGACAAACGAGAAGATTTGTGAGAAAGCGCTGGAAATCGAGCGCTTTTGGTTACCTCTCGCGTACCGTTACGACATATATGTCGAAGAAATACAAGAAACGCTGGTAAAGCTGCGTAACGGATGCTGAACGAGGTGGGTGCGTCTCAAATAAATGGAGAAGTGGATTCGTCTCATCGCGACGCCGTAGCCAGAAAGTGGTTGCGGCGCGTGTTTTTTTCTCCTGCCCGAAATGCTTTTGTTGGTTGAATAGATGAAGGCTTTTTTGAATTATGAGGTTATAAATATGCTTTAACAGAAGGAAATATCGTTGCAGGCGGGCTTGAAAAAAATCTGTTTTCCTGTAGAATAGGGGAGTGTTAATGAGATTTTTGATTGAGGAATTCAGTATATGAAAGGTTACATATATATTTTACTCAGTTTAAAAGATTATAAGACGTATACGGGATCTACAGATAATCTTGAAAAGCGATTAAAAGAACATCATAATGGGAAGTGCAAAGCGACAGTAAATCGTAGACCGCTTCAATTGATATATTCTGAGAAAATTGATAGTTTGGATGAAGCTAGAAAAAGGGAGAAATATTTTAAAACAGCTTCAGGTAGAAGAGCTTTAAAGAAAATTTTTGAGGATTTCAAAAAATGATGGGGAATGGCCAAGTGGTAAGGCAATGGGTTCTGGTCCCATGATCGGGGGTTCGAATCCCTCTTCCCCAGCCACCGTCGCTCGCGAGCGACGTGGCCAGCCACCTTTGTGGTTTGCTACGTTGCATGATTACCGTAAAAAAAGTATGTATTATTTCTACATATTACAGAGTCAAAAAAATATTACTTGGTTTTACAAAGGATCAACGCCAGATCTTAAACAAAGAATTATAAGACATAACAAAGGTGAAGTTGAGTCAACCAAATCTTATTATCCTTTTCATCTCGTATACTATGAAGCGTATCTCACAAAAGAAGCAGCTATAAAAAGAGAAATGAGTGTGAAAAATAGCGGTTCAGTTTGGAAACCACTTATGAAGAGAATTCACGAAAGTCTTGAGTAAGGGGTGTTCCTAGTATTCTGGCAACAAATGTATGATAAATTTTCTTAAAAATATATTTTCTCACATATTTAAAAATTCTTCCACTAGTCGGGTTAAAAATTTTGAAGATACCATAAAATCTTTAATAGATGGGCGGGAAAGATTTTATAAAGATACTGAATTCATAAAGTCTAGGTTAGCTGAAGTTTTTGATTTGTATTTTAGCGCAACAGATTTGGTAAAAAAAGTTGCTTCTAAAGATGATGAGGAAAGGCTAATACCAGAAATATTAAGCATTAGTTTCAGAAGGATTCTTAGTTCCTTTTTTCTCTTAGAAAGTGGATTTGCACAAGAAGCACGAATGCTTTTGAGAAATTTTTTGGAGTATTTATTGATTACAATTGATATCACATATAATTCTGAACGTTTAATCGAGTGGGGGAAAACAGAACATGATAATCTGGATGATAAACTTGATACATGGAGTTTTAGAGCAAGTGAAGTCAAGAAAAGAATTGAGTCAGATATTACGGGAATGTATCCGACCGAGGAAAAAGCAAATGCTATAAATGCATATTCCGAATGGATAAAGATTTCAAATCAGATATTACATGCTCACTCAAGAGCTCAAACAAAGAACATTGTAAAACAAAGTAATTTTGAGTTGTTTGGGTGGTATTCTCTTGATGACTATAAGAAAATATTTAACGTTTATAGAGAGTTACTACTTGCATTGATCCAAGAAATTATATTTATTCCAAAATATAGAAAAAAAATATTACAATCAAAAGAACTTGCATCATTAGCCGAAATTGTGGCAGATAAATTTAGCAAATATCAAAAAATTATTGCTTGTGAGAAAGAAATTTTAGAGAAACAAAATGGGGCGACCAGTAATGAGTTGAATAGTATACTGAAAAAATATCAGATAAATATAGACATTAGTTCAATTTCTAATAATGCTGTAATCGACTCAATAGAGATTACTATTTTGAATGGTGAGTATATTCTTAGCGTAGCTTATAGGGAATAAATTTTTTGTTTATTATCATGAAAAAATCTTGGTATTCATTTTCAGTCATACTTTTTGCTCTTTTCCTTTCAGGTTGTCAGCCACAGGAACGGTCGCAACCAAGTGATCAGCAACAAACAGAGAGTACCTCAGTACAGTCAGAGAAAAGACAGGAAGCATCTCCAGAGGAAAAAACAGCTTCGTGGGAATTTGACGGTGAGCAGTGGAAGGCGATGTCGTCAGTACCCTCTTGCCCAGAACCGCTTGTTATGGAGTCACTGATTGATATAGCCCTCGTATCCAGCGTTCTCTACCCGGGACAGTATCGGGGAGGGGATTATAAGCCTCACGGTGGATTCCGTTTTGATGGAAAAAAGCCCGAGGATATTACCGTAAAAGCCCCGCTCGATGCCCGTCTTACCCTTGGTAGTCGCTACATCGAACAAGGAGAAATTCAATATCTTCTCTGGTTTGAAAACTCTTGCGGCATTGTGTATCGTTTTGATCACCTCCTCACGCTTGCCCCAGCTATGCAAAAGCTTGTAGATAATCTCCCACAAGCCTTGCCAGATGATAGTCGCACGACGCGTTTTGCTACCTCGGTCGAAGTAAAAGCAGGGGACGTCATCGCTACCGCAGTCGGCTTCGCTAAAAGCCAGAATGTCGGCTTCGACTTAGGAGTGTATGATTTGCGCCAACCGAATACCGCTTCAAAAAACAAAAGCTTCGCCAAGAAGCACGAGGCTTATCAGGAACAAACATTTTATGCTGTTTGCTGGTTTGATCTCCTTTCTTCGGATATTGCTCAAAAAATCCGCTCTCTTCCGGCTGTCGGTATAGAAGGGAAAACAAGCGATTATTGCTTGTAATATAAACATGGGTTGATTTTTTTCACTAATCAATAACATCATCCCAACATTCTCAAGTATGTTGGGATGTCGAAAAGCGAAGATTTTTAGATTTGATTATTGCATAATAAGGTGGCCAGTTCTCGTATGAAAATACTCTTTGTTTGCGAAGGCAATATCAACCGCAGCCAGATGGCAAGCACTCTGTTTGGGG
>Ga0209211_10003759_pt1 | contig 24317 bp, 17 predicted proteins | sample RifGroA2_FD_183992 | JGI IMG/M metagenome (GOLD analysis project Ga0209211, IMG submission 183992) | Groundwater microbial communities from Rifle, Colorado, USA - Groundwater A2 (SPAdes) (version 2) | ecosystem: Environmental > Aquatic > Deep subsurface > Groundwater | place: Rifle, Colorado...
GCAAAAAAAATTCCCGACAAAAAAAAATATTCAGGCATACATTCAATTATTGATAAAATAAGGATTTTATCGCCAGAATCACATATAAAGAGAAAAAAATTCTTTGTTAAAGACAAGTAGGGCAGTTACCATTTGACTTTTCAATATATCTGGTGTATGCTATAATAGTTTTTTTACTACCCTTTATATCTTAGGGTTTTTTCTTGTTAACAAAAATATTTTTATTATTTCTATCGATGAGCAAAAATACTACTGCAAAGAATAAACCCAAGAAGAATCTATTCTTAGGACAGGGCGATCCTCGACTTGAGGACTTTAACCTTATAGAAGTCCAAAAAGAATCATGGGAAAGATTAGTTAACCATAGCATCAAAGATATCCTTAATGAATTTTTTCCTGTTGAAGATTATACCGGAAAAAAATTTACTCTTTTTTTTGAAAATCTATATTTTGGAGAACCACGATACACATTGGAATTATGTATCCAAAAAAAACTTACTTACGATACCCCGGTTTATTTAAAATTAAGATTAGTAAATAAAAAAACAAATACTGAAAAAACTCAGGACGTTTACTTTTTTAATTTACCGAAAATGACTGACAGGGGAACTTTTATTATTAACGGAATTGAAAGAGCAATTATTAATCAGATTGTCAGGTCGCCAGGTGTTTATTTCACCGCTGAAATTGACAAAACCACTGGTCTAACTCTTTATAATGCTGAAATTCGTCCTTATATCGGAGCATGGATCGATCTTACAATAAATAAAAATAATATTATTGAGATGAAGGTCAATAAAAAAAGAAAATTTTTGTCGACAGTATTTTTAAAAACCTACGATGGAGAAAATAATAATGATTTGATGTCTTATTTTTCCGGAGTTGACAAGGGATTAATGGAAAAATATATCCTTCCAACTTTAAAAAAAGACATGACTAAAAATAAAAACGAAGCAGTAATGGAAATATATCGAAAAGTCAGACCAGGAGAGCCTTTGATTTTGGATAATGCTTATGAAACAATAAACAATTTATTTTTTAATCAGAGGAGATATTCTCTTGCTGATGTTGGCCGGTACAAAATTAATAAAAAACTCAATTTGAATCTTGAAATAAATAAAGAAAACCACCTGCTTACAAAAACCGACATTATCGAAACTATAAAATATTTAGTTAATTTGACCGCCGGTCAAGGTGAATTTGACAATATTGATCATCTGGGTAATCGTAGATTAAGAACCGTCGGAGAGCTTATAAGTATGTATGGAATTCGAGTCGGCATGGTGAGAGTCGGTCGTGAGATTAAAGAAAGAATGAGTTTAGTTGCCGGAGAAACTTATGTCTCTCCTTCTCAGGTTGTTAATTCAAAACCTTTAATCGTCGCTATTAATTCTTTCTATCGTACTTCCCAACTATCAACGATTGTTGATCAGACCAATCCATTATCAGAGTTGGATAATTTAAGAAGAATTACAGTCGGAGGACCAGGTGGAATTGAAAAAGAAAGAGCCTCCTTCTCAATCCGTGATATTTCTGCCTCACAATACGGGAGAATTTGTCCGATCAGATCACCTGAAGGTCCGAATATTGGTGTTGTCACTTATATGGCCTTATATGCAAAGGTAAATAAATATGGATTTTTGGAAACTCCATATAAAAAAGTTATTAAAGAAAAAGTTAATGGAAAAACAAAAATTAAGGTTTCGTCAGATATTATTTACCTTCAAGCTGACGATGAAGAAAAATATTACATAACATCTACCGATAATAATATTGATGAAAAAGGTTTTATTTTAAATTCAACGGCCGTTACCCGATATAAAGGAGAGATCGTCGAAGTTGAATCAGACAAAATTGATCTTATTGATATTTCTCCTCGACAGGTAGTTGGCACATCGGCTGCTTTAATTCCATTTTTGCAAAATGATGATGCTTCTCGGGCTCTAATGGGCACTCACATGCAATGCCAGGCTGTTCCCCTTATTAAACCGCAAGCTCCGATTGTAGGAACAGGAATGGAAGAAAAAGTCAGTCTTGCGTTAGGAAGAACCATTAAAGCTTCTGAAGATGGAGAAATTAAATATATCGACGGTAAAAAAATTGTTTTTAAAGGAAAAAGTGGAAAAACTACTGAATATGAAATCGAAAGATATCTTCGAACAAATAAAGATGTTGCTTTTGATCAGCGACCAAAAGTTGAAAAAGATCAAAAAATTAAAAAAGGTGATATTTTAATTGATGGACCGGCAACTGATGATGGAAAACTGGCTCTTGGACAAAATCTGGTCGTCGCCTACACTTCATTAAACGGCCTTGGATACGAAGATGGATTTGTTATTTCGGACCGCTTGATAAAGCAAGATATATTAACTTCAATTACGATGGAAGAATTTATCGCCGATGTTGTCGATACTAAACTTGGCCCTGAAGAATTAACGAGAGATATCCCAAATGTTCGTGAAGAAGTGTTGCAAAATCTTGATAAAGACGGTCTTGTTATTATTGGAACTGAAGTCAAAGGCGGAGATATTCTTATTGGAAAAGTTGCTCCAAAAGGTGAAAAGGAGCTAACAGCTGAGGAAAGATTACTCCGGGCAATATTTGGAGAGAAAGCCAAAGATATCAAAGATACATCTTTGAGAATGCCTTATGGTAAGCGAGGTTATGTCGTTTCGATTGAAGTCATTAATGGAAAAAAAGATCCGAATGAACTTGAACCAAGTGTCTTAAAAAGAATTATTGTCAATACCGCCCAATTAAGAAAAATTTCTGTTGGTGATAAGTTAGCCGGACGCCACGGTAATAAAGGCGTTATTTCAAAAATTCTTCCGGAGAGTGATATGCCTTATCTTGAGGACGGCCGACCGGTTGATGTTATCTTATCTCCTCTTTCCATTTTATCCCGTATGAATCTTGGACAACTATTTGAAAATTTATTAGGAACAATTGCTAAATTAAATGGGAATACAATTTCCGTCCCTGTTTTTGAAAAGATTAAAGAAAATTTTATCACTCAAGAGCTAGAGAAAATTGGTTTACCCACAGATAATAAAGTTACTCTTTATGACGGAATGACAGGACTTCCTTATGAAAGAAAGGTTCTAGTCGGAACAACATATATCATGAAACTTATCCATATGGTTGAGGATAAATTTCATGCCCGATCAGTCGGCCCTTATTCACTCGTTACCCAACAACCATTGGGAGGAAAATCACAGTTAGGTGGACAACGTTTTGGTGAGATGGAAGTCTGGGCTCTTGAGTCCCACCGAGTTCCATATACTCTCCAAGAAATGTTAACAATAAAAAGTGATGACTTGAGAGGAAGAACAAAAGCCTTTGAATCAATTATTAAGGGAATTGACATTCCTCAGTCTTCTGTTCCTGAATCATTCCATGTCTTAGTCAAAGAACTTAACGCGCTTGGATTATCAATTGATTATATAAAATAATGGACGATTTAAACTTAGTTGACTTTTCTGGATTAAGAATTTCTCTTGCATCTCCCGAGATCGTTAGTAAATGGTCACACGGAGAAGTAATCAAACCAGAAACAATCAACTATAGAACTTTTAGAGCGGAAAAGGACGGACTTTTTGATGAAAGAATATTTGGACCGACAAAGGACTATGAATGTTACTGTGGAAAGTATAAAAGAATGCGCTATAAAGGAATTGTCTGTGATCGTTGCGGTGTTGAAATAACCACCTCGGCCGTTAGGCGGGAAAGAATGGGTCATATTAAATTAGCTTCTCCTATCGCCCATATCTGGTATTTTAAAGGGTCATCTTCAATTCTTAGTATTATTTTAGGCGTCCCCCCGCAAGCATTGGAAAGAATAATTTATTATGCTTTGTATCTTGTAAAAGAAGTTAATCAGGAAAAACAAAAAAAAGCCTTAAAATTATTACGTGATATTAATAATGAGGAAATTAAGGCAGTTGAAGAATTACACACTATTGAAGAAGAAAAATTGAAAGCTGAATTCAAAAAACAACATGAAAATTTCGAGAAAAAAATAATTAATCAGGAACAAAGAGAGATTACCAAACAGGAAATTGATTTAAAAGATAGAGAACAACAAAAACTGCTTGCAAATCAGTTAGTAGAAAAAAAATCAAAAAAAATTGCTTTTTTTGAAAGAATTTCCAAAATTATTAAAACCGTTAAACCTTTTGATGTCATTGAAGAAGATGATTATTTTTATTTAAAAGAAAAAGAAATTGATGACTTTCTGGAAGTCAGTATGGGAAGTGAAGTTTTATATGATCTTCTCTCCTCCTATGATGTTCAAAAAGAATATACCGAATCTTTAAAAAAATTAAATGAATCTAAGGGGGAAAAACGTAATAAACTTTTAAAAAAAGTTCGGGCTCTTGAAGCTTTTATTAAAGCCAAAATCAATCCAAAATGGATGGTTTTAACTGTCTTACCTGTTATCCCACCGGATTTACGACCGGTTGTCCAACTACCTGGAGGAAAGTTCGCCACTTCTGATTTAAATGATTTTTATCGAAGAGTAATAAATAGAAATAATCGCTTGAAACAATTAATTGATCTTGGAGCGCCGGAAATAATTTTACGCAACGAAAAAAGAATGCTTCAGGAAGCGGTTGATTCATTAATCGATCTGCAAAAATCAAGAGGAAAGGCAAGGTCTTCCGGGTCTATCTCCAAAGTTCAAAAATCTCTTTCTGATATTTTACGTGGTAAACAGGGCCGTTTCCGACAAAATCTACTTGGAAAACGTGTCGATTATTCGGGAAGATCAACTATCATCGTCGGACCTGAACTTCAATTAGATCAAGTCGGAATACCTAAAGAAATGGCGATTGAACTTTTTAAACCATTTCTTCTCCATGAAATTATTATTAGAGGACTGGCTCCAAATATAAAAAGTGCCAAGAACTTTTTAGAGAAAAAAGAACCGGTTGTCTACGATATTCTTGAAGAAATTACAAAAGACCACCCGATTTTACTAAACCGTGCTCCAACTCTTCACAAATTATCCATATTGGGTTTTTATCCTGTCTTAACTGATGGTCATGCGATAAAACTTCATCCGACCGTCTGCGCCGGATATAACGCTGATTTTGACGGAGATGCTATGGGTGTGTTTTTGCCGTTATCTAAGATGGCAATTACTGAAGTAAAAGAAAGAATGCTCCCGTATCAAAATCTTCTTAAACCATCGGATGGTTCACCGATCGTTTTACCAAATAAAGAAATGGCCCTGGGTTGTTATTATTTAACTACTGTTAATACTCCGCAGGTCAATTTAAAAGATGAAGAATTAAAATTTTTTGGAAGCGAAGATGAAGCGATTAATTCATATACTCTTAATAAAATTGGTCTAAGAGAGCCTCTTTTTGTCAGGATTAATGGAAAAACAATTAGGACAACTACCGGAAGAGTTATATTTAATCAAACACTGCCGGATGAACTTAGATTTATCAATACTGACATTAAGGCATCTGACATAAAAAATCTTATTGTCTCGGCCATGAAAATTTTTGATACAAAAACTGTTGGTGTATTAATTGACAAGATTAAAGAGGTTGGTTTTTGGTCGGCCACAATCTGCGCTGGATTATCAGTTTCTATTTTTGATTGTGAAATTATTGATGACAAAAATAAAATTGTTGAAGAGACAGAAAAAGAAATTGAAAAAGTAAGAAAAAATTTTGAACAAGGATTATTAACACTTGATGAAAAAAAACGATACTCTAATAAATTATGGATCGATACAACAGAAAAATTAGCTGATAAAACTTGGACAGCCCTTGATGAAGAAAACCCGGTTAAGTTGATTATTAAATCTGGAGGAGCCAGAGCTTCCCGTGAACAACTTAAACAATTATCTGCTATTAAAGGTTTGGTGGTTGATCCATTAGGGAAAATCATCGAAGTTCCGACTAAATCAAACTACAGGGAAGGATTATCAATTTTTGAATATGTTATTAATGCCCGGGGCGCCCGAAAAGGGTTGACTGATTCAGCTCTAAAAACAGCCGATGCCGGATATTTAACCAGACGTTTGGTCGACGTTGCCCACGATATGATTATCCGTGAAGAAGACTGTCAGACTCATGAAGGTTTGAAAGTTTCAACTGATATTGTCCGCGGCGATAAATTTAAAGAAAGAATTAAGAATCGTTATGCACTTGAAGATGTTGAAGGACTTAACAAAGAAATAATTATAAAAAGAAATGATTTAATTAATAGTGAAAAAATTGTTTTACTTGAAAAAAATAAAATTACTAAATTAACTGTTAGATCTCCTTTATTCTGTCATTCCCCATATGGAGTTTGTCAAAAATGTTACTGCACCGATCTTTCTACCAATAAACCTGTTGATATTGGAGTTCCTGTCGGTGTCATGGCCGCTCAATCAATTGGAGAACCAGGCACACAACTGACAATGAGAGTCAGACACTTTGGAGGAATTGTTATTTCCGACGTTACTCAGGGATTGCCTCGGGTTGAAGAATTATTTGAAACAAGAACTCCGAAAATTGTCTCGCCAATTGCCGAAACATCAGGAAAAGTCACCGTCCTTGAAGATACAGAAAAAGAAGTTTATAGCGTAAAAATAACATCTCAAAATAAGGATTCGAGTATAAAAGAACAAGAGTTTATTATCCCAATGTCTCAAAAATTAAAAATCAAAGATGGAGACCTTGTAGTCTCTGGGACTTCCCTGTCTGAAGGATATCTAGATGTTGATGATGTTTTAGCTATTCGTGGTTTAAGAGCCGCCCAGATATATTTACTTGATGAAATACAAAAAGTTTATGAATCTCAGGGAATCACTATTCATGACAAACATTTTGAAACGATTATCAGAAAAATGAGTGATAAGGTAATTATTGAAGATGAAGGAGACACTGCCCTTATTAAAGACGAAGTAGTTTCAAAAATTCGTTTTGAAGAAGAAAATAAAAAGATATTGGTCAAAGGCGGAAAACCAGCTACAGGAAAAGTTTCAATTCTTGGAATTACCAGAGCGGCCATACACACAGACTCATGGTTATCAGCGGCCTCATTTGAACAGACAACCAATGTCCTGAGTAATGCCGCCATTAAAGGCCAGGTGGATTCCTTGTTAGGGTTAAAAGAAAATGTTATAATTGGCAGATTAATTCCTGTGACCGCAGAATTAATCGAAAAATATTATGGTAAGTTTGTAAATAAATATGCCGACAACCAACCAACTAGTGAAAAAGGGCCGGAACAAAAGAAATAAAAAATCAAAGTCAATTGCTCTAAAAGAAAATTTTAATTCCCTAAAAAGGAGATATTTGATTGTAAATAATCCCCTTAAGCGAGGCGTTTGTACGGTTGTTAGGACGATGACCCCAAAAAAACCTAATTCGGCGCTAAGAAAAGTCGCCAGGGTCAGACTTTCCAATAAAATGGAAGTGACAGCCTATATTCAGGGAGTCGGCCATAATCTTGCTGAACACTCTATTGTCCTTGTCCGAGGAGGTAGGGTCAAAGATTTACCAGGAGTTAAATATCATATTGTAAGAGGAAAGTTCGATGCCGCCGGAGTTGATAAAAGGACAACATCAAGATCTAAATACGGAACGAAAAGACCAGAGTTAAAAACAGCCTAATATGCCAAGACATCAATATAAAAAAAATAAAGCTAAAATCGATCGAGTTTATCAGAGCATTGAGATAGCAAAGTTGATAAACTATGTTATGCTTGATGGCAAAAAAACAGTAGCCGAAAAAATAGTCTATGATATGATCGAAGAGTTAAAAAAACAAAATCTTGATCCTATTAAAACCTTAAATTCTGCCATTAATAACGTTGCTCCGCTTCATGAAGTAAAACCAAAAAGATTAGGAGGAGCTTCTTACTTAGTACCAATAGAGGTTCGCCGTGAAAGAAGATTATATCTCTCATTAAACTGGATTGTTAACGCCGCCAAAACAAGAAGTAATAAAGAATACCACTTATTTTCACAAAAATTATTAGCAGAGATATTGGATGCTTCAAAAAATCAGGGGACTGCTGTTGCTAAAAAAGCCCAGACAGAAAAATTAGCAGAAACCAATAAAGCATTTAGTCATCTGAAATGGTGAAAAAATAGACATTAGATGTTAGAAATTAGAAGGTAGATTTTGAAGTTAGAAGTTTGAGGTTTGATTTTTCCAACTTCCAACCTCCAACTTCTTTATCTAGATTCTAGCTTCAAACATCCAACGTCAGAATTTATTTTATAAAGTATGGCTCAACAATCAGTTGTCACTAAAAATCGTAATGTTCCCCTTAGCATGATTCGTAATATTGGCATAATAGCCCATATTGATTCCGGAAAAACGACCACTACCGAAAGACTGCTTTTTTATACAGGAAGAACTTATAAAATCGGCGATATCGATGAAGGAGATACTCAGATGGACTGGATGCCGCAGGAGCGAGAACGCGGTATTACCATTGTATCAGCCGCAACGACTACCTTCTGGAAAGATGTTCGCATTAATATTATTGACACTCCAGGGCATGTGGATTTTACGGCAGAAGTTGAAAGATCTTTGCGGGTCCTTGATGGAGGTGTTGTTGTTTTTGATGCTGAAGAGGGTGTCCAAAGTCAGTCTGAAACTGTTTGGAGACAGGCCGATAAATATAAAATTCCCCGTATTTGTTTTATTAATAAAATGGACAAATTAGGAGCTGATTTTGAAGCGACTGTTGAAGAAATCAAAGAACGTCTTGGCGCTCATCCTATTATTATGACTTTTCCAATCGGAAAAGAACAAGATTTTAAAGGTGTTATTGATGTACTGACAATGAAAGCAATGTACTGGGATAAAGACGAACAAGGAATTGAATATACAATTACCGACGAGATCCCGGCTGATTTAAAAACAAAGATAGCTGAAGTAAGAGCAAAGACACTTGAGCAGATTGCTGAAACTGATGATTTACTATTAAATAAATATCTCAATGGAGAGAAGATGGAAGTTGCTGAATTAAAAAAGGCTTTAAGAAAAGCTTCTGTCTCTTATAAGGTTGTCCCTGTTTATTGCGGAACATCACTCCGAAATAAAGCCGTCCAACCTGTTCTTGATGCCATTATTGATTATCTTCCCTCTCCGGTTGATTTAAAAGAAATTGTTGGGTTAGCTCCAAATTCTGACGAAAAAATAAAAAGGCAATTAACTCCTGAAGAAAAATTTTCGGCATTGGCCTTTAAAATTCAGCTTGATCCTCACGTCGGAAAATTAACTTATGTAAGAATTTATTCAGGAACACTTGAGTCGGGAAGTTATGTTTATAATGTCAACCGGGACCGACAGGAAAGAGTCAGTCGTCTTTTATTAATGCACGCTAACAATCGAGAAGAAATTGATAAGGCTTATTCTGGAGAAATTATTGCCCTAATTGGACCTAAAGATAGTAGAACCGGTGATACTTTGGCCGATCCAACTGCCCCTCTTATTTTGGAAAAAATTATTTTCCCAGAGCCAGTCATTTCTTTAGCAATTGAACCAAAAACTAAAGCTGATCAGGAAAAATTATCTTATACTCTCCAGCGATTAGCTGAAGAAGATCCGACCTTTAAGGTAAAAATGAATCATGAAACCGGCCAAACAATTATGTCCGGAATGGGTGAACTTCATCTTGAAATATTAGTGGATAGAATGAAAAGGGAAATGGGAATGGACGTCACCGTTGGTAAACCGCAGGTTGCCTATAAAGAAACTGTTACAAAAAAAGTTGAGGAGGTTGAAGTAAAGTATATTAAGCAAACAGGTGGACACGGACAGTATGGCCACTGCGTCATTAATATTGAACCACTTGGTCGAAGCGAAGGCTTTAAATTTGTTAATAAAATTAAAGGTGGTTCTATTCCTACAGAATTTATTCCATCGGTTGAAAAAGGAATTATTGAAGCCAAAGAAAAAGGTGTTTTGCTGGGTTATCCAATGACTGATTTTCAAGTAACTCTAGTTGATGGAAGCTATCATGACGTCGATTCGTCAGATATTGCTTTTAAAATTGCGGGATCAATGGCTCTTCAGGAAGCGGCTAAAAAAGCTGGATTGGTTCTACTCGAGCCAATCATGAAATTAGAAGTAACGGTTCCGGAAAGTTTTATGGGTGTAGTTATCGGCGATATTTCTTCAAAAAGAGGAAAAATATTAGGGACAGAAAAAAGAAGTCGGGCGGTTGTCATAAAAGGCTATGTCCCGCTTGCCGAAATGTCAGGTTACGCAACCATTATCCGTTCACTTACTGAAGGCCGGGGAATATTTTACCTTGAACCCTCCCACTACGAAGAAGTCCCAAAAAACATCGCCAAAGCGATGGTTGAGAAAAAATAACTCCCCTGTCATCCCGAGCGTAGTCGAGGGATCTTTTATCATTTCCTCAACAAAAGTTCCATAATTTATAATTTATGTATTTCTTGCTATAATTATTCGCATGATAGAAAGAGCATCGGTGCTTTCACTCTTAAAAAGAACTCCAATAGTAAAGTTTCCTGTTTTTGAAACTCGTTGGTCTACCGACCCTAATAGAACTGTTAAAGAATCAGAAAACGCAATGATGCTTGAACGCATGTCAATACTTAGAAATTTCAAGATTCCTGAATGGGAGAAACTTACAACACAAGTTGCAGTATATATTGAAAATAAAGAAAATCGACAACGAGCAAGGAGAGGTAGAAAATGCATAGATGGTCGTTATGAAGCTGATGATTCGCAAGGAATGATTGGACGACCAGGCGGTGATTATGGTTATGCGGCTGTACTTGCTGCTCTTACCGATCCGTCATCACCCGCTAGAAAAATAGACAAACAAATAGGACAAGACCTACCTGTATTAACGCCCGAAAAATGTTTTGATATGGTTTTTGATATTATAACTACTGAGAGAGGTAATCAGTTTTATATGCATACTGATTTTCATGAAGATGAATCACATATTGGTTGTGGTTATGCTACGGCTACAACGGAAGACGGTATTTATTATAGATTCTTTGGAAAAAACCGTGCCAAACGTTTACTTGCTCGAGCACGTGAACAATTAAAAATTGATCAAGATAAAAGTCTAGGTCGTATGCATATGGAAAAACTTGAAGGCAGTCATGAAGAACAAGCCGTAATTTATGTTGTAGGTAAGAAAAAAACAGTTCGGTCTCAAAACAAAAACAAGAAAGAAATGTATTTTATTTATGATATTACAAGAGATTATGAATATATGGTAGAAAAACTTTTACCAGCACTTACTGAAAAGCTTAAATTAACCGGTGAAAAACGAATATTATTTTTTAGACAATTTTTATATTTAGCTTCCCTCCACACAGATAACTCATTAAGTATTCTTGCAAATTACACTCCAAGAGTCATGGTTGATCTTGATGGTTTTCGTCCAGAAGTAACAATGCTTGAACCAATTACAAAAATAGATCTAAGAGGAAAATTTAATAAAGAAAATACCAACGGTTTAGTATCGGGACTTCCGCTACTTCCTCCTCAGTAACACAAGGCCATACTTTACACCGAAGCGGTGGAAAGTAGATTGTTGCAATGGCCTACTTTAATTAATTAAAGTGAGTTTTTTTATCATTCTGAGTCATCCCGAGCACTTCGATGTCATTGCGATCCCGACTTAGTCGGGAGAAGCAATCTTGGTGTAAAATATAACTGCAATTATCTTCCCCACGGTCGTGGTATAGATAATTTTTTTATCTCCCATGCGGCCGCATCATAGATAAACTATTACTAATCGTTTATAATTTAAGTTATGAATATTTTAATATTTTCCGACACTCATCTTTATCTTCCCTTTGACGAAAAAAAATATAACTTCCTAAAAAAAATTATTGAAAAATCTGAGAGAGTGATTATTAACGGTGATTTTTTTGATAATTATATGATTAGCTTTGATGAATTTATCAATTCTCCTTGGAATAAACTATTCCCATTGTTGAAAAGTAAAAAAACTATTTATATTTATGGCAACCATGATAAAAGATCATTTTCTGATAAAAGGGTTGAATTTTTCTCTGATATTCAAGCCGAAAGATATAAAATAAAAACTCAAAATAAAACTTTTATTTTTGAACACGGCCAAAAAACCAGAGCTACCCCGGACACTATGTTTAAATTGAGCTGGAAAAGTATGCATTATGGAATGGTTGTTGTTCATTTTATACGTAACTTATTCATAAAAATATTTGGGAAATTGGGTGTCAAAATTATGTTCGGCCATCTGAATAAAGGTTCAAAAAGAAAAATAAAAATAAACTATCAACCAAAAAATAATGAAATATATATTATTGGTCATAATCATTTTGGCGAAATTGATGAAAAAAACCACTTTGCCGCCTCCGGCATGATCCTTTATGGATTTGCTTCTTATTTAACAATCGAAAACGACAAAATCTTTCTTCATGAAGAATGGTATGACCGATAATAATTATCACTTGCTTTAGTGAACAAGTGTTTACTATAATTAGCGTTATTGTCATTCCGAGCGTTAGTCGAGGAATCTTATTAAAAAGATCCTTCGACTTCATTCACTTCGTTCATTTCGCTCAGGATGACAAAAAAGTAATATGATAAAAGACCGACTTCTTCTTTTGAAAAAGTTTTTCAAAAAAAACCGCCGTCTTCCCTCTTATTCAGAGATGTTAAAGCTTTTTGGTTTTTCTTCAAAGAATGCTGTCTTTAAATTAATAAATAAATGGGTTGACCTAGGTTTTATTATTAAAGAAGAAGGAAAACTTGCTCCTACTTCCAAATTTTTTGCTCTTCCTCTGCTTGGCGTCATTAAGGCCGGCTACCCAATCCTCGCTGAAGAAAATGTTGACTATCTTACTCTTGACGATTATTTAATTGAAGACCCTAACTCTTCTTTTTTGTTAAAAGTCTCAGGTGATTCGATGATTAATGCCGGTATTTTTGAAGGAGATATTGTTATCATTGAAAGAAAAAAAGAAGCGGTCATTGGCGATATTGTCCTGGCTCAGATCGATCATGAATGGACATTAAAAATTTTTAGAAAAGATCGCCTGAGAAGAATTGCCTATCTTGAAGCAGCCAATCCAAAATATCCGACTTTTTATCCCAAGGAAGACTTGCAGATATTTGGCATTGTCAAAGCAGTGATTAGGAAGTTTAATTAATAAATACCCATGTCATCCCGACCGAATGAAATGAGTGGAGGGATCTTCCTAAAAAGATTCCTCGACTTCGCTTCGCTACGCTCGGAATGACAACGACATCATAGTTGAATAACTTTCTTCGTAACTTTTATTTTATTAATCATATTTGTTTCTGTTGTCGTCGCGACCGTCTGATACCTAGTAATTAAAGAAAAAATTAATTTTTTATTGTTGCCGTCTAACTCGGAAAATATATCATCAAGCAATAGTAAAGATTTCTTCTGAAAATTTTCATCAAAAAATTTTAATTCATTCATTTTTAGCCAAAGGATAGCCAATCTTTGCTCTGACCGTGAACCAAAATGATGGACATCTTTTGTCAAGATATCATCATTGATTAATATTCTAAAATCGTCTTTCTGTGGACCAATTAAGGTTTTTCTTATCAACTTTTCTTTTTCAAAAACAACCTTTAATCTTTCTTGATTAAACTCATTTTTCAGATAATTAACCTTGAATACTTTTGAATCAAGGTGTTGATTATTATTTAAAAAATCTATATAAGAACTTCTTTTACTGGTTAAGTAGTCGCCTTCTTTTTCCAGATAGTTATTCCAAAAATCCAACTGCCTATCAAGATTAAATTGATTATTATGTTTTTCCAAAATCTTATTTCTTTTTCTTAGGGCGCTATTATAATTTACCAACCTTTTTTTATATTCATAGTCAAAAGAGCTTATAAACTTATTAAAATATTCCCGCCTCAGCTGTGGTGCGCCAATTATTATATTAACCTGTTCCGGACTAAATAAAACTATGTTTGTCTGTTCCTTAAGATAGCTCCAATGGCTTTTTTTGACACCATTTATAAAATAATTTTTACTAATTAAATCTTGATATTTTTTCAGCTTTATTAAAAATCTATAATTGTTTTTTTGAAAATCAAATATTCCTTCAACAATACTATTATCTTTATTAAAACCAATTAGTTCATCTTCTTTTTCTTCCCTAAAACCTATTCCTAAGACGGAAAAATGGATAGCTTCCAGCAAATTTGTCTTTCCCAAGGAATTATCGCCAACGATAATAGTAAGGTTTTTGTCAAAATCAAAGTTTGAATCAGAAAAATTTCTAAAATTATGAAGAGAGATTTTTTTAAAGATCATGTTTTGTTAACTTTTTTCTTTAATAAAAATTTTGTTTCCATAAACGAAGGTAATATCTGAAAATACTTTTTTATTTCTATCTGATCAATTGATTTGAATATGTTTTCCCAATATTTTTTATAAAAATATGAAAGACTGGAAAAATCAGGTTTATGAAAGATATCAAACCAGATATTTTCTTTAGTTCTGACTTTATGAAGTATAAATTTATTGGATACTCTTATCGTTTCTTTTATTGACTTTTTGATTTGAGATCTTTCCAACCTTTGTAAAATATCCATGCTTATTACCATGTCAAAATAATTATCAGGAAAAGGAATATTGGTAATATTTCCCAATTTTATATATTTTTTTATATCGCGATCTGCCAACTCAATCGCATAAGGAGAAAAATCTATCCCATAGGCTTCGATTCCAAAAAACCTCAGACTCTTTATAAAAGAACCAAGGCCACATCCAACTTCCAAACATCTTCCCGGATTATAAAAAATTTTTATTGTTAAGGCTCTTAAAAAATTAGCCATATCGTGTAATAATTTTCCAAAATTATCAATACGGCTCAGTCGGTGACCGCCTTTTTTTCCAGAATAATAATCCAGATCATAAAAATTTGAATTTACCTGAAAAGGCATAATCATTGTCCCCTTAAAAGACTCTCCTTCAATTATTTTTTCTAAATTATCAAAGTCCGCACCATCAGTGACAATGACGGTTAATCCAATTTTTTTTGCTAATTTTGTGGCAATTGGATCAAATGGAGTATTTAACCCCGGAGACCATTTATCCCCGACTAATTTTTCCACTTCTTCCCAGGTAATTCTTTCAATCAACTTGGCGTCTTTAAATTTTTTTGGATCACGGTCATAAATTCCATCAATGTTGGAAAGATTAATTAATACGGAAGCCTTATAATCCCGGGCTAAAATAACGGCATCATAGTCAGTCGACCAACCAGGTTTCCAGCCGGCGCCGATAGCAATCGGTTCTTTCCAATAAAATATTTTTTTGTCATAGTTGGTAATAATTCTGGGATTAGCGATATCTTGAAATATCGTACGAAGAAGATGACCATTAAGTCGGGTCGTATGAATTGCTATCCAGTCTAAATCTTCATTGGAAATATTACCAATGACCGCTTTTCCGGCATCCCGGTAATGTCTGGCAATTGTTCCGCCTCCTGCTACTAATATAAATCTCCTGCCTTTTATTACCTGACTTCTTATTAATTTATTTAGTTTAGTTAAAAATACTGTATCCACTCCTCCATTTGGGACAATCAAACTTCCCCCGACCGAGATGACAATTGGCGCTTCTTTTCTTATTAATAACATTATTTTACATTGTATCACAAAATCCCTGTACTTAAACCAAAAATGCCGGCAATCACTCTTACAACAAGATATGAGCTTATTAATAAAATAAAACCGATAATTCCTGTGGTAATTTTTGCTTGGGCTGTCTTTACTTTTTCAGGGTTTCCTTGAGACATCATATAATCATACCCTCCCCAGATTAAAACAAAAAGAAGAACAATGCCGGATAATGGAATAATAAAAGTTAACATTCTTGAAATCAGATCTCCAAGTTTTTGAATTTTCGGATCAAGCGGACCTTTAATTTCTGTTCCGCCAAAATTTACTATCTGGGCAAATAATTTATTCATAGTTTTTTAGTTGTCATCCCAGGTTTCACCCCTGTCATCCCATGTTCCACCCCTGTCATCCCGAAGTCCGCCAGCTGGCGGATCGAGGGATCTTCCTTGGTCGAAATGACATGTGAATTTCCACATTTGGAACAAATGGTTGTTGAATTTTTTATTGTTTCTGTCGTAAATTCTATATTACATTTTTGACAGTGAAATTTATCAACTTGGACATTTATCATTTCTGTTTTTTCAACATCAAAAATAAAATTATCTTTATCCAATCTGACTTTAATCAAATCTCCTACATTAACACTTCCCATAATTATTAAATTAGAAATAGGATTTTCGATTAACTTTTGAATTGACCTTTTTAGTGGTCTGGCTCCAAAAATAGGATCGAAACCTGCCCTGACAATTTCTATCACTACTTCATCTGTATATCCAAATCCAATCGTCTGATCATCAAGCAAGCGACTAACCGCTTTAAGCTGTAGATTGACAATAAGGTTCATATGTTCAATTTTTAAAGGTTCAAAAACAATCACCTCATCAAAGCGGTTTATCAACTCCGGTTTAAAAAATTTCCCCAACTCCTCCATCACTTTTTTCTTTATCTCGTTAAAAGATTCCTCTCCGCCAGCTGGCGGATCGGAATGACGAGGGGGTGGGACTTTTACCTTTTGACTTTTGACTTGATCTTTTATCATTTCCTCCTGTATCATCTTGCTCCCGATATTTGAAGTACAAATGACTATTGTATTTTTGAAAGAAACCACGTGCCCGCGATTGTCAGTCAGTCGTCCGTCATCCAGTATCTGAAGAAGAATATTAAATATATCCGGGTGGGCTTTTTCCACTTCATCAAATAAAACGACGCTGTATGGGCGGCGGCGAACGGACTCAGTTAATTTTCCTCCCTCTTCATAACCAACATATCCCGGAGGGGCGCCAAGCAGCTTTGCTACTTCATGTTTTTCCATGTACTCGGTCATATCAAATCTAATCATCGCCTCTTCGCTACCAAAAATAATATCAGCTAATGTTTTAGCCAACTCTGTCTTCCCAACACCGGTTGGACCTAAAAATATGAAACTCCCCGTCGGTTTGCCGGCTGACTTAAGTCCCGCCCGGCCACGGCGGATTGCCTGGGAAACGGAAGTAACTGCCCCCTTTTGATTAATTAATCTTTTATGAATAATTTCTTCCAAATGAGCCAATTTTTCTACCTCGGAGGAAGAAATTTTTGAAACCGGTATTCCCGTCCAGCGGGCAATGACATCTTTAATAATTTCAACTGTCACAATGCCGGTTGTCTGACTTTTCTTTAAATTATATCGGTCTTTTTTTTCCTTGAGATCTGAAGCAATTTCATCTATCTTTGATCTGGTTATTCTTAGTTTGACTTTATCACCTTTTTTTTCTTGTTCGGCTGCCTCTTGTGTCAGCTGAGCAATTCTTGTTTCTTCCGATTTAATTTCTTCAGGAAGAGAAATTAAAGGTAAGCGAACGGCTGATGCCGCTTCATCTATTAGATCAACCGCTTTGTCCGGAAGAAATCTGTCTCCGATGTAGCGTTTTGATAGTCGGACGGCCTCTTCAACGACCGAAATGGGAATCTGAACTTTATGAAAGGCTTCATATTTATCTTTAATGGCAATAAGCATTTTAGTAGCAGCCTCTTCAGTTGGTTCAGGTACCAAAATCGGCTGAAAACGTCGCTCCAGCGCCGGATCTTTTTCAATATATTTCCTGTATTCGGTTAAAGTAGTCGCTCCAATTAACTGAATTTCTCCTCGAGCAAGAGCCGGCTTTAAAAAATTTGATGCATCAAGTGAACCCTCTCCCGACGATCCGGCTCCAACGATATTATGGATTTCGTCAATAAACAAAATTATTTGACCTTGGGAGTTTTTTACCTCTTCAAGTAAATCTTTCATCCTTTCTTCAAAATCTCCTCTGTGTGAAGCCCCGGCTAACACATTCATTAAATCAAGTTGTAATATTTTTTTGTTCAACAATGACTCCGGCACTTCTTTAGCAACGATTTTTTGAGCCAAACCTTCTACAATTGCCGTCTTTCCCACCCCGGCCTCGCCGACCAACGACGGATTATTTTTTGTCCGACGGGAAAGAATGTGAATGACCCGTTCGATGACATCTGAGCGTTCAACTACCGCGTCCAACAGTCCCTGACTGGCTTTAGCCGTTAAATCAATTGTAAAATTTTCAAGGGCTTTTTTCTTTTTTTTCGCGACTCCTTCTTCGTTTTCCAACCCTTCTTTTTTACCAATTATTTGTTTGTTTAAATCTTCTTTTTTCAGGCCCATTTTGGCCAGCACCCGGGCACCAGCTCCTTCTCCTTCTTCATATAATGAAAGTAATAGATGCTCCGGGGAAATGAACTCAAAGTTCAATTTTCTGGCAATGACAAGTCCGTCATTAATAATTTTTTTGATTCTTGGAGAAAAATCTATTTTTTTGTCAACCGTTCCCCTTCGATAAATTTTGTTCAGTTCATCAAAAATTAACTGAGGTTGAATTTTCAGTTCAGTAAATAAATTAAATATTTCTGTATCACTTAATAATCCTGCCAACAAGTGTTCACTATCTATAATATCGCTCTTTAATTCTTTAGCTTTTGTTTGTGAAGCCATCATCACCCGGTTAGACCGTTGGGTCAGATGGGTCATTAGATCAAGGTTATTAGCTACTTGGTTAGTTGGAGGCTTAGTTACTTGGTCAATAGGTGGAGACGTTTTTGGATTTTGAACATTTGGATTTGATTTGTCATTTGACATTTGAATTTTGGATTTATTATTATCATTCACATTTGTCATCCCGAAGTCCGCCGGCTGGCGGATCGAGGGATCTTTTCCATTTCCACTTGTATTATTGGTTTGTTTTTTTATAAAATCAAAATAGTCGGCCATATTTTCATTATCGGGAAAATGGCTTTGATTGTCAAATGCTTTGAGGGAAAATTCTTATAGGTGTCACGAAGTGAAAAGGTTCCCCGAGAAGCGGATTGCGGTGAATACCGCAGAGCCTCGCAGGGGAATAGCCGTCACGAGTGACAGAATCTGTAAGAATTTTAGTAATAAAATAGTTATGAAAAAAATATATATCTTTTTAGGTGCCGGAGTAATTGTTCTTGTGTCTTTGATAATAATTATTAGTCTAACTGGAAAATCCAAAAATCCAAAATCAAAAACTACTAACTATGATCTACCTCCTACAACCTACCCCCTACAACCTACCCCCTACGCCCTACAAAATAACATTCAAGACATTCAACCCATTGAAACAGCTGACTTTTTCCTTTCATACTCCCCTTCCTTAAATAAGGTCGAAGTCATTGAAAAAACTGCTAATGCTAAACAAGGTTATTATGACTGGGCTTATCAGAATAACTATCCTCAATTAGTTGAAGATGAAAGTTTGACAAGTTTTACAACGTCAGCTGGTGGAACAGTATCTGAAAAAAAATCAGGAGGAGAAGTATTAATTGACTTTCTTAATATTTTTATGAATTTCGGCCAGGGTAATTCTTCATCAAACAACAATCAAACTTCTAATTTCCAGCTTCCTAATCAATCTTCCAGCGTCCAGCTTCCAGCGTCTAATTTTACATACTACTACCAATGCGGAGAATACGGTAGCTATTCTCTCCCCTCCGGCTGTACTCTCTGTACAGACGGTTGCGGACCGACCACAGTCGCGATGATTGCCGCGTCATATGTTGATAAAAATATCACACCGCAAACAATTGTTGATTTATACAAAAACCGCAGTTATTTGCTTGGCTGCGGCGGTTCAAGATATTCTGATGCTAAAACCGCCTTGGAAAACTATGGACTGAAAACTACCAGTTATATGGTCTATAACTTTGAGACAGCTAATCAGGTCGTCAACGATTTTAGAAACTATATTGATAGCGGTTGGACTTTGTTCACTCTGGTAAATTTGTGCCAGGGTGGCTGCGGACACTTTTTTTGGATTACTGATATTGACAGCCAAGGAAATATTTTAGCTTATGATCCTTTTTATGGAAGTACAGCAATACCTTATAATGAAAATAGCCGTAGTCCGTACCCGTTATATAGGTTGGCGTTTGGGGTAAAAAAATAAAAATATGGAAAATTCTAATTTTAAAGTTTATTTAGGAATTTCAATCGCTCTTGTCGTTCTTTTAATTTTAATTTTGATTATCCCATTTTCCAAAAAATCAACTAACAACAACCCGTCACCAAGCACTAATTTTCCTACCCCAACATCTGTTCAAACTAATTCAACTGACTTGACCAATTCAACCAGCATCCCTGCCGACTTTACCGGAGTCGCCGAAGAAGAGCTCCCTCAGGCAGTCGTTGACGCCGCTTATCAAAAACAGGATTTAAGAAAACAGCTCCCAATAATATTGACATCTTTTAAAATAGATTTTAATTATGCAGAAGATAAATTCATCGTCACCCTAAATGAACCGAAAGACCAGAGTAGAAACGAATTTAATCTGTGGAAAAACAATATTTATCCGGGAATAGAGATGAATCAGTTCAACTTCCAATAGACGTTAGAAATTTGAAGTTTGAAGTTAGATTAAGAAGTTGGAAATTTGAAATTAGAAGGTTTTCCAGTTAGTTCTTAATTTCGCTAATCTACAACCAAGAACTTTATACCTGTTGAGTAAATTTTCACAAAAATCTTTATTCCAATAACCTAAATCTCTTGCTATTTCCACATGAACTTGCATCTCATTAGTAGATCCTAAAGCTATATCTAAATATCTTTTAAAATCTTTTTCATGATTTCTTTTCGTCCAACCTTCAACAATATTAGTGGGAATTGATTTTGAAGCTCTTCTTGTTTGAGAGGCTAAATCAAGTCTTTCGTAGATAGGAAATTTTTTTACTTCCTGATGAATTAATAACATTAACTTATAAGCCTCTTGGTAAACTTCTAAATCTCTAAAAGTTTTAATCATAATAAGATGATAACATAGATTTATGTTTTTTCTAACTTCCAACTTCTACCTTCTTTATCCATCTTCTAACCTCTAACTTCCAACGTCAAAACTCAATGTAAAAATCTTAGTTGATTTCCACCCTTCTTTTCCACTACAATCAAACTATGCTTCATTCCCCCGTGTCATTCCGAGCGAAGCGACCGAAGGGAGTGAAGTCGAGGAATCTTATTATGATTAACTATTACATTAGTTCTCTGAAAAAAATCTTCTCTGTTGCTAAAAAAGCTTTTCTTGTCTTTATTGTTTTTTCCGCCGTCATCGCCCTTTTTTCTTACTTTATCAACAAAGATAAAATTGCTCTCGCCCCTTCTTCTCCTGTTGATCAAATAAAACAAAATCGAGCAGAGATTTATAAGGTTATTAACGATAAAAAACTTAATAAGACTCAACAAGGAAAAATGACCATTATGCTTTATAAGTCTATGGTGTGCGGAATGATTGGTGAGGCTTGTACAAAAAATCCCAGTGATGCTGATAAAAATTATCAGAGAAGTGTCTTTGGATTCATTACTAAATTGATTATTATCCCCTATTCAAATCCGCCAGCTTCCGGATTAGCCTGGGTTCAATCAGGATTAGAAAATGCAGGGTTTATTCCAAAAACCATGGCCGCAGAAGGAATAGGTTTTGCCGCGATTAAACCATTCTCCGAAATCTGGAAGATTTTCCGTGACGTTTCTTATATGCTCCTTGTTGTTGTTTTGATCGCCATTGGTTTTATGGTTATGTTTAGAGCAAAACTCAATCCTCAGACAGTGATGACAGTTGAAAATGCTTTACCAAAAATTGTCATATCTTTAATCTTAATAACTTTTTCTTTCGCCATTGCCGGGTTTTTGATAGATCTTATGTATATTTTTATTGGGCTTATAGTTTCCATTTTTATTAAGACCCCGGTCGATGCAACTACATTTAAAAATGAATATATGATGGCCTCCGCAGGAGATTTATATCGTGATGTTAGACTTCGCTTTCCCTGGTACTCAAGTATAGGGACAACCGTTGGAAATGCCTTATCTGGAATTCTTCCAATATCAGTATTATTAATGCTTAGAGTAATCGCAGGTTTTTTAACCGTTGTTATTACTGACTTTATCGTTTATAGATTTACTGACGGTACAGCTAGCCTTCTTGGTATAAAGGATCTTGATTTTGCAACTATGGGTCTTGGTGACGTGTTATCTACCTTTTTTAAGATGAATTTTACGGTCTGGCAATTTTATATAGTATTTTTACTTGGAACTATTTTTTTTCTCCCTCTTCTTATGTTTTTAGTAATAGGTTTTTCTGTATTGTTAATAATGATAAGAATCTTGCTCTTATTATTTACTAGTTATTTAAAACTGATATTAAATATTGTTATAGCTCCTTTATTACTATTGTTTGAAGCGGTTCCAGGTAAAAACGCTTTTAAATACTGGATTATGAATATTATTAGTAATTTAATTCCTTTCCCAATTATTATTTTTGTTTTTTTACTGGCTTATTCTATTATTAATATTAATTCTTCGGGAATGACGACCCGATTACCATATCTTTATGGAATTGACAGTAATTCTTTTAAAGTCCTCATTGGCTTTGGTTTAATTTTTTTAATTCCTGATTTTATAAAAACAGCTAGAGAAGCTTTGGGTATTAAAGAATTACCGTTTAATATTGGTATCGGCACCTTCTTCGGCGGAGTATCTGCTGGTGTTGGAGGAGCTACAGGAGCGCTTGGACAAGTAGGTAGTATTAGTCTTGGCTTGCAAGCATTTGGTGGAGAAGGTGGTTTTGCTAAATTATTTAACAAATTTAAAAGGCCTCCAGTAGATACATTGAATGCCACAGGATCCGTAAAAAAACAATGATTAGCGCACACTGTCAGGTATATTACTCAAATCCCGGTATTTTGAGTATATTAACTCCAATTAATCGTAATATAAACACTGAAAATATAATCAACATTAATCCCATTATGCAAGACGTAATCATTTCTTGAGCCTTTTTTAATTTTTCCGGATTACCCTGAGATGACTGCATCATAAAGGCGGCATAAATTATACAAAGCAATGATAACCCGCCGGCCAGTCCAATTCCTAATCCAAAAAACGTCTCTTCGATAAATTTCTTTGTATCAGTCTTAACGCAACCGATTCCAGAAAATACCCCCCCATCATTGGCACAATTAAGACAAGCTAATCTATCTTCAGGTTTTTCTTGTTTTTGACAAAAATCATTCAAGGCATATAAATATGCATCTGGTTTTTGATTAATTGGACTAATACATTTACAATCAGGATCACTGGTATTAGTTGACATAATACCGGTATAGCAAGGACTAAGATTATTTTTAAATATTTCTGTAGACGTGTTAATAATTGGTTCAATTAACTGAGTTTGAGTTTTTACTATAAAAAAATTTAAAACTTTTACCAATGGATTTAGCGGGCCCATATCAGGATAGGAAATCTCAAAAGGATTATCATATATACAACATTTATTCTTTGTTGTATCTTCTGCCAATCCACAATTTAATCCTGGAAAAGAAAAATTTAATTGAGCTTGGACTTTAAAAGAGGCTGTGAATAAAAAAATATTTATTATTATAAAAAACAAAAAAAAATTCTTCATATTTTTATGATATCAAAAAACTATCCTTTTTTCTTTCCGGAAACTTCATCCAAGGAATCTTTGATATATTTCCATAATAAAAATGCTAATGCTAATGGTAAAATCTGATTAACCATATCCCAAGTAATCGCTTTCCAATCTCCTCCTTGTTCTTTTCTTAATTTCGCCGCATTGTATTCAAAGTTAACATTTCTTTTCTTAAAAGGAGTTTTGACCGGGTGTTTGAAAAATGGCAGTTTGATAAAGACGTTGTGAAATTCGTCGGGAGTCGGCGGTTTGCTAAGATCCCAGTAATTTTTTGGGATAAGACGATATGATTCTAGAGCGATGCAAAACCGATCAATGTCGCGAGAGTCCCATTCCCAGACTGCCGTTGACCGACCGGCATGCTCGGCCGCCATTGAATTTCTTCTACCGAGACGAAAAAGCCCAAATAAAGGCTTAGCCATTGAATCTTTTTTAAAATAGTTAATTGCCGCAGTCGCGATTTTATAAGTAAAACCATATACTCCTTCAGCAGAGCCTCCGATGCCGTGAACTCCATTATAAGCCTCTTTAGCTTTTCTTAAATATTCAATAATCTGTGAAAAATCATGCTTGCCATTAATCGCTATTTCATTAAGGAACTGTGGCATTTTATCAATCCAAGGCATCACTTCTCTTTCCATGATCCCCACATCCTTGATTGCCCGGGGAACGATTCTTGGCCCCCCTCCTCGGAAGGCCATTAGGGTAAAGTCCGT
>Ga0209211_10003760_pt1 | contig 24317 bp, 23 predicted proteins | sample RifGroA2_FD_183992 | JGI IMG/M metagenome (GOLD analysis project Ga0209211, IMG submission 183992) | Groundwater microbial communities from Rifle, Colorado, USA - Groundwater A2 (SPAdes) (version 2) | ecosystem: Environmental > Aquatic > Deep subsurface > Groundwater | place: Rifle, Colorado...
TGCGGTGATCGCCGAAGAAGCGGGGTTTATCGGTGCCGCTTTGTTAATTTTTATACTATTATTAATTATCTGGCGGGGAATGCGGATTGCCCGTTTGGCTCCGGACCGGTTTACCTGCCTTCTGGCTGCCGGCATTACCAGTTGGCTGGCAATGCAAATCTTTATTAATCTGGGAGCGATGCTGGCACTGTTGCCGTTAACCGGCGTTCCCCTGCCGTTTATTTCTTATGGCGGTTCGAGTCTGGTTGTCAGTTTGGCCGGAGTGGGAATTCTCCTAAACATTTCCCGTTTTATGATTAATCCTAAAAAACATTCATGACCAGTTTGGTAATTACCGGTAGTCATTTGACCCCGGCCGAGGCACTAATTGAGCAGCTGCCTAAAAGCTGGCGGGTCCATAAACTGGGGAGTGTTGGTGGTCCTAAATTTAAACGCTACGATTGGTGGGGTTCACTTTGGGGGTTGGTTAAATTGCCGGGATTAATCTGTCAGGCCAAAAGCACACTTCAATTAATTAAAGCGAAGGTGGTGATTAGTTTTGGCGGTTACTCGTCTGTGCCGGTATGCTTAGCCGCTAAAATTTTAAAAATTCCCCTGCTTATCCACGAACAAACTTTTGCTGCCGGGCTGGCTTCAAAAATAACCGGGAGGGTGGCCGACATCATTGCCATTTCTTGGAAATCGAGCCGAGGTTACTTTCCCCGGCAAAAAACAGTTTTGACCGGCAATCCTTTGCGCCGGGAAATTCTCAAGGTGAAACGCCGGCCGCAACCGGTTGTCTATATTACCGGTGGGCACCAAGGCTCAAGGGTGATTAATCAAACCGTGGCCCAGATTCTGCCGCAGTTGCTCCAACAATTTACCGTTTATCACCAATATGGAAAATTGCCGCGGCCGGCTGCGCGCGAGCACTATGTCACTAAAGCTTACTTTTCAGTTGGGGAACTGGCCCAAATATATTCCCAAGCCGCCTTAGTTATCGGCCGGGCGGGCATCAATACCGTGACGGAGTTGGCCTATCTGGGAATCCCGGCGGTGTTAATCCCTTTGCCTTACACCCAAAGACAGGAGCAGGACGTTAACGCCCGCTATCTCAAAAAATTGGGTTTGGCTGTAGTTTTACCCCAGGAGCAATTGATGCCGGCCGTTTTACTGGAAGCAATCGGTAAAGCTTGCAATCTGCCCCGAATCCAACAGGGTGCGGGGTTTCCCCGGGCTCGGGTCAAGGCCGCCGCCGAAAAACTTTGCCAATTGGTAGTAAAATTGAGCCGTGAAGTTTAAACTGTTGTTGGTCGTTATTTTAATCGGCGCTTTCCTGGTTTTGAGTAGATCAACGCTGTTTAAAATCCGGATAATCGATTGTCAATTGAATCACTACCCCTGCCCATTGAGTTTGGAGCCGGTGCTTTTAAGTTTTGTCGGAAAAAATATTTTTACTTTTGATAGCGGGGCGGCCACCAGACAGCTGACAAATTTTGACCCGACTTTAACCGAAATTAATTTTAAGAAACGCCTGCCCGATCGGTTGATGATTGATTTACGGCGGCGACTGCCGCTGGCGGTAATCAAAAGCGTAAAGCAGGCAAACCAGGAAAAAGTTTTTTATCTGGACAAAACCGGCTTTATCTACATCCCGCCGCAGCTGCTTAACCAGCCCTTGTCGGAAGTGTGGTGGCCGGCAGAACTGGCTTTGATTGAAGGCGAGTCGGTTTTGAGCCTCGACCTGGCTAAACTGATTAATACCCTGGGGGCTTATTATGTTAATTTTGTCCATTTAACCCGTCTGCCGGAACCGGTTTATTTGGTCAAAACTACGGCCGGTCCGGAAGCGGTGATTCCGGCCCAGGAAGACTTCGCCGCTCGGGTTGCCTCTTTACAATTCATCTTAAGCAACATTAAAATGGGGGAGCCAGTGCCAGAAAAAATTGATTTAAGGTTTGATAAACCAATCTTAACTTATTAACTATGCCAAAAGCCCAACTGATTTCTGCCATTGATATCGGTACCACCAAAATTACCACGGTGATTGCTTCGGTCTCTCCCGACCGGGAAAAAATTAACGTCATCGGGGTTTCTAACGAGCCGGCCAAGGGTTTGCGCAAAAGCCAGATTGTGGACATTGACGAAACGATCGAGTCGATCACTAAGAGCGTTGAGGCGGCCGAGCGGATGGCCGGTTATTCGATTTCTTCGGCTTTGGCCTCGATTTCCGGCATCCACATTGAATCATTAAACTCCAAAGGGGTAGTGGCCGTGGCCGAACCGGACGGGGAGATTGACGAAAACGACGTCGCCCGGGTTATCGAAGCCGCCCGGGCGGTATCCTTGCCGTCGTCGCGGGAGGTACTCCACGTCATCCCCCGGGATTTTAAAGTTGACAGCCAGGAAGGCGTCAAAGACCCGGTGGGAATGGGCGGTATCAGATTAGAGGCCGAAGCCCATTTGGTTTCCGGATCATCGACGGCGATGAGAAACATCAGCAAGTGCATTGCCGAAATCGGCATCGAAGTCGACAGCTTGGTTTTTTCCGGTTTGGCCAGTGCCGAAGCGGTTTTGACGGCGACGGAAAAAGAACTGGGAGTGGTTTTAGTGGACTTGGGAGGCGGCTCGGCCTCGGTGGCTATTTTTGTCGACGGGGCTTTGTCTTATTCCTCGGTTTTGCCGGTCGGGGCCAAGAACATTACCAACGATTTGGCCATTGGTTTGCGGGTGAGTTTGGAGTCGGCGGAAAAAATCAAACTGGGATTATCCCAGGTTAATGACGCAGAAGGCGAAAGCGACGAACTCGACGTCAAAAAATTAAACTTGAATGAAGAAGTCGGAAAATTGTCGAAAAAAACTTTAGTGGAAGGGATTATCCGCCCCCGGCTCAATGAGATTTTTTCTTTGATCGGCGACGAGATTAAAAAATCCGGTTTTGGCGGCGTCACGCCCGCCGGCGTGGTGGTTACCGGCGGCGGCGCTTTGACCGTGGGGCTATCAAGTGCCTGCAAGCGATCTTTATCTTTGCCGGTGCGACTGGGCTATCCTAAAGGCCTTTCCGGATTAGTGGATGAAATTAAATCGCCGGCGTTTGCCACGGCTTGGGGGTTGATTGAATACGGCATAAAAAATGCCAAGGGGATTAAGTCCGATTCGTCGATGAAAGCCATGTCCAAATTAATTGGCAAAATTCCACTCAAAGGCGCGGTAGATAAAGTGATTAAGTTAGTTAAATCGTTTCTGCCCTAGTGCTTGCCCAAAGATAGAAAATAAGCTATTGTTAGGATACTCCTGCCCACTTTAATTAATTGAATTAGCCTTTGGCTAAAAATTATGGCTTTGGTTAAACCGGACTTGAATACTTTTGCCAAAATCAAGGTTTTGGGAGTCGGCGGCGGCGGCGGCAACGCGGTCAATTCGATGATCGCTTCCGGTCAGATTAAAGGCGTGGAATTTATCGGTATCAACACTGATGCTCAAGCTTTATTGGCCTGCCAAGCGGAAACCAAGATCCAAATCGGCCAAAAATTAACCCGCGGTTTGGGCTCGGGCGGCAACCCAAAAATCGGCCAGGAAGCAGCGGAAGAATCCAAAGAAAGACTGCAGGAATTATTGTTTGACTCTGACATGGTTTTCGTGACGGCCGGCATGGGCGGCGGCACCGGCACGGGTGCGTGTCCGATCATTGCCGAAGTGGCTAAAGAAGCCGGCGCGTTGACAGTGGCGGTGGTCACCAAACCATTTTTATTTGAAGGCACCCGGAGAATGGTGGCCGCCGAAGAAGGGATTGAAAATCTAAAAGGCAAAGTCGATACTTTGATCGTCGTACCCAACCAGCGGTTGATGGACGTGATCGATAAGAACCTGACTTTAATCGAGGCCTTTCGTTTGGCCGACGGCGTTTTATCACAAGGGGTTCAGGGGATTTCCGATTTGATTACTTCGACCGGTTTAATCAACGTTGATTTTGCCGACGTTAAAACCGTCATGTCCGGGGCCGGCACGGCTTTAATGGGTATCGGTTCGGGGGTGGGCGAAAACCGGGCGCAAACCGCGGCCCGGTCGGCGATTGCCTCGCCGCTTTTAGAAACTTCGATTGAAGGGGCTAAAGGAATGTTGTTTAACATCATCGGTGGCGCCGATCTGACCATGAACGAAGTCAACCAGGCAGCCGAGATTATTTCCAAAGCCGCCGACGCCGACGCCGAGATTATTTTCGGCGCGGTGATTGACGAAGCCTTGGTTGATCAAATTAAGATAACGGTGATTGCCACCGGCTTTGACGAAACCCGGCAGCGGCTGCGTGACATTTCCGGTCGTGCGACCACTAAGCCGGCACTTGAAACAGTCGTTAACGATCAGACCGGCGACGACAAAAAAGAGTTTACGGAGCCTCAAGACAATACCGACACCGAACTCGACATTCCCGCTTTTCTCCGCCAGGGTCGTTAACCTACAGGGACTGTCCTTGTAGGCCCTTGTAGGCAAAGTGTATAATTCATTATTATGCCAGAATTTTCAATTCCAGATTTAATAGCAAGAGTACGAGAAAAATTTGGCAAGAAACCAACGCCTGTAGCTGAACCAATTCCTGTAGCCAGGCCAGTTAGCCTTGAAGTGGAAATTCCTTCATTTGTTGCCTCCGGAAATCAAGTCAAACGATATGCCGATGCTTTAACTGAAGCTATAAGAACCGGCAAGGTAACAGCAGTTGACTTAACCAAGCCAGAAGACCCAATTAAAATTATTCTCCAGGGTGAGTAAACCGATTGATTCGGTTGCCGTCGCCCTCCAAATCGCCTCCAGGCGATTTTTTTGTTAAGATAAACCTATGAGTTTAAATTTGCCTCAGCTGGAGCACGAGGTCTTAAAGTTTTGGGATAAGACTAAAGCCTTTGAGACTTCGGTCAACCAACGCGATCCCAACCAGTCTTATGTTTTTTACGACGGCCCGCCGTTTGCCACCGGTTTACCCCACTATGGCCACATCCTGTCTTCAACCACCAAAGATGTGATTCCCCGCTACTGGACGATGAAAGGGTTCCGGGTGGAGCGGGTCTGGGGCTGGGACTGCCACGGGATTCCGATTGAAAATATTGTTGAAAAAGAATTAAACCTTAAGGGCGGAAAAAAAGCCATCGAGGCCATGGGGATCGGCAAATTTAACGCCGCCTGCCGCTCGGCAATTTTGCGCTTCGACAAAGAGTGGGAAAAAACCATTCACCGCATGGGCCGCTGGGTGGACTTTAAAAATTCCTATAAAACCATGGATTTGAGTTACATGGAATCGGTTTGGTGGGCGTTTAAATCGTTATGGGAAAAAGGATTGGTGTATCAAGGTAAAAGAGTCATTCTTTACTGCCCCCGCTGCAGTACGCCTTTATCCAACTTTGAAATCGCTATGGATAATTCCTATGCCGAAATTGATGATACCTCGACAATTTACAAATATCCGGTAGTTGGCGAACCGAAGACTTTTCTTCTGGCCTGGTCGACAACGCCCTGGAATAAGCTGGCGACGCCGGCGCTGGCCGTCAATCCAAAATTGGCCTATGTCAAAGTCCGGCAGAAAAAAGAGTTTTACATTCTGGCTAAAAGCCGACTCAAAATCTTAACCGGCAAGCTGGACGAAATTGTGGCCTCGTATACCGGCAAAGACCTGGAAAAACTTAAGTTTGAAGAACATTTCCAATTCTATCCGGCCAAAGCGGGAGAGCGTCACGGAGTGGTCGTAGCCGATGATTATGTGACCGATGATGAAGGTACCGGGGTGGTGACTTTGGCGATTTACGGCGAAGATGACTACCGGGTGATGGTTAAACACAAAATTCAAATGATTAAACACGTGGATGACGAGGGTAAATTAAAACCGGCGGTTAAACCCTGGGCCGGCAGGTTTATTTTAAAAGCCGATCCGTTGATCGACGAAGACTTGGCCCAGCGGGGATTAATTTATCGCCACGATCCTTACTCTCATCGGGTGCCGGTTTGTTACCGCTGTAGCACCCGGCTCTACTATGCCCCGATTCCGGCCTGGTTTATTAACATTCAAAAATTAAAACGGCAGTTAATAAAAGCCAACGAAGCCATTAATTGGTATCCCGGCCATTTAAAGCACGGCCGGTTCGGCAAAGGCTTAAGTGAAGCGCCCGACTGGAATATCTCCCGGTCACGCTACTGGGGGACGCCGATGCCGGTTTGGATCAGCCCCAAAACCGGAAAAACCAGAGTCATTGGTTCGATCAAGGAGCTTAAAGATTGGGCGGTGGATAAATCCCTGGTGGAAAAATTGACTGACATCCACCGTGAATTTATTGATGAAATTAAAGTTTGGGTGGATGATGAACGCACCGATTCCGGCCAAAGAATTAAAGAGGTCTTTGATTGCTGGGTGGAATCCGGCAGCATGTCGTTTGCCTCCCTGCACTACCCGTTTGCCAATAAAGCCAAATTTGAGGCCCACTATCCGGCCCAGTTTATTTCCGAGTACATTGCCCAAACCCGCGCCTGGTTTTACACTTTGCACGTCATGTCCGTGGCCATATTTTCTAAGCCGTCGTTTGAAAACGTGTTAACCACCGGGACGATAATGGCACAGGACGGCACCAAAATGAGCAAGTCCAAAAGAAACTTTCCCGATCCGAATTTGTTGATCGAAAAATACGGCGTGGACGCCCTGCGATTTTACTTGATGTCCTCTTCGGTCATGAAGGCCGATAATCCCAATTTTTCGGAAAGTTCGGTTAAGGAAATTTACCAAAAACTAATCTCGATTTTCTTTAACGTCTTTAGTTTTTACCAGCTGTATGTGGCTCAAGTGGCGCCGGATTTTACCCCTTCAACCGACCATCTTTTAGATAAATGGCTGGTGAGTTTAACCCATAGCCTGATTAAAAACGTGACTCGTAGCTTAGACAGGTACGATACCGTCATGGTCTGTCGGCTCATTCAGGATTATGTCACTGATTTATCCACTTGGTATTTGCGTAACAGCCGGGAGCGGGTGCGGACCGATAAACAGGCCCAATCTACCCTGGCTTGGGCGCTGGTTAAATTAAGCCAGGTAATGGCCCCGGTGACGCCGTTTATCAGCGAGACGGTTTATCGTAATTTGACCGGATCGAAAACTTCGATTCACTTAACCGATTGGCCCAAGTTTGAGGCCGCTTTAATTAATCAAAGTCTGGAAACCGATATGCTTAAGGCCCGGGATTTAGTCGAAAAAATCCACAGCCGGCGTAAAGCCTTAAACCTTCCGGTCCGCCAGCCTTTGGCCGGCGCGACTGTTTCTGTTGCCCGGCTTGACCGGAATTTGGAGCAATTGGTTTTAGACGAGACTAACTTGAAAGCGCTTAAATACAAAGCCGGGACAGGAGAGTTGACGGTGAGTTTAGACACCCAGCTGACTCCGGCGCTAAAAGCCGAAGGCAAGGCCCGGGAGATCGTCCGGTCGATTCAGGCGGCCAGGAAAACTGCCGCTACCGGTTTAAACGAGCGGGTAAATGTCGAGCTTCCGGCTTGGCCCAAAGACTATACCGTTTACATTAAAACCCAAGCGCTGGTAAAAGATTTGAAAGTCGGCCCCACCTTTAAACTGACCCGTTTATGATCGACTGGCGCCTGCTGGGCCCGTTGCTGCCGCTTTGGGTTTTGAGCCTGTTGATTTTGGGCGGTTTATCCTGGCAGTTGGCTTTGACCCAGGCGGTATTTATTGTTTTGGGACTGATTTTGTTTTTTCTGGTTGCCGGTTATCCTTACGAACAGCATTTGTGGTTGGGGCGCCACTACTTAATTGCCAGTCTGATTTTGCTGCTGCTGCCGTTTGTCTTCGGCGTCGTTACCCGGGGGGCAGTGCGCTGGATCCCTTTGGGCAGTTATAGCCTCCAGCCGTCGGAACTAATTAAGCCGCTGTTAATTTTGGCTTACAGCCAATACTTGGTCAAGCGCCGGAACTTAAATTGGCGTCAGTTATTCGGTTTTGCTGTTTTGTTGCTCGGGCCGTTTATTTTGATTTTTAAACAGCCGGACTTGGGTACGAGTTTGGTAGTTGGGGCAATTTGGCTGGGTTTACTGCTTTCCGCCCGGATTCGGACCAGCCAGCTATTGGCACTAGGGCTGGCGGTTTTAGTGTGTTTGCCGTTGGGTTGGAAACTGCTCCAGCCTTACCAAACCCAGCGCTTGCTAAGTTTTGCCAATCCTTACAGTGACCCGTCCGGGTCCGGCTACCAGGTAATTCAATCCCTGATTGCCGTCGGCGGCGGCGGCCTTTGGGGGCAAGGTTTAGGCCGGGGGAGTCAATCGCAACTGGAGTTTTTGCCGGAACGGCAGACCGACTTTATTTTTGCCACCATCTCCGAAGAATTGGGTTTGCTGGCAGGAGCGGGGCTGATTTTGAGTTACTGGTGGCTACTGCGGCACTTGCTGTTTATTGCCAAAAACACCCGGGACGAGTTTGGCCGCCTGATTGTTACCGGGGTGAGCGTGATGCTGTGGTTCCAGGTTGGGGTTACCGTGGCGATGAATTTGGGTTTGATGCCGGTGACCGGAATCACTTTGCCGTTAGTTTCCTCTGGCGGTAGTTCGATGCTGGCGACCATGGTCAGTTTGGGACTGGTCAGTAGTGTTTGGAGATTTTCTAAATCCGGTCTATAATACCTCTTATGAAATACGCGGTCGTCAAAATCAGCGGCAAACAGTACCTGGTTACTTCTGGGCAGAGTTTAATTGTTGACCGGATTCCCGGCAAGGAAAAAGACAAAGTCAGTTTTAAAGAAATCCTGCTAGCTTTCGACGGCGATAAAGTTGAGCTCGGTAAGCCGCTTCTCAAAGGCGCCGTGGTCCAGGCGGAAATCGTCGCTCAAACCAAAGGCGAGAAAATCCGCGTCTCCAAATTCAAATCCAAATCCCGCTACCGCCGGGTTACCGGCCATCGCCAATTGAAGACAAAGTTGAAAATCGTGAAAATTTAGTGTAAACATAAGCTATGGCGCATAAAAAGACTACCGGATCAACCGCCCAACACGCTAACCGTCCCGGAAAACGCCTGGGAGTCAAGTTATTTGGCGGCCAGAAAGCCAAGACCGGTATGATAATAATTCGGCAAAATGGGACGAGATGGCATGCGGGCGTGGGTGTCGGCCGCGGCCGGGACTTTACTCTGTTTGCCAAAAAAGCCGGCCAGATTAAATTCAGCCAAAAACAGGGCAAACAATTAGTCTCGGTGGTTTAAATTATGATCGACCAGACCAGCATTACCCATTTGGAAATCGACAAAGTCCAGCCTAATCCCTTACAGCCCCGGGGAATGATTACGCCGGATAGTTTAATGGACTTGGTCGACTCGATCCGCGAGCACGGAATTTTAGAGCCGTTGATTGTTGCCCATACCCCGGCGGGCTACCAAATCGTGGCCGGGGAACGCCGCTGGCGGGCGGCCAAACTGGCAGGATTGATGACTTTGCCCTGTATTATCAAAGAGACTTCACCCCAGGGCATGCTGGAAATGGCCCTGGTGGAAAACGTCCAGCGGACGGATTTGAATGCGATTGACAGGGCCAAAGCCTTTGAGCGTTTGATCGAAGAGTTTGATTTAAGTAACGCCGAGATTGCTCAAAGAATCGGCAAAAGCCCGGCCTACATTTCCAATACTTTAAAACTGTTAACTTTGCCCGATGCCTTAAAAGATGGTCTGATTTCCGGCTTGATCAGCGAAGGCCACGCTCGGGCCCTGGCTTCGATCGATGACAAACAGTCGATGATCGATGCCTACAAAATCATTCTGAAAGAATCCGGTTCGGTCCGCCGCGCCGAAGATTTATCCCGGCGGATGAAAGCTAAAACCGGACAGAAAGTTACCGCCACGGGCAAGCAGGCGCCGAGGATTGTCAGTGACGCGATCGATGCAATGGCGGCGAAAATGTCTCAAGTTTTAGGTAATAACGCTTCGGTTAAGTTAATTCGCACCCATAGGGAAACACGCTTGTTTATCACCCTCAAGGGCACGACCGAAGCCACCGATGACATTTTGAATAAACTCGTTAAAGCGATTACGGCTTAATCTTTAGGGTATTTGTCCACTACTCCCAGATGATTGATCGGCCAGTAGCGCATCCAGGCGCGGCCAACAATGTTAAGTTGCGGTACCGGCCCCCATTCGCGTGAATCAGAAGAGTTGTTGCGGTTGTCGCCCATGACGAAGTATTCGCCTGCGGGCACGGTTAGAGTCTGGCCTTCTTTGGCATAAAGCCCGGCGTGAGTGGTAATGCGCCCATCCAAATAGCCGGATTCATTATCCAATTGATCGTTGACGAACACCTGGCCGCCGGCAATTTTGATGCGGTCTCCCGGCAGGGCAATGATCCGCTTGATGTAATCATAGTCTTCGTTTTGCGGCGCTTTGAAAACAATCACGTCGTCTTTTTGCGGCTGGCCAAAACGATAGCTGACTTTATCGGTCAACAAGTACTCGCCGTCGTGAAAGTTGTCGTACATCGAACTGCCTTTGACCTGGTGGGGTTGGAATAAAAAGCGGTAGACGACGACGAAAATGGCCAAGGCAATGACGATTGTTTCGATAAAATCGAGGAACCAGAGCCACAGCCGGCGCAGAAAATTATTTTGATCTTCCATTCTTACAATGCTAAAGGGTTTGCTATAATCAGTCAAGGTAGGAACCGTAGCGCAGTTGGTTAGCGCGCTTCATTCACATTGAAGAGGCCATAGGTTCAAATCCTATCGGTTCCACAAAACCCTTAATCAGCCCAGGTTTTCTTTCCAGTGCCTGATCAAATAAGGCTTGAGCGGTTTCTACGGCATCCATTACCGGACGGCTATGAATCCGGAAATCATTAAGTTCTTGATGCCTGGCGGTGACAACGGCGGCAATTAAGGCTTTGATTTGTGTTTCAGGGTCCTGATAAACCAAATCAGTAAAACCATCCGGAATAGCAATACCATGGACAATGTCGCCTGTCAGTGGGTCTATCCTGGTATATTCGGGAACCATTTCTTCTAAATCCGGCTGGGTGGCACGCCCAATAATTGCCCCGTTGGGGACGCGGCGGTGATAAATAAGGAATTTTTGCAAGGTATCGGTTAAAAAATTGGGGCCGTGCCTTAATCCGCCAAAATTATTAGTATCAGTTAAACGAGTGAGAATGTTTTCGACAAAAGGAGTATCCGGCGCTTGCGCTTCAACTAACACGGGTAGAGTTTGAGCGTACTCCAAAACCATGTAGAAAGATTATAGCACTTTATTTAATTAAAGCGTTGGCTTCAATTGCCAAAACCCGAACCACCAAAGCGTCCGCGTGCGTTTGCCAGTAGTTGGCTTGATCAAAGTTTTCTTGGGCTTTTTCTAAATAACGGTTGATTAACTCTAAAACGTTACCCAACTTCAGGTTTTCTCCACTGACTTGACTGGCTTTTGTTTCCAATTGTTGTTTGGCTTTTAAGGCGGCGTTGAGTTCGACTTGAATCTGTTTTTTAGTTAGGGTTTGGCTGTTTTGACCAATGGTTACCAGCGCCTGGTTGAGAAGTTGGCCGATTTGATCGGTTTCATCTTTTAGATACGGGTCATCAACATTAAAATGATCCGTCCAGTAACGGAATTTATAAGTTGAAGTCAAGGCCAATCTAAGAGAGGGAATCTTGGTGTTTTTATCCAGTAGTCTGATAATTTGATTGAGATAGAGGGTTAGATTTTTCTTAGTCAATGACTTAAAATTTTGATCGTTAATATAGGTTTTTAATTTTTCCAGTCGGAGTTTGGCTTGATCGATTTTACTGGCACCGCTTTCGTCAACTACCGGATCGCTCAGCGGGTTTTGCGAATTAAAATTAACTGTCCAGACGTCAGTCGCGGCGGTTTGAATTTCATCAACCAGTGATGACCAATAATCGCCGCTATCGGTTAATTGACCAATTTCCAATTGGTAACTACCGTCACCGGTACCGGTGACGGTAGTTTGATACTCTCCGGCCAGGGCGTTGTAGATAAACAGCAACTTGTCTTCTTGGCTGTAAAAAGAATTATCCATAGGATTATTAACTCCAAAACCGGCTTGGCTACCGTTGGGGCCGGTAACCGTAATCTCTGCCGGCGAATGGAGTAGGAAAAGTAGGCTGGGGGTTCTGTCTGGTTGTTCGTTGCCGGTTTGGGGCGTGGTTTCGATGTCTAAAGCCGTCATAATTGCGTCAATTCCGGCTTGGGTTTGGACCAAATCAACGTGAGAGTTGGGAATAGTTGCCGGGCTGGCTCCGGGAACTAACGCACTCTTTGATAAAACAGTCAAGTCACCTTCTTGAGTGTTTTCATAGGCTGTTGGTTTGCCATCGGGCCAGCGATTAAGCAGCCGGTCGGTTAAACTCCTCTCACCCAATTTAACTCCTTCGACAGTTTCATTTTCATTACCGGCTATAGTTGTCATTAAATCGGTCAAGCCGCTGTTTAAGTTTTCTTTTAATTCCACTAAATAGTCATTCACAGTTTGCATTGAGTTAACCGGAATTATCGTATCGTCTGAATGTTTGGCAAAATCAAAAATCGGCAGCATGTCTTTGAGCGACGGGGTTAAGTTTTGCACCGCTGTGACAGGTGAGGAGTATCTGCCTTGATGCAAGTGCAAATACAGTCCTAAACCGACCGATTCCCAGCCGAAGCGCTCATCCATTTGCGCTCCTGTCCAGGCCAGGTAGGCAGGAACGGCGCCTTCATGCGGCGAACCGATAGTGATTAAATCATCGATTTTTTCTATGCCGTATCTTTGAGCATAAGTTCTGGCGACCAAGCCGCCTAGGCTATGGCCGACTAGGTCAACTTTAGTTTCAGGGGGCTGCTCATTTAAAATAGTTTCTAAATAGTTGTCCAGATCATCAGCTAAGTTCTCGACTCTCTTGCGCCAGTCATAGTAAAACTCAAAATAGTCTTCGCTTTCGGCGTAACCAGCATTTAGGAAAGTATTCTTGAGATTGTCATAAACCTTGATAAACGGCGTCTTTTTCCAGGTTCCGCCAGTCGTTCCGGTTATTAAAGCCATAGTATTCCAGCTCCCGCCCATTCCCGAAAGTACGACAATCGGGTTTGGCGTCGGCGACGGACTGGGTGACGGAGATGGAGATGGAGAGGGGGATGGGCTTGCTGCTGGCGGACATGAAGTTAGAAACGGATCATAGGATACATTAGAACTAATAGAATCACCGGCTCCCGGACCAGCCCCCGATGGTCCATTTACTGTGCCCCACCAGTTATTGGTTGCATTGAGTGTAAGAGCTGAAAAATTATTAACGCTTATTGGTGTGTTACTACTAATACAACTATTTACTATATTGACATGACCAGAGTAATTAAATATTGCGCCTCCGGTATTTTCAACCGAATTATTATTTATTTTTACATAATTTAAATTTATTGTTCCACCCCATGTACCATCTAAGTTATTTCCAAAATAAATCGCCCCGCCTATGTTTTGAGCAAAATTACCTGAAAACTCGCTATTAACAATTTCTGTTAAGCCTAGACCTCTTTTAAGAAGCCCACCTCCGCTTCCGGGTCGACTAACGAAGTTATTAGATATTTTTGTATTTTCGATCCTCGTTGATGAATTTCCACCAATCCAGATCCCGCCGCCGCCGCCTACTTGTGCTGAGTTATTTTCGATTATGCTTTCTAGTATTACCAATGTTCCATTTAAGTTGAAAATACCGCCACCGCCATAATCATCTGTTGAGTCAGAATCAAAACCATTTTTTATGGTAAGATTATTTATTGATAGATTCCCAGGACCGATTACAGGCATGATACGAAAGCTGGTGCCAGAATTTCTAGATATTATTGATCCATTCCCGTTTATAATTATTTCTGAGGTAACAACAGGCAATCCGTTTTTCGAAAAAGTATCATTATTTACAGCTGTCAATTCATAAGTGCTATTTGGAGCAAGGTTTATTTCATCACTGGTACCATTAGAGTTGGCTTGATTAATTGCAGATATCAAGCCAGAAGTATCTCCAGCATTAACACTGAATGTTTCAGCAAAAGCAATTTTTGGAATTTTAAATAAAAGGAATGAAAAAACTAAGATTAAAGTTAATCTTTTAGAAAACCTTAGTATTGTCCCGGCCAGGGCAGGCATCAATTTTATTAAGTTTTAATTTTTACTACAATTTAGACTACCACTAATCCTTTTTGGATGCAAGATAGTATCCTGTTCCTCTTAAAATTCCAATTTCTATCAAAATAATATCTAGATAATTAAGAATTTTTAATACAAAGTATTTTAATGATTGCGACATTTTTAGATGCGATGCAGTAGTGCCAACAAAAGCGGCAAAAGTTTGATAGGACAATTGTCTGAAATATTTGTTTATATATTCAACACTCTCTTCACCCGAAATTCCTTCAAAAGGAGAAGCCCCGCAAGCGTCTACCAATCCCTGAGTTCGTTTGAGAATTTGACCTTTCTTAAAAATGCGTTGTAACTTTTGGGTGTAAGGTATATCTGTTGGTAATAAAGTTAATAATACTCCTGAAATGAAGGCTTCTTTTTTACCGCAAGGTAAAGCATCATCAATTAAAATTTTACCGCCACTTTTTAGCACTTTTTTAAGTTTTACGAAGAGACTGTCTAAATTCATTAAATGATGCAAAACATTTCTAATCACAACAACTTCGTAGAGTTTATCGGAGAAATTTGGGTTATTCAAATCTGTTACAAAATATGAAATTGTGCCTTTCAATCCGTTTCTTTTACATTTACTATAATAATCTTTGGCTATTTTGATTGCACTTGATGAAATGTCATGAGCATCAATATGTGCGCCTTTTCTGGCCATTTCTAGAGAAAACCAACCATTGTAGCAGCCTAATTCAAGGACATTATCTCCAGGTTTAATGTTTGATAACATGTCCTTAACATATTTGTGACGGTAAATTTTATATGGCAATGTTTCCTTATAGTAAGCATAATTTGGTGGATGTTTCTTTAACTCATCTTGTGCGGTTTTATTCCATAAAGCCTCTTCTTTTTTGATCTCTTCCCGGTATTTTTTGTTGTTTAGGGGCATAATGTATTTTATTATACAATGATGCCCGTTTTCTCAATTAGTGTTGTAGAGGGAAACCTATGTATTTTCAACGCTGTAGCGTAGCGAAAACATAGGTTTTACCCCAATAAGAATCTACAGTTTATAATAAAGAGATGACCATTGTTTTTCTGTCACGATATTTTTGGCCGCGTGTAGGCGGGGTAGAGAGGCACGTTGAGTCGGTGGGGCAGGAGTTAGTTAAACTGGGACACCAAATTACGGTCATTACCTTAAAACACGAGGTAAAACTGGCCAATTCCCAAAGATACCGGGGTTTAAAAATTATCCGACTCCCCTATTCCAATTCCAAATGGGGGATTTGGCGCAACCTGTGGCAGAATCGGCAGATATTAAAAGCGGCAGACGTCATTCACTGCCACGACGTCTTTTTTTGGTACTTACCTTTTCGGTTTTTCTGGCCCAAAAAACCGGTCTTTACCACTTTTCATGGCTGGGAAGGGGTTTACCCTATCCCTAAGAAAAACATTTTGGCCCACCGCTTGGCGGAAAAACTGTCGCGGGGCAATATCTGTATCGGTGATTACCTACCGATTCATTACGGCACCAAAGCGGACTTTATTTCTTATGGAGCCGTAACGCTTTCGTACAGTGATCGCGCTATGAAAGTGTTACAGGAAATTATATTTATCGGCAGACTGGAAAAAGAAAACGCGATTGAAGAGTATTTAGCGGCTATTAAACTAATTAGGCAAAAATACCACCTGCCGGTAACTTTCGTAGGCGACGGCCAATACCGCCGGCAGGCTGCCCGTCTTGGTCGGGTTACAGGTATGGTGACTAATATCAAACCTTATTTAAATCGGCCGGCGGCAATTTTAGCCTCGTCATATTTGACGATTTGGGAGGCGTTGGCTTACAACCGGCCGGTATTTAGTTTGTACCAAAACCAGTTGAAAAAAGATTATCTGGAAAAGTTTCCGGCGGCAGGATCAATTAATATCAGCGGTTCGGCGGAAGAATTAGTAGGACAGCTTAAAGAACCTAAGAAAATAAAAGTAATTTTACCTACCTGGAAACAAGTGGTCCGGCAATACCTTGATCTCTGGAAAATATTATAGGATTAGAGTATAATCGCCGATTATGGGTGAGTATTACTTACCGGTGGAGAATTGCCAACTGGGTATTGACGGCAACGTGCCGAGAGTAGAATCGGCGCCGGTCAGGCACGCAAAGTCTTTGTATCGAAAGATAATTCCCGAAAACTTCAGGCGATTAACTTATCGAATGCGGCGGGGTATCAATGTCGAATACCCGACTCAAATAACTCAGGGTTGTGATGGAGTTAAGGCTATTTTCGAAGTGAACGGGCTCAAAGAGCATTTACGGGTTAAAGACATTTCGTGTGAAAGTAAGTACTTAAAAGAAGGTTTAGAGTTAATAAAACCCGGTGATATATTTTGGGACATCGGTGCTTACGCTGGCGTTTGGAGCCTGTTGGCTGCCAAGAAAAACCCCACGGTCCAGGTTTACAGTTTTGAACCGGAGCCGGAATGTTTCCAGGCGTTAAAACATAACCTTAATCTTAATCGGTTAAATGGCCAAGTAGCCGCTATGAAGATGGCCATCAGTGATGGGACTCTGTTAACGGATCTGCGTTCCAGCGGCAGAGAAGGCCAATGCGCTTCACTCCGAGCCGCAAGCGGTTATTTGCATCAATATGAAATCCATACTTTTTCGGTTGCCGATGTTATCAGAATGGGTTGGGCACCAAAACCGACGATTATGAAAATTGATGTTGAGGGTGCCGAAGACTTGGTCATTAAAGGTATAAGCGAGCAGAACAGGCCGGAACACTTATTTGTCGAACTGCACCCGGATTTTTTAATTCGCAATTATCAAACGACTCCGGTGGCAGTGTGGAATAATATTTTGTCTTTGGGTTTTGAGCCGGTTCATGTTTGGCAAAGAAGCTCGGATGTGCTGGGTCATTTTAAGTTAAAATAAGTTAATGGTGAAACCCTGTACCATTTATCTCGTCCGCCACGGCCAGAGCGAGTGGAATGTGACCAGCTTAATGCAGGGGAAAACCTCGGGTGTGCCGCTCACTAAAACTGGCATCAAGCAGGCGCGGGCGATCGAGGCCAAGTTAAAGAAGATTAAATTTACGGCCATTTTCAGCTCAGACTTACTGCGTGCCCGGCAAACGGCGCAGATAATCGCCTATCAGAGAAAGCTGGCGGTGACTACCGCTCGGGCGATCAGAGAAAGAAGTTTCGGCGCCTATGAGGGCAAGACTTTGAAACAGTACCAGCAGGATTTAAAAGAGACGCTGGATAAGTTTGAAGCCTTATCTGATAAAGACAAACCTGGATTCGAGTTTCCCCACGGGATTGAAGGCATCGGCGAGATGATGGTCCGGGTAATTACCTGGCTTCGGGAAGTGGCTGTGGCTTACCCAGGCAAAAACGTGCTGGTAATTTCCCACGGCGGCGTTTTACGACTGCTGCTGATCCACTTGGGCTATGGCACGTATAATCAGTTGCCGCCGTTTTGTATTGACAACACCGGCTATTTGGTTTTAAAGTCTGACGGAGTCGAGATAGAAATTGAGAAAGTAGTCGGAGTCCACAAACATGAAGGTTAGTTTAATTATCACGACTTTAAATGAGGCGGAGACAATCAAGCCGCTCCTCAATTCTATTTTTGAACAAAGTTTAACCCCGAGTGAAATTATAATTGTTGATGCTGGGTCGACCGACGGTACTCTGAATATTTTTAAGGATTACTCTATAACGCCTCTAAGGTGTAATCTTAGAACGAACCGGTCGACCGCTAGAAATTTAGGAATTAAAAAAGCCAAAAGCGAGATTATTGCCGTTACCGACGCCGGCTGTACCCTGGATAAACATTGGTTGGAGCGGTTGGTGAAGCCGTTTAAGAATAAAGCCGTGGTGGCTGTTGCCGGCTATTACCGGCCGGTAACTAAAACAGTTTGGCAAAAATGCGTCGCTCCGTTTGTGGCGGTAATGCCGGATAAATTTGACCCTAAAACTTATTTGCCTTCATCCCGGTCTTTGGCGTTTCGAAAAGGCGCGGCTTGGTATCCCGAAGAGTTGAATTATTGCGAAGACTTAATTTTTGCCGAACGGCTTAAAGCCCGGGGGAAAATGGCCGTGGTGACTAAGGCTTTAGTTTATTGGTGTTTGGCCAATACCTGGCGGCAGTTTTTTCAACAGATTTACCACTATGCTCAAGGGGACGTCAGAGCTCGTTATCGACCACACTTAATTAAAATCGCTACTGTTTTTGGCCGCTACCTGGTGTTTGCGTTTTTTCCCTGGTTATTTTTAATCTACTTATTTTGGCCGATTATTAAATTGGGCCGCTATACTTCCACCCCGGGGTGGAAGTATTTGCCCTTGATCCAAGTCACTGCCGATCTGGCTGTGATGACCGGGTTCCTGTCTGGTATAATTACAGCCAAATGACAACACAAATCAACATTGTTGAGCGGATTAATAAAATTGTCTTGCTCAAGATAAAAACCCTGATTATTAAGAATCTTAGGAAAGAAGACGTTCCCGAATTCGAACAGGTAGTGAAGAAGGGTAATACCAATCTTTTACTGGCGTTTGCCCACAAGAAAGTGCCTGATTTATCGTTCAAAATTTATCAAGAAATGGAATCGTTTGGCAAAAAAATTGCTCAACCGATTTATGCCTGAAAAACAACCAGAGATTAACCAACCGCTAGAGCTTTTGGCAAAACTGAGGAGCGACCTTGGGGCCGAAGAAAGCTTAGCTCAGGCAGATCTACACCGGGCTTTAGTTGGCGCCGGCGTTTCTTCCGACGTGGCAGGAGCTTATGAAAAACTGGAGCCAAAACCCGGGAAATGGTGGCAGGGTTGGAGTTTAATCAGCAAAGCAATACTTCTAACATTTGGCACCTCAACTGCGGCTCGTATGATTAACGAACAGCCTGCCAGTATAAAAGAAGCGTCCAGAATTCTTTTGGATAATTTGGTTGCCTGGGCCGGTACCAGCATTGACAAGCTGGAAATTAGCTCGATCATTTTGGGGGCCAGTGCGGCCGTAGTCTGGACACTGCTGCCGCCAAAGATTTATGAAAGTATTGTCCAGCGTGAGGCGTGGCGGGTGGCTTTGGCCGAGGAGCATCGTGAAGGCAGGGCTAACTTAGCGGGTAAACTTGGCCCCAATATTCATATTGACGTCGGTAAATCTGATCCGTCGGCATTGCTCTTAACCCATTTATTCCATTTAACCGGAAAAGAAGTAGTTACTTTTTGGGATGAGCGTAATGCCAACTTTGATGAAAATCCTTATTGGCAGAAAACCAGAAACGATTGGACCAACAGAGATACTTTAATCCGGGGTGATATCCAGGAAACTGAATGTTCGGTGGTGCTGGTTTCTAATGGCGATGATGTTTTTCTTTCCACCAGAACTCAAGACCCGTCTAGACTAGCCCAGGACATGACTGACAGTGAAGCCATCGGTACGGTCAATGCCCGGGATGCGGTTAGAAAAGATATGAGCCTTAAACCAATTCAGCATATTTTAGTAACCAACCCTAAAAGATTGATCGAAATAGATATTGCCAGAAGTGGGGCGCAAAAGTTTAAACCTAAATCCGTGGGAGAAGTAATTGAGGAGCGTTACCCGAACGTCCATTTGATTGACGCGGATCAATTGATCATTCAGGAGCTTGCCGGTTTAGCCGCGTCTGACAACCTTCCCATAGAGCTGGTGACTAACCAAGAACGAGGACAGGGATACAAGGGTTATCTTAAAATGATTATCAGCGAGCATAATCAAAGAGTTGATCTGGGTTTAGCTAAAAGTAAAACCAGGTTGGCGACTGGCAAAGACGGAGTCAATACATTGAGTGTTATCTACGGATCAACCGATGAAGATACGATTGCCCAGGTAGAAACCTATGGGGATCAATTTTCCCGAAGCGGCAAGTTGACCGTAATTATTAACGACCCGGAAAAAGTTAATCGTTTGCCGGAGGGCACTAACTATGTTTGCGTCGGCTCGGCTGTAGCGGAAGCAGTTTATCGGAAATTTTCTGAGTTGGCATTGGGATGATCCCTTTATTTAAACCCTCATTGGGAAAAGAAGAAGAACAGGCGGTAATTGCCACTTTGCGCTCCGGCTGGCTGGGCAATGGGCCAAAGGCGTTGGCACTGGAGAAGAAAATGGCGGCCTTGACTCAGACCAAATACGCCGTCGCTTTAAACTCGGCTACCGCCGCTTTACACCTATCGCTTCTAACCACGATCAGGCCCGGCGATGAAGTCATCAGCTCGTCGCTCACGTTTGTGGCCGCCAACCAGGCGATCCTGCAGGCTGGCGGGAAAATTGTGTTTGCCGACTGCGATCCGGAAACATTGTCCACCGACGCCCTGGACGTGATTAAAAAAATTAGCTCAAAAACCAAAGCCATCATCGTCACCCATTACGGCGGCCACCCGGCGGATTTAAAGCCTTTGGTCAAAATCTGTAAACAAAAGCAGATCGCTTTGATCGAAGACTGCGCTCATGCCACCGGCTCATATTATTACGGCAGGCACGTCGGCGGCTTTGGACTTTTGGGCTGCTTTTCTTTCGCGGCCATTAAAAACTTAACTACCGGTGATGGCGGCATGGTGGTGACCAATGATAAAGCCAAGGCCGAGCGCATCCGTCATTTAGCCTGGTCGGGGATTTCCAGTTCGACTTGGGTGAGATACAGCGGGCCAAAGGCCCACAAGTGGGAGTACGACGTCACTGACCTGGGTTTTAAATACCAGATGAATGACATCGCCGCCTCAATCGGTTTGGTCCAGTTTAATAAATTAAAGAAAAATAATTTTAAAAGAAAGTTAATTTTTAAACATTACAACCTGGAATTTAAAAAACTAGACTGGATTAAAATTCCTGAAGTTAACCCTTGGGCCAAGTCCAGCCACCACAACTATGTGATAAAAGTCGATCAAAAAATCCGCGACCGGCTGATTGACTATTTAAACCGGCAGGGGATCAGCGTCAATGTCCATTATTTGCCTAATCACTTATATAAAATGTTCCGGCAATTTCCCCATGACGTGCCGGTGACGGAAACAGTATGGCGGCAGATTGTCCTGCTGCCGATCTTTCCGGACTTGACTCAACCCGATCAACAAAAAATCATCAAGGCGGTCCTGAAATTCCAATGAAATACTTAACCAGAAAAAGTTTTGAAGGGGCAATGTGGTTTGGCGGTTTGCGGATCGTGATCAAGCTGTTTTCGCTGGTCAAATTGGTGATTGCCGCCCGGATTTTGACACCGGCGGAAATCGGCTGGTTCGGCATGATCATGCTGCCTTACGGTTTGGCCGAAGTCATGACCGAATCGGGCCTCAACCAGGCGCTGGTCCAATCCAAAAAAGACGTCAAAAGCTACTTGAGTTCGGCCTGGCTGGCGTTTATTCTTCGGGGACTGGTGATCAGTTTGGTTTTGTGGCTGATCGCTCCATTGGTCAGCCGTTTTTTCGCGGCCGATCTGACTTTCGGCTTGCGTTTGGTCGCTTTAACCCCGCTGCTTAAAGGCTTCGTCAACCCGGCGGTAATTTTATTCAGAAAGTTTGTCCTCTATTCCCGCGAGTTTTATTTTCAGGCGACGGCCTCGATTATCGAATCGGTGGCCACGATCATTTTGGTGCTGCTGCTCAAATCTTTTATCGCTCTGCCTTTGGGCGTGATTGTCGGCGGCCTTGCCAGTTTGGTTTTGTCGTTTGTCTTAACTAAAATTTATAAGGCGAAAATAAGCTGGGCCAAACTCAAAGAACTTTACGCCTACGGCAAATGGGTGACGGCCGGGACTTTGCTGGCTTACGTTAACGACCAGGGCGACGATCTGCTGGTGGGCAAGGTTTTGGGCGCTTCGTCTTTGGGTTTTTACCAAACCGCTTACAAAATTTCCAACCTGCCTACGACCCAGGGCGCCGGTTTGGTTTATCAGATTATTTTCCCCTTGTTTTCCCAAATCCAAACCGACATGGTCCGCCTCAAGCGCGGCTTAATTAAGGCCTTGCTGGTGACTTTTAGTTTGAGTTTGGGCTTTGCCCTGGTGGTGTGGCTGAGCGCGCCCTGGGCAATTAAGATTTTGTTCGGCGTTCAGTGGCTGGCGATGCTGCCGGCGTTAAACGTCCTGCTCTTGTTCGGCATTATGCGGCCCTTGATTTCTGTGGGCGCCGCCTTATTTGACGCCCGGGGCGAGCCCAAAGTGGCGATGCTGATGAACTTAATTAAATTAACGGTCCTGCTTATTTTAATCTGGCCGCTGACCCGGAGCTGGGGCATTGTCGGCACGGCTTGGGCGGTAGTCTTGGCGCAAGCGGCAGTCTATCCGTTTTTTATCGCCAAGCTCAAGCGCTTGTGGTTATGAAAATATTATTGGTAACACCGATCAGAAAAACCCCGGATGACCCGCACTATTTTTGGTTAAAGGCTTTAAGGCAGCTTAAACATCAGGTTATGCTTTTTCCTTTAACCGGCCCCAGCCGTTTAATTAACAGCTGGAATTTATTTCAAACGATCGCCCGGCGACGGCCCGACGCGGTTTTCTTTTCCGCCGGCAGGGACGCGGCTTATCCGGTCAAAGACACAATTTTTTTCTGCGGCGTGCCGCCGGCTTGGCTGTCAAAGTCGGAGCGGGCGACCGGCTTGCTGGCCAAGCTGGTGGTGATCAATGACGCGGCCCATTGCCGCCAGTGGCAAAAGCTGGGCGCCAAAAAAGTAATCAATCTGCCGGTTTCGGCGATCCACCCAAAAGATTTTAAGCTAAAAAAACTGCCGCGGATCTTTCCCGTTAGTTTTGTCGGCAGTTTGTTTGGCGAGAGGCAAATCCGCTTAGCCCGAATCGCCCGCCTTTATCCGAATCTAAAAATCTGGGGCTCTCTGCCGCCGGGAACAAAATTGCTGGCCGAGCTTAAAGCTTTTTATCAAGGCGAGGTTTGGGGAAAAGACATGGTTAAAATTTATCAGCAGAGTTTAATCGGCTTGAATCTTGCCCCCGCCCACATGAGCCAGGGCGGCAACATTCGCGCTTTTGAAATTGCCGGAGCCGGAGCGCTGCTGCTATCCGACCAGCTCAACCCGGACTGGTACGCGGAAAAAAAACAAGCGGTTAAGTTTAACTCGGCCGCCGATTGTGCCAAAAAAATTAAATATTATTTAGCCCACAGGCGGAGATTAGCGCAGATTGCCCGGGCCGGCCGGCAGCGGACGATCAGGCAGCACACCTATTTGCGCCGTTTCCGGCGCTTGCTGCAGCAGTTATGAAAGTGATCGGCCAAGTCAAAACCGGGTCAAAAATCTATCGGGTGGTGGAGTCGGCCGGCTCGATCAGGCTGCGGCCTTTACCGGCAGAAAAAGATTTGCGGCGTTATTACGAGGCGTATCATCACCGCTTGGCAGAAAGATTCGACCGGCGGCGGGAACAGCAGCGGTTGCGGGCGATTAAACGCTTCCGGAGTTCAGGACGGCTGTTAGATGTGGGCGCCGGCCGGGGCTATTTTGTTAAAGCGGCGTTGGCTGAAGGCAGTTTCCGGGCCGAGGGAGTGGAGCTGTCTAAATACGCCTGCCGCTGGGCCCAAAAGCACTTGGGCCTGAAATTGATACAGGGAGACTTTTTATCCTTAAAACTTACCCCCAAAAGTTATCAGGTGATCACCCTGCATTCGACTTTAGAGCACTTCCCCGAGCCGCGTCGGGTTTTAAGCAAGACGGTATCATTATTAAAACCGGGAGGGCTATTGGTTTTTAGCGTCCCCAATTTGGACAGTTTTGAGTTCTTTTTGGCAAAACATTCGCCTTATCCGTATACCGGCTTTATTTTGGAGCACCTGCATTATTTCAATCATCGTTTGGTCAGAAAACTGCTGGCAGATTTTCGGCTTAAGCCATTATTAATTACCAGCCGTCATTATTCCCCGATTGAACCTTGCCGTTTGTCCCGGTTCTTTCCCGGTAATTTAGCCAAGAGGGTTTTGGAAGGGACCGCTTGGGGCGGCCGCTTGGGTTGGGGTAATGTTCTTTATGTATATGCTCAAAAACCTGGTTAAAAAAATCGTTGAGCGTTGGCCGCAACTCTATTGGCAGTTTAGGTTAAAAAAATTCTTGGCCGACCCCTGGCAAAAGCGGATTTTTCCCCAGCAGCGCTGGCTGCTGGCGCAAATTAAAAAGCTTCGGCCCCGATCAATTTTAGAAGCCGGCTGCGGCTTCGGCCGCAATTTAAACTTCCTA
>Ga0209211_10003762_pt1 | contig 24307 bp, 15 predicted proteins | sample RifGroA2_FD_183992 | JGI IMG/M metagenome (GOLD analysis project Ga0209211, IMG submission 183992) | Groundwater microbial communities from Rifle, Colorado, USA - Groundwater A2 (SPAdes) (version 2) | ecosystem: Environmental > Aquatic > Deep subsurface > Groundwater | place: Rifle, Colorado...
GCGGCGAGCCAGTGTTTCCATACCTTTCCGCGCTTCGCGCGGCCGAATCGGTCGGGCAAAAATCGGAAAGTTTGATTGTGGTGGCAATGGTGGGAGTCGAACCCACTGGCCTTACTCTCTCGGCCATCCGTTGGCCCAGATCTTGCGATCCGGGTTCACTGCCATTTTTCAGAAATCAACTATTGCGTTGATTCCTGGAAAACAGCAGGGAGCGGCGACGAAGCGGCGCTCCCTCGGGAATTCCGTCCCGACGTCCGGGTCCCTTCCACCCGGAGAGTCACCGACTTGATAGGCTCAAGCCGGAAGGCCTTGTCGCGGATTGTGGGGCTCCGCTGCGCGCCCCGCGACCTCGTTATACGATCCAGATCATGGTTCCTCCGTCTTCTGTTGCGGTTGTGCGGCCGCGTCTCGCTACGCGACCGTCGCCTGGGTGCCGGCGACCTTGCGCCGGCGCCACACGTACGGGGCGACACACGTCACCTCGTAGTGGGCGCCGTTGCCGGTGGGCGGCGGGCACACGACGCCGTCGGACCGCCGCGGCTCCTGCCGCTTGCGCCGCCAACCCCGGATCGGGAACGGGTCCATGAAGGCCCGCTCGTTGTCCGAGTTCGGGCGGTACGGCCGGCAGTAGGCCGCATACCCGTTCACGTCGTCGCCGTCTCCGTGAGGACCCTTCGCGAAGTACTCGAACATGGAATCTCCTCCATCAAAAGTGGTCCGGAAATAATCAGGCCGCGGCGTAAGGACAAAGCCGCGGCCTGCAACCCAACGCCAACATACTGGATTGTTGTAGCAAGTAAGCTGGAGGCGATATCAGCCTGTCCAAAAACTCTGGTGGTCATCCTGAACGCAGTGAAGGATCTCGGGCAAATGCCCGGCAATTCGCACATATGTGCGGGATTCAGAATGACAGTTTTCGGACAGTCTGAATAGCTTAGGGTAAGGAAGACTGCAGCTTGCGCCGCATTCTCCTTGCCTGTCGCCTTTGACTATCCTTTGGGGTACGCAGAATAGTCCTCTCTCCTCCATTTTGCTTGCTACAACTTTCCCTTTGATTTTAGTCATTTTGGCAAGGAACGACCGCTGATTTTTCAGCGTAACAGCCTAATATATCATATTTTTAGGGGTTTGTCAAGGGCATGGCATAAAGATAGCATAAAGAGTGTGTATTTTTAGGGGTGTGGATAACTTGGAGGTGGGGGAGTTGACATGATTTTAATGCCCTGTTATAGTGGTTAAACTATTGGCTCTGATTGGCAGTTTTCACGATTTTGGGCTGTTTTTCAAAGAAATTCCCATCAAAAGTACGCTAATAACTTTTAGGTAAAGCGTATTTTTTTCTTGCTTATACAAATCAATTAAGTTGTCTAAAACCTTTCCGTTAGTGCGGAAATTTTTTTAGTACTTATTAATCTTAAACCATGCCGCAAGTCTTTACACGCCAGTATATCCAAGAAACTGAACCGCGGTTTTTTGGCACACAGCTTAAACAAGTGCCGCTTCCGGATTTGGTGCAGATTCAAAAAGATTCGTATCGGTGGCTTTTTGAAGATGGGCTGGCCGAGCTTTTTGACGAGATTTCGCCGATTAAAGATTTTACCGGGCGCGATTTAGAGCTTTGGTTTGATGATTATTATTTTGATGAGCCAAAGTTTGACGAGGTTACCTCGCGGGTGAAGAACGTAACTTACGAAGCGCCTTTGCGGGTTAAAGCGCGTTTGACGAACAAGCGTACGGAAGAGACCAAGACGCAAGAGGTTTATCTTGGCGATCTGCCGCTCATGACTCCGCAGGGGACTTTTGTTATTAACGGAGTGGAGCGCACGGTGGTGTCCCAGCTGATTCGTTCAGCCGGGGCATTTTTTACTTCAGAGATGTGGCGCGGGCGGCGTTTGTTTGGCGCAAAACTGATTCCCAATCGCGGAGCGTGGTTGGAATTTGAAACTGATTCCTCGGGAGTTATTTGGGTTAAAATTGACCGCAAGCGCAAGATTGCGGTTACCGCGCTCCTGCGGGCGTTTGGTTATGCGAATGATGAAGAGTTGCTCAAGTTATTTATTGATGTGGATGTGCGTCCGGATTTGCGTTATATTGACGCGACTATTGCCAAAGATGTTTCCAAAAACAGCGATGATGGATTGATTGAGGTGTATAAGCGCATTCGTCCGGGGGATTTGGCTACGGCGGATAACGCGCGCGGTTTGATTTTTGCCATGTTCTTTAATTATGATCGGTATGATTTAGGACGAGTCGGGCGCTATAAATTTTTGCAAAAGTTTGGAGCGCCGGGGGCGCCGATTGGCAAGCAAGATATTGAGTCGCGCGAGGCCCGGATTTTGCATCGCGAGGATTTAGTTTCCATTATTAAGGAGATTATTCGTTTGAATGTCAGCCAAGAAGAGCCGGATGACATTGATCACTTGGGCAATCGCCGGGTGCGCGCGGTAGGCGAACTTACTCAAAATCGTTTTCGGGTGGGACTGACTCGCATGGAGCGCATTATTAAAGACCGCATGTCCACCATGGATGTGTCGGGGCTTACGCCAGCGAAGCTTATTAACGCGCGGCCGGTTATTGGCGCGGTGCGCGAATTTTTCATGTCCAGCCAGCTTTCGCAATTCATGGATCAGATTAATCCTTTGGCGGAGCTTGAGCATAAGCGGCGGCTCTCGGCTATGGGACCGGGCGGTCTTTCGCGCGAGAGAGCCGGCTTTGATGTGCGCGATGTGCATCCCTCGCACTACGGACGCATTTGTCCGATTGCCACTCCGGAAGGACCGAACATCGGCTTGGTTGGCCACTTGTCGTCTTACGCGCGGGTTAACGAATATGGATTTTTGGAAACGCCTTATCGCAAAGTAGTAAAGGAAAACATGCCGGACGGGACAGTCAGGGCGCGGGTGAGTGATGAGGTTGTTTATCTCAATGCTTTTGCGGAAGAGAAAGCCGTGACTACCGCGGCAACTACGCCTACGGACGTCAAAGGATATTTTTTGGAGGATAAAGCGGATGTGCGCAAGCACGGCGAGCCGGCGATTGTACCGGTTGCCGAAATTGATTATATGGATGTGGCTTCCCAGCAGATTGTTTCCATTGCCACGGCGTTGATTCCTTTTTTAGAGCATGACGATGCGGTTCGGGCTTTAATGGGAACGAACATGCAACGTCAGGCCGTGCCCTGCATTCGTCCGGATGCGCCTTTGGTTTGCACCGGCCTTGAAGGGCGGGCGGCTTATGATTCCGGACATATTGTGACGACAAAGGTGGATGGTGAAGTTACTGAAGTGGATGGCGGGCGGGTAGTGGTGGCTGATGAAGGTGGGCAGGCGCATGCCTACAATCTTAATAAATTTTTGCGCTCTAATGCCTCAACTTGCATTAATCAATTGCCGAGCGTGAGAAAGGGACAAAAGGTTAAAGCTCACCAGGTGATTGCGGACGGTCCGGGCATGGCGCAGGGTGAGATGGCTTTGGGGCAGAATGTGTTGGTGTCGTTTTTATCTTGGGACGGCTACAACTATGAAGATGCGGTTATTATTTCCGAGCGCGTGGTGCAGCAGGATCGCTACACTTCCATTCATATTGAACAGCACCAAATTGATGTGCGGGAAACCAAGCTTGGACCGGAAGTCGTTACCTCGGACATTCCAAATATTGCCGAAGAGAAGCTCGCGCATCTGGATGAGCGGGGCATTGTGCGTGTTGGCGCCAATGTGGTTTCCGGCGATATCTTAGTTGGAAAGATTACGCCTAAGGGCGAAACCGAGCTTTCAGCAGAAGAGCGGCTTTTGCGCGCGATTTTCGGTGAGAAGTCCAGAGATGTGCGCGACACTTCTTTGTATTTGGAGCATGGCGAACATGGCAAGGTTGTGGATATTAAAATTTTCTCGGCGGAAAATGGTGACAAATTACCGCCGGGTGTGACGGAGTCTATACAAGTGTCGGTAGCCGACATGCGCAAATTGCAGGTAGGCGATAAAATGGCGGGCCGTCACGGGAATAAAGGCGTAATTTCCAAGATTGTGCCGGTTGAAGATATGCCGTTTTTGGAAGATGGAACCCCTGTAGATATTATTCTTTCTCCTTTGGGGGTGGTTTCACGTATGAATCTTGGGCAGATTTTGGAAACGCATTTGGGACTCGCGGCTAATGCTTTGGGGTACCGCGCGGCCACACCGGCGCTTTCCGGAATTGATGAAGAAATAATCCGCGAAGAGCTTGATCGGGCGGGGTTTGACCGCAGCGGTCAGGTTACTCTTTATGATGGCCGCACCGGCGAGACTTATGACCATCAAGTTACGGTGGGCTACATATATATGATGAAGCTAGTGCACATGGTTGAGGATAAAATTCACCAGCGTTCCATTGGCCCTTACTCGCTGATTACGCAGCAGCCTTTGGGCGGCAAGGCGCAGTTTGGCGGACAAAGGTTTGGAGAAATGGAAGTCTGGGCTTTGGAGGCTTATGGCGCCGCGCATATGTTGCAGGAGATTTTAACGATCAAGTCTGATGACGTGACCGGGCGCTCCAAGGCTTATGAGGCAATTATTAAAGGCGAGCCAGTGCAAAAACGGAATATTCCGGAAGCTTTCCAGGTTTTAGTGCGGGAATTGAAGGGGCTGTGTTTAGATGTGGAGCTTTTGAAGGATGGGAAGCCGATTCAACCGGTTGATTCTTCAAAGATAAAAACACCTGCGAGGCCGAAACGCGGCTAGCAATTATACAAATTATATATATGTCTGATTTAAAGCCAGCGATAGCAAACGCATTTGAACGGCGAGACCGGAGTGAGCATAATGCTTTGGAGGTTGCGCCTTTTGATTTTGACGCGATGCGGCTGCGGCTCGCGTCTCCGGAAGTGATACGTTCATGGTCGCATGGAGAGATTACCAAACCGGAAACAATTAATTATAGGACGCAAAAACCGGAAAAAGACGGTCTTTTTGACGAACGTATTTTCGGGCCAACCAAAGACTGGGAATGCTACTGCGGCAAGTATAAAAAAATTCAATACAAAGGAATTGTTTGCGATAAGTGCGGTGTGGAAGTTACAACTTCACTTACTCGGCGGGAAAGGATGGGGCATATTGAACTTAAGGCGCCGGTCTCCCATATTTGGTTTTTGCGCGGGGTGCCCTCAAAGATTGGGTTAGTTTTGGATTTGTCCATCCAGAATTTGGAAAAAATTATTTATTTTGCCAACTACATTATTACGCGTGTTGACGAGGCGCACAAACAAGAGGCGCTGGATAAACTGCATGAAGAGTTTAAGGGAAAACGCAAGGCCTTTAAGTTAGAGCTTGAGCGTGCTTTGGCTAATTTGCCGGCAGAGGATGCTGGGCGGCGGCGGGTTGCCGAAGATGAGTATAATCGCAAAGTGGAACAGTTGGGCGCGGAATTTACCGGGGTCGAACAAGAGTTAAAGAATTTGCAGCCCAACGTGATTTTAAGCGAGCATAGTTTTCACGAGCTTTCGCTTAAGTACGGCCATATCTTTGACGCGGGCATTGGCGCAGAAGCAGTACGTCAGCTTTTGGCGGCCTTGAATATGCCGGCTACAGTGAAAGTGCTGGAGGAGGGACTGCCGGAGGCGCCGCCCGCCCGCAAGGACAAGATGATTCGCCGGATTAAGGTGTTGAAGAGTTTTATTGCCACGGGCATTAAGCCAGATTGGATGATTTTAACTTCCATTCCGGTTATCCCGCCGGATTTGCGGCCTATGGTGGCGTTGGACGGGGGAAGATTTGCCACCTCGGATTTGAATGATTTGTACAGAAGGGTTATCAATCGCAATAACCGTTTGCGCCGGCTTATTGAACTTAACGCGCCGGAAGTTATCGCGCGCAATGAAAAAAGAATGCTTCAAGAAGCGGTGGACGCCCTGATTGATAATTCTGCGCGGCATACCAAAACGGTCGCGGCCTCAACTGGCCAGCGCCGGTCTTTGCGTTCGCTTGCGGATATCTTGAAAGGCAAACAGGGGCGTTTCCGTCAGAATCTTTTAGGCAAGCGCACGGATTATTCGGGGCGGTCAGTTATCGTGGTCGGTCCTACTTTGAAATTGCATCAGTGCGGTTTGCCCAAGCGCATGGCTTTGGAACTTTTTAAGCCGCATATTATTGCAGAGTTGATCAAGGCAGGGCTCGTGTACAATATTCGCAGCGCCATGCGTTTCATTGACAGCGGAGCGCCGATAGTCTGGGATATTTTGGAAAGGGTTACGAAAGATGCGCTCGTGCTTTTGAATCGCGCGCCGACTCTGCATCGCTTGGGCATCCAAGCTTTTCAGCCTATCTTGATTGAAGGCAAGGCCATTAAGGTTCATCCTTTAGTTTGTCCGGCATTTAATGCCGACTTTGACGGCGACCAGATGGCGGTACACGTGCCGTTAAGCGAAGAGGCCAAGACCGAGGCGCGCGAGATTATGCTTTCGGCCAAGAATTTGCTGAAGCCGGCGCATGGCAATCCGGTCGCGATGCCCAACAAGGATATTGCTTGGGGCTGTTTTTACATGACCTCGCCCTTGTCGCACGCTCCGGCTCGGAAAAAATATTTTGGCAATCCGGAAGAAGCGATTTTGGCTTATGATGTAAAAGCTATTGCGCTTCAGGAGGCAATTGCCGTGCGCGATATTAAAGGCAAGGAAGAAGAGTTAACCGAAACTACGGTAGGCCGTATTATCTTCAATCGCTTACTCTATCCCAAGCTGCCTTTTTATAATCAACCCATGGATGTCAAAAGATTGGGAGAGATGACGCGGCTGGCTTTGGAAATTTATGGACCGGAAAAAACCGCGGCCCTGCTTGATGAAATAAAAGAGCTGGGTTTCTCGTTTATTTCCAGATCAGGTTTTTCCTGGAGCATGAATGATCTGCCTAGTTTAACCGAGAAAGAAAAATTATTGGCCGAGGGCGATCGTCGAGTTGAAGAAGTTGAAGAGCAATATGCCACTGGTCTTTTAACCGCTTCGGAGCGGCACTCTAAGATTATTGAGATTTGGACTGAAGCAAAAGACGCGATTATTAAAGCGGCCAAGGCGCAGATTGACCGCAATGGCTCGGTTTATTCAATGGTGGAGTCTGGCGCGCGCGGTTCTTGGGGGCAGCTTACTCAAATGATTGGGATGAAAGGATTAGTGGCTAACCCGGCCGGAGATATTATTGAGCTGCCGGTTAAAGCCTCTTTTAAAGAAGGGTTTAGCGTGCTTGAATATTTTATCTCCACGCACGGCTCGCGAAAAGGACTTTCGGATACAGCTTTGCGCACAGCAAATGCCGGGTATCTCACCCGCCGTCTGGTTGATGTAGCGCAGGATGTCGTTATATTTGAAGAGGAATGCGGGGATACCGAAGGCATGCTTTTGACGCGCGCTAAAAGCGAGGAAATGGGCGAGTCGTTTGCCGCCAGACTTACGGGACGGTCGGTATTGCAAGATGTCAAAGCCGGGCGCAAAACTCTGATTAAAAAGGATGAGTTGATCAGTGACGCGATAGCAAAGGAAATAGATAGCGCACAAGTAAGCGAAGTACGCGTGCGTTCAGTTTTGCGCTGTAAGACGCGGAAGGGCCTTTGCGCGGCCTGCTATGGCTATGATTTGGGATACAATAAGCCGGTGGCTTTGGGCGTGGCAGTAGGAATTATTGCGGCGCAGTCTATTGGCGAGCCCGGGACTCAACTTACCATGCGTACTTTCCATACTGGCGGGGTGGCTGGGTTGGACATTACGCAGGGTCTGCCGCGGGTGGAAGAGTTGTTTGAGGTGCGCAGTCCCAAGAAAAAAGCTTTTATGACGGATATTGCCGGAGTGGTTTCAATTGAAACAGGCGAGAGAATGGTGGAGACTGCCGGCAAGCAGATTATTGTGGGCCAAGCTGGACAAAAGGTTTTGCGGGTAACTTCCGCGGATGGTACAACAACCAGAGAACATGTTATTCCGCCGGGGTATGTGCTTTGGGTTAAGTCCGGAGATCAAGTTGAGGTTGGACAACAATTGACTGAAGGAGCGCTTGATCCGCGCGAGCTTTATGAGTTGCGCGGCCGACCCGCGGTTGAAGATTATCTTTTGCGCGAGGTGCAGGGTATTTATTCTTCGCAGGGGCAAAAATTGAATGACAAGCATATTGAGACCATTGTCCGGCAATTATTCTCGCGCGTGCTAGTAAAAGATCCGGGCGATACAGATCTTTTGCCGGGTGAGATTGTGGAGAAGGCGGAAATAGAAGAAGAGAATGATAAGGTTGGAAAAAAAGGCGCGAAAGCCACGGCACAAGAATTGCTTTTGGGGATTACCAAGGTTTCGCTTTCAACGCGGAGTTTCTTGTCTGCGGCCTCGTTCCAAGAAACCGCGCGCGTGCTTATTAATGCGGCAGTAACCGGCAAGGTGGATCGCTTGGAAGGGCTTAAGGAAAATGTGATAATTGGGAGATTGATTCCAGCGGGAACAGGGTTTCAAAAGTAAAATATTTAGAAACAAACCTAATAACTTCAAGCCGTGGTGAATTGGCCGCGGCTTTTTTGATGGTTGGGTTGACATTTGGATTGGGGCGGTTTAGTATATGTTGCTATCCACTATTTTTATGTTTGACCATTTAGCTCGCGAAATAGTTGCCAGGCTTAAATCCGCCAGTTCGGTTGGCTTGGTTTTTCACTTTCGGCCGGATCCGGATTCTCTGGGGTCCGGAGCGGCGTTGGCGGCTTTTTTAGAAGCCCAGGGCATACCTTATTTTTTCTATTGCATAAGCGGAGTAGCCGACGATGCTCGACTTTTTGATATAGATCCGACACGGGTTTTATCTTTGACACAGATGTGTACAGCTAATCTAGAGATAGTTTGCACATTTGATGCCGGCGATATTAAGTTTGCCGGTTTGGATTGGCTTATGACTTCGGATAATTTTCGGAGAAAACCCTTGCTTATTAATTTTGATCATCATGTTACCAATACTCGGTATGGCGATATAAATGTGATTGATACGGAATGCTCTTCCACAACAGAGGTGATGTACAAATTTTTTAAGGCTTTGGACTGGAAAATTACAAAGCGCGTGGCGCAATATCTTTTAGCGGGTATTTTAGTTGATACGGATCATTTTTCCAATCCGGCCACGACCTCGGCCTCGCTTACGGTGGCGGCGGATCTGCTTTCTCATGGCGCGCCATTGCTGCAGTTGCGGCAATTTTTATTTGAGCGACGGGGTTTGTCTGCTTTGCGATTTATAGGAGAGGTTCTTTCCAGACTTAGAAAAAATCCGCGTTACAATTTAGCCGTGACTTATCTTACGGACGAGGATATCAAGAATCATGGCTTAAACGGGGAGGAGATAGAGGGATTGTCTAATATTTTGAATTTATTGGGCGATGTTAAGGCGATGCTGCTTTTGAAAGGAGGAAAAGATATTATTCGCGGCAGTCTGCGCACGACAAGCCCGGAGGTTGATGTGGGGCGATTGGCGGAAGTTTTTGGCGGGGGAGGGCATCGCAAGGCGGCGGGGTTTACTGTTACGGGCACGCTACAAAATACGGAGAGGGGCTTGCAAGTAATTTGAATTTAGTATACTCTTTAATAACTATATGCAGAACAATGAACTACACTCCCAAATTCTAATCCCAACCGTTATTGAAAAAGAGGCTCATGGCGAGCGGGCTTATGATATTTATTCGCGCCTGCTCAAAGATCGCATTGTCTTTTTAGGGGATGCGGTTTCGGACTATTTGGCCAATATTGTTATTGCCCAGCTTTTGTTTTTAGAAAGCCAAGACAAAGAAAAAGAAATCAAACTGTATATTAATTCGCCGGGCGGATCGGTTACCGCGGGCTTGGCGATTTACGATACCATACAATATATCAAGCCCGATGTGTCTACAATTTGCGTGGGGTTAGCCGGATCAATGGCGGCCGTGCTTTTGGCCGGCGGGGCAAAAGGCAAGCGGTTGGCTTTGCCTAATTCAGAAGTTTTGATTCATCAGGTTATGGGCGGGGCTGAAGGACAGGCTGTGGATATTAAAATTAGGGCCGAGCGGATTATTCGTATTCGAGACAGACTGAACGAAATTTTGTCTAAACACACCGGCAAGCCTTTGGCTAAGATTGAAAAAGATACGGATCGGGATTATTTTATGAATTCAGATGAGGCTGTGGAGTACGGAATCATTGATCGGATTATTAAGAAGTAGAGATTCTAGGCCTACGCGATAAAGGGAGAACGGCCGTCAAGGCCGTTTTTGATTGTACTGACATGATTGTACCGACATTTGACAAGATTGCGGAAATATGTTAGGGTAGGGTGTTCGGTAGGATGATAGCATTATTAAGAATCCGTGAGTCCACCAAAATTTTGCCCCACAAGACTTGGGCGGGCAAGCATGGGCTGGCGTATTTTGAACAACGAGACCTGCGCTCACGACAAGCATGGGGGTTAGCCATAGGACAGTTTGGTCCATGACTAGACTTCTCCTATAGCTGATCTTCTTGAGCGCAGATCTCGTTGTTTTTTATTGTTGAGGCGGGGTGTTATTTCCGTCGCCAATCACACCCACCACATCGGCTGAAGGCAGAGTATCAGAGGACGGGGCAGGCGATATGGTTTCCGGAGTCGGCTCTGGGGTTATAGGCGGCGCTACTCCTTTGAGACAGACTTCTTGCCATGGCCGGTAGCGGCTGAAAAATTCTTTGGTCTCCACGCGGCCGTCAGGGTAGGTAACAGTGTAAGTGAAGCGCGCATCCGAGCCAATGTGGGCTTTTTCTGTGCATTTGATTTTTCCGGGCGGAAGCGTTGTGGTTTCAATAATTTTTTTCTCTGGCGGCCGGCGTATATTAGAGATCACTGGCTCTGAAATTTCAATTTGTCGTCCGTCTTTGGTTCCCCAAAGTTCAAAAGTCAAATTATATCCCTCAACGCGGGTAAGCAAAAGCAGCCATGCGCCCGTGTCGTTTATAAATTTGAAATCAGGGGCGGGGTCGTAAATCGTAGCATCCATTCCTACTGGCGGCTCATAGTAGGAGACGCGATAAGAATGATTGGCGCGGGCAACTATAGGAAGGCCGGCATTTAAAACCGTGCGGAATATGGTGGTGCCAATTTGACAAAGACCGCCGCCAATTTCGGGAACTGTTCGGCCTTCCGCGGCCTTAATCACGAGTTCGGCCAAATATCCGTTTGCGGCAGTAAAAGGGCGCAACGCTTCAAGCAAAGAAAACTCTTTTCCGGGCTCAATAAGAAGGCCGTCCAGGATTTGGGCGCCGCGTTTGATATTTTTAATGCGATTGGTAGGACTGCCTTTGAAGTTGGTAGTGCCGCGGCCGACCAATTCTTGAATGCCAAACAAATTTGCGTTTTCCGGGATAGTTATCCTTGGCGGCGTGGTTTCAGCGCGCAACTCAACGGTCTGTTTTGATAGAATGGCGGTTTCAATAAGAGTCGCGTTTTCTTCGCGCGGAAAAACTAGGCCGGCTCTGCCGACTTGGAATTTCAGAACCCGGTTTTGGTCAGGATCAAGCTCCATAAGACCGTCTTGGGGTCGGCGCTCAATATCTTTGACAATATCCCCGAGCCACTCCTTGATTCTATCGCGGTTGAGAGTAAGTTTTGCGGCTTCACCTTGCTTTTGTACTGTAATCCAGGAGGCGAGTGTGGCGTAGGGAACGGTCCAGGTGTTGCTTTGAAATTTTACTTGGGGTTGGGGCTGCGCTAATAAAGATTGAACTGTGGGGAGCAAGGGTTCAATGTCGTTTTTTTGCAATACGGGGGCGACGGCAGTGGCGCGCAGATTAATGGGTTCGGTAGTAAGACTGCCGGCGCGTTTACGGATCAATTCTTTGGCGTTTTCAAGATCAAACACTGTGCCGTCTCTTGCCTCTTGGATATTAATTGAAGGATTATTTTCTGCAAAAGTGATTATTAACTTCGCATCTTGAGGCGGTGTTATGGCAGAGGAGAAAGTGCGGGTTAGCAGATTCTTAAGGTGTTCGTTTTGTATTTCTATTTTCGGTTCAAGTTCTATATTTTTGAGCCGCGCCATTAATTTTTCTTGCAGGTTTTCAATTAGTTCATTGCGCCTTCCTATTGTGTAGGCCGTTTCAACGATTTGGTCAATGTTAAAAATCATTAGTCCTTGGAGAGGGATGGCGGCTTGCTCGCCGTTAAATATAAAAGTTAGGGAGTTTTGCGAGAACTCCCGGGTTTGTTCTCCCAAAATCGCGCGGGCTTCTTCTTTAGTCTTGCCTCCGATTTCAATTGAAGCGAAAGAAACGCCGGGATATATTTTATCTTGAGTTAGAAAGGCGTCAGCCAAGGGGACGCTGACAGCGAAAGTGCCAAGAGCGGCAGCCGTAAGAAGCTGCCGCCCGAAAATTGATTTAAACTTCTGTATTGAGAATCTCATTGAGGATGGTTTTAGCAAGCTTTTCGCGGGCTTCTTCCTCGGATTTGCTTTCGGAAATGAGCAGGAAAAGGCTTGCCCCTTCTTTTACATCTTTGGGCAGCTCTTCCTTGGGAACGACTAATTCTTGCTCTCCTTCTCCGCCAGAGGCGGATCCGCCCTTGGCGTGAAAACGTAATACGGCCATTTCGCCCTCAAATCTATCAAGTATCGCTTGCATATAAGATTATCTGTAGCCGCAGGTCTTCAGCCTGCGTTCATTGCGCCGGCTAAATCCGGCGGCTACAATTTGGAATTTTACTCTTCTTCAACCTTGACCTTAATAGCATTTTCTTTTTTGGCTTTGGGGAGTTTGATTATGAGGATGCCGCTTTTAAAAGTTGCTTCAGCTTTATCTACTTTGATATCGGCAGGCAAGATAATGGAGCGCGAAAATTTTCCCCAGTGGCATTCGTGGCACAAATATTTGCGTTCGCCGTGTTCGTCTTCGTCGTGGCGTTTGCCGCGGATAGTTAAAAGGTCGTGCGTTAAGGAAAGCGAGAGGTCTTCGGGTTTCACGCCGGCAATAGCGGTTTTTATAAAAATGACATTGTCGGTTTCGTAGATATCAACGGCAAGCTCGCCTTCATCATGATGCGTGAGCAAGGGTGCGAGAGCTTCGGTAGAAATTTCGGGTCGGAGGAATTCTAAAGAGTAGTCGGGCATAATTTAGGAATTAGGCATCAGGAATTAGGAATTATGAAGTTGGGTGTCGATGTTTGGGAACCGTGATAAACAGTGCGAGTAAGATAGTGTAACGCATTGATCACTATTCTTCAATATCAACTTCTTTCCAAGTGGCGCCGGCACGTGCCTCGTCTTCCAATTGTCTTGCTAGTGCATCGTCAACCGCTTGCTGTGTTTTTCGTGTGGCTGCCTCTGTTCGGCGTTTTTGACGGGCTTCAGCACCAATTTGGCCAAGCCGGGTTGCTATGTCTTTGAATAACTCTTGGCGTCCAGGTTCTTCAATATTGTGACGATCTAAAATACGCGTTATGGCATCATGTACAGTAGGCATGGTTTTGTCAGCGTCTCGTGCTCGGTGGCGTAGGTCCAAAATCTCTTGCGCGTAGCGTTCAATGCGTCTTTGCCTTTCAGTTTGTCTTGTTGGCGGCGTTTCTGCTCTCGCACCCATTTCTACTGGCGGTCTTTCCCCGCGTCCGGCCATACGATTGACTTACTAGATTAAATCCTTTATCCTTAGACTAATCTTATCTTATTATATTTTGGCCCCGTCGTCTAGCCCGGTCTAGGACGCCTCCCTTTCACGGAGGAAACACGGGTTCGAATCCCGTCGGGGCTACCAGTACAAAACTAATCGGTTTTTCAGAAGCCAATTGATGGGCGGCCTGCAAGGCCGCCCATTGATTTTGTGCCGATTGTTCGCCAATTTTTGGCGCGCCGAAGCGCGCCTCTTTCCCCGCCAAGAGGAGGTTCGACCCAAAGATTTCTTTGGCAGCAACCTTTTTGTCTAAAAGGTTATCCTCCCGCGCGATTTTAGGCAGGTTTCCTGCCTGTTTTATCCATTCTTTCATCGGTTCGATCCAGCCAGTCCGCTTTTGTTCAAGGTGGATTATTTTTTCTTCCAGCGACTTTTTCTCGCTCATAAATTTGGCTTTCTTTTCAAGGTAGGTTTCCCGTTCTATGTCTTGCTCCAAGTAACTATCCAAAAGTCGTTGTAGCTTCGTTTTTAGGGCTTCTACGGTATTTCTGGTTTCCTGAACAAAAGCGGCCGAGGATTGGGCACCTTTGTTTTTATCTTTTTCCAGCATAGTAGTTAGTTGCGTTGCCCAATCCTCGCTCAAAGAAAATTTTTGAAGCAAAGAGGATGTTTGCTCGTCTAAGCTCTCCTGGCGAATACATGGTTCGCCACATTTGATGGCCTTATTCTTCTTTGTACAGTGGTAATAAATGTAATCATGGGTATTTCCGTTTTTTTGACGCTTAACCCTGTATTCGCCAGTTATACCCATTCCGCAAGTTCCGCATTTTAACATTCCGCAAAATGCTTGGGGTTCATTTTTGGTTTTATGATGTGGCCGTCCTTTTTGCTTCAAGACTATTTGAACATCATCAAAAATTTTCTTTGAGATAACTGGCTGGTGTTTGCCCTCGTATAATTCTTTACTGTATCTAAAAAATCCAACATAAAATGGATTGGAAAGGATAAAAGAAATTCTATCTCGTTTCCAGTGTTTACCATTACGCGAGGTTATACCTTGTTGCGCTAAAAAGTTAGAAATATCTTCTAGCCGTGAATTGCCTTGCGCATATAATTCAAAAATTTGGCGTAAAATGTCTGCCTGCTTTTTATCCACCGCCACATTTTTAGTGCGGGGGTCGTTAAAATATCCAAAGGGCGCAAGGCCAGGATATTCTCCACGCCTAACTTTTTGACGCATTCCTCTTTTTACATTCTCACTTAAACTATCCACATAATATTTGCTTTGCCCAAAAGCAATGTTAAGCATGAATTTTCCTTGTGGAGTACTCTCAAACCAAAATTGCGGAAATTTTAACGCTATAATATGCCCGCAATCCAAAAGATAAATAATTTTTCCACCGTCCACAGAATTGCGTGCCAATCTATCAGGGTGCCAGCTAATAATTCCATTTGCCTCACCTTTTTCTATTCTTTCCAGCATGGAATTAAAAATTGGCCTGCCCGGAATTTTAGCTGACTGCTTTTCTATCAACTCCTCAATAATAGTTAACCCTTCATTTCTGGCGAAGGCGCGCAATTCTGTGATCTGGGCTTCAATACTCAAAACCTGCTTATCCTCAACATCTGTGGATTTGCGGGCATACAAAAAGAATTTTTGATCCATACAATTAAGGATAAATATTTTTAAATAATTTAAATAGCCGCCCTGGGGCTACCAACCCAAAAGAAAGATTCTCAAGGATTGCCCAAGACGGCTATTAAAAAAATCTTTCCTATGTCGGATTGGTAGCAAAAATATTATACCACAAATTTAAACAAAACAAAAAAACAAAACAAGAATTCTTTTTGTTGGGCAAAGCAAACATACGAGACAGAATTTAAATCGCGCGGGAGGCGAACCTCCGCCTCACGGGAGGAAAAGTGGTGTGGGGGGAATTAAAAAACGGCGACACTTCGCCGAAAAAACACTGGGTGGCGTCACACGCCGCCAACCAAATTTTTGCCGAAAATCCGAAAAGTTTTTTAGTGGTATCGTTTTACAACGAAATACGAACCTATTTTGGAAATTATTATTAGGGGGTTTATGGTGTCCGCTCGTTTCGGCGAGCGGACTAACGACCACGAATTCTGGCGGGCAAAAAGGAAGGGGTTTTAGGGGAGGGAATTTTTGCCCACCTGCTTGGACGGAACAAGCGGGGCGGGCGGCGATAAAATAAAATTGGTTGCGCTTGGCCCGCACTCCCATCCGCGCACAACAAAGGATTCTATAGCGAGACGACGACTGGACTTTTTTGTTATATAATGATATACTTTCTACATAAACTGAATTCTAAATTTGCATTTTTTAGATATGATAACCGTATGAAAAATATCAAAATTCCACTTATATTTTTATTATTATTTTTTGCATTGGCTTTATTACTGGGTGCACTACTTTTTTGGAGAATATCAGCAAAACAAAATAAAAATTTTGAAAATAATCCAAATAAGAACAGTTTAAGCGTTGACACTAATGAGTCTCAACCCGCAGGAGATAAAATTTATGTGGATAATGATTTTCGTCGTCAGCCATCTAAAATGAACACCTATTTAGAATCATTGGCTCCGCTGGTTGTATATGGCGACAAAAAAAATTCAGGAATCAGTATAAATGCCGTCCCTTTCAGAGAAACAGGAGAATTTGTTGGGCTTACATTCGAAGGCAAGGAAGTTATATTGGATATACCAAAAGTAGACTTGTTTCGTGTTTCCAACATCATATTTGATAAAGTATCGGACGCAGTTTACCTTATAGAGAGCAGATATGACAGCAACCTTAAAACACAGGTTGGTACACTTAAAAAAATAGATATAAAAAATAAGAAAATTAGCACATTAGCTGATTCAATGGTTGGGGGAATGATGTATGTAGATAATAAAATTTTAGCAATAAACGAGTACGGGGTAGCTGGCGAGGCGGTTATTCAACTATATGATGTTAATACCAGAGAAAAATTGTTACCGCGCAGTTATGTAAAATCAAATGAGTATCAAACCGAATACAGGATTGCTTTGAATGGTGTTGTTTATCAAATAGTTTTTGACAACTATGGGGGTGAAAAGCCACGAACAGTACAAACCGCGCAAGGGCCACGCGAAGAGCGGATTCGTGTTTCAAGTGACTCTATGAAGGTTCATTTTAGAAAAATCGGCAATCTAAATCAATCTTATATTCAAAATCAAAATATACCAGCAGGTGATTATTTACGTTCTGTCTACGAAGATCAAAAAAATACATCTCTTTACTACACAAATACTACTGGCGATATATGGCCTCGTGGTACTATAGAAGAACCCAAATTAAACCTTTCCCCAACCACTCCTACGACAATAGCGTGCGACGAGGAGGTTTGTTATAGAACATATTACACAATGGGTCATCTATATCGTACGAATGACGGGAAGTTTGCTCAAGTAATTGGCAACGGTCTTGTTACATTTGATATTGCCGATATGTCAGTAAAGTGGACTGCGGATAACAACGTGATTTCAAATGTTTTATTGAATAGTACAGTAGTTGCCCCGGTCGTGAATTATATTGAATCTGCTGACACACCTGCAGGGTGTGGCAATCTGATCGGATCCCCATTCGAGTACCCACGAGTTATCGAGGGTAGGAATAATTCATGGTTTGCATACTGTCTTAGGTAAGATTTGCAGAAATACCGCCCCGCTTGTTTTGTCCGAGCAGGCGGGCAAAAATTCCCTCCCCTAAAACCCCTTCCTTTTTGCCCGCCCCAATTCACGGTCGTTAGTCCGCTCGCCTCGGCGAGCGGACACCATAGCCCCCCTAATAATTATTTTCAAAAAAGGTTCGTATTTCGTTGTAAAGCGATACCAGTACAAAACAAAAACGCTGCCACCCGTAAGGGTGGTTTTGTTAACGAATGAGCGGATTTAGTGTTGTGTTTGATGAATGTGTGATTAAGGGCCTGTTGCCGAATACCATTTCTACTGCAAGATAAGAATTTTGGCTGCGACTTTGTGAAACATTCTCAACATATACGCCGTATATGCTTCAAATGTTTCACTTCGTCTCGCTCAAAATTCTTACCTTTCGCTACGAAAGCGTATTTGGCAACAGTCCCCTTAGCCATTGGCCGAGCCGGCTGTAAAGGAAGTACATCAGCATCCTGTGGAGCATGGGCTCTCCTCTTGTCGTTATAGTCTTTTGACCAGCTTTAGGTTAACAAAAAATTGAATTCTTGTCAATAAACATCCCACCCCATCTAATTGGTAAAATTACTCTTATAAGAAGTTTTTGGTTAAAACAAAAACACCTCATTTAAGGTGTGTTTCTAATTATAAATTAAGTCCCGTGGAGCGGCGGGCTTGGTTGTCGTGGTCAGCGGAGGATTTCTCCGATGCCAGATTTCCTTGCCCGCCGTCCCCGGGGGTTGTGGCGGCCCGTTCTCGATCAGTAGCTCGCGAGCGCGCGGCTAGGTGATCGAGGCGCGGGTCGTCGCCGTGCCGTCGTCGCAGTTAATCGTCGTGGTGTAGCCGAAGACCGAGCGGTGGATGAACGACGGATCGGCGCGGGTGCGGGTGAGCCTCATGGGCCACCTCCTTGTCCGGGCCCGAGAATGGGCCGGCGGATAGAGTATAAAATAAGCCCTACCTTCTTCGATTTTTTTATTTACAATAAGATTTACAATAAGCGTTGTGATGGATTGACAAAAATGTTATTTTGCGATAAAAATTCTCACAGGCGAAAGGAAGGGCCTATGGACATCAGAAAAAGATGGGTCAGGGGCCGAGATCGTTGTTCTTTTTGCGGCAAGTCAGCGGATGAAGTGCGGCGCCTGGTCGCCGGGCCTAATTCATTCATCTGCGACAGCTGCGTAGTTATGTGCAAGGACTTGTTGGAGAGGGACGAGATTGCCGAGATTAGAGCAGGAAGACGGCTGGCTCTTGTGCCGCGAAGGATACGGGCGGTCTTGGATTCTTACGTCATTGGCCATGATAGGGCCAAGAAAGCACTGGCTGTTGCGGCTTTCAACCATCTGAAGCGCATTAGCTATCACGGTACTGAAGTTGAAATGGGTAAGGGCAATGTTATTTTGATGGGTCCAACTGGCTGCGGCAAGACGTACTTGGCGCAAGTCTTGGCGCGCGCTATGGGTGTTCCCGTTGCTTTGGTTGACGCTACACCGATTACGCGAGCCGGCTATGTGGGCGAGGATGTGGAGAGTATTTTGATGCGTTTGTTGCAGGCGGCTGGACATGACATAGAAAAGGCCGAGCGCGGCATTGTTTTTCTGGACGAAGCAGATAAACTCGCCAGAAGAACAGGCCGCGATCGCGACGTTGGCGGGGAGGGTGTGCAACAGAGTCTGCTTAGGATGCTGGAGGGCAGTTTAGTCGCGGTACCGCGCCGAAGCAGTTCAGGTGAAGATCGTGTTATGTTTGATACCAGGCAAGTCCTTTTTATCGCGGGCGGCGCTTTTGATGGCCTGTCCAATATCGTCGCTGATCGTCTACAGAGTGCCCGCGCAGGCTTTTGCGGCGGAAGACAACTGGGGGTGGGGGAGGGGAGCTTGCACGAAACCATGCCGGAAGATCTGTATAAATTCGGGATGATACCGGAGTTTGTAGGGCGGTTTCCAGTGCTCATCGCGGTTGATGCTCTTGGCGAAGAAGATTTGGCGAGGGTGTTGGCTGAACCGCGCAATGCACTGTTGAAGCAATACGCACGACAATTTGCGCTTGATGACATGACTTTGAGCGCGACTCCGGAGGGCTTGCGAGCGATTGCCCGGCGAGCACTCGCGCTTGGAACAGGGGCACGTGGCCTACGGACAATAATGGAGGAACTCCTGCTTGATCCGGGGTTTGAGTGCCGGAGCGGCAGTACGTACCTTCTTGATGAGAAAGCGGTGGCTACGGGCAGTGCGCGTTTGGTTTTGCCGAAGCTGGCCACCGGGTAAATATTGCAATTAGGAGGGGGCCGCCTTTTTGGGGTGGTCTTTTTTTATGGTACACTAGACCTGTTGCTTAATAACCTTTTGGCTGTAATTCCCATATTTTGGCTGCGGCTTTGCCAAAGTTTCTCAACATATACGCCGTATATGCTTCAAAACCTTGGCTTCGCCTCGCTCAAAATCTGAAAATTTCGCTACAAAAATTATTAAGCAACAGGTCTAATCTCATTATTATGCGAATACTTGGTATTGAAACTAGTTGTGATGAGACGGCCGCGGCGGTAGTTGAAGCGTCTAGCGGCAAGCGTCTAGCGTTTAGGGTGTTGAGCAATGTGGTGGCGTCGCAAGTGAAAATCCATGCCAAAACTGGCGGGGTGGTGCCGGAGGTGGCGGCCCGGGCGCATGCGGAAGCTATCATTCCCATCGTGCGAAAGGCGCTCCATGAGGCAGGCATCAGGTCGCAGGCATCAGGTCGCAGGGTGGATTGGTTAAAATCAAATCCCGAGACCCTGATTACCAATGTCCCTAATTGCCTCGATGTAATTGCCGTTACCGCCGGCCCCGGCCTTGCGACCTCGCTTTTAGTTGGCGTGGAAGTGGCACGTACGCTTGCGTGGCTTTGGAAAAAGCCATTGGTAGCCGTGAATCATTTGGAAGGGCATGCTTATGCGAATTGGCTACCATCACCTCAACCCTCTCCCACCATGAAACGTAGCGCAGCACTTTATGTGCCGCCAAGCGGGGGACAAGCCCCCGCGCTACAAAAATGGCAGGGTGGGAGCAATGTAAAATTTCCCGCGCTGTGTTTGATCGTTAGTGGCGGTCATACCGAGCTTGTGCTTATGCGCAAGCATTTGGATTATAAGATAATCGGGGAAACACGCGACGATGCCGCGGGTGAGGCATTTGATAAAGTGGCGAAGATGTTAGGGCTGGGTTATCCGGGCGGGCCGGCTGTCGCGGCTTTAGCCGAGAAATTCCGCCATACTCGTCATTCCGAACGAAATGAAGAATCCCGTAGTTTGCGAAAAGGACGGGATACTTCGGCTACGCCCGGTGCCACAACTTCGGTTGTGGCAGGCCGGGCTACGCCTCAGGATGACACCGCCGGTGTTATATTTCCTCGGCCGATGATTGACTCGCCGAATTTTGATTTTTCGTTTTCAGGATTGAAGACAGCAGTTTTATATTACGTGCGAGACCTTAAGAAACAAAATAAGATGCGGCCGCATGGAAAATTGTTAGAGAGTATTTTAGCGGGTGTATGTGCGTCTTTTGAGCAAGCAGTAGTAGATGTATTGGTAACAAAAACCGTGCGTGCGGCAAAAAAGTACAAAGTGAAGACGGTGATGTTGGGCGGAGGGGTGGCGGCGAACGCCAGACTGCGCCAGAGCTTGGTAGAAGCCATGAAACGCCACTGTCTGTCTTCCGTCGTCTGTCTTCCAGACATCCGGTACACGACGGATAACGCCGTCATGATCGCGGCGGTGGGCTATTTTCACGCTCTTAAGAAAGATTTTATATCTTGGGATAAATTGGACATTGATCCGAATTGGCAGTTAGGAAAGAATATAGTAGGCTACTAAACAGAAAATCGGCTTAGCCGTATTCTCTGTGCTACTTGGTTGTATAAAACACCAATACAGAACTCAACGGCTTTTTCAAAGCCAGAAGGTGGGACGCGCTTCGCGCGGCCGAATCGGTCGGGCAAAAATCGGAAAGTTTGATATTGGTGGGATATTCTGAACTTTGGACGAACCTACTTTTAACGGAACTAAGGAAGCCAGCCCCGCCACCGCTCGCTCCGCTCGCCACACCACAGAAAAATACTCTTTGCTCTTTTCATTTTGCGCGCGCCGGATTTTTTCTTCTAAAAGGAAAAGAAAACTTTTTTGCTGGGTTCTGCTCTGAACGAGCAGTGCGGCGGGCTTGGCCTCTATTTTTTGCAAGAACACGGCGGAATTCCCCCCCCACACCCCCCTTCCGCCGTGTTCTTGCGGGGACGGACGGGATTTTTGGCGGCGACGGGAAAAAACTTGGCACCCTCGGCTGGATTCGAACCAGCAAGTCCTCGTTAGAACCGAGGCAGTTTATCCGTTAGCTTACGAGGGCAAGATAAAGAAGCGCAAAATTGCGCTGAATAATCTTTATCTTCTTTTCCTCGTAAGCAAAAACATAAGTTTAGATTAGCAGATAGACGAGCAAAAATCAATCGCTTTCTCTGGTCTCTCCGCTTAGATAATCGGGTATATCTCTGTTCTTTGCCTTAATCGCTTTCTCTAACATTTCAACCTGTTTCTTCAATAATGGATCGTTGTGTTTTACCGCAACACTTTTTGCTTTTTCCAGATACCTTCTCGCTTCTCTAAATCGGTATGCAGTTTTAAGGTCGTTCGCCAAATTGTGATAGGCATATCCCGCCGTTGAATCTTCAGATTCCTCAAAAATTTGCGCCGCACGCAAAAAGTTTTCTGTAAATGTATCTATGAATGATTGTAATTTTTGCGCATTTTTCCAACTAAAAATAATCGTGTGTTCAAAAGGCGGGTAGCGCAAAAATTCGAATTTTAACCACAATTTGGTGCGAATATTACCCCGCATACACTCTGTTTTATATTGGAGATAGCATGAACTTTCCACACTGCCTTTTGCCATCAAAACACGACCAAGAACATTTTTATTCCCGCTTTGCTCGGCAAGTACTATGGCTTGCGCCAAAAGATCATTAACCTCTCCCTCGAACTTCTCAACTTGAGCAGTTAGTTTCTCATATTCCTGTTTATCTGCCTCGGTCGAAAACTCAATCCACCCCGGAGCAAGTTTCAGATTTTGCCGCTTATATTGTAGAAAAGTAACTTTAGTCATCAAAAAATCAGCCCGCCGACTCATAAAATGAGCTTGTAGATCTTTTTTGTCATAATCTCTGGCAATTTTTATCCCTTCTCCACTCAACTCAATTAACCTCTCGCCCTCTTTTACGGGGTCTAGCGCACTTAATGAAGCGTCAATGAGTTGAATCCGCAAATTTTTATCCATAATTTTACTATTCAAATTCAATAATTCAGCAGCGGCTTCTTTGCGCTTGCCGTTCATAAGCAAATTTATTGCGTTTTGTAAGTTATCTTTTTCTGACATGGCGAAATCTATACCACATTTTTAATCTATAAAAAATCATTTCCACCTTATGCTTCAAAATTTTCAAAATAAAGAAGAAGTCCAAAGGATAACGACTAGACCAAACTCTCTTAGTTTTTGAGCTATTAGAGATAAAGTATTTATACGAGTAAGAACGAATCATTCTATTGGTGTTCTCAACCCAAGTTTTATCCCAAAGGATGTAGCCGCGTAAATTACTCCAACTCAGGCACAGAAGAATATTTGGCGATAGCGGCAACGTTACTTGAACATTTTTTTGAGCAAGTCCTGGACCGTAAAAACGTTGCCACTGTAAATCTGGATTAAAGAGATTGCACGGATCATCCGAGGTGATAAATTTCAATCCTTTTTCTGCGCAAAGAAAAGCGACGCTCATTTTCAAGAGCAACTCGGTAATGTCCGGTAGCAACTGAACAACGCCCAACTTATGGGTATTTTCTTTATAGCGTTTGAGTTCATCAGATTTAGTTGAGGATAATTGATGAGCAACCTCCATCTCCTGCGTTCGCTCGATAAGTTCGTCATAGAATCTTTCGAGATTATCTCTATGGCGAAGCGTTCTTTGAAGCATAACACTCACAAAAGCACATAGGATTATATGCTCTTTTTCTGTAAGTGGAATCTTTCTTTTTATCTTTTTCTCGAAAATTTTAGCGTACTTACCTTCAAGGTTGGCTAAGGTTTCTTCGATAGAATAGTTTTTCTCCCCTTTTATTTTAATCGTGTATAGATCATTACTAGCAAGCACATTTTTAACTTTATCTTTCCTTTTATTCCTGCCGTCTTTATCGAAAATCCAAACAAACGGCTCTTGATTCGAAGAAACCGTTGGATCAGCCCACTCTCGTAGGTAGCACTGGGGAACATAATGCTGTTTTGTGGGTTTGTTCTTTGGCATGTGTTTTGGGGATAACTTACGCTTGCACGCTTTCGATTTACTTTCTATAATATCACCATGGTAACAAAAAGGCAAAAAGAAGTCCTCGATTTTATAACCGATTATCAAGTGCGGAAAGGATATGCCCCCTCTCTTGATGAAATACGTAAGAAATTAAAACTCTCGTCAGTTTCAACGGCTCATTTTCACGTTTCTAAACTTCGCGATTTGGGACTTTTATCCAAAGAAGAAAACAAGCCGCGCTCGATTGAGGCATTTGGCCGTGAGACAATGGTAAAAATTCCACTTTTAGGGACTATCTCTGCCGGTCAGCCAATAGAGGCGATACAAAACAAAGAAATGATCGCCGTTCCCAAAAGTAAAATTCCATCCTCGTCAGAAGTTTATGCTCTCCGCGTAGTTGGGAGCAGTATGATTGATGAAAATATAAATGATGGCGATGTGGTTTTGGTTCGTCAGCAGGAAACTGCCGAAAACGGACAAAAAGTGGTAGCTCTCATAGACAATCACGAGGCAACCTTAAAAAAATTCTATAGAGAAAAGGGGCATATCCGCCTACAACCGGCAAACAAAAATATGGAGCCGCTTATTTTTAGAAACGGGCGGGATGTTTCAATACAAGGAATTGTACTCGATGTTATTCGCGAAGAAGTAAGATCGCCGATACAGTTTCCCGAATACAAGGAAACTAAAAAATATACCGAAGTGCCA
>Ga0209211_10003764_pt1 | contig 24304 bp, 25 predicted proteins | sample RifGroA2_FD_183992 | JGI IMG/M metagenome (GOLD analysis project Ga0209211, IMG submission 183992) | Groundwater microbial communities from Rifle, Colorado, USA - Groundwater A2 (SPAdes) (version 2) | ecosystem: Environmental > Aquatic > Deep subsurface > Groundwater | place: Rifle, Colorado...
TTTGAAGTATTCTTTCTTGTATCGCTCAAATATCTGCTTTTTTGTTTCCATATTCATATGGAAATACGGTAACCCAATTGTGGCCTATTCGGGTATGTTACGGTAACAGTTTTTGTGGCATATAACGGTGCGTAGAAAGTATGGTTAAATTATGGTATAATAAATGTACTTATGAACAAACAGGATCTTCAAAAAGTCTTGTGGGATATCAACAAGGAAAGTATCGACACGCTTCCCGACGATTTTGTTATACGGAGGATTCTCTCGTACGGCGGTCTCGTCCTTCTCGTGAAAGCAATGCATGAATATGGAAGCACCAGAGTGACGCAAGTGTTTGAAACAATGAAGCCGACGAGCATTCCCTCACGGAAATATTATTATCTCAAAAATTTTCTTTTGGTATGAAACTCCATCTTGAAACGATCACTGATACGATGCATGTGGTCGCGCGCAAAGTGTTTGAAAACCTTGATACCGACTATTATCTTGCAGGAGGAACGGCGCTTGCCCTCCTCTCCGGGCACCGGAAAAGCGTCGATCTTGATTATTTTATCGCAAAGCCTATCGACACTCTTGCTTTAAAGAAGAGCCTCCATGAAATTTTTTCTACGACAGAGGTGGAGATCCTTTTTGAAACGAAGAATACGTTGTGGTGCGTAATCGATGGTGTGAAAATATCATTCATCTCCCGATTTGATACGCTCTTGGAACCGGTACAGCCGATTGATTTCTTTCGAATTGCTCATGTGAAAGATATCGTCGTAATGAAACTTGTTGCAGTGTGCGGGAGAGAGGAGTACAAAGACTATTTTGATCTCGCACGTATTGCAAAAGAAATAGATGTGCGCTCATGGGTGTTGTGGTGGCAAGAAGTTTATCCGGAGCAGGATATGATGAGCTGGGTCGTTGCATTGTCTGCCGTAGACTCGATACAAAAAATTCCCTTAGATGTAACTCAAGATTTTAAGGATGAAGATGTTCCGGATACTATTAAACGTGTTGTGCGTGAGATCACGAAACAGGTAAAATTGATGGAAGGTGATTAGATTGTGTTGCCATTGATTGTTGAACTAGGGTCAAAAAAGCTTGACATTTTTGAAACGTTTGCTATACTATTGGGGTGAGTGCACAGAAGGAAACTTTTGAGCGCTTTCAAAACAAACGAATGTCTGCGTAAGCCCCCGCGAAAGCGGGGTTTTGCGTGCTTGTTGAGGCTATGTTTTATCAGGCATCATAGAAATGCCTGTCATTAACCATATTACTTAGAGCTAGAGGCAGATTGCTATGTACGTATAATATACTATAGTATATTATACGTACATAGTTTCATTTTAGGTGAGTAAATGCGGTTGGGTAGCATTTTTTTGATAAGTAATCTAATATAAGGTAACGCTCCTGTATTTTTTCGACTAGCGGCTGCACTCACATAGACATTTGTTTTGGAGCTCGCCCCCGCTAGTCGAAAAAGTACAGGAGTTTTGTTTTATTGGCGACGTAGAGTGAGCGAAATGAGAAAGTAATCTTTCTCATTTCCGAGCCGAGGAGTTAATATAAGGGTATAATACCCCGCCCCTCTGGGGCGGTAAATGTGTGAACGAAATGAACACATTTTGTCCGGGGCTTGCCCCGTGGTAAATACCGCTTTTATTTATGGATACCCCTGAAACACTTATTCAAGAATTTGTTCCGCTTGCGCCTTTGACGACGATGCGTACAGGAGGGCAGGCGCGTTATTTTGCGCGTGTTACGAGTATCGCTAATCTCCACCGCGTAGTTTTGTTTGCAAAGGAAAAATCTCTCCCACTTTTTGTATTGGGTGGTGGATCCAATGTCCTTGTTTCCGACGAAGGGTTTCCGGGTCTTGTGCTCAAGATTGAGATATGTAGCATCGCATACGAAGAACAAGGCGCACACGTGTGCGTCGTGTCGGGCGCGGGGGAAGCATGGGATGATCTGGCGCGTGATGCCATCTCGCGCTCGCTTTGGGGTGTTGAAAATCTTTCGCTTGTGCCGGGGACGGTGGGGGGTGCAGTGGTGCAAAATATCGGCGCGTATGGAGCGGAAGTTTCGGAAGTCGTCGCATGGGTGGAAGTGTTTGACAGAGAGACAGGGGAAACAAAAATAATTTCTCGCGCGGCGTGCGCCTTTGGATATCGCACCAGTATTTTTAAAACACATCCGTATCTTATTGTGACGCGCGTCGCACTTCTTCTTGCGCGACAGGGAAGCCCGCGCACCAACTATGAAGACGTGCAAAAGTATTTTAATGAACGACATATTTCCGAGCCAACACTCGGAGATATCCGAAGCGCGATTGTCGCTATTCGCACGGCAAAGTTGCCACCGCCGGAGTTTGGCACCGCAGGATCATTTTTCAAGAATCCGGTAGTAGGGAAAGAAATTTTTGATGAGTTGGTAAAAAAGTTTCCGGAAATCAAATCGTACCCGGGAGGAGATGATGGGGCGGTGAAACTTTCTGCCGCGTGGATACTGGATCATGTCGGCGGTTGGAAGGGGATTCGTCAAGGAAACGTGGGCGTGTACGGCAACCAAGCGCTTGTCTTGGTCAACTATGGCGGTGCGCGGACGAACGAGATTTTGGCATTGGCGGATGCGATGAAAAAAGATACGGAAGAAAAAACAGGAGTGCATCTCGAAGAAGAAGTGGTTACCATGAGTGTGGCGATGCCCTCGAAGTAAAAATTTTTATATACGCAAGAATTTTTTAGTTTTTCTCTTGCTCTATGTATATATAAAGTTTATCATACTAATTTATAATTGCGAATAAGGAAGCGGTCGCTTCCTTATTCGCAATTTTTTTGTTGCATGTTTGTGCGGCAAGTCCTGTTTATTTTTTCTGTACAAAATATATTTGGTAAATAAAAAAATAGAAACACAGCAACAATGCAGAAGTAGGTGTGGGAGTTATCCACAGTTTTGTTGTAAAATGTATTGTGTTTGAGTGCAGATGTACGATAATAATAGTAGATCACAGTACGGAGCGCAAAAAAATATTTTGTGCGAGCACGATGGTAATCATGATCCGATAACAACATACGATTGATGCGCAATACGCGCATCATCGGGTCGAAGTTATTGCAGAAAGTAATTTGTATACGTTTCGCGATGCATGGTGCATGCGCGGACAACATAAAAATATGGCAGCAAAAAAACGAGCAGCAAAGAAGACCGCAAAGAGAAAGACTGCAAAGAAGGCAGTAAAGCGTTCAGCAAAGAAAAAGACGGCAAAGCGCCGCAAGTAGTTCTTTTTTAGTTTATGCAAAACACCCTCGCGGTAACCGCGAGGGTGTTTTGTGTTTTTGCGCCGCCTTGTATATTATTGGCCATCAGGTAATATTAAGTCATACGCGTTCGCGCAACCGCCTCTATGGAAAGATTTAGCCCATATCCCACAACATCCGGCGAAGAATCGGGTATCGAGCCGGTACGAGCCTATCGCGCTTTGGATGGCAAAAAGGAAAAAGATCTGCTGGCGGCATTTACACCCGAACAACAGCGGGAGATACGGCAGAAACAGCAAGTACTTTCTTCGCTTGCGTATTTCATTGGCAAGGATTTTCGTATCCCCGTCGAATTGAACGAACCCGGCGCGGGTTGGCATTGGAATTTTCAAGAGAACGTAATTCGCATTGACCCCAAAGACCTTTTGGAAAAACCGATGGATTATCTCCGTTTTGTTATCTCTCACGAAGGCGGTCACCGGAGAATATCAAGAACCGATTTTATACCTTTGGAGGAGTGGGGTCAACCCGGTTTTTCTTTCATGATGAATGCCATCGAAGATCCGCGAGACAACAATTTCGTTGCGGAAAGTTATCCGAAATTCAAAGAACAAATGGGTCTCGCCTATAAAGAGGACTTGGATTTTGAAGCCAAGGCAAAAGAAAAAGCTGATCAAAAACTTGGATATAGGCCTCGCTTCATGCAAGCCGGTTTTGAATATATAAAACAATGGTTCAGGGAGGTCGAAGGAAAGGATGTAGAATTGTCGGAAGACTTGCCGGAAGAAGTCAAAGCTGTTGTCACGGCGACGCTTTCTTCGGCGAGAGATTCATGGCTTAGGTATCCGTCTCGGCAAGAAGCCGACAAAAGCGAAGACTTGATCAGAAAATACGCCCAAGTCTCCTACGAGATCAATCGCGATGAAGTTTGGCCAGAATTCAAAAAGTTAATAGATGATGATATGGAAGATCAAAAAATGCAGGAGCTCCTCAAGGATGCACAAAAAAATCAAGCGAGTGATGAAAGCGGTGGTCAGGGTTTGCCCCAGGAATTGAAGGACAAACTTACACCCGAAGAACAACAATCATTGCAAGAAGCTATTAAGCAAGCGATTGAGGATGCGAAAAAAGAAAAAGATAAAGCCGAGGCGCAGGGAGACGAGCTGGAAAGAGCCGAGGGAAAACCAGAGGTGGATTCATCGCAAGGATCGCAGAGTGGCAAGCCCGTTGATATCAGCTCGCTACCTGCGGAGTTGAAGCAAAAAATAAAAGAATACATTGAATCTTTACCTGAAGAAGAGCAAAGAGAGAACGCCCGCAAAGCCCAAGCCGCATTTAAGGAATTTGAAGATGCACTGAATGAAGAGTTACAGGGAAAACTATCAGACAATCCAGAAAAAAAAGCCGGAAGAGAGGAAATAGAAGCGGAGGCAGCTAAACAGCCGGAGATTAAAGGAAAGGGTTGGGAAGAAAAAGAAAAGGAGCGCGAAGAGGAAGCAAGGGAAAGCCGCAAGAGGATAGAATCACTCTTTGAGGCCGGAGAAAAAGATCCGTATCATGAGGCGTTGGAAAAAGTTTCTGATCTAATAGACGCATTAACGGCTGACTTGCGCGACATATTTGTGAAAAGAAAGATAGAAAAGCATGAAGTTGGCTACCGCTCTGGGCTCCGTTGGAATATCCGTCAAAGGATTAGAGAAAAAGTTGCCGGAGTTCCGCTGTTTAAAACGGAAGCGCGCGAGCAAAGAGAAAGCGAAAGCGAAGAAATGGATTACGCCGTAACATTGCTTGTGGATTTGTCGGGTTCAATGAGAAGTAATGGAAAAATCCAGGAAGCGTTCAAGTCATCGGTGGTTCTGGCCGAGACGCTGAATAATCTCGGCATTCAATTTGAGATAGTCGGCTTTCAGGATATTTTGCTTGAATTTAAATCATTTGAAGAACACTTAGGCGAACCGATGCGCCGGAAACTCAATCAAATGATTTTGGAAGTGTACGGCACCAATCCGGAAGGTCATAACAATCCTGGAGACAATGATGATGGCGTAGCGCTTCGTGAAGCATCACAACACTTAGCAGGTCGAATCGCTAAAAATAAATTTCTCATCGCAATCTCTGACGGTATTCCAGAAACCAGCTATAAAGACAGAGAACAGCTTGACCGCGAGCTACATGAAGCCGTGGCGGAAATTACCGCCAATACCAATCAGAAACTCATCGGCCTGGGACTTAACTCCAAAACGGTTGCCACATATTATGAAAACAACATTTCCGGTATTACCACCGAAGAGATGGTGGAAACCCTAGGTGAGCTTTTACGCGAGGTTATTGAAAAATATTAAGAAAAGTGCTAAAATAAAATTATCAAATTTATGCCAGTTCAAATTCAAGAAAAAACAGAGGGGCTTCTTTCTGCGATAACCGCCTTGGGTGGAGTCGGACTTTTGATCGCAGAAAGCGAAAAAAGCAGCAAGGCTACTTTTGAAAGAGCGCGTGAACAGCTTCTTAATAACAACTATAAAGAATGCTCTGACTATTTAGAAATTATGGAAGTGCTCGCCGAAGGCAAGGACAAAATCTTTTATATTGAACAAGGAACTAAACTCGACGGATTGGTTTTGGAAATTATCGCCGAATTTGAAGCGGGTATAGTCAGTTTAGCCGAACGAAAACATAACACGGGGCTTAAAACAGCCGTTTGGACTCCGACAAAGACATCTTTAATTATCATGATGAGCCGCAAACAGATAGAAGCAAGCTATCCGCGGCTTTTTGAATATATCAATTTTACTCAATCACTATGAGAGGCCCCGAACAAAAATTTGAGGCTGTGATACCGCCGGGAGAAGGTAAAGAGATGCCGGAGCATTCTACTGCGGAATCAAAAGAGACGGAAACAGAAAAAGAAACACCGCGCTCACCGGAGGAGCCGTATATTGTCATTAACGAAAAATCGGTTTCCTACCTCGGCATTGAAGTACCAAAAGGTCAAGGTAGCAGACTTGTGCCAAAAGCGGAGGAATTCAAAGAAGAATACTTTTACCTTGAAGGCCACCATACAACTATGCGAGAAGTGGCAACTGCTCTTGTATTAAACAAACCGATTCTCCTGGAGGGTGGTACTGGTGTCTATAACAAGACTACGACTATTGCCCGCATGTGTCGCGACCTTAATATGAATTACTGCAAGGTCAATTTTGACCGCGAAACCGCCCGCGAGGACGTCATTGGTGGGCATACTCTAAAAATTGACGAAAACGGCAAGGAAAAGCTGGAGTGGTATGACGGCGACTTGATGTATGCTATTCGAAATGGTGGCGTGGCGTTTTTGGACGAATACAACCGCCAAAGCAAACTATCCGGCATCATCAACCCTATTATTGACGCTATCTTAAATGGTCGCAAAGAGATTACTAATCCTTACAATGAAAACGAGAGAGTGAGAGTGCATTCAGACTTTCGACTCGTTGGCGCGCAAAATCCGCCCGGCTTTGAAGAGGGGCACGAATATACCGACCGCAGCCAGCTACCAGCTGAAACATTCGGTCGTTGGATTTACAAAAAACTCCCCATTGAATATTCTGAAATAGAACAAAACAAATTGTTCGCGGGAGTGATTGGGGAGAAGGTGGACATCAATCTACCTGAAGCCGAATTTCGCCACACCGGCGAAGGTTTATCGGTCAGAGAGCTTGCCGAAATTCCCGGCATGACGCATTGGCGACGAGAGATTATCAATATTGTGCGGGTCATAGAGGCAAAATCAAGCGGGGCAAAAAGAGAAATGGCCAAGGGTCAGCGACAGAACCTCTACTTTAACCCGCGCCTTGTTATGAGCACCGTTCCGCAGTATATTGCTCGCTTTTACCGTGGCGATATCAACGAAACCGTAAAAAATGCTTTTGAGACCTGCGTTATCGGTATGTACAGCTCTGAAACTGACAAGCAAAAAGTTCGCTTGATGCTTGACCAAGCATCATATAAACCAAAGACCGCGGAATCTAAGCGCCGGGGGCACGAACGGACAGGGAAAGAAAGCGAGAATACACTTGAGAAGGCACTGGAAGAAAAGATGATAACAGGCAAAGAAAAATATCCCGTTTCCGTCGAGCTCGAGTCCGTCCTCGCCCGCCTCCGTGATGCCGGCTACCTAGACACCTCCTTTGAAGGAAAAGAGGAGCATGAGCTTGTCATGCGAGCACTCTCAAAAGATGAAGCGATAGATGGATACAAAACAAGCGGAGGCAAAACATATGTATGGGATGAATTGGAAAAGAATATGCCCTACACGGTGCCAAAAGCAGAGACGCTCAATGTTATGATCATGAATTTTAACAAAAGTATTGGAAGTGATGAAGCCCTCGCAGAGATGGACAAACTCGGCGTTCGCCCACTCACCTACGAGGAACTCATTCAATACGGTATTGCGCACCCCACTCATCAAGAGGAAAAATGGCTTATTGGACTAGGAAGCAAACATACACTGGTCGGCCGCCCGCACACTCCGGTCCTCGGCGTGAATGGTGTCGAGCGCGACCTGGGCGCCCACTATTGGGACGGTGTCTGGGGCGACAGGTATCGTTTCCCCGTTGTCCGCAAGTCCGCCTAAGTTTTGCGAAGCAAAACTTTGGTGGACAAGTAGTACTTTGAGTTTTGACACTTTGTTTTTGGTTTAATTTTTTTGACTTTTGAATTTGAAATTTAAAATGTTGTTTGATATGTTTATGTATGAGAGTAGATAATGCGTATATTGGCGGATAGCTTTTGTACCATCGAAATCAGTAGGCTATGGGTGAGATTTTTTGCGCACTGCGTGTACAAAAAGAGTGCTTATAGTTTTTCTAAAAAAGAAATCTACTTGGCGCATATATGTTGGGTATTGTGATACCGACTTAAATACAACGCATGGGTGCGCCTGTGCGTGGTGGACTGCATGCATATATGCGAAATTTTGGACGGCAACCCGCACACTCCGAACCTCGGCGTGAACGATGACGAGCGCAACTTGAACGCCAACCATTGGGACAATGACTGGGACGACAGGTATCGTTTCCCCGTTGTCCGCAACTCTATTTCTTACTCCCGCGTTTCTTTGCGGGAGTTTTCTTTTTCCATTTGTGCAAGGACTTGGTTGTGCCAGCCACCGAGCATGCGCCCTATTTCAAAGAGTTTTTCGGAGAGCGCGGTAAACTTTTTTGTATCTAACGCGTCAATTTTGTGGGCGACCCTCAGGAGAATTTTTACTGTGTCTAAAAGTTGAATAGCTTTTTGAATGTGAACGGCCTTGTCCTCCTTTTTCACAAAGAGCGCCGAGGAAATATAACAGATGATTTCACAAAGAAGCGCGTCTATTTTTGCCCCCAACGAGTAGCGGTGAATTTTCGGAAAGTGTAGAATGTATGAATGCCACAACATATACACGACTTCAATCTTGAGAATGAGTGGTGGGAGATCTGCGGGTGTACGGGGGGGGGTGAACATAAAGGAAAGTATACCATACGGAATGTATGCTACGCTCGTTCTTTTGAAGAAATTATTTCGTACGAGAGTTTGTTGCGAGCATGGGAGGATTTTGTAAAGGGAAAGCGAAAGCGAGTGGACGTGAATGATTTTGCGCGAACATTGTTGGACAATCTGTGGCAACTTCATTTTGATTTAAAGAATAATACTTATGTGCATGGAGGATACCTCGAGTACGTCATCTGCGATCCTAAAAAGAGGATGATACACAAAGCAAGTGTGAGGGATAGGGTGGTGCATCGAGTGATTTATAACGCACTCTATAGGTATTTTGATAAGCGGTTTGTGCACGACTCGTATTCGTCAAGAAAAGGTAAGGGTATGCATAAAGCACGAGACAGGTTTAAGTATTTTGTACGAAAAGTCAGCAAAAATTGCACGAAGCAATGTTTTGTCTTGAAGTTTGATATTCAAAAATGTTTTGCGAGTATTGACCAGAAGGTGCTGCTCTGCCTGCTGAGAAGAAACATTGCTGATGATAAACTTTTCGACATCGCCAAGAACATTGTTGAAAGTTTTGGATGCGGGCTTCCTCTTGGCAATTTCACTTCTCAGCTTTTTATCAACGTGTATCTCCATGAGCTTGATTTGTTTTGTAAGCAAGAGCTTCATATCAAATACTATTTGCGCTATGCGGATGATGTTGTTGTTGTGTCGAACGACGAATATGAGTTAGAGGTCATACATAAAAGAATTGCTGATTTTTTGTTACGCAAACTTTTTTTGATAACCCATAAAAAGAGCATAACAACCATTTCTCACGGGGTTGATGTGCTGGGGGTGATTTTCTTCCCCCGATATGGTATTTTAAGGAAAAGGACGCGGGTAAAAATGGCGCTTCGCAATCTTGCCGCGGAACCCATGGGGGAGGGGCGGAATGTTGAATTTTGAATAGAAAAATGCATTGGAGGGGCGCAGCGAAGCCGCGCCCCCGTGTGTTGCGGAGAGCTTATCCCAATCGATATTTTATGCTAGAATGCCCCTATGTCATTTATTCAGAAGCTCATGAGCGGGGGCGGTCCGGCAAAGCAGTATGCGTCTATTGTCAAGGAAACCAATGCATTGGAGCCACAGTTTCAAGCATTTTCGGACGCGGAACTTGCTTTGAAAACCATAGAATTCCGCACACGCTTGAAAGAGGGTGTCACTCTCGAAAGCCTCATCCCCGAAGCTTTTGCCGCAGTGCGCGAAGCGGCGCATCGGACACTCGGACAACGTCATTATGATGTACAGCTCATGGGCGGAATGGCGCTCCATGAAGGAAAGATTTCCGAAATGATGACCGGAGAAGGAAAGACGCTCGTCGCCACCTTGCCTGCATACTTAAACGCGCTCGGAGGTTTTGGTGTGCACGTCGTGACGGTGAACGACTACCTTTCGCGTCGCGATGCAACATGGATGGGGCAGATTTATTCGTTCCTCGGCTTGAGCGTTGGGGTGCTCAATCATGATGCTTCCTATCTCTACGATCCGAAACACCAAGACCGCGATAAAGAGCGCGACGATGTCGGTTCTTTTAAGGTTATTCACGAGTTCATGCATCCGTGTTCAAAACGCGACGCATACGCGGCGGACATTACCTACGGGACGAACAATGAATTTGGTTTTGATTATTTGCGTGACAATATTGCGTACAACCAAGGCGACCTTTCTCAACGTGAATATTACTATGCCATCGTCGACGAGATTGACTCCATTTTGATCGACGAAGCGCGCACGCCGCTCATTATCTCCGCACCATCAGGAGATGCGGAAAATCTGTACACGGTTTTTGCGGGAATCGCGGAGAAGCTTCACGAGGGCGACGACTATACGGTGGATGAAAAGCTGAAAGCGGTTCAAATCACTGACGCCGGCATTACCAAAGCGGAAAAGCTTCTCGGTGTCGAGAATATTTATACAGAGCGCGGAGTCAAGTATGTGCATCATTTGGAAACTGCTGTTCGCGCGAAGGCAATTTTTCACAAAGACAGAGAATATGTGGTGCGCGAAGGAGAGGTTATGATTGTCGATGAATTCACGGGGCGCCTTCAGCCGGGGCGACGGTGGTCGGAGGGGCTCCACCAAGCAGTTGAGGCGAAAGAGGGAGTGAAGATACAGCAAGAGTCGCGCACGTTTGCGTCCATAACATTTCAAAATTATTTTCGCCTGTACAGCAAACTTGCCGGCATGACCGGTACTGCGGCGACTTCTAGCGAAGAGTTCTTTAAGGTCTACGGGCTTGAGGTGGTGCCGATTCCCACCAATCGTTCTGTTTCGCGTGTCGACCGCACGGATCTTATCTTCCAAACGGAGAATGGCAAATTCAAAGCAATCGCGCGCAAGGTCAAAGAACTTCATGAAAAAGGACAACCTGTGCTCATCGGTACGGTATCTATCGAGAAGAATGAACTTCTCTCGGATTATTTGAAGCGCGAAGGCGTGCCTCATGAGGTGCTCAATGCCAAGAACCACGAACGCGAAGGCGAGATCATCGCGCAAGCGGGACGAAAAGGGAATGTGGTTATTGCAACCAACATGGCGGGGCGCGGTGTTGACATCAAACTCGGTGGTAATCCGGGAACGAAAGAAGCATATGAAGAAGTGAAAGCGCGCGGTGGACTTTTTGTCCTCGGTACCGAGCGGCATGAAGCGCGCCGCATCGACAACCAGCTCCGCGGCCGCGCGGGACGCCAAGGAGACCCGGGCGAGACACAATTTTTTGTATCGATGGAAGACAGCCTTATGCGCGTCTTTGCTTCCGATGTGGTAAAGAAAATGATGGGCAGGCTTGGTATCGCGGAAGACGAGGCGATCCAAAACAAACTCATCTCCCGCTCACTTGAGACGGCGCAAGAAAAAATAGAAGGGTTTCATTTTGACGCACGCAAGCACGTGCTTTCGTATGATGACGTGATGACAAAGCAGCGCGCCTTTGTGTACGGCGTACGGCGGGGGGTCCTCATGGGAGGAAAAGAAGGCGCAAAAGCATACCTTGCGGAACTTGCGGGGACCGATGAGGAAATCACGAAACTTATCGAGAGCAAGGTTGCCGTGCTCGGCGAGGAAGAATTTTATACTGCGGTGAAGCGCTTGATTTTGCAGATCGTCGATATGATGTGGATGGAACATTTGGAATCAATGGAGTATTTGAAGTCGTCGGTGAACCTCCGCGCGTACGGACAGCGTGATCCACTCGTCGAGTACAAGAAGGAAGGTCTGCGCATGTTCCGCGACATGAAAGAGTCTGTGAAGGGGGAGATCCTGCGCGTGTTACCTGCTGTTGGTGCCGGCGCATTTGCCAAAGAAGAAGAAAAGGCGCGCGAGGTGGTAAAGACAGCGGTTGCAGTGGGCGGTGGCGAAGGGAGTGTCGAGAAACCTGCTCCTGCGCACTCCGACAAAGTCGGCCGCAACGATCTCTGTCCCTGCGGCAGTGGCAAAAAGTACAAGAAGTGTCATGGGAAATAACATGGCAATAATTAAGAAAAAAATTTGGCCGGAGGAACAAATCAAAGAAGAAGGGATACAGATTATCTCTCTCGAATAATCCTTTACATATGTGAAGATCAATAAAATAATATGATAGAGACCATAAAGATTAACGTAAGTTCAAAAAATCGAGCGAAGATAGCGGCCGTGTCAGAGATACTTTCGAAACAAGCACTTCGCACCGCCCTCATTCATTTGGAGCAATTTAATTTCTAAAGAATTCTGCTTAGGTAGTTAAATTATTTTTTTATGATCATCCTTGGAATCACTGGATACCCATCATCAGGCAAAGACACGGTTGCCAATTATTTGGTCGAGAAAGGTTTTACTCACATTTCGACCGGCGATCTCATCCGCGAGGAGATGATGAAGAAGGGTATTCCGCTCGATCGGGCGCATATGCAAGAGTTTGCAAATGAGATGAGGAAGGTTCATGGACCGGGATACCTCGCACTCGAGGCAATCAAGAGAGTTTTCGGCAATACTATCGTCTCGGGGCTCCGCAATATTTTTGAAGTAAAGGTGCTCAGAGAGAAATTTGGCGATCAATACATAATGATCGCGCTCACGGCACCCATCGAGACGCGGTACGAATGGGCGACCGCGCGCAAGCGCGAAGGGGATGTAATCCCTTTCGAACTGTTCAAGGTGGAGGAGGAAGCGGAGCACCATGGCCGCCCCGATACGCAACAAGTCGACGACGTTATCGCGATGGCGGATTATACGATCGAGAATACGGGGGTGAAGGAAGAGCTGTTGCAAAAGATTGACGAATTGGTGGCGTGGCTCGGTGGTCACAAGGAATAAAGATGAGCGGACAGGAAAAGAAGCGGAAAAACCACACTATCCCCAAGGTGATTAGTAAAGGCATTCACCAAAAAACCATTATGAAATAAGGGTATTTTGTGAGTTTTTGATGGATTCTTGACAAGAATCTCACTCCAAGGTATTGACTTTTTTATCACCCCGTGCTACGATTTAGAAGTTATCAAATGGCTTAACACGTACACCTGTATAAGGGTGTTTTTTTGTTAAGTGGCACACAGTAGTGATGGGTTCAGCGGAGGCCCTGATAAATCTAAGGCACTTCGATTTCAAGAGGTTGATTACAACCTAAGAAATCGAGCGCATACTCCGCTATTTATGCAAAAACAAACAATACAATTCGTACGGTCGCTGGTACTCTTTCCGTTTCTCGGTACTGCGTCACCGTTCGCAATGTTGCAGACGTTCAATGTCCCTGTGATTCCGATCATAGGGCAACAGAGCGATGCACCAACAGTAATTACCCTTAACGAAGAACACGCGGCAAAGATTGACGCCTATATGAACAAGCGCGGTATGCCACTTACAGGCTACGGCGCCAAGATGGTTGCCGAGTCCGAGAAAAATGGCATTGACTGGAGATTGCTTCCGTCAATTGCGATAAAAGAATCCACGGGAGGAAAATTCGCGTGTGGGCACAATCCATTCGGATGGGGCTCGTGTAAGATTGAGTTTGAAACGTGGAGTGATGCAATCGAGACTGTTGCGCGTAACCTTGGTGGGAACAACCCCAATACCGCACGGTACTATAAGGATAAGACAACTGTCGAAAAACTCCATCACTACAACAATTCTGTTGTGCCGACCTACACAGGAGAAATCCTCGAATTCATGAAACTTATTGAAGAGGGGAAGTAGGGGGAAAGGTTTTAGATATTAGCTTGCAGGTGTTAGGGAGATACAAAAATACGGGAGGACGGACGCTTTGCGTCCGTCCTCCCGTATTTCCTAAAACCTAAAACCTACTTTTTCGTACTCGTCGCCGTTTTTGCTTGTGCCGCTTTTTCGCGCGCTTCGCGAAGTTTTTTCAATTGAGGAATAAGCTTCTCGATGTCTTCTGTGCTTTGAAAACCGTAGTGCGGCTCGTCGGCGATGATGAGTGCGGGGAGAGAGTCATTCAGGTTGTACAACGATTTCATTGTTTTCACGACAGAGAGGTCGAGGTTATAGTCGAATGAATAAATACGAAGCTCGGGGTATTCTTCGCGAAGCTTGGTGAGCACGTACCCTTCACGTATGCAGTCTTCACAATCACCTGCGTTGGAATAGAAGTAAATAATAGTTATTGGCTTCACTCCGCATTTCTCCCTAACCTGTTTTACAAGGAGGTAGTCCTTGATTTGAAGGAGTGAGTAGTATTTTTTGAGACTTATTACTTCTTTGTTGTTTGTCCCGAGATCGTCTTCCATATAGGAGAGCTTTGCTGCGAGAGAACTAAGCTCTTCAGAGAAGGCAGTAGAGTGGTCTATCGCCTTACAAGAAGAGTCTCTAAGAAGAGCAAACTGAGTTTCCGACGCAAGAATATCCATCGAGATATTGCTCTCAATTGATTTGATTTCAGCTATGCGATTGGTGGAAAATTTGTTACTTACGACGAGCGCACCGAAAAACACAAGAGTTGTGATTATAAAAGCAAAAAGGTATTTTTTTGTTTCGATTTGCGCTCGCATAAAAGTTTAACGCCATGTAGTCCCGCGAGAGAATAAAATATTAACAATAGCGCGTACAAGCCAGATTGGTGCCACAATACCATAAAGAGTGATGAAATAAAAGATGCCCATGCTTGGGCGGAAGCGCCCCTCTGCGAGCCTTACACCGTTCCAGATGATAACCATTCCAAGCCCAAGAAAGACATACGCAAGAATTGACATAAAGTCAGTGTTAAAGAAAAATGAGTCAGCACTTGGGAGTGCAAACGAAAGCCCTACCGTGCTAATCTCTACCGCCTTACTCATCGCTCCGCGTACTATATGGAATACAACGAATCCGAAATTGTATAGAAAAATAAAAATTCCAAAAAACGCGAGCGGTAGAGTTATCATTCCAAGAATTCCATATTTACGTTGAAATATCATAAACCGATAATCGAGTGTATTTTTCATCCCACCATATGCCCAGCGGAGGCGCTGGCGGTAGAGCTTGTAAAGTGTTTCAGGTCCAGATGTGTACACGTGCGCTGTGTGCACGTTTCGAATACGCATGTGGTTTGACTGCATACGTAGAGCCAACTCCATGTCCTCGGTGTTGTGAGCTTTTTTGAAGAGTCCTATTCTCTCGAAAACTTCCTTTCGAAAAAACGAAAATGGCCCCGGTGTGACGGTAATAGCGTCAAGAGGCGAGAGCATGCGCTTAAAAAATGCAACGGTATGGTATTCAGTCCTCTGCATTTTCTGAAGAATTGTTTTTGGTTCATGAATTATAATTGTTGGGATTGCTGCCATCATGTCAGGGTCTTCATTGAATGCGCTCGCGATTTCATGAAGCGCGTCCTTGTCTACAAAAGAGTCAGCATCGAGGCACCCAATGAGCTCACTCGTAGTATTTTTAATGCCAAAGTTTACCGCGGTGTGCTTCCCGCCGTTTTCTTTTTGGAAAAGTTTTATTTGTTGGTTGTTTGCAAACTTTTGTATTACAGCCCACGTCTTATCCGTGGAGCCGTCGTCTACAACAAAAATCTCAAGTCTATCTTTTGGATAACGAAGCGCGAGCAGAGACTCAACAGTTTTTGAAACTGTTTTTTCTTCATTCCAGCAAGGAACGATAATGGTTACAGATGGGTAATAGGATAGTTTTCCTGTCGCACTCTTTGCACCAAGTTTTAAGCGCTCTTCAAAAAAAGTAATAAGGAAAAACACCTCAAGGTAGAGAGTGAGAAATAGGAATACATAAAGAATGCTATTGAATAAGATCTCGACCATAAGTTACAAAAAGCTCGCTGTGGGGAACCTTAGATTTTCAAACCATACCAAATTTTACGTAAGTAGGCAATTGTGTGCACAAATGAGCATTCGTGTGATACAATGTTGTGCATATGCCAAAACAAATATTTATGACGAGGAGGATTACGAGTCGCGCAGAGGAAATGCTTCGCGCGGTGGGGTACGAAGTGACGGTGAGCACAAAAGACGGCGTGCTCACGCGCGATGAATTGAAAACGGCGCTTGCACAAGTGCCATATGATGCAGTTGCCGCTCTTCTTACGGACACAATTGATGCCGATATGATCGCGGTGATGCCGGCATCGGTAAAGATTATTGCGAACTATGCGGTGGGTTATAACAATATTGATGTTCCCGCCGCGCATGCGCGGGGGGTGGTGGTGACGAATACCCCTAACGTACTCACTGCCACGGTTGCCGAGCATACAGTTGCGCTTATCCTGACACTCGCATCGCGCACCGCAGAAGGAGACCGATTTATTCGCGAGGGGAAATTTGTCGGGTGGGACCCACTTTTACTTTTAGGCACCGATATAAAGGGCAAAACACTGGGACTTGTTGGTGCAGGGCGCATCGGGTCCGAGGTGGCGGGGATTGTGCACAAAGGTTTCGGCATGAATGTTGTGTATTGCGATGTGAAGCAAAACGAGGCGCTCGAAGCATTGTGCGGTGCGAAGTTTTACGCGACGCACGAAGAAGTACTCAAGGTAGCGGATGTGGTGAGTATTCATGTGCCGCTTCTCCCTACGACGCACCACCTCATCAATGCGGAGCGACTCGCACTTATGAAAAAGAGCGCGATCTTAGTGAATACTTCGCGCGGATTGGTCGTGGACGAGATCGCCCTTGTGGCGGCACTTAAGAGTGGCACAATCCGCGGGGCGGCGCTCGATGTGTTTGAATTCGAGCCAAAAGTGACCCCGGAGCTTTTGACTTTGCCAAATGTGGTGGTCAACCCGCACCTTGCTTCCGCGACAGAAGAAACGCGGACAAAGATGGCGGAGATGGTCGCGACGAACATTATTGAAACGCTCGAAGGTCGCACGGCGCCGAATGCGGTCGCGTAATTTATGATGAAAATTCTTGCCACATGGGTTGTTGTTGCTTTGGTGATACTCGCACTCCCTTCGTTTGTGCCGGGGATTGCGATTACGTCGTTTGGCACAGCACTTTTTGTCGCACTCTTTTTCGGTATTTTGAATGCGGTCGTACGGCCGATTATTTTGTTCATCGCATTTCCGATAACAATCATAACGCTTGGCCTTTTCTCGTTTGTGGTGAATGCCGGACTCTTTTGGTGGGTCGGTTCATTTGTGGAAGGTTTTGCGGTCAGTGGGTTCGTGCCGGCACTTTTGGGGTCGCTTGTGGTCTCGGCGATTACATTTATTATGAATCGGTTGTTGTCGGATGAGTAGCGTTTCGGTATTTTTGTATGGAACAGTTGGCTATTGAACACATCATTCCGTTTGTTGAAGCACATCGCTATACCGGATACGCGATTTTGTTTTTTGCGATGGTGCTCGAGGGCGAGTCCGTGCTTATCATCGCGGGAATGCTTGCAAGCATAAATGCCTTTGATCGCGGCGATGTGTTGTGGATTTCATTCCTCGGGGTGGTGCTGGGGAATTTAGGATATTACTATCTTGGCTCGATCGTCAAGGATAAAGGATTCGCAAAGAGAATGATTGCGCGAGCGCAAAGAGCGGTGACATACTTTTTACCGCATTTTCGTGAGAAACCGTTCACCTCTATCTTTTTTTCAAAATTTATCTATGGGGTAAACCGTGCGACTGTTTTTATGTCGGGAGTTTTTAGGGTGGACATGAAGCTTTTTTTTAAGGCGGAACTACTGGCTTCAATCGTTTGGGTCATCCTTTATTTTTGTGTAGGATATTTCTTTGGACAAACGGCAATAAAAATTACCAATAACGCGGCACAGTTTGCTTTGCTGATGCTTGGTTTTGTGGTAGCATTCATTTTGTTACAGAGAACTCTGACGCATTCGTATGAACGACGCAAACACAAAAAACTTGAATCCCGTTAGAAGTTTCCCTGCACTCTAATTAGAAGGCAGGAAAACAATCAATGGGGTAGATAAATCGCTATGGTCAATTTTAATAACAGAACTTCTAACGGGATGAAAAAGATAGTGACGCACAGCGGTAATTTTCATACTGACGAGGTTTTTGCGTGCGCGGTCCTGTCTATTTTACATGATGGGAATGTTGAAATAGCGCGAAGTCGCGAGAGAGAAGTATGGGTGACGGGAGACTATGTGGTGGACGTGGGGGGCGTTTATGATGCAGAAGTTGGGCGTTTCGACCATCACCAAGAAGGCGGTGCGGGCAGGCGTGAGAATGGTATACCGTATTCTTCGCTTGGCCTCGTGTGGAAGCATTATGGCGGGCAATTATGCGGAAGCACCGAAGCCGCGCGCCGTATCGACGAGAAACTGGTTCAGCCGGTGGATGCAGGGGACAATGGAATAAGTTTATTTACTTTGACATCGCTCAAAATTTTTCCTTCGCTTCTTCACCATACGGTAACAGCATTTAGGCCAACATGGAAAGAAGAAAATATACACAAGATAAGTTTTGATGCAGGGTTTGCGCAAGCGATGGAAGTCGCAAAGAAGATTATCTCTCGCGAAATTATTATTGCGTGCGACCAGCTTGAAGGAGAAGCAATCGTTTCAGAAATATATCATAAATCAGAAGACAAAAGAATTATCGTTATTGATGGTCAGCATCCATGGGAATGGATATTGACGCAGTATCTCGAGCCACTTTATGTCGTAAAGCCCGACCACGAGAACGGCGGAAGATGGAAAGTAAAAGCAGTCCGGAAGAATGTCGATTCGTTTGAGTCAAGGAAATTATTGCCATTAGCGTGGGCGGGAAAGAGGGACGAAGAGCTGGTCGCTATTACGGGAGTTCTTGATGCGCGTTTTTGCCACAACCTTCGTTTTATTGCTGGGGCGAACAATAAAGAAGGCGCCCTCAAGCTTGCGCGAATCGCAGTCGCCGCATAAGTGTGGTATAAAAATAGTCTGTATTTACTATTGGCTAATAACTATTAACTACCCACATGGCATTCATCGACGAAATGAAAATCTATATGAAGGCGGGCGACGGCGGAAACGGCGTGGAACGCTGGCTTCACCTAAAGAGCAAGGATCTTGGCGGTCCTTCGGGTGGCGACGGTGGCAAGGGCGGCGACGTGTATTTCCATGCGGTGCGTGACGTGCACATGCTTTCCAAATATCGCCATCAGAAAGAATTTATTGCCGAGCGCGGTGGCGATGGAGGAAAAGACAGCCTCCATGGTAAGAACGGCGAGGATATGGTATTTGACGCACCGATTGGTTCCCTCATCCGTAATATGCAGACCGGTGAAGAATTTTCGCTTCTTACCGAAGACGAGAAGGTGCTGGTTCTCAAGGGCGGCCGCGGGGGCTACGGCAACGAGCGTTTTAAAAGTGCGACGAATCGTTCGCCTAAAGAACACACTCCGGGCGCAAAGGGGCAAGAGGGGGAATTTGCAATCGAGCTTCAGTTGGTTGCGGACGTGGGACTCATCGGACTTCCCAATGCCGGCAAGTCGAGCTTGTTGAACGCCCTCACGCGCGCGAGCGCAAAGACCGCCGACTATCCGTTCACCACACTCGAGCCAAATCTCGGAGAATTTTACGGCTTCATTCTCGCCGACATTCCGGGGCTCATCGAAGGTGCAAGCGAGGGGAAAGGACTTGGACATAAATTTCTCCGCCATGTGAAGCGCACAAAAATGCTCGCGCATTTGGTGTCTTTGGAAAATGAAGACCCACTCGCGGTATACGAAACAGTCCGTAAAGAGCTCGAGGCTTTTGATAAAGACCTGGCTTCAAAGCACGAGATAATTATTCTCACAAAAACTGACACAGGGACTCCCGAGCGTATGAAGGAGGTTGAAGCAGAAATGAAAAAGGCTTGTCCAGAATCAGAAATTTTCTCCATCACTATCCTCGACGACGAGGGGATGAAGAAATTCCAAGATGAGCTTTTGAAACTTTTGAAGGCAGTGGCGTAGGTATTTGTTGTGGTATTTAGTATAATAAAAGTATGAAAAAAATAACAGATACAATAAAAAATTTTTTTGAAATAAATACTGGAGAGATGGGAAGAAGGCGGTACTTTAGAATAAATATCATTTCCTATGCGATACTCGCGGGTCTAGAGATTTTTGCTATTTTTTTACTTCTACCTATAAGTGAAATACTTGCAATGATAGTATTCATTATGTCTTTTGGCTGGCTCTTTGTTTGTTTTTATATTTTTGTTGCATCCTCTATGCGAAGGATTGTAAATATTGGAAGAAGCCCCTGGTACTTATTGCTCTTATTGGTGCCATTTGTACAAATTTTCTTTTTCTTATATTTATTTCTCCAAAAAGGTAAGCAATTTGTAGTGCCAATAAAAAATAATTAGAAAACTATGAATTAGCATAGTATTTTGAAATACATAAATGAAAAAAGTTGAATATAGTTTGATTATTGATGATAACAGCGTTTATTTTAAAAAATATCTTAATCTAATAAAAACAACAGTAGACAACGACAACGAAAAATATAAGACTGAAGAAAAGAGAGTGAGAGGGGTTATGTCAGAAGAGTCTGACAAGAGTGTCATAAATGAAGGGGAGGACTACCTTGCTTACATGGAGTTGGAAATATCGGAAACTGAACAACTAATGTACAGATCATTTGTTATATCCACTTATGTTTTTATGGAAGCAAAGATCACCAGTTTGTGTGTTTATGCGGAAGGATATTTTGAACAGATTTTTTCACACAAAGATATAAGTGGGCGTGGGGTTGGAAGATCAATAAAATATATCGAGAAAGTTTTTGGAGAAAATTTTCCATCAACCCAACCATTTAAATTTAAATTTGAAATTGCTCAAAAAATTCGTAATGCTCTGGTACACAATGAAGGAATAATAAAAGACGAGGACAAGCCAAAAGTAAACGAATTTATAAGAAAATACCCAGGTGTTTTAGAAATCAATAGCACTGGTGAAATTAAGATAACTTATAATTATGCTAAGGATATGGTTAGCCTCAATAAAGATATTTGCAAAGAAATTTCTAGAATGTGGAAATGTTGAGTGTCGAATGGTCAATAATAATGCATTTGTTTTTCGTCCCCCATTAATGTACTATAGCCATATGAAAGCTTTTAAAAATAGTCTACAAAAAGGCTCGGTGCGATACGTGGTCTTTAAAGAAAAAGATACATTTTTCGCGGTGGCGCTTGAATTTAATGTCGTTGTCGAGGGGGCATCACAGATTGAAGCTATCGTACTCCTAAATGAAGCTATTGCGGGGTATCTCGGTTCAGCAAGGAAATTTAAATTGCGCCCACATGTACTCAATCAAGCTGTTGATTCTGAATATGAAAAAATGTGGCAGGACGCGCAGAAAAATGATGTTAAAAGAAGCACTACGCGCTCGACAAAGTCCCCGTATGTTTTAAGTTCGGGGCAATTTAACCTCGCGTTTGCGTAAAAAATTATGCCTCGCGGTCTGAACAACTGGACATTCAAAGGCATCGTTGATTTTCTGAAGGAGCACGGATTTCAACATTCCCACACGCACGGGAGCCATTTTTATTATATTGGTTCTTATGGCGGAAAAGTGAGACAAACACATATTCAATATCACGGACAAAAATCAATTCACCCACGAACGCTAAAGTCAGTTATTGCTCAGTCAGGCATTCCACAAAATCTTTGGTTGAAGTAAAAATATTTAAATATGAGAGAATACAAACTAACGGTCGGCTTGGAGGTTCACGCGGAGTTGAAAACAAAAACAAAGATGTTTTGCAACTCGGCTAATGATCCGTTCAATGCAGAGCCGAATGTGAATATTTGCCCGGTGTGCATGGCGCATCCGGGGACTTTGCCTGTGATTAACAAGCAGGCGGTGAACCACGTACTTCGTGTGGGGACAGCGCTCGGGAGCGACCTCGCGGACTTTACTGAGTTTGACCGCAAAAACTATTTTTACCCAGATATTCCAAAGGGGTATCAGATCAGTCAGTACAAATATCCGCTTGTATCGGGGGGGCTTTTGAATGGTGTTGCTATTGAGCGCGTGCATTTAGAGGAAGACACTGCGAGCTCGTCACACTCGTCTGCTGACGCAGCGCGGGCAAGCGATGTTAGTGCAGGGAGCCTCGTCGACTTCAACCGCGCGGGGGTGCCTTTGATGGAGCTCGTGACCAAGCCCGTCATTCACACCGCAGAAGAGGCAGGTGCATTTGCGCGTGAGCTTCAGCTCCTTCTTCGCACACTCGGTGTATCTGATGCAAATATGGAAAAGGGGGAGATGCGCGTGGAGGCAAATATTTCAATATCAAAGACAGACAAGCTCGGCACAAAAGTCGAGGTGAAAAATTTAAACTCATTTCGCTCGGTAGAGCGCGCGATAGCGTACGAGGTGGAGCGTATGACGAAAATTTTGGACGGCGGGCCGGGGGAGATTGTGCAGGAGACGCGCGGGTGGGACGAGGGAGGACAGAAAACATTTTCACAACGCAAAAAAGAGTCAGCGCACGATTATCGCTATTTCCCCGACCCCGATTTACCAAAATTAAAAATTTCTGAGATTCCGGAATTTGCAAAAGATGTACTACGGGCTACAATGCCTGAGCTTCCGTGGGAGAAGCGCGCACGCCTCGTGCGTGAATACGGTGTGAAGCCAGAGAATGCAGAGGTTTTTGTTGCAGACAAAATCCTCGGGGGGCTTTTTGAAGATACTGTAAATGAAATTGGCGGAGATCGACCTTCGGCAGCACTTATCGAAAACTACATTACGTCTGACCTTGTCGGTTTGATTAACCCCGTTAGAAGTCGCGAGGGCTCGCAGCGTGCACCCACTTCTAATGGGGTGAAGGCCTCCAGCCCAATTGGAGGGGTAACGGGCAAAAGTCTTGCAGATCTCGTGACGATGATTAAAGCGGGCGACCTTTCTTCACGAGGCGCGAAAGACACGCTTGCGATTTTGTATGCAGAAGGAGGACACCCACATGAAATTGCAAAAAAGCATGCCCTCATTCAGAAAAATGATGTGGAAGCACTCAAAAAAATGGTCGCAGAAATTATTTCCGCAAACCCAACCGTCGTCGTCGATTACAAATCAGGGAAGACGGTACTCCTCCAATTTTTTATCGGTCAGGGAATGAAAGCAAGTAAGGGAGCGGGAAATCCAGCGATATTCAAAACGCTTTTTGAAGAAACACTGAAGTAACCCAATTATTCTGGTATCTACTTATACGATAGTATCGTATAAGTAGATACCAGTGTTGTTGTTGACAGCAATAATGACAAAGTATATACTTTGTCATATATGAAAACAGCAGTATTAAATATCAAAATAGACCCAAAAGTAAAAAAAGATGCACAAAAAGTGGCGGACGAGCTCGGGTTCACCTTGTCGGCTATTATCAATGCGTTTCTGAAAGATTTAGCGCGAAACAAATCAGTGTCGTTTTCGGCTTTCGAACAGACACCGACAAAAAAGAAGATTGCGGAGTGGGAAGCGATTAGTGCTGAAATGGATGCGAACATAAAGAATCAAAAAGCATTCACTAACGCGGATGATCTCATTAGAGACTTGAAACTTTTGGCTTAATAGTACTTTTGTGAGGCTGAATGCTACACTTAGCCTTCAGTAATAAGGATATTGAGTAATAATGTGAATATGAATAAAAAAAACGATTTTGTGCGTGAAATGTGCCTCAATTTTAATAAAGAAGAACGGAAAGTTTAGAGGAATACAGAGATACAAGTGCGTACATTGCTCTACTCAGTTTCAATTGAGCAAGAGGAAAGACCTGTCACTAACAAGAAAGAAGCTGTGGTACGAATTTTGTTTTCAGTACGCAACCATAGATACATTAAAAGGTCGGTACATCAAATCAGAGAAGTGGGTGCGTAATCAACTTTCTTTGTACCAGCTACCCGAGCGAAGCGTAACACCACGCGCCATGGTTGCTATTATGGATGCGACGAAGGTAGGGTACGAGTGGCTCTTTGTCGTTCGTGACCTCCATGCAAAAGAAAACGTCTACATGGCGGTGGTCTCTTCTGAAACTACGTTCTGTTATCAACTTGCTATGCAGAAGCTTACGCAGAGAGAATTCGTCATCTCTGCGCTCGTGGGAGACGGTAAAACTCGTTTCCCTGCGGTCTCTGCCGCAGGGACATTGTAGGAAAGTCTGAAAACCCTCGGTTTTCAGGTATACTGAGCCCATGACACAAAAAGGT
>Ga0209211_10003766_pt1 | contig 24298 bp, 21 predicted proteins | sample RifGroA2_FD_183992 | JGI IMG/M metagenome (GOLD analysis project Ga0209211, IMG submission 183992) | Groundwater microbial communities from Rifle, Colorado, USA - Groundwater A2 (SPAdes) (version 2) | ecosystem: Environmental > Aquatic > Deep subsurface > Groundwater | place: Rifle, Colorado...
TCGCCGAGCACGCCGGCGAGCCCCCGCAGCTCCTCGACCCCCGCGTCCTCGAACGAGGCGCGGTGCCGCGCCGGCAGGATCCACGTCTCGAACGGCAGGCGCGGCGCGAACGGCGCCAGCGCCACGAAGCCGTCCTCCTCGAGCACGAGCCGCCGCCTCGCGCGGGACTCCTGGCGGACGATGTCGCACCAGACGCAGCGCTCCTTCAGCTCGAAGTAGCGGGCGGCGCCGGCCAGCTCCTCGGCCACCATGACCGGGATGATCGGCGTGGCGATCAACTGGGAGTGCGGGTGCTCGAGCGAGGCGCCCGCGGCCTCGCCGTGGTTCTTGAAGATCAGGATGTACTCGAACCGGGGGTCCTTCTTGAGGTCGGCGATCCGGTCGCGGCACGCGACCAGGACGTCCGTGACGGCGTCCGGCGAGAGCGTGGCGAGCGAGCCGTCGTGCCGCGGCGTCTCGATGACGACCTCGTGCGCGCCGACGCCGTTCATGCGGTCGAAGACGCCCTCGCCCTCGGGCTCGAGCTCGCCCTCGATCCGGAGCGCGGGAAACTTGTTCGGCACGACGCGGTACGTCCAGCCGGGGCCGTCCGCCGGCCCGCCCCCGGGACGGCCCGCGAGCAGCTCGGGCGGCGTCTGCGCCTCGCGGCCCTCGCAGAACACGCACGCGTCACCGACCGGGCGCACCGGCTCGCCCGCCACGTCCGAGGGGCGCCGGGCCCGCTCGGTCGAGATGATCACCCAGCGGCCCACCACCGGGTCCTTCCTGAGCTCCGGCACGTCAGTGGTCCTCGCGCCGCGGCGGCCGCTCGAGCAGCGCCGCGAGGGCGTCGGCCGGGGGCTTGCCGTCGAAGAGCACCGCGGCCACCTCCTGGCAGATCGGCAGCGTCACGGCGTGCCGGCGCGCGAGCGCGAGCGCCGAGCGCACCGTCCGCGCGCCCTCGGCGATCATCCGCGTCTCGCGCTCGACGGCCGCCGCGCTCCGGCCGCGTGCCAGCTCGATGCCCAGCGCGCGGTTGCGCGAGAGGTGGCCGGTGCACGTGAGCACGAGGTCGCCGAGCCCGGCGAGCCCGGCGAGCGTGGCCGGCGCCGCGCCGAGCGCGACCGCGAGTCGGGTCATCTCGGCGAGGCCGCGGGTGATGAGGGCGGCGCGCGCGTTCTCGCCCAGGCCGAGCCCGTCGGCGATCCCGGTCGCGATCGCCGTCACGTTCTTGAGCGCGCCGCCCGCCTCGACGCCGATCACGTCGCGGTTCGCGTAGAGCCGGAGCTCGCGCGTGCCGAGCCGCCGCTGCAGCGCGGCCGCGAGCGTGTCGTCGCGCGCCGCGACCACGGCCGCCGTCGGCAGGCCCAGCGCCACCTCGCGCGCGAACGTCGGGCCCGACAGCGCGGCGACGCGCGCGCCGGGGAAGCGCTCGGCGATCACCTCGCTCATCCGGAGGTGGCGCTCGGGTTCGAAGCCCTTCGTGGCGCTCACGATCGGCACCTCGTCGGGCACCGGGCCGAGCCCGGCGAGCGTGACCCTGAAGAACTCGGAGGGCACGACCATCACCACGAGGCTCGCCCCGCGCGCGGCGGCGGCGAGGTCGCCGGTCACCTCGACGCCGGCCGGCAGCTCGATGTCGGCGAGGTACCACGGGTTGCGGCGCGCCGCGCGGACGCCGGCGACGACCTCGGGCTCGCGCGCCCAGAGCCGCACGGCCGCGCCGGCGCGCGCCAGGTGCACGGCCAGCGCCGTGCCCCAGCTCCCGCCGCCGACGAGCGCGATCACCGCGTCACGCCGCCTCGCCGTTCCGTTTCCCGCCGACGCGCCGCTCCGTGCCGGCCAGGAGGCGGCCGATGTTGCCGTGATGGCGCCCGACGATGATCGCCGCCACCGCCGCCGCGGCCAGCACCGCGGCGAGCGGGTAGCCGAGCAGCAGGCTCCCGAGCGGCACGCAGAGCGCCGCCAGCAGCGAGCCGAGCGACACGTACCGGAAGCTCAGCGTCACGACCAGCCACACGGGGATCGCCGGCAGCACCGCCAGCGGGACCACGGAGAGGAGCGCCCCGAGCCCCGTCGCGACCCCCTTGCCGCCCCGGAAGAGCAGGAACACGGACCAGCAGTTGCCGGCGACGGCGGCGATCGCGCACGCCGCCGCCGCCGGCGGCGCGATCAGGGCGCCGAGCGCGACGGCGCCGTAGCCCTTGGCGACGTCCCCGAGCAGCGTGACGAGCGCGGCGGCGCGGCCGGCGGCGCGCAGCACGTTCGTCGCGCCGATGTTGCCGCTCTCGTGCCGCCGGATGTCGCCGACGCCGGCGGCCCTGGCGACCAGGAACCCCACGGGCACGGCGCCGACCAGGTAGGCGGCGACGAGCGCGAGCGCGACGCTCACGACCAGCGTTCGCCGCCCGGCACGATCGCGCGGTAGTCGGCCTTGCGGAAGAACCGGTAGAAGTAGTCGACGGCCGAGATCACCGTGAGCACGACCGCCACCCAGAGCACGCCGGAGGCCGTGACGTGGAAGCCCGGCGGGTCGAAGCCCTTCTCGACGATCAGCAGCGTCACCGCGACGTACTGGCTCACCGTCTTCCACTTGGCGAGCCGGGACGCCGGCACGATGACGCCGACCGACGCGGCGACGGCCCGGAGCCCCGTGACCGCGAGCTCGCGGCCGATGATCACGACGACGATCCACGCGGCGATCTTGTCGATCGCGAGCAGCGACACCAGCGCGGCGGCGACGAGCAGCTTGTCGGCGATCGGGTCGAGCAGCGTCCCGAGCGTCGTCACCTGGTTGCGGCGGCGCGCGAGCATGCCGTCCGCCCAGTCCGTGATCGACGCCAGGATGAAGATCACGGCCGCGATCGCCGCGTGCACCCGCGACGAGGAGATGAGGAACACGATCAGCAGCGGCACGGCGACGATCCGCGTCAGGGTGAGGCCGATGGGTAGATTCACACGGCGACTCCGTCGGTGCTCCGAATGGGCCACGCCATTATCGGTGCCCGGCGACGACCTTGTCAACGGACGCCAGGTACACGGGCACGAGGACGCTCGTGTCGAGCCTGAGGCACGCGGCGACGTCCCCGCCGCGCCCGACCGCCCGGAGGCGCCGGGCCCACGGCGAGTCCTCGGCGAGCCGCGCCGGGTCGCCGGCGTAGCCCCGCGCCTCGGCCGCCGCAGCCGCGGCCGCCGGCGTCAGCGCGAGGTCGGGCGCCCGCCGCCGCATCCGCTCGACCAGCAGCCCCGCGCACACCCAGTCCTCCAGCGACCGCTGTCCGCGCTCGCCGGCGCAGAGCACGACCACGTCCCGCGCCTCCGCCAGCGCCCACGCGGCCGCCGCCCCCGCGTTCACGAGGGCCGCGACGCCGACCGCGGCGGCGCCGCGGGCCGCGAGCAGGGCGCGCGTGCCGTTGCTGGTCGTGAACACGACGGTCTTGCCGCGGACCCGGCCGTCCGTGAACTCCAGCGGCGAGTTGCCCAGGTCGAAGCCCGGGATCGGCAGGCCGCGGCGCTCGCCCGCGGCCAGCACGCCGTCCCCGCCCGCGGCGCGCGCCCGCGCGAGCGCCTCCTCGGGCTCGGCGACGGGCACGACCGCGGCGCAGCCGGCGTCGAGCGCGCTGACGATCGAGGTGGAGGCGCGGAGTACGTCCACGACCAGCACGGTCGCGCCCGCGAGCTGGCCGCGGGCGACCGCCTGCGCCGTCGGCACGACGTCCACGCGCACGGTCAGGGCGTGCGGTCGCGAAGGGCGCGGATCTTGAGGCGGAGCGCGTTGAGGCTGATGAAGCCCTCGGCGTCGTGCTGCCGGTAGACCGTGTCGGCCTCGAAGGTCGCGAAGTCGGTCCGGTACAGCGAGCGCGGCGACCGCCGCCCGGTGACGCTGGCGCCGCCCTTGTACAGGCGCAGGCGCACCGTCCCCGTCACGTCCTGCTGGCACTCGTCCATGAGGCCCTGGAGGATCCGGCGCTCGGGCGAGAACCAGAAGCCGTAGTAGATCATCTCCGCGTAGCGCGGCACCAGCGTGTCGCGCAGGTGCAGGACCTCGCGGTCGAGCGTCAGCGACTCGAGCGCATGCCGGGCGACGTGCAGGAGCGTGCCGCCCGGCGTCTCGTACACGCCCCGCGACTTCATGCCGACGAAGCGGTTCTCGACGAGGTCCACGCGGCCGACGCCGTGCTCGCCGCCCAGGCGGTTCAACCTCGTGAGGAGTGCGACAGGGTCGAGCCGCGCGCCGTCGACCCCCACCGGGTCGCCGCGCTCGAACTCGATCTCCACCTCGGCGGGCGCGTCCGGCGCGCTCTCGGGGTCGGTCGTGAGCTGGAACATCTTCGCGGGCGGCTCGGCCCACGGGTCCTCCAGCACGCCGCCCTCGTAGGAGATGTGAAACAGGTTGCGGTCGGTGCTGTAGGGCCGCTCGGCGGTCACCGGCACGGGGATGTCGTGGCGCGCCGCGAACTCGAGGAGCGCGGTCCGCGAGCCGAGCTCCCACTCCCGCCAGGGCGCGATCACCTGGAGGTGCGGCGCGAGCGCCGCGTACGTCAGTTCGAAGCGGACCTGGTCGTTGCCCTTGCCGGTCGCGCCGTGGGCGACGGCGTCCGCGCCTTCCCTGGCCGCGATCTCGACCTGAGCGCGGGCGATCAGCGGGCGGGCGATCGACGTGCCGAGCAGGTACGCGCCCTCGTAGACCGCGTTGGCCCGCAGCATCGGGAAGATGAAGTCCCGCACGAACTCCTGCCGGAGGTCCACGATGTGGACGGCCGCCGCGCCGGTGCGCAGCGCCTTCTCGCGGATCGGCAGGAGCTCCTCGCCCTGGCCGAGGTCGGCGCAGAACGCGACCACCTCGCAGCGGTAGCGCTCGATCAGCCAGCGGAGGATCACCGAGGTGTCGAGCCCGCCCGAGTACGCGAGAACGACGCGCTTGGGGTCAGACGTCATCGAGGGCGCCTCCCAGGAGCTGCAGGATCACGGCCTTCTGCGCGTGGAGCCGGTTCTCGGCCTGGTCGAGCACGAGGCTCTGCGGGCCGTCGAGCACGCCGTCGGTCACCTCCTCGCCCCGATGGGCGGGCAGGCAGTGCATCACGAGCGCCGAGGGCCGCGCGAAGCCGAGCAGGGTCTCGTTGATCTGGTAGCGGCTGAAGGCCTCGAGCCGCCGCTCGCGCTCGGCCTCCTGCCCCATGCTCGTCCAGACGTCGGTGTACAGCACGTCCGCGCCCGTGGCGGCGGCGCGCGCGTCCGCGCTGATCTCGCAGCGGCCGCCGAGGCCGCGCGCGGCCTCCACGACGCGCGGGTCGGGCTCGTAGCCGGGCGGGCACGCGACGACGGTCGTCGTGCCGAGCAGCGCGCCCAGCAGCAGGACCGAGTGGCAGACGTTGTTGCCGTCGCCGACCCAGGCCAGGCGCAGGCGCGTGAGGTCCAGCCCGCGCTCCCAGAGCGTGAAGAAGTCGGCGAGCGCCTGGCACGGGTGCTCGAAGTCCGAGAGCGCGTTGATCACGGGCACCGTGGCGTGGCGCGCGAGCCCCTCGACCGTGGCGTGTAGGTGGACCCGCGCGGCGATGCCGTCCACCCAGCGCGACAGGTTCCGCGCCACGTCCGGCACGGACTCGCGCGTGCCGAGGCCGATCTCCTGCCCCGAGAGGTACACGGCCCCGCCGCCGAGCTGGATGAGGCCGACCTCGAACGTGACGCGGGTCCGGAGCGAGGGCTTCTCGAAGATCAGCGCGAACGTCTTCCCCGCGAGCGGCGCCGCGCGCTGGCCCGCCTTCGAGCGCTGCTTGAGCTCGGCCGCGAGCGCGAAGAGGCCGAGGGCGGCGTCGCGCGTCAGGTCGGCCGACGAGAGGAGGCCGCGCATCACGCCGGGCCGCCCAGCGCGGTCGCGAGGACCGCGAGGGCGCGGTCGCAGTCGGGCCGCTCGACGATGAGCGGCGGCGCGAGCCGGAGCACGCGCTCGCCGGCCGTCAGCACCAGCAGGCCGGCCTCGCGGCAGCGCTCGACGACCGGGCCGGCCGGCCGGTCGAGCTCGATCCCGATGAGGAGGCCGCGGCCCCGGACCTCGCGGATCGCGGGAACGCTCCCCGCCAGGGCCCGCAGCCCCTCCACGAGGTGACGGCCCATGCGGGCGGCCCGCTCGGGGATCTTCTCCTCGATCACGGTGGCGAGCGTCGCGAGCGCCACGGACGCGACGAAGGGCGTGCCGCCGAAGGTGGACGCGTGCGAGCCGGGCGTCAGGACCCGCGCCACCTCCTCGCGCGCGAGCATCGCGCCCATCGGCACGCCGTTGGCGAGCGCCTTGGCGAGCGTGAGCACGTCGGGCTCGATGCCCGCGTGCTCGTACGCCCAGAGCCGCCCGGTCCGCCCGACGCCGGTCTGCACCTCGTCGAGGATCAGGAGCGCGCCCGACTCGTCGCAGAGCTTCCGGAGCCCCGGCAGGTAGTCGTCGTCGGGCACGTTGACGCCGCCCTCGCCCTGGATCGGCTCGACGAGGATCGCGGCGGTGCGGCTGTCGAGCGCCCGCTCCATCGCCCGGAGGTCGTTGTACGGCACGTGCTTGAAGCCCGGCATCAGCGGCTCGAAGCCGTGCTGGTACTTCTCCTGGCCCGTCGCGGTGACCGTGGCCAGCGTGCGGCCGTGGAAGGAGTTCCGCGCCGCGATGACCTCGTACCGGTCGGACGCGAACCGCTCCTTGGCGTACTTGCGCGCGAGCTTGATCGCCGCCTCGTTCGCCTCCGCGCCCGAGTTGCAGAAGAAGACGCGGTCGGCGAAGGAGTGGTCGCACAGGAGCTTCGCCAGGTGGATCTGCGGCGCCGAGTGGTACAGGTTCGAGACGTGCAGCAGCGTCGCCGCCGCCTCGCGGATGGCGCCGGTGACGCGCGGGTGGCAGTGGCCGAGCGCGACCACCGCGATGCCCGCGGCGAAGTCCAGGTACTCGCGGCCCTCGCTGTCCCACACGCGCATGCCGTCGCCGCGCACGAGGCAGATCGGCACCCGGCCGTAGTTCGGCGTGTGGTACCGCGCCGACCACTCGAGCAGCTCCCGCGTGTCCATGGCCCGTCCCCTTCCTACAGCACGATCTCGGTGCCGATGCCCGAGCGCGTGAACAGCTCGAGGAGGATCGCGTGGGGCACCCGGCCGTCGATGATGTGCGCCTTCGCCGTGCCGCCCTCGAGCGCCCGGAGCGCGGACTCGACCTTCGGCAGCATCCCGCCCTCGATCACGCCCTCGCCCATCAGCCGCTCGGCGTCCTTGCGCGCGAGCGTGCTGATCAGCCGGTCGTCGCGGTCTCGGATCCCCTGGACGTCGGTCAGGTGAATCAGCTTCTCGGCGCCCAGCGCCGCCGCGACCTGGCCCGCGACCAGGTCCGCGTTGATGTTGTAGGTCTCGCCGCCCGCCCCCACGCCGACCGGCGCGATCACGGTGATGAACCCCGCGTCCTCGAGCAGGCGGATCGGCTCGGTGTTGACCGCTTCCACCTCGCCGACCAGGCCGATGTCGACCTCCTCGCCGCTCGGCAGCCGGTGCAACCGCCGCCGCGCCCGGAGGAGCTGCGCGTCCTTGCCCGAGAGCCCCACGGCCTTGCCGCCGTGGTGGTTGATCAGGCCGACGATCTCCTTGTTGATCCGCCCGACGAGGACCATCTCGACGATCTCGACGGTCTCCTCGTCGGTCACCCGCATGCCGCCGACGAAGCGCGGCTCCTTGCCGAGCCGCTGCATGAGGGCGCCGATCTGCGGCCCGCCGCCGTGGACGATCACCGGCTTGATGCCGACGAAGCGGAGCAGGATCACGTCGAGCGCGAACGGCTCCTTGAGGTCCGCGCGCTCCATGGCCGCGCCGCCGTACTTGATCACGATCGTCTTGCCGCGGAACTCGCGGATGTACGGGAGCGCCTCCAGCAGGATCTCGGCCCGGCGGACGTCGTTCATGACCGTCACAGGATGTACCGCGACAGGTCCTGGTCCCGTGTGATCTCCGCCAGCCGGGCGTGGACGTATCCGGCGTCGATCGTCAGCTCCTTGCCCGGCATCTCCGGCGCGTCGAACGAGATCTCTTCCAAGAGCTTCTCCATCACCGTGTACAGCCGGCGCGCGCCGATGTTCTCGGTGCCCGTATTCACCAGCATCGCGATCTCCGCGATCGCGTCCACCGCGTCCGGCGCGAACCGCAGCGTGACACGCTCCGTCCGCAGCAGCTCCACGTACTGCGTGATCAGCGCGTTCCGGGGCTCTGTCAGGATGCGGACGAAATCCTCCCGCGTCAAGGGGTCCAGCTCGACGCGGATCGGGAAGCGCCCCTGCAGCTCGGGGATCAGGTCGGACGGCTTGGCGACGTGGAAGGCGCCGGCGGCGATGAACAGGATGTGGTCGGTCCGCACGATCCCGTACTTCGTCGTCACCGCCGACCCTTCGACGATCGGCAGGAGGTCGCGCTGGACGCCCTCGCGGGACACCTCGGGCCCGTGGGCGCCCTCGCGCCCCGCGATCTTGTCCAGCTCGTCGAGGAACACGATGCCGGAGTTCTCGGCGCGCCGCACGGCCTGGGCCACCACCTCGTCCATGTCGACGAGCTTCTGCGCCTCCTCCTGCGCGAGGAGCCGCCGCGCCTCCGCCACGCGGACCCGCCGCCGCTTCGTCCGCGTCGGCAGCACGTTCGAGAGCATGTCGCGGAGGTTGATGCCCATCTCCTCCAGGCCCTGGCCCGAGAGGACCTCGACCATGGGCATCGTCTGCTGCTGGGTCTCGAGCTCGACGGACCGCTCGTCGAGCTTGCCGGCGCGGAGCTGCGCCCGCAGCTTCTCCTTGGTGGCCTCCCACGGCGCGTCGGGCGAGACCTGCTCGAGCGAGCCGCTCGAGAACGGCTCCTGCGCGCGCCGGGGCAGCAGCAGCTCGAGCAGGCGCTCCTCCGCGAGCTGCTCGGCCTTCTCCTGCACCCGCGCGGTCATCTCGGCCTTCACCATGGTCACCGACAGCTCGGTCAGGTCGCGGATCATCGACTCGACGTCGCGGCCGACGTAGCCGACCTCGGTGTACTTCGACGCCTCGACCTTCAGGAACGGCGCCTGCGCGAGCTTGGCGAGCCGGCGCGCGACCTCGGTCTTCCCGACGCCCGTCGGCCCGATCATGATGATGTTCTTCGGCGCGACCTCGTCGCGCAGCTCGGCCGGCAGGTTCTGCCGCCGCCAGCGGTTGCGCAGCGCCACCGCGACCGCCCGCTTCGCCCGCTCCTGCCCGACGATGTAGCGGTCGAGCTCCGCGACGATCTGGGCCGGGGTGAGCGCGAGACCGTCCGTGATCACAGGACCTCCACGGTCACGTGCTCGTTGGTGTACACGCAGATCGACGCGGCCACGCGCATCGCCTCGGTCGCGATCGCCCGGGCGTCGAGGCCCGAGTGCGCGACCAGGGCGCGGGCGGCGGCGAGCGCGTACGGGCCGCCCGAGCCGATCCCGATCAGGCCGTCGTCGGGCTCGATCACGTCGCCCGTGCCCGAGAGGATGAACGACAGGTCGCGGTCGGCGACCGCCAGCAGCGCCTCGAGCCGCCGCAGGACCCGGTCCTGGCGCCAGTCCTTGGCGAGCTCGACCGCCGCGCGCGCGAGGTTGCCGCGGTGCTCCTCGAGCTTGCCCTCGAACCGGGCGAAGAGCGTGAACGCGTCGGCGGCGGTGCCGGCGAAGCCCGCGAGCACCCGGTCGTGATGGAGCTTGCGCACCTTCCGTGCCCCCGCCTTCACGATCGTCTCGCCGATCGAAACCTGCCCGTCGCCGGCGAGCGCGACCTGGCCCCGGTGGCGCACCGAGACAATGGTGGTCGCGTGCACGGCGGGGACCGGGGCCATCCCCGGGCTCAGGCCCGCGCGCGGGCGCGCGGGTGCGCGGCGTCGTAGACGCGCATGAGCTGGTCGGCGCTCACGTGCGTGTAGCGCTGGGTGGTGGACAGGCGGCTGTGCCCGAGGAGCTCCTGGATCGCCCGGAGGTCGGCGCCGGCGTCGAGCAGGTGCGTGGCGAACGTGTGGCGCAGCGTGTGCGGGCTCACCCGCTGCGCGATCCCGGCCGCCCGCGCGCTCCGGCGCACGATCGTGTGGATCGCGCGCGCGGTGAGCCGGCCGCCGCGCCCGTTGCGCCAGAAGGGGCCCCGCGCCGCCCCAAGCGCCGCCAGGTGGACGCCGAGCGCCCGCGCCGCCTTGGCGCCAAAGGGGACGATGCGCTCCTTCCGTCCCTTGCCCAGCACACGCACGGTCTGCTCCGCGAGGTCGACGTCGCCCACGTCGAGCGCCGCCAGCTCGGAGACGCGCAGCCCGGACGCGTAGAGCAGCTCGAGGATCGCGAGGTCGCGGGCGCGCGCCGCGCCGCCGAGCGCGCGCCCCTCGACGAGCGCCGTGGCCTCGTCGATCGGCAGGAACGAGACGAGCTTCCGTGGAAGGCGCGGCCCCCGGACCTCGCGGGCGGGGTTCCGCGCGAGCACGCCGCGCCGCACGAGGAAGTGGAACCAGCTCCGCACCGCGGCGAGCTTGCGCGCGACCGAGGCCGGATCGAGGCCGCGCGCGTGCAGGTGGGCGAGGAACGCGCGCACCGCGCGGGCGTCGACGTCGGCGAGGCGTCGACCGCCGCCGACCCGCTGGAACTCGAGGAGGTCGCTCCGGTAGCTCCGGAGGGTGTGCGGCGAGGCGTCCTTCTCCAGCGCGAGGTGCCTGAGGAACGCGGCCAGCGGATCGCTCATGCCACCGGGAGCCCGGCCTCCCGCTCGAAGTCGCAGCCCTCGCGCACGCAGCGCTGCACGACGCGGCCGCGCGCCGCCCGCTCGGTGAGGAACGATGCGCCACACTTCGGACACGGCGCCGCCACCGGCCGCTGCCACAGGGCGAACTTGCACCCGGGGTACGCGGAGCACCCGTAGAAGGTGCGCCCCCGCTTGGAGCGCCGCTCGACGAGCTGGCCCGCGCACCCGGGCTCCGGGCACGCGATGCCGAGGGTCACCGGCTTCGTCGTCCGGCACTCCGGGTAGCCGGAGCAGGCGATGAACTTGCCGAAGCGGCCGTGCTTGATGACCATCGGCTTGCCGCACGTCGGGCACGTCTCGTCCGTCGGCTGGTCCTCGGCGCGCTCCTGTCCGGGCAGGTTGCGCTTGTACTTGCAGTCGGGGTACGCCGAGCAAGCGATGAACTTGCCGAAGCGGCCCCGCCGCTCGCGCAGCGGCTCGCCGCACTCCGGACACGCCTCGCCGATGTCCTCGCCCGCCTTCTCGTTGACCATGTGCTTGCGGGCGCGCGCGAGGTCCGCCTTGAACGGCTCGTAGAACTCGCGCACGGTCTCGACCCAGTCGCGCTGGCCCTCCTCGATCGCGTCGAGCGAGTTCTCCATCTGGGCCGTGAACTCGACGTCCATGATCTCGGGAAAGAACGGCTGGAGCCGGTCGGTGACGGTGCTCCCCAGCTCGGTCGGGAAGAGCGTGCGCCGCTCCCGGTGCACGTAGCCGCGGTCGTTGATGATCGTGCCGAGGATGGAGGCGTACGTGGACGGCCGGCCGATGCCGAGCTCCTCGAGGGCCTTGATGAGCGAGGCCTCCGTGTAGCGCGGGGGCGGCTGGGTGAAGTGCTGCTTCGGCTCGAGCCCGAGCCGGCGCAGCACCTCGCCCTCCGCGAGCGGCGGCAGCGCGCTTTCCGGCTCCTCGTCGACGGGTGGCGCCTCGTCCTCCTGGCTCTCCTCGTAGACCGCCGTGAAGCCCTTGAAGCGCAGCGTCGAGCCCTGGGCGCGGAAGAGGCACCGCCCGGCCTCGATGTCGGCGGCGACCGTGTCGTACACGGCCGGCATCATCTGGCTCGCCACGAAGCGCTCCCAGACCAGGCGGTACAGCGCGAGCTGGTCCTTCGTGAGGAAGCGCGCCACGGACCGCGGGTCGTGCCGCACCTCCGAGGGCCGGATCGCCTCGTGCGCCTCCTGGGCGCTGCCCCGCGAGCGGTAGGTGGGCGGCGCGTCGGGCACGTACTCGCGGCCGAGCCGCGCGGTGATCCAGCCGCGCGCCTCGTCCTGGGCCTCCCGCGCGACGCGGACCGAGTCCGTGCGCATGTAGGTGATCAGGCCCTCGGCGCCCTCGGCGCCCAGGTCGATGCCCTCATAGAGCTGCTGGGCGACCGTCATCGTCTTCCTCGCGGTGAAGCCCAGCTTGCGCCCCGCCTCCTGCTGCAGGGTCGACGTGATGAACGGCGGCGTGGGGTTGCGCCTCCGCTCGCCGCGCGTCACGGACCGGACGGTGAAGCGCGCGTCCTCGAGCGACGCCACGAGCCCGTGCACGGCCTGCTCGTCGCCGAGCGACGCCTTCGCGCCGGCGACTTCCTTGAGCGTCGCCACGAACTCCGGCGGCAGCGTGGACGCCAGGCGGGCGTGCAGCGACCAGTACTCGACCGGCACGAACGCCTGGATCTCGCGCTCGCGGTCGACGATGAGGCGCACGGCCACCGACTGGACGCGGCCGGCCGAGAGGCCGCGCTGGACCTTCTCCCACAGGAGCGGCGAGAGGCTGTAGCCGACGAGGCGGTCGAGCACGCGCCGCGCCTGCTGGGCGTCCACCTTCTTGAGATCGATCTTGCCGGGCCGGGTGAACGCCGCCCTCACGGCGCGCTCGGTGATCTCGTTGAACGTGACCCGGTAGACCTTCTTCCGGTCGACGTCGAGCTCCTGCGCAAGGTGCCAGCCGATCGCCTCGCCCTCGCGGTCCGGGTCCGTCGCGACGTAGAGCGCGTCGGCCTTCGCGGCCGCGCGCTTCAGCTCGTCGAGGACCTTCTTCTTCGCGGGCGTGACGACGTACTTCGGCTTGAAGTTCTTCTTCGGGTCCACGCCGAGCTGCGACTTCGGCAGGTCGCGCACGTGTCCCATCGACGCCTTCACGATGAAGCCCGGAGCCAGGTACTTCTGGATCGTCTTCACCTTGGTCGGCGACTCGACGACCACGAGCGAGCGCTTCGCCACTACCCTCTCCCTGCCCGGGGCGCCGTCCGCATCCAGCGCTGGCCCGCGAGCTGCCGCGCGAGGCCGCCGAGCTCCAGCGTCACGAGCGCCGCCGCCGCGCGGCCCGCGGGGAGCCCGCCACGCACGATCAGGCGCTCGATGTGCTGCGGCTCGTCCGGTGTCAGCGCGTCCAGCATGCGTCCCTCGTCGCTCTCCGGGCAGGGCCTCGCCGGCCCCTCCGTCGTCGTCGCCGCGCGTAGCGCGCGTCTCCACTGTTCCGGCAATTCTTGCACGACGTCCTGCCAACACGTAACGAGTTTAGCACCGTCCTGGATGAGCCTGTGCGCGCCGGCGCTCGCCGCGGAGCTGATTCGGCCTGGAACCGCGAACACTTCGCGGCCGAGGTCGCCGGCGAACCCGGCGGTGATGAGGGCCCCGCTGCGCGCCGCCGCCTCGACCACGACGACGCCCAGGGCGAGCCCCGCGATCGTCCGGTTCCGCGCCGGGAAGTGGCCCGGGAGCCCCGGGGCGCCGGCCGGGAACTGGGAGAGCAGCGCGCCCTGCCGCGCGATGGCGCCCGCGAGCGCGCGGTTCTCTGGCGGGTACACCACGTCGATGCCCGAGCCCAGCACGGCGAGCGTGCGCCCGCCCGCCGCGAGCGCGCCGCGGTGGGCCGCCGTGTCGATCCCGCGCGCGAGTCCGCTCACGATCGTCACGCCGCGCGCGGCCAGGTCGGCGGCGAGTCCCTCGGCGGTCTCCACACCGTACGGCGTGGCCCGCCGCGCGCCGACGATCGCGACCGCGAGGGCGTCCTCCGCGACGAGCGTGCCGCGCACGTCGAGCGCCGGCGCCGCCGGCACCGCGGCGAGGAGCGCCGGATATCGAGGATCACCTGGTTCGAGGCGTGTCATCGTCTCTGCGACAACGGGGAGCTTCAGTATACCGGACGCAGTTCCGCCGCCACAGCATCCGAACGGATACAGGGCGCCGCGCTCAGCGGCGGCGGGCGGCGTGGGCGCGGAGGAGCGTGCGGGCCTTCGCCGCGGCCTCGGCCCGCGGGTACTCCCCGATGACGCGCGTCCACGCCTGGCGCGCGCGCGGGGCGTCGCGGAGGTTCCAGTACGAGAGGCCGATCTTCAGCAGCGCGTCCGGCGCCTTGGTCTCGCCGTACTCGAGGACTCGCTGGAACTCGACGAGCGCCTGGCGGAAGTCGCGCTGCACGTAGTACGCCTCGCCGATCCAGTACTGCGCGTTCGCGGCCAACGGGTGCCGGGGGTGCTTCGCGATGAAGTCCAGGAAGTCGAGCACCGCCTGGCCGTGCTCGCGCGCCCTGAAGGTGGCCATCGCGGCGGCGTACGCCTGCTCCGGTCCGACCGCGCGCGCGGCGGGCGGCTCGCGCCGCGAGCGCTCGGGGCCCGGGGCCGGCTGCGGGACCGCCGGGGCGGGCGGCGGCGCGAGCGCCAGGACGCGGGCGCGCGTCTCGCGGATCGCCGCCTCCGCGCTCTCGAGCCGGCGCCCGAGCCCGGCGATCTCGGTCGTCGCCCCCTGCACGCCGGCGCGCGCCTCCGCGACGAGGGCGTCGAGCGCCGCGAGATCGTTCCGGGCGCGCGTCACGTCGCGCGCAGTGGTCTCCTGGGCGGCGCGGAGGTCGGTGAGGTCGGTGCGGAGCCGCTCGACCTCGGACTGGAGATGACTGACCGTGCCCCGGCTCGCGCAGCCGCTCGCGAGCAGAGCCAGGACGGCCGCCACGCCGAGGGCACGATTCATCCGCGCCGACCGTAGCACGCGCCGGAAAACGAAGTCAACTGCGCTCGGTGTCCGCCGCGCGCGGCTCGAGCGGGCGCAGGAGGATCACCTCGAGCTCCTCGCCCGCGGCCACGCGGGTGTCGCCGGGCACCACGGCGAGGCCGTCGGCCGCGACCATCGAGCGCAGGATCGCCGAGCCCTGGTCGCCCGTCAGGCGCGCGCCCAAGCCTCCGGCCTCGCGGTGGAGCGTCACTCTCAGGTACCCGCGGCGCGCGCCCGGGTTGGCGATCGGCGCCAGCGCCCGGGCCCGGACGCGGGGCCGCTCGAGGGCGCGCGCGCCGGCCAGCTTCCGGAGCGCCGGGCGGACGAACAGCTCGAACGTCACCATCGCCGAGACCGGGTTGCCGGGCAGGCCGAAGACCGGCCGGCCCCCGAGCGAGCCGAACGTGATCGGCTTGCCGGGGCGCATCGCGACCTGCCAGAGATGCAGCTCCGCCCCGGCGCGCGCGAGCGCCTCGCGCACGAGGTCGAGCTCGCCGACCGAGACGCCCGCCGACGACACGAGCACGTCGGCGGCCATGCCCGCCCGCACGCGCGCCTCGATCGCCTCGAGCCGGTCCGGCGCGACGCCGAGGTTCAGCGCCTCCCCGCCCGCCTCGCGCACCTGCGCCAGCAGCGAGTACGTGTTGGTGTTCGCGATCTGGCCCGGGCCCGGCTCGGTGCCGAGGTCGGCAAGCTCGTTGCCCGTCGACAGGATCGCGACGCGTGGCCGCCGGCCGACCGCGACGCGCGCGTGGCCGAGCGTGGCCAGGAGCCCGACCTCGGCGGGCCCGAGGGCGTGGCCGGGCTCGAGCACGAGGTCGCCGGCGCGCACGTCCTCGCCCGCCGGGCGCACGCACGCCCCGCGCGCGACCCGCGCGGCGACCCGCACCCGGTCGCCCTCGGCCGCGACGTCCTCCTGCGGCACCACGGCGTCCGCGCCCTCGGGCAGCGGCGCGCCGGTGAAGATCCGCATCGCCTCGCCGCGGCCGAGCGCGCGCCGCGGCAGGGAGCCCGCCGCGACCCGCCCGACGACGGCGAGGTCGACCCCGCCGTCGCGCGTGTCCGCGGCTCGCAGCGCGTAGCCGTCCATCGACGAGGCGGGCCACGGCGGGACCGCGCGCCGGGCGACGATCGGCTCGGCGAGCACGCGGCCGAGGGCGGCGAGGAGCTCCACCCGCTCGGCGCCGAGCGGCTCCACCCGCGAGAGGATCGCGCCCAGCGCCTCCTCGACGGTCAGCATGGCGTCACTGTACCCCAGGCGCCGGGGCGCCCACCCGTCGGCCCGCGCGCCGCGGCTAGTGGTGCCCCGTGTGCGGGAGGTTGAGGACCGGCCGGTAGCGGCTGAAGAACCACCGCCGGCTCAGGATGAACAGGGCGAGGAAGCCCGCCGTGATCAGCGCGTCACTCGCGCCGACGGGAAGCCCCAGGTTGCGGCTGACGGCCGGGAAGACGATGAAGACGCGCTCGAGGAAGATCGCGAACAGACCGAAGAGCGCGACGAGGACGAGCGGCGCGTGCCGCCGGGGCGGGCGGCCCGTCAGCCGCTTGAGCAGGTACGCGAACGGGATCAGCCAGCCGATCGCGAAGACCACCCACGCCACGGCGTTCCACGGCTGGACGAAGAGGCGCTGCACGAAGAACCGGGTCTCGACCGGCACGTTGCCGTACCAGATGACGAGGTACTGCGACCAGAAGAAATACATCCACATGACCGACATCGCGAACTGCAGCTTCGCGACGTCCTGGATCGCCGCCGGCGGGATCGAAGCCTGCCCGCGCGCGTTCGCGCGCACGCTGAGGATCGAGAGCAGGCAGAACGTCGTGTAGAGCGTGCTGACCACGAAGTACCCGCCGAACAGGCCGCTGTACCACGTCGGGTCGATCGACATGACGAGGTCGAAGCCCCAGAGGGACACGACGACGACCCAGAGCATGAGCAGGGCGACCGCGAGGCGGTTGCGCCGCCGCCGCGCGGCCCCGTCGTCCGGGGGCACCGCGTCCCGGAGCAGCGCGCGGACGAACGCCAGGCATACGCCGAAGAGGAGCGCCGCGCCGCCAAGCGTGCGGAGCCAGAAGAAGGGCGTGTTGAGCCATGCCGCTTTCGCCGGCGGCGGCACCGTCTCCCAGTGGTAGAGCGCCGTGCGTCCCGCGTAGAGCAGGGCGAGCAGGACGAACGACACGGGCAGGAAGCCGGACGTCGTCAGCGCGATCCGCCGCACGCTCGGCGACCACCGGGCTTCCGTGAGCTGCATCATCGCCGCCACCGCGGGCCCCGTCACCGCGAGCCCCGACCAGAACACGACGTTCACGAGGTAGATCGCCCAGACGCGGACCGCGTCCTCCGAGGAGACGCCCACCGCGAACGTCACGGCGCCGGCCGCGGCGATCAGGGCCCAGACCAGGGTCATTTCCGGGCCAGCGACCGGAGGAAGTTGACGATGTGCCAGGCCTCCTCGGACGACAACGCCTCGCCGTAGGCCGGCATCACCGCGCCGCCGACGACGATGTAGCTGTGCCAGTAGCCGTCCGTCCGCTGCTTCTGCAGCTCGAGGTTCGTCAGGTCCGGCGGCGGGATGAACTTCGTCGCGACGGGCCCCGTCACGCCGCCCCTGGCCTCCGGGCCGTGGCAGGGGGCGCAGAACGTCGCGTACCGCTCGCGCCCGATCGCGATCGACTCCGAGGTCCCCCGCACGGGGTTCGGCACCCTGGCCGCCAGCTCCCGCTGCTCTTTCGGGATCACGAGCTCGCCGCCGCGGGGCACGACGCCGGCCGGCATGCGGAACACGCGCTCGCCGGGCATCACGCGCGGCGTCTGGGTCATGTTGTCCTTCCAGCGCACGACGAGCGCCGTGCCCAGCAGCCCGCCGGCCGCGAGGACGATCAGCAACGTCAGGACGAAGAGGTACTTCATACCGCGTTGACGTCCTCGGCGCCCGCGGCGCCCAGGATCTCGCGCACCGAGCCGCCGCGCTCCGGCGTGCAGTGGACGGCGACGCCGAAGCGGTCGCGGGTGAAGCGCGGGTCGAAGCCCGGCGACGGCCGGAGCTTCGGCAGCCGCCCGAGGACGACCATGCCGATCAGCGTCGCGACGCCGCCGAAGAGGATCGTCAGCTCGAACGCGATCACCACGAACGGGGGGATCGAGGCGATCGGCTTGCCGCCGGTCACCAGGTTCCACTGCATCGACGACCAGATCGTCAGCATGAAGCCCGAGACGGCGCCCGTGAGCGCGCCGAGGAGCGTGAACAGGCGCACGCGGCTCACCGGCCGGTCACGCTCGACCACGTCCTCGATCTCGTGCACGGGCACCGGCGTGTACACGGTGAAGTCGTGATAGCCCTTCGCCCGCAGCTCCTCGAGGGCACGGACCGTGGTGTCGACGTGGGCGAACACGCCCACGATCGTCTCAGTGGTGGCCGGCATGGCTCCGATCCCTCATCGGCGGCGGGAGGGTCTCCTTCACCTCCACGATCGAGAGCGACGGCATCAGCTTGATGAACCCGAGGAACAGGAGGAAGAACCAGCCGAAGCTGGCGATCACGATCCCCGTGTCCGTCAGCGACGGCACGAAGGTGCCCCACGTGTACGGGTAGAAGCCCCGCGCGAGCGACGGGACGATGATGTTGAAGCGCTCGAACCACATGCCGATGAGCACGAGGATCGAGACGACGTAGATGATCACGGGGTTCGTGCGCGCCCTCGCCGAGAAGAAGATCAGCGGCGCGATGCAGTTGGCGAAGTACATCAGCCAGAGCGCCCAGGCGTAGGTCTTCGTGACCTTCCAGAACAGGGACGCCTTCTCGAAGTGGTCGCCGCTGTAGAGCGCCGTGAAGATCTCCGAGAGGTAGAAGTAGGTCAGGACCAGGCTCGTCACGAGGATCAGCTTCGACATCGCGTCGAGGTGCTTGGCCTGGATGTAGGCGTGGAGCCCGAAGAAGCGCCGCATCGGCAGCACGAGCACCGCGACCATCGCGAAGCCGGAGAAGATCGCGCCGTCGACGAAGAACGGCGCGAAGAGCGTCGAGTGCCAGCCCGGGACCAGCGCCATCGCGAAGTCCCAGGACACGACGCTGTGCACCGACAGGACCAGCGGCGTCGCGAGCGCCGCGAACAGGCCGTACGCGCGCCGGTAGTGCCGCCACTGGTTGTCCGAGCCCTCCCAGCCCAGCGCGAGCATCGCGTAGACGCGGCGGCGCCACCCCGTCGAGGCGTCGCGGAGCGCGGCGACATCGGGCACGAGGCCCACGATGAAGAAGATCGTGCTGATGCTCAGGTAGGTCGAGATCGCGAACACGTCCCACGCGAGCGGCGAGCGGAAGTTCGGCCACAGGTAACGCTGGTTGGGGTACGGCAGCATGAAGTACGCGAACCAGACGCGCCCGGCGTGGATCATCGGGAAGAGGCCGGCGGTCAGGACCGCGAAGATCGTCATCGCCTCCGCCGCGCGGTAAATGGACGTCCGCCAGCGCGCACGGAAGAGGTAGAGGACCGCCGAGATCAGCGTGCCCGCGTGCCCGATGCCGATCCAGAACACGAACGTCGTGATGTAGAGCGCCCACATCTGCGGGACGCGCTTGCCCGCCATGCCGATGCCCCACCAGACCTGGCCCGCCCACGCCAGGATGCCGCCCGCGAGGACCAGGGCGACGACGCACATCCAGGCGAAGTAGCGGTTGCTCGGCGGCTCGAGCGTGCGGAGGACGTCGCGGTTGACGTCGGCGAAGGTCGGGGTGGGGGTCGCCGGGCCGCTCATGGCCTCACGCGTGCCCGCGGATGACCTTCCGGAGGTAGACCACGCTGGGCCGCGTCCCCACCTCCTCGAGCACCGTGTACGCCCGCGGCGAGCGCCGGAGGCCCGCCAGCGCGCTCTGCTCGTCCTTGATGTTGCCGAACGTGATCGCCTGCGTCGGGCACGTCTGCTGGCACGCCGTCAGGATGTCGCCGTCCCGCACCGTCCGCTTCTGGTCGCGGGCGTGGTCCTTGCCGCCGACGATGCGCTGGATGCACATCGTGCACTTCTCCATGAGCCCGAGCTGGCGCACCGTCACGTCGGGGTTGAGCTGGATCTCGAGCGGCGCCGGGAACTCGTACTGGAACCAGTTGAAGCGGCGCACGTGGTACGGGCAGTTGTTGCCGCAGTACCGCGTGCCGATGCAGCGGTTGTAGACCTGCCCGTTCAGGCCCTCCTCCGTCCGGTAGGCGGCGAACACGGGACAGACGGGCTCGCACGGCGCGACCTCGCAGTGCTGGCAGAGCATCGGCAGGAACAGGTTGGTCGGGTGCCCTGCCGGGCCCTCGGCCCAGCGCTCGAGGCGTATCCAGTGCAGCTGGCGGCCGTACGCCGCCGACGCCTTGCCCACCACCGGGACGTTGTTCTCCGCCTGGCAGGCGACCACGCACGCCTGACAGCCGACGCACGCGTCCACGTCGATCGCCAGCCCCCAGCGGTAGCCCGGGTACACCTGGTCGGCGTACATGCTGATCGGCGCGTGGGGCTCGCCGCGGCCGCGCAGCGCCTGCTCGCGCGCCGCGCGCAGGTCCACGTGCTGCGCCAGCTCGCGCCCGTCCTGGTCGTGCGTCGCCTGCAGGATCGCCAGCGGACGCCGGGCGCCCGTCCTCGCGAGCGTCACGCGCACGGCGAGCCACGCCGCGCCGCCCGAGGCCTCGTCCGTCGCCGGGCCGAGGAGCGCCGCCGGGCTCATCGGCGTCGGCGCCGTCCCGACGTAGCTCGGCACGTGGTAGGCGGCGTACCGGTGCCCGAGCGGAATCGCGACCGCCTTGGGGTGGAGCGTCGCCGAGACGTACGCGGGGAGCTCGATCGCCCCGTGCGGCGACGTGACGCGGACGACGTCGCCGGTGGCGACGCCGAGCGCGGCCGCCGCCGCCGCGGGGACCTCGACCCACGCGTCCCACACCGCCTGGGTCATCGTGTCGGGCGCCTCCTGGAGCCACGCGCGGCTGGCGCCGCGGCCGTCGTAGAAGCGCAGCGAGGGGTACGGGAGCAGCGCGAAGCCGGCCGCGTCGCCCTCGAGCGCCGCGGCGCCGGCCTCGAGCGCGCCCGCCTGCGCCGTGACGGGCACCGGCGCGACCGCGCGCCATGCCCCGCCCCGCCGGAGGGCGGCCGCCCACTCGCCGCGCACCACGGGCTCCCAGGCGGCCTTGAGGTACTGCTCGAACGACGCCCAGGGCAGCGGCCCCTTGCCCTCCTCGCTGCCGAGGACCGCGCGGCCGGCCGCCAGGAGCACGTCGCCCAGCTGGCGGGCGTCCCGGACCGGGGCCATCGTCGGCTGGAGCAGGCCGGTCACGCCCTCGCACGGCGCGTAGTCGCCCCACGCCTCGAGCCAGTGCGTGTCCGGCAGGATCACGTGCGCGAGCGCCGTCGTCTCGTCGGGCTCGGTCGCGAAGCTCACGACCAGCCCGACCTTCCGGGCCGCCTCGGCGAAGCGCAGCCCGCCGGGCAGCGCGTGGACGGGGTTCACGCCCGGCCCGAGCAGCAGCACCTCGACCTCGCCCTGCTCCATGGCGCGGACGAGCCGCGCGACCTCGGCGTAGGGCGTCACCCGGCCGTAGGCGGAGTCGGGCCCGAAGAGCACGGTGCGGCCGACGTTGCCGGCCGCGGCGTTGAGCAGGTTGATCGCGACCTGTGTCCGGGTCGCGTTCGCGCCGCTCACGGCGACGCCGCCGCCGATCGCCAGGCCTGGCCGCGCGCCGCCGAACGCCTTGGCGAGGCGCCGGAGGGTCTCCACGGGAACACCGCTCTCCTGCGCGGCCCGCGTCACGTCCACCCGCGCCGCCGCATCGGCGAAACGCCGGTCGCCCAGCCCCTCCTCGATCATCAGCTTGAGGATCGCGAGCGCGAGGAGCTCCTCCGTGCCGGGCGCGTTCCGGACCCACTCGTCGGCGTTCGCCGCGGTGAGCGACTGGCGCGGCTCGACGTGGATGAACGTGCCCGCGCGGCCCTCGCGGAACGCGTGCATCCGCGCGAACGCTCGCGTGTAGGCGACCGGCGAGAGCCAGGTCTCGACGAAATCGGCGCCGAAGGAGAGGACAACCTGCGCCGCCTCGAGGGCGTAGTGCGGGATCGCCTCGCGCCCGAACGTGATGCGGCTGGCCGCGCGGATCGCCTCGTAGCCGAACGGCTCGAGCGTGACCCGCGGCCGGGCCCCGAGAGCCTGCGTGAAGCGGTCGGCGAGCGCGCCGAGGCTGCCGCTCTCGAGCTGCGTGACGAGCGCGATCGCGCGCGCCCTCCCGCCGCGCCGCAGCGCCGTGAGCCGGTCCACGAGGCGCTTCTGCGCGTCCTCCCAGCTCGCGGGCGCGAGGCGCCCGCCGTCCCGCACGAGCGGGCCCGGGAACCGGTCCGGGTGGTAGAGCCCCTGGAGCGCCGCCTGGCCGCGGATGCAGAGCGCGCCCTGGCTCACCGGGTGGTCGGGGTTGCCCTCGAGCTTCACGACCCGACCCTCGCGGTTCCTCGCGAGCACGCCGCAGCCGGCGGGGCACTCGCGGCATACCGTCGCGAACCACGACGCGACGCCGGGGACGAGCTGCTCGTTCGGCACGACGAGCGGCAGGATGTGCTCGGTCGCGGCCTGGCAGCCGGCGGTCGCGGCGGCGGCGCCGGTCGCCCCGACGAGCTTGAAGAAGTCGCGCCGCTTCATCTAGCGGGGGCTCCGGTCCGCAGCCGAGCGCGGGTGGCGAGTGACAGGCACGTCGTGGCTCCGTGACCTCGCACCTAGTGGTGACAGGCGACGCAGTCGAGCGGCGCCTTCTTCTGCTCGCGCGCATTCTGCTCGCGATGGCAGTCGATGCACCAGCCCATCGTCAGCGGCGGCGGCGCGGGGCGGAAGCCCGCGAGGTTCAGCAGATCGTTGGCCAGCCGCGGCCCGGGCGCCGCCGCGAACGTCGTCATCTTCTCGACCTCGCCGTGACAGGCCTGGCACTTCACGTTGGCGCGCACGTGCGCCTTGTGCGGGAAGTAGGTGAACTCCGGCAGCTTGTTCACCCGGACCCACGGGATCGGCTCCTTCTTGGCCCAGTACTCGGCGAGCTTCCGGACCTCGGGGAGCTGCGCGCCCGTGATCTTGTGACAGCCCATGCAGCGCTCGACCGACGGCAGCCCCGCGTACTCCGAGCGCCGCGCGTCGCTGTGGCAGTACTGGCAGTCGATCTTGTACGTCTGCACGTGCACGACGTGCGGGAACGCGATGGGCTGGACGGAGGGTCTGGCGACCGCCGGCTGACGACTCCAGGACGAGACCGCGACGAAGACCAGAACGGCCAGGAGCACCGCACCGAGTGCTCCCACGCCCACTTTTGCGCTCATCGACGATCGATCGCCCTCCGGGGAAGTGCCAAATGCTTGTGAACCCTATCACGCGGCCACCGGCCTAGTCAATCCTCCCTAGACGCCTCGCGCATCGCCTCCGCGGCGGCGCGCGCCGCCAGCTCGATGTCGGCGTCGGTGTGGGCGAGCGAGACGAAGGCCGCCTCGAACTGCGAGGGCGCGAGGAACACGCCGCGCCGGAGCATGCCGTGGAAGAAGCGCGCGTAGCGCCGGGTGCTCGCGCGCCGCGCCGCGGCGTAGTCCGGCACCGGGGCGGCGCAGAAGAACGCGGTGAGCATCGACCCGACGCGGTTCACGGTCAGCTCGACGCCGGCCCGCTCGCCCGCGCGCCGCAGGCCCTGCTCGAGGGCGCCACCGAGCGCCTCGAGCCGCGCGTAGGCGCTCCGGTCGGCGAGCCGGCGGAGCGTGGCGAGCCCCGCCGCGACCGCGATGGGGTTGCCCGAGAGCGTGCCCGCCTGGTACACGGAGCCGAGCGGCGCGACGTGGTCCATGACGCCGCGGGAGCCACCGTAGGCGCCGACCGGCAGCCCGCCGCCGATGATCTTGCCGAGGCACGTGAGGTCCGGGCGCACCCGGTAGAGCTCCTGCGCCCCGCCGTAGGCCACGCGGAAGCCGGTGATCACCTCGTCGAAGATCAGCAGCGCGCCGTGCGCCCGCGTGATCTCCCTGAGCCCCTCGAGGAAGCCGGGGCGCGGGGCGACCACGCCCATGTTGCCCGCGACGGGCTCGACGATCACGGCGGCGACCTCGGGGCCGCGCGCGGCGAAGAGGGCCTTGACCGCCTCGAGGTCGTTGAAGGGTGCGGTGAGCGTCAGCGCCGCGAGCGGCTCGGGGACGCCGGCGCTGTCCGGGATCGAGAACGTCGCGCCGCCCGAGCCGGCCCGGACGAGCAGGCTGTCGGCGTGGCCGTGATAGCAACCGTCGAACTTGACGAGCACGGGCCGGCCCGTGACGCCGCGCGCGACCCGGATCGCGCTCATCGCGGCCTCGGTGCCCGAGCTGACCAGCCGCACCAGCTCGATCGACGGGTAGGCGCTGGTGATCGCCTCCGCCATCTCGACCTCGGCCGGCGTCGGCGCGCCGTAGCTCGTCCCGCGCGCGGCGGCCTGCACGACCGCGTCCACGACGGGCGGCGCGGCGTGGCCGAGGATCAGCGGCCCCCAGGAGCCGAGGAAGTCGAGGTACTCGCGCCCGTCCACGTCCCAGATCCGCGCGCCCGCGCCGCGCGCGACGAAGAAGGGCTCGCCAATCGG
>Ga0209211_10003767_pt1 | contig 24285 bp, 24 predicted proteins | sample RifGroA2_FD_183992 | JGI IMG/M metagenome (GOLD analysis project Ga0209211, IMG submission 183992) | Groundwater microbial communities from Rifle, Colorado, USA - Groundwater A2 (SPAdes) (version 2) | ecosystem: Environmental > Aquatic > Deep subsurface > Groundwater | place: Rifle, Colorado...
CATTTATTAACGGAGGTTGTTTCTATGAAAAGGTTCAGTGTTATTGTAGTAATCGGAGTTGCCCTGTCTTTGCTTGCGTTCGGATGTAAAAAGAAAGAAGAACAGCCTGTCCCTAAGGCAGGACAGACCCCTTCAATGTCAAACCCCATGGGTGGCCCTCAGGGCGGCATGGCCCCAAAGGCTGAAAAGCAGGTTGTGGTCCCGGCTGAAGTAAAAGGCAAATGGAGCAAGGTAATCCTTGTTGTCCAGGACAAAGTCACAAAGAAATCAAGCGAATATACAATCAAACTGGGCTCCGAGTTTGAAATACCGGGCTCCGGGTTAAAGGTGGCGGTTAGAGAATTCCTTCCTGAGTTTATAATGAGCGAATCAAAGATCACCTCTGCCAGCAACGAGCCAAAGAATCCCGCTGTAAGCATTGAGGTTTTTGAGAGCAACAAGAGCATATTCAAGGGGTGGTTATATTCGAAGTATCCTACAGTACATCCCTTTGAGCACAGCAAATACTCACTTAATCTCAAAGATGGAATAAAAGGATAATTTTTATACAACAGTAGCCAGCAGTTGGCAAATCTGTGAACTCGCAGAGACCGCCTGCTGCTGGCTGCTAAGTTTTAGAGGATAGAATGTCAGAATACATCATGCTGGGGAAAATCCCTAAAAGTCCTGAAGAAAGAAAAGCGCTTATCGGTAAAAGGGTTGAACAGGAAGAACATTTGTCCGATTTCGGAATGACCCAGGTCCAGAGCAGGCTCTTCGAATTCCTTATGTCCGAAAAGGGTTATTCTGAAAAAGACCTGGAACTCAATAAGACGTACACTGTCCGGGTATCCGATGGCGCCACTGAGCATACTTTTAATGTAAAGGCTGATATTGTCGTAAGGCTGAATAATACCAGTCTTTTCATCGTTAAATGCGTAATGAGTTCGATGGAGTCATGGGAAAGGCATTCTGCGGCATTTTGTCGCGTAGTTGAACCCAACCAGGTCCCATATGCAGTTGTCACTGATGGTGATGACGCAAGGGTGATAGATGCTGTTAGCGGAAAGCTATTGTCCCTGGGGCTTGATTCAATACCTTCAAAGGACGAAGCGTTGTTACTACTAAAAGGGACTGTTTTCTGTCCTTTTCCAAAAGAGAGATGTGAAAAGGAAAAAAGGATACTCCACGCATTTGACGCAATCACATGCTCAACTGTTTCAGTCAAGCCATAACTGTCCTTGTTGAAAGCCGAATTACTTGTACATTTGAGAGAGAAGGTGGCGGGCTTGAAGTAAGTCCGGCTTCAGTATTAGAGCTATCTCCAGTTCTCTGCGAGCGTCTTTAAAAAGCCTTTTTTTGTAGTATATGTTCCCGAGTTTGAAATGCGTATCTGCAACATCAGGGGCCAGTCTTAAAGAAATCGAATAATACTCTGCTGCCTTATCAGGAAGGTCTTTGGTCCCAAAGACATCTCCAAGGTTCTTATATGTATCAGCATCATCCGGCTTCAGCTTTACGGCCGTTAAATAATATTCTATTGCCTTGTCGGTCATACCCTTGATCCTTAATGCATTGCCTATGTTGTTGTATATATCTGCATCACCGGGTTTTAGTTTTAAAGCTGTAAAATAATGCTCTATTGCCTTGTCTATCATGCCTTCTCCCCTGTAAGCTATGCCGAGGTTTGTGTGAGCGTCTGCAAAGTCGGGTCTTAATTTCAAGGCAATCTGAAAATTTTCTTTGGCCTTGTCCATAAGGCCTTCTGTTAAATACATACACCCGAGATTGTAATAGCTCCTTGCCCTGTTAGGGGACTTTTTTACAACATCTTCCCATAAACTTTTCTGGCTTCCCCATACAGTATTCCGTGAATATGAAGTATATGAAAATATGAGAGTTATAACAACAAGAAACGAAAGAATAAAAGTCTGGACATGCCCGCTCCTGAATTTTTTTATCATCAAAAATGAACCCGCGATAATTCCTGAAAACATGCCCACAGATGGCAGATAGACCCTGTATTCATTGATTATCATAGGGATAGGTATTACGCTTGATTCAACCGAGAGTGTAATAAAGAACCAGAATATGCCAAAGGCCGTTAATCGTAATCCGTGATCAGTAATGCGTGAACGGTAGAATAGATAAACGGCAAAACAAAAAGCAGAAAAAAGGAATATAAAAGATAAAAAGACTTGTGGATTGAAAAATGAATGGAAAACAGGATAGTCATAATCAATATTCTGGTTGACAGGCAAAAATAAAAGTCTCATGTAAGTGACAATTACTCTGAACTGGGTAAAAAGATAATCGGGCCTTGAGATGCGTCTTTCTCCCCTTGCTGCATCTACAACCATGGTGATAATATTTGCCTGTGCCCGGTCGAAGTCTACCATTGACAATGGAATAATGAGCAGAGTCAATAGGATTGGCACCAGCCGTATAAGCCTTCCTTTTATCTGTCCATTAAAAAAAGAGAACTCATATAAGGCTATTATAAAGGGAAGTGTAAATGCGTTTTCTTTTGTCTTCATTGCGAGTACTGCAAAAAGCACAGAAGCAGAAAGCCACCAACAGAAGGCGCGGAAGCGTAATATATAGGTCTTGCCTGAACTGTTTGAACCCTCTGTATGCAGCAGCCTGTATTTTATATAACAGAGCATTGACAGGAGATAGAACATCGTTACAAGAGACGCAAGCCTCTGGAATATATATGTCACAGCCTCTGTCTGTATTGGATGAGAGACAAAAAAAAGAGCTGAGAAAAAGGCAATGAGTTTTGATCTGGCGAGCAGATGTGATTCTGAAAAAAAAGGTGTCTTGAATGTAAGTATGACAAAAATATAAACGAGCACAGCATTAATGACATGGATAGAGACGTTTGCAATGTGGTAGCCGGTGACGTCAAGGCCATGTATTTTATAATTTAAGGCAAAAGTCAGATAGCCGATGTACCTGTTTATAAGGGCGCCATAGGAATCAAGGTGACTCGCTTTTGATGGCTCTGAAAAATAAGAAAGGTCCCGGACGATTGGATAATCTTCTATCAGGTCTATATCGTCCCACTGAAAAGGTACATTGAATGTATTTGAATAGCATAATATTCCGACGGCAACAAGGATGATGATGTGAATAGTCTTGCTGTTTAGGAAACTAAACTTATTTGCGTTACCTGACATAGAATAATATAACAAAATCAGTAATCTTCAGTATAAATATTGCGGACACTTATAAACTATGATGTATAATAACTTGATGGAAATAATTGAAAAACTTAAAAATAGTGTTAAAAAATATTCAATGTTGCAGGATGGCAGCCGTGTTTTAGTAGGTCTTTCCGGTGGGCCTGATTCTGTTTGTCTTCTGACAATCCTGAACAAGCTCAAAACAGAATATAACATGGTTTTAGCCGCTGCTTACATCGATCACGGGCTGCGTCCTGATGAGACCCCAGGTGAAATAGCTTTCTGCAGGAACCTTTGTAAATCACTTGACGTACCGCTTGAAGTCAGGACGATTGATGTTAAGTCTTATGTCAAAAAAGAGGGTTTGAACAAGCAGGAAGCTGCAAGAGATTTGAGATATGAGGCCCTTAATCAAATAGCCTTTGAACTGAATGCTGACAGGATTGCGCTCGGCCATAATGCCGACGACCAGGCCGAGACTGTGCTGATGAGGCTTATCAGGGGGGCAGGGCCGTCCGGACTATCGGGTATTCCGCCTGTCAGGGGTAAAATCATAAGACCTTTAATTGAGACTGAACGAAGCGAGATCGAAGATTTCCTGTTTCAACCTTCAACCTTCAACCTTCAGCCTTCCGGCCAGCCTTTTGTCACTGATTCATCAAATCTTAAGGATGAATATCTGCGTAATAAAATAAGGCTCTTCCTGATGCCTGTGATAAGGAAAATCAACAGTGACGTGGTAAAGACCATTTCAAGGACAGCGGATATACTGAGGGACGAGGAGAGATATTTTGATGTGCAGGTGACAAAGCTTCTGATGAAGCTTATAAGCAGGAAGAGTGATGAAAAAATTGAGCTGTTCCTCAGGCCACTCGAAGCGATGGAGACTGTTCTGCTGAGGAGGGTTTTGAGACGTGCTATTGATGAGACAAAGGGCCTCAGGGGGACCAGTTTTGCAAACATTGATGACATCATGGGCATAGTTAAATCCGGCAAATCAGGGGACAGGATATATCTGCCTAATGGTGTCAGGGCTATAAAAGGGTATTCAACCCTCGTTTTAACATCTGACTTACCTGTGAAACTTGGCACCTATATTTTGGACGGTCCAGGCGATACGGTTATCAGGGAAACTTCTATAGTAATCCGGTCTGAAATTATTGAAGGGGCAGGGGATGACAGAGGCGATGATAAGAGAATTGCCTTTATAAATGGTGACAGTGTGCATTTCCCTCTTACCATAAGGTCGAGACAACCCGGAGACTTTTTTTATCCGGCAGGATTTGGGCAGAGAAAAAAAATTCAGGACTATTTTGTTGATAAAAAAATACCGAGGGACGAAAGAGACGCGATACCTTTGCTGATTTTTAAAAATGATATAATATGGGTAGTAGGGTCCAGGAGGGATGAGAGATACAAGGTTGAAAAAGAGACCGGAAAAATCTTAAAATTTGAAATTAAACCGTATACAGGATGATCATACAGACAAAAACTATATATTTATACCAGGAGGATCTATAAATGAAGCCAATATTAAAAACCAAAAAAACAAGACCTGCGGTTTTTAAGTTTCTGCTTACTGTTTTTTGTTTATTGTTTTTTATAACTCTGACGCCAGTTTTAGTCAAAGCTGAAGCGCCTGACAAGGACGCGACTGAATTGCTTGAAAAATTCGGCAATGCAATGGCGAATGTTGCTGACCGTGTAAAACCTGCTGTTGTAAATATATCAACAACAAGGACTGTTAAGACCCCGCGGCTTCCTTTTTTTGACGATCCTTTTTTCAAAAGGTTTTTTGGAGAAGGCCTTAATACCCCTCAGAAAAGGAAGGTCACTAATCTGGGATCAGGCGTAATAGCCTCACCTGATGGGTACATCATAACTAACAATCATGTAATTGAGGGGGCTGAAGATATAATCGTAAGGTTGTCTGACAACAAGGAGATGAAAGGCAAGGTTGTGGGTTTTGATTCAAGGACAGATATCGCCATTATTAAAATAAATGAGACCAACCTCCCTACAATTACATGGACGGATTCTGACAAGTTGAGGGTAGGGGAGGTAGTGCTTGCAGTAGGCAACCCGTATGGGTTGAACCAGACGATTACTATGGGGATTATCAGCGCCCTTGGAAGGTCGGGTATGGGCATTACTGATTATGAGAATTTCATCCAGACCGATGCTGCTATCAATCCGGGTAATTCAGGTGGTGCGCTGGTAAATATCAAGGGTGAGTTTATCGGCATCAACACAGCCATCTTCAGCACAAGCGGAGGGTATCAGGGCATTGGGTTTGCTATACCATCCAACATGGTAAAAAATGTCATGGACAGTATTATAAACCAGGGAAAGGTCGTAAGGGGCTGGCTTGGAGTCCAGGTACAGCCAATAACTGCCGATCTCATGAAGCAGTTTGGTCTTAAGGATGAAAACGGTGCGCTGCTTGTTGATGTGGTGGAAGGCGGCCCTGCTGAAAAGGGAGGGCTTAAAAGAGGTGACGTGATACTCGAATTTGACGGTAAAAAGGTTGAAAGCCCGTCTGGCCTGAAAAACGCTGTTGCCTCTACGAAACCAAAGCAGGTGGTCCAAATCAAGATATTCAGGGATGGAAGTCTCCTTACTGCTAAGGTGACCATAGGTGAACTGCCGACAGAAACCCAGGTCGTAGCAAGCATTTCTGTAGACAATTCTCTGAAGGGTGTCGCGGTGCAGGAACTTACTGAAGATTATCTCCAGAAATTAAATATGACGAAGAAGATAAAGGGAGTGGTTGTAAACAACATAGAGGAGGACAGTCCTGCGCTTGCCATCCTGATGAAAGGGGACATAATCATGGAAATCAACAGAAAACCTGTGACAAGTGTTAAGGAATATAATGAAGTAGTTTCAGCTATAGAGAAGACTAAGGACATACTGATTTTGATTGTACGGGGCGGTTCTTCTCAATATATGACAATACCCGGCAAATAACTTCGTTGTTCAGTATAAGACCTTTTCTGGTAGACCTGAGATTATTGCCATTCAGCTCTATGAGGCCGTGAAGCTGGCTGTCCTTCACGGCCTTTTTTATTGTCTCAGCCGTTTCATCCGGAAAGAGGTTGAGGCTGATACCTTCGGTTTTTCTCAGGCCTAGAAAAATCAGCTCGCTCAGTTCTTCATCCTCCGAAATTTCAGTTGTCTCTGATACCGGGAGCTTCCCGATCTTTATGCCTTCGATATACTTCGTAACGTCGCTGATATTTGCCGTTCTGGTTCGCCCTGAGAATGAATGCGCACTCGCCCCCATACCGATGTATTCACCCCTGTCCCAATAGTTAAGATTGTGCCTGCATTGAAATCCCGGCTTTGCAAAATTAGAGATTTCATAGTGGGTGTACCCGTGTTCATTTAAGGTATCAATCCCTTTATAAAACATATCAGTAATGGTGTCCTCGTCAGGCATGACAAGTTTGCCCTGTTTTAACATACCGAAAAGCGGTGTGCCCTGTTCCGGAGTCAGTTCATAGGCTGAAATATGTTCCGGGCCGAGTTCAATCGCCCGCTGGAGGGTGAATCCCCATTGTTCCAGGGATTGTCCGGGTATTCCGTAAATCAGGTCAATGGATATGTTTTTAAAGCCGGCATCTCTCAAGTCCCCGAAGGTTTTAATGGCATCTTCAGCATTATGTGCCCTGCCGAGTATAAGCAGTTCTTCATCGCTAAAAGACTGTATCCCCATGCTTATCCTGTTTAATCCGGATGAAAGAAAACTCTTTGCCTTGTCCGGCGTGATTGTTTTGGGATTCGCTTCAATGGTTATTTCAGCATCGGGCTGAATATGATAATTTTCTCTGACAGCATCCATGATTTTCGAGATATCAGCTTCAGAAAGGATTGCAGGCGTTCCCCCGCCTATATAAACAGTTTTCAGGTCGTCAGCAATATCATGCCTTAACGTCAGTTCCCTGCAAAGCGCTTCAACATAATCACCAGTTAAGCGAGGATTTATGGGAACTGAATAGAAGTCGCAGTAAATGCATTTGCTGAGACAAAAGGGGACATGAATATAAAGACTTCCGGTCATTTATTATAATAACAGTGATGACCCTAAGCAGTCATTTGAATTTTGGCGACCCGGGAATTGTGCTCAAACTTAAGACATTTGATAAATAGGGACAGCGAGCAGTAAAAACCGATAAACTCAGGTATAATTTTAGAATGATTTACCGGTTTTTAATATTAGGGATTTTTTTATTCATACCTCTTATTGTCCAGGCTGAACAGCCTGCCAGTTCAATGCATGACTCAATGCAGAAATACAATTTATCAGTTTCCTTTGACATTCCCAACTCTAAAATCACAGGAGTTGCGGGCATTGATGTACAGGCCGGACATGAGGTTTCATTTAATATTGGGAAACTGGAAATCATCGAAGTTAAACTCAATGGACTACTGATCAGTACGGTTTCCTCCTCAAGTCACCTGCTTAAAATTAATCCCTCATCCAATGGCACTCTTGAAATCATTTACACAGGCGTTTTTATGGACAATAAAGCCAGGAGCGATACGAATTACGGCGTGACCGGAGATATTATAGACAGCAGGGGGATATCACTTACCGGACTCTGGTATCCAAGAATGGACGGACTTCAAATATATAATCTTAAAGCCACTCTCCCTGCCGGATACGAGGCTGTTTCCGAGGCTGAAAGAATAGGGAAAGGGGCAAGGAACGGACTAACGGAATTCTTATTTGAATTTGCCCATCCGACTGACGGCATCACCTTTATTGCCTCGAACAGGTATGAGGTCATTGAAGACAGTTTCAACGGCATAGGCCTTTATGCTTATTTTTTTAAAGAAGACACGGGACTCGCAAAAACCTATATTGAATACACAAAAAAATATATCGCTTTGTATGAAAAAATGCTCATCCCGTATCCATACAAGCGGTTTTCAATAGTCGAGAACTTCCTGCCCACCGGATATTCCATGCCTGCATATACGCTTTTAGGACAGGACGTTGTAAGGCTGCCGTTTATTGTGGAAACATCCCTTGGTCATGAGATACTCCACCAATGGTTCGGAAATCTTATATATATAGATTTTGAAAAAGGCAACTGGGCAGAAGGCCTGACCACGTATCTTGCAGACCATCTTTATGAAGAACAAAAAGGAAAGGGATGGGAATACAGGAAGCAGAAATTGATCGACTATGAAGCCTTTGTGAATGAAAAAAACGAATTTGGATTAAAAGATTTCAGGAGCAGGACCGATTTTGCGTCAAAGGCCATTGGTTATGGAAAGGTCTCAATGGTATTTCATATGCTCAAAAGGCTTGTCGGTGAAGAAGTCTTTTACAAATCCCTGAGAAGGTTTATTGAAGTAAATCGCTTTAAGAAGGCTTCATGGGATGATTTGAGAAAGGAATTTGAAAAAAACCACAATAAAGACCTTGCCTGGTTTTTCAAGCAGTGGCTGGATGAAACAGGTTTGCCGAATTTTCAGGCAGAGGATTTGAAACTCCAGGTCATCGGCAATAAATATGAAGTGGCCTTTGATATAGTCCAAAAAAACAAAATATATAATCTCGATGTGCCTGTCATATTTACATACCAGGATGGGACGAAAACGGTTGATTCTCTGAAGATTGTCAATGAAAAAGAAAGCTTCAGGATTCAATTGAAAGAAGCGCCTGAAACCATGACAATTGACGAAGATTATGATGTGGCAAGGAAGTTGTTTCCCAATGAGATGCCACCCGTTATCGCAAGACTTATCGGCGATGAAACAACTATTATAGCGCTGCCTGTCAAAGATACTGAGATCTACAGCAGCGTCATAGCCGGCTTTAAAGAGAAGGGGGATGCTGAAAAAAGACCGGCGGACATAAAAGATTCTGATATCAGGTCATCATCGTTGGTAATACTTGGAGATGACAACCCGCTGATTGGAAGGCTTTATGGCAGCTTTAAACCGGATGGGGCAGGATTTAGTATTGCGGTAAAACAAAACCCGTGGAATATAGGGAAGGTGATCGGCATCGTTCACGCGAAATCTGCTGATGAGGTTGATGCCGCATTCAGGAAGATTTTCCATTACGGAAAGTACAGCGCTTTGTCTTTTGATAAGGGCAGGAATTTTACTAAAATTGTTGAAAAGAGTGAAAGGGGCGTGAAAATGGAGCTTAATGGGCAGGCAATGGCTGTTGATATTTCTTCTATCAGGACAGTGGCGGAGATTATAGAAAGTATCAGCAATAAAAAAATAATCTACGTCGGTGAATCACATGACAACTTTGCGCATCATAATATTCAGCTCCAGGTAATAAAGGGCCTTCACAAAAAAAACAAAAAAATCGCTATCGGCATGGAGATGTTTCAGACACCTTTTCAAAAGGTGCTGGATGAATATATCGCGGGCAGCCTTGACGAAAGGCAATTTTTGAAGGGGTCCGAGTATTTCAAAAGATGGGGTTTTGACTACAACCTGTATAAGCCGATAATTGACTTTGCAAGGACTGAAAAGATACCGGTTGTTGCCCTGAACATGAGGCGTGAGATTGTCGAAAAGGTCTCAAAAGATGGTATGGGTTCCCTTTCGGAAGAAGAGAAAAAGGAAATACCGGCAGAGATGGATTTTTCAGATAACTATTACAGGGAAAGGCTTAAAGAGGTATTTGAAAAGCACAAGGGATTGACTGAAAGGGATTTTGATTCCTTTTACCAGTCACAGGTATTGTGGGATGAAACCATGTCCCAATCGGTTGATGAGTTTTTAAAAAACAGTCCTGATTATCAGAAGAATGGGCAGATAATAGTCCTTGCAGGAAGTGGGCATCTTGCATTTGGCTCGGGAATCCCGAAACGGACCTTCCGGAGAAATGGCTATGAGTACGCAGTCGTCCTGAATGATAACGATATTGAAAAGAATATCGCTGATTATGTCATCCTGCCGAAGCCTTTGGATGGAGTTACTGCCCCGAAGCTTATGGTCATGCTTAAACAGGACAATGGCAGGCTGAAAATAGAAGGGTTCGCGTCTGACAGTGTTTCGGAAAAGGCCGGCCTTAAGGTTGAAGACGTAATTATTGCCTTTGATGGTGAGATTGTCAAAGATATGGATGATCTGAAAATCGCCCTCTTTTACAAAAAAAAGGGAGACAGTATAAAGGTGAAGGTAATAAGAAAGAGGTTCCTATTGGGTGACAGGGAAATGGAGTTCGAGTTTGCGCTGTAAAAGTTATTTGGTGATGTCCTGCCTGTTGAGACGGTTTTTGTAGAGATAATCGGCACCCTGGTAATAGCTTATCGCTTCATCTATTATGCGTTGCTCGGGAGATATTTTTTTTGTTTTGCCGCTTGACCTGTTGAACTGATACAGGGAAGTCTCCTTTTTAACGTCGAGGACAACAAGTTTGTCTTCCTTGATATATCCGAGTTTCTGATACGTCCCTATAAATGCCCTTTCTTGTTCAGGACCCATTTTAAGTATGTCCCTTCCGAAGAACCTGCTCTCATATGAGAAATTCAGGAGTCCCAATACAGTTGGGGCCACATCTATCTGGCTGGCAAGTTTATCTATCTTCCGGGGAGCTATATTCCCCGGGGAATATATGAACAGCGGTATCTCGTATTTCTTGACTGGCAACGCTACTTTACGGGCTGAACCTGCACAGTGATCGGCGACAATAACAAAGACCGTATCTTTGGACCATGGCTCTTTTTCAGCATCGCGCAATAATTTACCGATAGCATAGTCCGTATATTTTACAGCGCCGTCTCTTCCGGATTTTGAGGGTATATCTATCCTTCCGGCGGGATAAGTATATGGCCTGTGGTTCGATGTTGTCATGATAATTGAGAAGAACGGCTTTCCGGCATTGTATGATTTGTTGAATTCGGATATCGCCTTGTTGAACAGGTCTTCGTCGCTCACTCCCCAGGCATTTTCAAAAATAATCTCATTCTTTTTGAAATCAGTCCGGTCAACGGTCTCGAATCCGTTATGGCTGTAAAAGTAATTCATGTTGTCGAAATATCCATAACCACCGTAAATGAACCTGGTGTCATATCCTTTGTCCTTCATTATAAAACCCCATGAGAACATGTTTTCATTTCCTATGCGCTTGACTATTGATCTTCCGGGAGTCGGAGGCACAGATAACGTAACGGCTTCGAGTCCCCTGTCAGTCCTTGTCCCTGTAGCGCGAAGGTTTGTAAAAAAGAGGCTTTTCTCTGCCAGCGCATCAAGGTTTGGAGTAAGGTCCTTTTTATTGCCGAATACTCCCAGATATTCGGCGCTGAGACTCTCGACAATAACTACTACCACATTAAGGCGCTTTTCTCTGCCATTACTCTTTATTAACCTGTTTATGTCGAAGTCGTTATCCGTAATAAAAGAGGTTTCTTTGTCCTTCAGCAGTGCGCGGAGGTCACTCGAAACAGAGGCATTGTCCCTTGTCGCATAGAAGTCGCTATAGTTTATCTCATTATTCCTGAATGCAGAGAACAGATTGTAAATGCCGTTGGCTGAGAGTTCATTTGCATAATTATTTGATGATACGGTCGTCATTGACTGGTCAATAAAGAAAAATGAAATAAGTGGAACAAACAGGAATGCCAGGCCTTTTGGGGCTCTTTGTTTGATAGTGCTCTCACTTTTCAGAGAGGCGTCAAGCAGTTTTTTTATGGATATAAAAATCAAAAGTGATATTGCTGCGATACCTGCCAGCAATGCAGGGATGGGATATGATTCCCAGATGTTTTTAACTACCTCGGTTGTATAAATGAGGTAATCGACGGCAATGAAGTTAAACCTCGTCCCGAACTCATCAAAGAAGATATATTCCGAAAAACTGTTGAATACAAGGGCATATGTGATGACATAGGTGAAGAAATAGAGGATATATTTCTGGGACCTGGAAAGGAATAGCTTGTCCGGAACAAGTGTAAGGTATATAACAAAAGGTATTGCAAAGTAAGTCATTGCAATAACATCAAAGAAAAAGCCCACAGCATATACCCTTATCGCGAGCCACAACGTTAGATCAAGCGAAGACAGGGATTTAATGAGCAGTACTGTCCTTGTAATGAACGATAATGCCGTGAAGACAATAAAAAATAAATACAGGCTGCTGAAACGGTCGTTAAACTTGATTTTATTTTGCATTTGTATTGAAAACGGCTTTTTGTTTCATTAAGTTTAACATACCCCACTGCTTTTTCCAAAATATTAGCTCGGGCGATATGTCGTGGAGATATATGGTTGCACAAGAATTATAACGAGATATGCTAAAATGTGTTTAAGTGACTTCCATGTGATGTGAAGACAATGAAAAAACTGAATAGGATAACTTTTAACCCGGAGATTATGGGCGGCAAACCGTGCATAAGAGAAATGCGCGTTACGGTTGGGATGATTGTAGGAATGATCGCGTCTGGACATTCAAGAGAAGAACTGCTGAAAATGTATCCGTACCTTGAGCCCGAAGACATTGCCGAAGCCCTCTCATATGCTGCATGGCGCTCTGAAGAAAAATTGGTAAATACGATATAATATATCAGAATGTTACTGAGGAGGCGACAATGTCGACTGTAACTGAAATAAAATCAGCCATAGAAAACCTTCCGGATGATGAATATATTCAACTGAGGAAGTGGTTTTCTGAAAAAGATTGGCAAAAATGGGACAGGCAGCTTGAAAATGACTCTGGTACGGGGAAATTGGATTTTTTGTTTGAAGAGGCATTAGAAGCAAAAAAGACTGGAAAGCTCAAGAGCTTATAATGCATAGAACAACGGAGCGTTTATGGGAATGCTTCAACAAACTTCCGCAGTCCGTTCAGACAATGTCGAAACGGAACTTTGAACTTCTTAAGCAAGACCCTTCACATCCTTCACTTCATTTCAAAAAAGTCGGTAAACTTTGGTCAGTACGCATAGGTCTTAATCACAGGGCGCTTGCTATTGAAGACGGCGACGATTTCATCTGGGTTTGGATCGGAAATCATGACGACTATGAAATAATGATTAAAAATACGGGCTGACATAGGGAGACTAAATTAAGTAAGGTGTCCCTGGAGTTTAAGAAATAGATATAAATAGTGCTGAAACCTAATATTAGAGCCGATTTGTAAATAAATGGAACCGTCCCATTAAACGTAACAAAGACATGAAAAAGAGTAAACTCAAAACAACCCCTTACGATCCGGTTGACTACCTTAAAACCGAAGAGGACATGGCCGCTTACATGGAGGCCGCTCTTGAAGACGGGCATCCGGAGGTTATTGCGATGGCCGTCGGCAACATCGCGCGCGCGAAGGGTATGGCAAAGGTCGCTAAAGATGCGGGGCTGAGCAGGGCGACTATGTATAAAAGCTTTCGTGAGGGAGGCAACCCGGAGTTTGCCACGGTAATAAAGGTTATCAATGCCCTTGGACTCAAATTCCATGTTGAACCGATACACGCTTGAACAGCGGGGTAATAATATAAGGATTTGCAAATAAATGGGACCGTCCCGTTAAACATGGGGGGCTAAATTAAGTAAGGTGTCCCAACTAAGGAGATGTCGGAATGCCGACTAAGCCACGAAAGGCAAATACCACAAATAAACCGCGACTAAAGCACATAGTGTGCAAACCATGCTGGGAGCTTAAATACTGCCCATATGGTCCATTAGTAGAATTTTTCCCATCACCGTCTGATGGGCTACTGCTTAGCGATGTAAAAAGGAGCTACAAGAGTTGGATCGCTGCGGTTCGCAGTGGGTCGTTGAAGACACACACCGAAATTCTCAAGGCAATAGAGGCGATCCTGTGTCTGGAGCCAAAACGATGGGAATGGATCAGCCATTTTCGCATGGAAGAACTGTTTTGCTCTGTCTTTGGCCATATTTGCCCGGTCTTCTTTTCCGCTGAACCTTTTACAGAAACGAACCAAGAACGAAGGATTGAACGAAGAATCCCCCGAGATGTCATGTTGAAAGTCGTGCGTCGTGATGGGCAAGTGTGCAGTGTCTGTCGGACGAATGTTCCAGATGACGAGATCGAATTCGATCACATTATTCCACATTCGCGCGGTGGCCCAACACACACGGAAAACATCAGGGTGCTCTGCCGTACCTGCAATCGGAAAAAGAGGGACTGTCTTAAGGAACTGTTGGCTGACGATCCGTTGCGGAAATAGTTAAACGGCCTAAGTGAACAAATTGTACGTTGCCTTGAAAACACATTTATGGCAGAAAACAAATACCAAATTATACAGGAAGTAGCATGTGAGACAGCAGTGGACTTTATGGAGTCCATTTCTCCACGCGGCCCGTATTTTTGCAGAGTTGAACCAGGGTGGGACTGGATATTCCGAGGGCACGGCAGTGAAGGATTTCAGCTTCTCCCTACCGCTCTCCGTCCTGCTGAAAGAAATCATTTACTCAGCATCTCGCGGGCATCGCAGCACGTTAGGGAAAATATCCACCTGACTATTAATCAAGCACTGGCTGAGGCAAATATTCTTATGGACTTTCTTCTTGCCGCTGATCGGAATGGCCTACCATTGCCAGGCGATTCTCCAGAATGGCGTTTGCGATTGACAGATGAAGAAAGGAACCTTCGTGGTGCATCAATAGAGCCACAGCTTCTTGAAACACTACCTATCTCATGGCCCAGCAATGATTTTATCCCGCTTATGGCTTTAGCTCGACATCACGGTCTTCCAACCCGACTGCTCGACTGGACAGACTCACCATTTATTGCAGCGTATTTTGCCGCATCAGATGCTTGTCTGCGATTGGAAAAATCTAATGCCAACTCCGAAGACAAGCTTGTGGTATGGGCATTATACAGGCTGAATTTTAAGATAGGATTTTTACGTCTCCGAGATGACACCCATAACGGTCCGACTCTCGTTATCACGAGTGCTCCTCGATCCAGCAATCCAAATTTGAACGCTCAAAGTGGCCTCTTTATGCTTCACTTAGAAACTGAGATTAAGAAAGACCAAGAGACCGATATAAAGCCGATTGATAGACTGGTTACAGATTCAATTGAAAAGAATCCAATGGAAAAGACAGCCCCCATAATGTTTCGCTTTACACTGCCGGTATCGGAGTACGGTAATCTTTTGTGGCTAACTGCAAAAGAAGGAATTAACGCTGCACGTCTATTCCCTGGTTACGACGGAGTGGTGAAGAGCATGAAAGAGAGGCTGTACTGGAAGTTTCCTTGCAAAATCAAAAAATAGGGGACATGATATTTGTGTTGGAAAACAATATTAGAGCCGTTTTTCAAATAAATGAAACCGTCCCATTAAACATTATGCAAGTAATATCGACCGGCTGTTTTGTTTTGCTGGCATTTGCTCAGACCGTTATGGCGGACTCTTCTAACAAAATAGCATCAGCACCTGAAAATAATAGCGGATATCTTGTTATCATCACAATAATTATTCTGAGCGTTGTAGCGTTTTTATTTTTTAAACGGTATAAGAAAGGAAAGTTTAGCAAAGATTTGACACATGCACAGCGTGACCCTTTCGATAGCAATAAAGTAAATTTTGATAAATTAAGTCCAAGTAAAGAAAAAGTTGTTTGGGGAGATACATCTCAGACAATAGACCTCTCGGGATCAGGCATATTTTCAGTATCTATCGTGGGAGAATCTTATTATCAAGAAAACCTTAAACAAATATGCGGTGGATATTCCGAATCTGAGACTGATATGATTTTGACCGCAGTGTTGGTGTATGACGACGAAAATCAATATGATAATAAGGCCATAAAGGTCGAAATATCCGGCAAAACAGTGGGACACTTGAGTCAAGCGGATGCAATAAACTATAGAACACATATGCTTTCTAAGGGGTGGAGCGGATTGTCTGTTATTTGCAAAGCAAAGATTAAAGGTGGCTGGGATAGAGGGGACGGCGATATCGGTTGTTTTGGCGTTGTTTTGGATTTGCCGACAAATTTTATTAAACGCGCCGAACCGATTAACAGCAGCATTCCTATTAATCAGAATCAAGACTATTCCAATGAAACAAACTGTCTCATGTTTTATGTTGACAGGCCGAACATTCAAGACTTTACCCAAGTCGGTATGCATGTAAAGCTTTGGACACCCAAAGACAATACCGACAAAGTGTATATCTTCCACGGCCAAGGTCCCGATAGCAGACTCGGCGTTGTCCCATTAGAATATACCGACATTATTATTTCCCACTTAGTCAATGCCTTGGATTATGAGGCTGAAATAATGGAACTTAGTGCTACAACCTGCAAAATAAAATGCAGGTTGTTTCCAAAGGAAGAAACTGAACATAGGAAAGCACAAGACAAGGCATCTCTCAGAAATGAATTGACCAAGGCATATAATCCCAAGAAACCCATAACGCTAATTCTCGCAACCAAAAAAAGTGCAGTAAAAGTAGGAGACAAACTTAGAATTGAGCTTGAGGATTTGGATTCATATGTTAATGACGCATCTCAATGGCATATCAAATTCCTCAATCAAACAGGGAAAACCGTTGGGATTCTCGATAATGATAAAAAAAATATCCAAAAAATTCTTAAGGCGCACTTCAACGCGTATCTCTTCGATGTCGAGGTCTTATCTAAGGGGAATTATTTGAATGGCGATAATTTTATCAAACTGGCAATAACACCCTACAAAAGCAACGATACAACATCAATTGATATAACTTAAGGGTATTTTTAAGGGAAGAGACGCTGGAATGGAAAAGAGAAAGAAAAAGAATGAAGAGGTTGAGTATTGAGGTCTGTCTTGATGGCACAACCCTTAGTATGATGGAGGTGAGCATGTCGGAATCAGAAAAGCGCGCATGCCTTGCGCAGCTTGAGGCGCTGAAGGCTGAGATTAATGCGGTGAAAGTGCAAATCGGCGGCAACAAACAGCTTTCCCCGGAATTGTATTAAGAGGGATACTGAATGGATTGTCATTGTAGAACCCTTTAGGAGCACGTATGATCATACTTTTCAATCGTAGCGGCTCGCAGGAAATCCAACTTGAAGGGAAAACTGTCCCTGATGAAGCTTGGTCTATTATTCGCCGAAATGCAGTCCGTCTTTTACAGGAGCGAGGTCAGCGATTTGCCGCAGCACTTTTTGAGGAAATCCCATTTGAGTTAAGGGATGGAACAAACGGATTCGGAGATGAGTTCTCTCTACTGTACTATCAGGCTCCTACAGAGCGTTACGTAAAGATCGATGAGCAAGCAGAAGACTCAAAGACTAAGAATGCCTTTAGAGATATAGCTGAAGCTCTCACCGAGATTGGTCATCATATAAGGTTTATTGCTCTTGATCTTGCATTGGATACAGGCCCTGAACCTGTGTCATCACCATCTCTTGAAATCCGAAGCGACGCGGTAGAAAGAGCTTTATCAGATGCCGAGCAGCTCATTAACAGCCGTGGTGCCTCAAGTGCTGTGGATCGAGTTCACACCGCAATTCATGGATATTTAAGGGCAATCACTTCCAAAGCAAGAATAGAAGTTGCTGAGGATGCAAACATTACAAAGATATTCAAAGAAATCAGGACAAAACATGCAGCTTTTACAAAGCCAAGGCCGGGGAGTGCTGAGATAGATCGAGTGGTTAATGCTATGGCAACCATTTTGGACGCTCTCAATCACCTCCGTAATCGTGTAAGTGGGGCTCATCCAAATGAGGCGGTTCTTGATGAACCCGAAGCAATGCTGGTGATAAACAGTGTTCGCACTCTACTCCACTATCTTGATTCTAAGCTGCGGTAGGATGCGGCTATCTCACATCATGACGGTCCGCGTAAATGCTAGCAAGCCGCCAGGGGGCACACTTTTGACTATGATCTATGCGGACTTGAAGGCCGGGCGTACGTTTTTTTTTGCGTTAACCGAGGGCTTTTTAGCCTCTACAAAAAACTTTCTTGTGCCGCCAATGCGGAAACAGTAATCAGGGGCCTTGGTAGCGCCGCCGATCTTTATGGCGTCCTCGTGAATAACGTCCTTGTAGGCTTCGGCGTATCCCTGCCGGTTGTTTACGTCCCAGCCGAGGGCCTCGAAAAACGGGTCGATAAACTCGCGCCGCAACTGTGTTTCGTTATACCGGCCTGAGCGATAGGATTCAAGGTTGCGGCTGAAACGCTGGCTGAGTTCAGAGATAATATCTAATGCCGACATAAAGCCCCCCGACGGTAAGTCGTTTTTGCTTCAGGGAATTGTACCGTAATTGCATTGCATATCGCAAAAATGAATTTGTGTGTTGTCAATAAGGAATGACTCTGATAGAATTAAACGCATATTCGGACAATCCTGATACCTGGAGGTTATTAAATATCGCTTCTATACACGGACATACTTCAGGCCTGAAAAAGGGTGTTCTTTATTCCCTTGAAAAGATCTATCGCAGAAAGGTCCCGGCTGACACGCTTATAACCCAGGAGCTTGCAAGGTATCTGACAGAACTTTCATCTGAAATAGGTAAACAGATAGGAATTCTTGTATCCAGAGAGGGTTCTATAACGCATGTGATCGTCGGTGACGCCAACAGTGTTTTTATTCCGGGGCTTGATGACTATCCCCTTGGCAGAAAGGCCTTGAGGGGGATGAGGTTTATCCACACGCATCTCAGGGACGAACCTCTTAATAATGAGGACATTACCGACCTTTCGTTGCTGAGGCTTGATATGCTCGCGGCTATAAGTATTAAGGATGGTCTCCCGCATAAAATCTATGCCGCACATCTGATGCCGTATGGTCCGGGCAAAAAGCATGAGGTGATCACTTCTGATTTCCACAGGTTTGAACTCGATTTCGGAGATTTTATCTCTTCGCTTGAAAATGAGATGGACAGGTCAAGGCTTATTGACCGGAAAGATCAGCGGGAAAGGGCCATCCTGGTGAGCGCTTCCACGAGACCGAAATATGAGATGGAAGATTCCATGGAAGAGCTGAAAGAGCTTGCATCATCAAGTGACGTGAAGGTCCTTGATACGGTCATTCAAAGGACAAAAGAGATGAACCCCAAATACCTTCTCGGAGAAGGGAAACTTAAAGAGATCGTGATTAATGGCATGGACAAGGGCGCGACCCTGCTGATATTCGATCAGGACCTTAACCCCTCACAGATAAGGGCCATAGCCGAGACAACAGAGCTCAAGGTCATTGACCGCTCCCAATTGATACTGGACCTATTCGCAAGGAGGGCGCACAGCCGTGACGGCAAAGTACAGGTTGAACTCGCGCAACTCAAATATGCCCTGCCGAGGCTGACAGGCAAAGGGACTGCAATGTCGAGGCTGATGGGCGGCATAGGCGGCAGGGGGCCCGGAGAAATGAAGCTTGAGATAGACAGGCGTCGCATCCGGGACAGGATAACTCGTCTTGAAAAAGACCTTGAGAGTCTGGGCGAAGCGAGGAGACAGAGGAAATACCGCAGGACAGAAAAGGGCATCCCGATTGTCTCTATAATCGGCTATACCAATGCCGGCAAGTCAACCCTGTTGAATTCCCTCACGAAAAGCAAGACTATTGTGGAAGACAAAATGTTTGCGACCCTTGATACGGCAAGCAGAAGGCTGCGTTTCCCGAAGGAGAGGGAGGTCATCATTACCGATACCGTTGGGTTCATAAGAGATCTGCCGAAAGACCTGATGGCGGCATTCAAGGCGACCCTTGAAGAGCTTGAGGACGCCGACCTTCTGCTTCACATTGTTGATATATCCAACCCGAGATTTGAACAGCATATCGCGTCTGTAGAAAATATTCTTAAAGACCTTGAGGTTGCGGACAAACCGAAGATCATCGTGTTTAACAAGATAGATAAGGTATCAGAGGAAGAGGTGGCAATTATTACATCACGTTACGATGCGATTGCTGTGGCTGCTGTTAAAAACGATACATTTGGGCCTTTATTAAAGGCCATCGAGTCCCACATCTGGGAGCCGGTCTCGTAAAAAGTCCATATGCTGCGTTGCACTGCATTCTTCGTCACTGCGACGTGCTTAAGGCACCTACTGTTGGTACAGAAGTACGCCTCATTCCTCAGAATTTGTGCGCCTTGCCTATGGCGCTTTTTACGAAACCAGTTAGAAAACATTATTAATACTTATGTCAAAAGACAGGCAGGATATAGTATTTGAGCGGTTTTTTTCGCTGATCAGCAAGGACATGGATGTCCTTGCAAGCGAAAACCTCGGAGGAAGGCCTGGAGGCCTTCCGAGAATGAGCGAAAATGCTGTGTCCTGCCTGTCTGAATATAACTTGTAAATAATTGGATTAGGCAAGATAGGGCACAGCGGTCTGGATTTTTTCTTTGTTCATCATTCTGATTTAAGGTATAATAACCCCTATGGAATTTGTGCCTAAATGGATAGCGTGGGAAATTACGAGGAGATGCAACCTCAGGTGTGTGCATTGCCGCTCATCTTCGGAAATGGAAGCGAAAGGACACCCTGATTTCACGCTTGAAGAGGCCTACAGGGTACTGGATGACATATCAGGGTATGCAAAGCCTGTAATTGTGTTGTCCGGCGGTGAGCCTCTACTGAGGGCTGACGTGTTCGATATCGCAAAATACGGCACTGAAAAAGGGCTCAGGATGTGCCTTGCCACGAACGGCGCACTCGTTACGGATGGTATATGCGAAAAGATAAAAGCATCCGGTATCAGGATCGTGTCACTCAGTCTTGACGGCTCAACCGAAGAGGTGCATGATAACTTCAGAAATGAGAAGGGCGCCTTTAAGGGAATAATTAATGCAGCCGGGCTGTTCAAAAAGCATGGCATTGAATTTATCATCAATTCATCTTTTACAAAGCGTAACCAGGAAGAGATCCCAAAGGTCTATAAGCTCGCCAAGGAACTGGGCGCGACCGCCTGGTATATGTTTATGATAGTGCCGACCGGAAGGGGCGAAGAGATAATGAATGAGCTCATTTCGGTAGAGGACTATGAAGAGATACTCGACTGGCACTACAGGATGGAAAAAGACGAGGACAACATGCTTGTGAGACCGACCTGCGCTCCTCATTACTACAGGTTTGTCCTGCAGAAGGCAAAGGAAGAGGGGACTAAACTTGAAAGGCGTACACTGAAATTCTCTACAGGTGGCTCCAAGGGCTGTCTGGCCGGACAGCTTATCTGTCTGATTGATGTTGACGGCAATGTCCTCCCATGCAGTTATTTCCCCAAGTCTGCCGGTAACATAAGAAAGCAGACCTTTAAGGACATATGGGAGAATTCTGAGTTGTTTAAGGACATGAGGGACTTCAAAAAATATAAAGGCAGATGCGGCTCATGCGAATTTGTGAACGTATGCGGAGGCTGCAGGGCAAGAGCATATGCAATGAAAGGCGATTATCTGGCAGAAGAACCATTCTGCAACTACATACCAATGAAAATGAGGAAGGGAGACAATAAATAAATGAATGAAACATTTTTAAAGGCCTGTCGTGGCGAAAAGACTTCGTATACCCCTGTCTGGCTTATGAGGCAGGCCGGCAGATACCTGCCTGAATATCAGAAGGTAAGGTCAAAGGTTGATTTTCTTACACTCTGCAAGACCCCTGAACTTGCTGCGGAAGTTACTATCCAGCCAGTAGATGTTCTGAATGTTGATGTGGCTATACTCTTTTCCGACATCCTTATTCCTGTAGAAGCCATGGGTATGAAACTTGAGTTTTCCGAAGCAAAGGGACCGATACTGTATGAGCCTCTCAGGGACGATGTATCTGTTTTAAAACTCCGGACGATAAAACCTGAAGAAGATGTGCCTTTTGTTATGGACGCTATCAAGTTGCTGGTGAAGAAACTGAATGTGCCTTTAATAGGCTTTTCAGGGGCCCCTTTTACCCTTGCTACATACATGATAGAGGGCGGCAGTTCAAGGAACTTTGTGAATACAAAGAAGATGATGTTCCAGGCTCCGGACCTCTATTCAAAGCTTATGGAAAAAATCACGGCAACAGTTATTAGCTATCTTCAGGCACAGATAGATGCCGGAGTCAATGCAGTGCAGATATTCGATTCATGGGCAGGTATCCTTTCCCCTGTTGATTTTGAAATGTTTGCTCTGCCGTATGTAAAAAAGATCATCGCATCTTTAAAAGGCAATGTGCCTGTTATTTATTTTGCTCATAATTCCAGCGCAATGCTCGGTCGTGTAAAGCAGTCAGGGGCTGATGTTATAGGGATTGACTGGAGGATCGAGGTCCCGGATGCGGTAAATGCCCTTGGCAATGATGTCACTGTGCAGGGCAATCTCGACCCGTGCGTGTTATTCGGCACAAAGGACCTGATCAGGGAGAGGGTGGCGCATATACTGAAAGGGATTGGTAACGCAAAAGGGCACATCTTCAATCTTGGACACGGCATATTGCCTGAAACGCCTGTAGAGAATGCCATAGCAATGGTTGAAGCAGTGCATGAGTTAAGCTCAAATGCTTAAAGCACCTGCTTCTGGATAGGGGGGCTATGCTTAATCTTGGTGTGCTTGCATCTGGCCGGGGCTCGAATTTTCAGGCTATTATTGATGAGATAGAGGCCGGAAGGATCAATGCGGCTTTAAAACTTTTGATAGTGGACAATACTGATGCCTTTGCAATTGAAAGGGCGAAAAAGCATTCCATCGACGCCCTGTATCTTAATCCAAAGGATTTCCCCTCGAGAGATGACTATTTCTCAAAGATCGCAGGGGAATTAAAAGCAAAGGGGGTTGAGCTCGTAATCCTCGCCGGTTTTATGCGTGTTGTGAAAAAGCCTTTGATAGACGCATTTAAAAATAAGATAATGAACATCCACCCCGCGCTTTTGCCTTCTTTCCCAGGTCTGCATGGCCAGAAACAGGCAGCAGACTACGGGGTCAGGATCAGCGGCTGCACCGTCCATTTCGTGGATGAGGGGATGGATACAGGGCCTGTTATTATACAGGCAGCAGTCCCGGTTTCCCCTGAGGATACAGAGGATACCCTCTCTGCAAGAATCCTGAAACTCGAGCATAAGATATTTCCGGAGGCGATAAGGTTGTATGCTGAAGGAAGGCTGAGTGTTGAGGGACGTATAGTAAAAATAAAGGGTTATGAGTTGAAGGACGAAGCTATTGTAAGTCCTCCATTAAGGTGAGGCATGAGGATATCCGGTGGAAGCGCAAAGGGGAGAAAGGTGGGGCTGAGAAAGGCCTTTGTCGCAAAAGGGGAGGGGGATGAGCTTAGACCTACCTCTTCAAAGGCAAGGCAGGCGATTTTTGATATACTTGGAGACAGGGTGATGGACGCCGACTTTCTCGACCTCTATGCCGGTACCGGTGCTGTCGGGCTTGAGGCCCTGAGCAGGGGCGCCAAAAGAGTTGTATTTGTCGAACGAAACAATAAAAGGGCTGATATGATAAAGAAGTTCATAGATGATTTTGGTTTTAAGGACAGGGCGCTTGTAGTCAAAGACAGGGTTGACACATTCCTGAAGAAGATGAGGCACAGGTTTGACGTTGTTTTTATTGATCCGCCCTATGAATCAAAGGAGCTGGCGGATATACTTCCTTTAATTGATAAAGCCAATATTTTAAATAATGACGGGTCTGTGATTATCGAGCATTCATCAAAAAAGAAAATGCCGGATGCTGCTAAAAATATAATCATGATGAAGAGTTATAAATACGGAGATACCGCCTTAACGCTTTACAGAAAGGAGTCCATTTGAAACTTGCCATCTATCCCGGCACCTTCGACCCTATAACAAACGGGCATCTTGACCTTATAGAACGCGGGTTGAGGATATTCGATGAATTGATTATAGCTGTTGCGCCAAGTCCGAAGAAACAGCCCCTTTTCAGCCTGGAAGAGAGGTTGGCGCTGATAAGGGAATCTGTCAAAGAGTGTAAGAATACACGTGTTGAGGCATTTGACGGGCTCCTTGTGGATTATGTTAATCAAAGAGATGGAATTGCCATAATAAGGGGACTAAGGGCCGTGTCTGACTTTGAGTATGAGCTGCAGATGGCGCTTATGAACAGGAGGCTTGATATGAAGATAGAGACTGTTTTCATGATGCCTTCAGAGGAATACTCTTTCCTGACTTCTACTATAGTCAAAGAAGTGGCGTCCTTCGGCGGTTCTATAAGAGGGCTTGTGCCTGAAGCGGTTGAAAAGGCA
>Ga0209211_10003768_pt1 | contig 24284 bp, 13 predicted proteins | sample RifGroA2_FD_183992 | JGI IMG/M metagenome (GOLD analysis project Ga0209211, IMG submission 183992) | Groundwater microbial communities from Rifle, Colorado, USA - Groundwater A2 (SPAdes) (version 2) | ecosystem: Environmental > Aquatic > Deep subsurface > Groundwater | place: Rifle, Colorado...
ATTAATATCGTTTAAACAAAGAGCTTTGCCTTCTCCCGCGGTTAAACCGGTGAAAGCAATGGTGCCTGATGATCTGATACCTGTAGCTGACTCTATTGAACCGGTTTGACCCACTTGAAATGCATTTCCCGAGCCAACTACTAAAGTCTGATTGACGGAAATATTATTTGCTTCCAAATCCGAAGTCACGATGCCTCCCGGAGCGCTCAGTAAACCGGCAATAGAAGCCTCTTTGCTGACAAAAAGAGCAGAATTGATATTGGTATCGATATTTATCTCCAGCAGGTCTTTTTCTGTCTGGCTGGCTAAAACAGAGGCTTTTTCGAAAGAATCAAAATCCAGACTGCTGATATCGGGTGATATATTGTTATAGTTTTTGATTGACCTGTCATTTTTCTGAAAATATGTACTGATAAATCTTACTCCGGCGACAGATGAAAAAATAAAGAGGAGAAAAATAAAGGCTGCCAATGCCAATAAGCGGGGAGTCATATAAAAAGCTGCCCGGTCAGAAATCCGGGGAAAATCCTTGAGTAAATTGTTGTCTTTTGCAATCTTTTGATACGGTTTGGGTGTAGTGGGAAGTAATTTTTCCGGATGGATAAAGCGAAAGAAATGCTTGACGCTGATAAGATATCTTTTTACGGTTGCTTCGGGAATCTGCTGAAGCTTTAATTCTTCAAGGTACTGATTTATCAGATCAGGCTGGAAATTCTCAGGAGTTAATATTTCCGCTTTTTCTTTCTCAAACCAATTCAGGAATTTTTGTATATCAGCCTGATAATTCCTGATCGAAAGTCGGTGGAGGCCTTTGACTGCCAGGTATGCGGCAAATGAATCAGAAAGGAGAGAAACTTTTTTTAAGGCTTGTTTTTCCAAGGGTAAATTGTTGGTATAAACTATTTCCTCCGGTTGTGAACTTTTTACCTCGGATGGTTTCAGCCAAAGGCTGAATCGCCTCAGACTCGTTCTGTAGCGGTGAAGAGTAGCCGGCGGGACTGTTGAGGCCGTATCCTCAAAAAAAAGCTCAAGCTGGGTATTTGAAAATCTATCAGCAGAAAGCGGATGTCCGGTTTTAACCAAAAACCAGCTGAAGAATTTATTCAGATCAGACTGGTAATTCCGGATGGAATTTTTGCTTAGGTTTTGAGACCTTAGGAAATTAATGAATTCTTGGAGTATTTCAGGCACGTTTTTTGATTTGCGCCCGCTAGTTAGTCTTTACAGTCAGTAATAATTACTACTACTTATAATAAGAACATAAATATTGGTCATTTGTCAAAGTATATATTGTGCTTTTCTATCAAGATGTTACATGAAAAATCAATTTTAAATTTTTCGTATATAAACGGATTGTGGATTCCGAAAAAAAATGATGTCAGGGTATATTAAAGAAGCCAAAGGCTATATTCAATTAAATTTTCCGACAGTTTTAGAAAAATGGAATTGGGAAATACAGGTTAAGTTTCTGAGGAAATTCCGGAAAATATTTACGGATAATGTTGCCGGAAATATATAAGTCAGGCTATATTATCAGGCCGATATCACTTATACGTGTAGCATATATTAGATTCTCTTCCTGACGGCTTTGCGGATTTCCATCTTCAGTGATTATTTTCACGGTATACAATTTGTTATATGTATCCGAAAAAAATACTTAATACTGTTTTTATTATCCGCTTTATTAGATTGATTTGCCAACACAATATATCTACTTAGGCAATTATATGAATAAATATAAATGAAGTCTATAGGGTATATATCAGGACTTTATTCTTGGAGACGTAGATGATGGCGTTGTCAAAATTAAATTCTTCAATTTTTCCCGCAGTCTTTATTTTTATTGGCTTCTTTTCAATAATGGTTATGAAATTCGCATGCATCGGCAGAATGTCAAAAAGACCGGCAGAATTTTCCGAGGTTACTGACAAAGCTGTGCCTTGCCAAATTTGTTTTTCCGGACTGTCTATCTCGACCGTCAAAATTTCGCCGCTCATAACTTAGTCAATTCATTTAACAGTTTTAATATCTTCCAGGCTTCCGATATAAAGAAATTTGTCTACCGGTATGCTATCTACATCACCGTTGATTATTTTTTTCACGTCGGCGACGGTCGATTTAAGAGGTACGATTTTACCCTTTTTACCGGTTTGTGCTTCTGTCGTGGCGAAAGGCTGGGTCATATAGTTAATGATTTTTTTTGACCTTTGGAAAACCAGACGGTCATAAGGAGAAAGTTCTGATTCACCAACGATTGCTACAATTCGAGATAGTCTTTGATGGTTATGAAGTAGTTCGAGTGCTTTTGTTGCAGTCTCATAATGATCTTCACCGACGATTTGCTTGGTCAAAGTGCTGGTAGAAGACATCAGGGGATCAACAGACGGGAAATAGCCGCGGCTGGCAATCGGTCTGGAGAGAATGACCATGCCGTCCATATGGCTGATAATGGCGGAAACAGCCACATCCGACAACTCGTCTGCCGGGACATAGACAGTCTGTACCGATGTGATCGACCCGTTTTTATTGGAAACCAGGCGGTTTTCGAAGTTGGAAATTTCACTTTCCATGGTAGCCTGGTAACCGAGTTCCGAGGGAATGGATTCCAGAAGTGCCGATACTTCGCTGCCCGCCTGGATGAAACGGTAAGTATTGTCGGCGAAAAAAAGAACGTCTTTCCCTAATTTGTCACGGAAAAATTCAGCGATGGTCGTAGCCGCCCAGGCGACCCGGAATCTGATGATGGCATTTTCATTCATTTGTCCGAAGATCATGGAGATTTTTGGCAGGACTCCTGAAGCTTTGACAGTCTCAAACAACTCATGGCCTTCCCTGATACGTTCACCGATTCCGTTAAAGACAGCCAGACCTTCTGTTTTTTGGGTAATGTTGCGGAGGAGCTCCGTCATCAGGACGGTTTTACCGACTCCCGCACCTCCGACGAAACCGATTTTACCGCCTTTGACAAAAGGCACGAAAAAATCGATAGCCTTGATTCCGGTTTCCAGGAGTTCTTGTGAGGTTTCAACAGTATCAAAAGATATCTTATCCTTATATATCGGTACACGGGGTAAATCACCCAGGGGTCCGAGGTTGTCCCGGGGCTGCCCGTAAATATCGATAAGTCTGCCTAACAATTTTTCGGAGACGGGAATAGTCAGCGGGCTGCCGGATGAAACGATTTTCATATCGCGGTGGAAAATGTTTTTGTGCGAAATTGACAGGCAGAATAACGAATTATGGTCGGAAAAAGCATATACCTCGAGGCAAACGGCCGGATTATCCGGACAGGTCAAGATTTCATAAAATTTGGGCAGATTATGGTTTTTTTCATACTCTACTTCGACGATTTGTCCGTGGACTGCCCTGATTCTGCCGACAAACTGATCTTTTTCGTCCAGAGTATTTTTGGGCATTTCAAACTGGTGCTCTTCCGCGGGCTTTATGCCCGGTGTTCTTTTTAATACAGCAGATGTGGTATCAGACATAAAAATTTAATGCTTCCAGCGCTTGATGCCGGAAAATGTTTCCAACAGCTGGGCATTGGTGAAAGATCTGGAAACCTTCCTCAGGATTGTCTTTTTCTGCCTGATTTCGGTATCAGTCCTTTCTTCAGCCTGGCTCATGGCCAATAAACGTGCAGCTGTCCTGGCCAATTCGGTTTCCAGAATCACTCTTTTAAACAAAGTTTGTCTTACCTGGGTATCGAAAAATTTGATCATCTTGTCGATTTCCGGTTCGAACAGGAGATGTATTTCATCTTCCAATTCTGCCTTTTTTTTCTCCTCCAGGGCAATTTTCCTGGTAATGTCAGTGATGCCCACTTCCTGCTTCAGGAAGCTGACGAATTTACCGTAAAATATTCTGACCTGGTCGTAATTTTCCGTCATTTTGAGAAATTGCGCCATTTCAGTTTCATTCGGCAGATCGCTTTTTAAAGGTAATCTTTTATATTCCAGCCGGGTATCGGTTGAGAGCAGATACGATTCACCGGTCGCTCCAATAATAATCCTGTCATTTTCCGCACCCCGGGAATCCCGGATAAAGATTTTCATTATTTCCAAATTCAGGCTGCCGTAGAAACGCTGGTTTGAGGTCAGGGCGACAAACATCCTTTTAGTCTTTTGAGGAGTCTGCCCTTTCTTATAATCCAAATTCATCTTCTTAGCATTCATTTCAACCAAGTGATAAATATGGTTAATTTCCTCATAGAAACGGTCATTTCTCTGAAAAGCCTCCCTGATATTTTTGAGTTTTACCGCAGCTGCCTCCGTAAAAGCAGCTGAAATATGTTTGAAAGTCGTCAGATCGCTAATCTGCTCTTTGATATCGGTTATGGCTGACATGCTTTGTCTATTAGATTTAGTATATCGGATAATTCAGCAATGAGGGTAGGCAAGTCGATAGTCATTATTTTATTGCCGATTATTTGGGACTGCGAAGAACTCTTCAGAAATTCGATGAGTTTCTTTTTATTTTTTTTGACAAATTCCAGGTCTTTATTGTCAAAAAATGAGGTATAAAGCAGTGTCAGCATGAGTATTTGGGTGGAAGGATCGATCCTTTCCAACTGTTCCTGTTTCAGAAGCTCCAGGGCTATCAGGCCCTGTTTGAGAAGCTTCTGGGTCTCACCGGTCAGTTCCGAACCGAAACGGCCAAACCTTTCCAATTCATGGTAATTGGCGATCAACGATCTTACTTTGTCAGCCAAAATTTTGTGTAATTTTCGCTGGGTTTGATGGCCTACGCGGGTAACTGACCTGTCGGGATCGATAGACGGATAAAAACCCTGAGACCTGAGGACAGCGGAAAAGAGGATATGACCGTCTGTCATGGACATGACATTGGTCGGGATAAGGTTTGTAAAATTCTCCATGTCCGTTTCGATGACCGGTAAAAGGGTGATTGATGAATTCCCGTACCTTTCATTGAAATTACCTGCCCTTTCGACCAGATGGCTGTGGGCGTAGAAAATGTCTGCCGGATAGGACTCCCGTCCGGGCACTCGGCCCGACAGCAGGCCGATTTCACGTAGGTATTTGGCATGCATGCCCAGGTCATCCAAGATAATGAGCACATCCCTGCCTTTTCTGGCAAAATTTTCCGCGATGGATAGGCCGACTGCGGGAGCGATAGAGATCAGGGGAGCCGAATCCGAGGAAGTGGCAGCCACGACCACCGTATAATTCAAACCGCCTTCACTTTCCAGGTTGTTGATAAACTTTTTGACATCCAGATCTGATTTACCCATAGCCACATAAATACAAATAATATTTTTGCCCTTTTGGTTTAATATCATGTCGGACATGAAAAAAGTTTTGCCGCTTCGGGGTTCTCCAAAGAGCAGCTCCCTTTGCCCTTTGCCGATCGGCAGCAGGGTATCGACAAGGGTTATACCGGTATAGAGCTGGTCAGTGATAATCTTACGGCTGTCGATACCAGGGGCAACTACTCCGAAATTTACTTTTTCCCCTGCTTGCTCAAATCCCGGTTTACCGTCTATAGGATTTCCCAAAGGGTTGATAGCCCGTCCGAGCAGTTTGTTTTCCGAAGGGATGAGAATTCCCCGGTTGTCAACGGAGAAAGCATCTCCCGGACCCGGCCTTTGTTTATCAAGCATCAATATTTCTATTTTTTCATGATCCAGCGCCGTGACTATTGCCCGGCCTTTTTCCCGGCTGATGACAATGTCTTCGATTTTGACCGCCGGCAGGCCTTCCAAATAGACCAGGTAATCCTGGGCTTTGACTACGAATCCCACTTCGACGGTTGGTTTAGAGGTTTTCATGGACAAAAGATTCGATTATTTTCGATATGATAGCCTGTTTTCTTGAGAGGAAGAAATGAAGCGAAAGGTCTTTGTATTTCCCTTTCCAAACGTAAGCACAGCCGGAAACCAGGAGGGGATTGATGCGTATATCCATGATCAGTTCCGGATTGAGGTTCTGACGGAACCATTTCCCCAGTTCATCGAGCTGCAGGTCGTCGAGCATGACCGGTGTATATAGAGTCAAAAGGGGCAGGGATTTCAAATTTTCCGTCAGCCCTTTTATCAGCTGGTAAAGATTATCTTTGGTGAAAAGACCGAAAAAGCTGTCATCAAACCGGATCAAAGCCTCCCGTTCATAGAGAGATACCTTGAGTTTGTCCAAAAAATCGGAAAAAGACAACTGGCTGTCGGTAAAAAATTTAGCTTCCAGGTATTCCCTGATGATTGTCAGCCTTTTCAGGAAATCAGACTTTGTATAGGTATTGTTGAGGATAATTTGTTCGATTTGTCTGACATTCATTTTTTGGATATTTTTTTACATCAGCGAATGCTCATTTTTGGCTTGTTCCAAAGATGTAAAAATTATTTCACTATGGTCTGCCAAACTCAGTTTTTTACCCAGGGCTTGCTCCAGGGTCTGTTCGAGTATATCGACGATATTGGAATTGATGATCTCGAGCCTCTTTTTCTTGTAATTGTATATTTCATTTTTGACACCAGTAAGTTCGTCCTCAATCTGGCTTTTTATTTTGCCGTTTATTTCGTTTATGAAAGCCTGCATGAGAGTTTGCGAATTTTCCATAAGCTTCAGGGTTTTTTCCTGGAAGAGTTTCCGGTTGGCTTCCTCCTCAGTCAGGAGTTTTTTCTCAAGGCCTGACATGTAGACAGCGAACGACTGGTCCATTTTCGCCAGGGTTTGATCGAACTGCTTAAGCAATTTTTCTTCAAGTTGGGAAATCTGGGACTGGTAGTCTCCGAAGAATTTTTCGCTGTCCAGTTTACGTTTGGAAATATATTCTATCCCTTTAAGCTCAGCATTTACCAGGATCTTATTGGCTTTGAGGATGGCATCGTGCAGGATTTCGGCATTTTTTTCTTCTGTTGCGTCCGGAAAATCTTCAGCAGGGCCCGACTTGCGGTTTTTGCCCGTCAGGTAGATAAAAAGGATGATCTGCGTTGTGGCTGTGATGAGGGTAAGGGTCAGCAGTAAAAAAATGAGCAGGTTGTTTTCCATAAACTCATTTTACAATCAGGCTCATCTTTAATTCAACTGCTTTTTAAGGAATTCCCGATTACAAAGCCAGAATGACCAAAGATAAGATTATGCCTCCCAAAGCTACCATACCGATTAAAATCACGTTCAGAATGATCATGGTTTGGATGGTTACTTTGGCCAGGGGATTACGGCCTATCGATTCAATGCCTTTGGTGACATTGCGGCCGAAGAAATAGAGTCCGGAGAGGATGGAAATTATAGCCACCAGGGCGGCGATGATATAACGGATGATTTTTTCAGCTTGTCTGGTAATGGAGAGATTGTAGAGAAAGGTGGCGGCGAACTGCTTGACCGTGCCTAAAAAACCGCCGGAGTTTTTCAGAAGAACCGGTGAGGCCGGGCCGATACCGACGGCCACTTTGATCTTCCCTGCCCGATAAGTATTATCCTCAATTTTGATTTCCGTGCCGCTTTTTTCATCGAAATTCTCCAAAGCAATACCCAGGAGGTACCCCGTGATTTCTGTCGCTTTTTGGCCGGCGCCGGGAACTGTCGATGAGGTTATATAATCGCCCCGCAATATCGGCCCGCCGATTGTCGAAATATTGACGTCGACTTCGCCGTTACGGGCAACCGGTGTCTGGTAGCCTTGCGTACGAAAGACGATTTTAGGGTTTTCCACGAAGACGCCGTACATTTTGGCATCATAAGGCTCCCTGCTTCGTACCAGTACCTCTTTTTCCGGAGTTAAAGACAGGATGTCACCGTCCCGGATGTCCTTGTCTCCGACTTCATAGGTGGTGGAGATGGAAAAATCGGGAATTTGGGCCATACCCGGAAAAGGATGGAAGAGCGTAAAGAAAAAAAAGAATAACAGAAATATTTTTTTCTGCATTTACTTCAAGTTTACATAAAAATAGGTATGTTGCAATCCTGGCTTCCCGATTCCATGTCACAGATTATGAAAGGGATTTTGCTTGATTATCATTTTAGTTATAATAACGAAATGCCTTTTCATCCATTTCTCTTCGCTGTCTATCCCGTTCTTTACCTGGTAGCCCATAATATCAGGACTTTGCGATTGGCTGATATTTGGTTGCCCCTCGGAGTAGTCGTTATCTTTACAGGTTTGCTGTTTTCCGGAATAAATTTGTTTATCAAGAACCGTTCCAAAGCTTCACTTATAGCCTCCCTGCTACTTGTTGTCTTTTTGAATTACGGCTTTGTCTTCGATTATTTGCGTTCGACATCAATAAACAACTTCATTCAGGGAAAACAGGCACCCGGTTATATTGCGGCCTTACTAATAACGGGATTTTCTAGCTATCTTATCTTAAAGAGCAAGTCCGGTTTAACCACATTGGTAACAGTTTCCAACAGACTGTCTTTGGTACTGGTACTGATACCAATTATGCAAATTGCAGGTTTCTATTATTTTCATCCGCAGACTGTCCAGCAGGATTTTTCTCTGGATTACAAAAATGAGTCTTCTGAGAGCCAGGTGGTCAATCGTGATATATATTATTTTATTTTTGATCGTTACGGTCGGGAGGATGTCCTCAAGGAGGCATATGATTTCGACAACAGCGAATTTATCACATACCTAACGGAAAAAGGCTTTGTAATTCCGGCCAGGTCCTGGGCGAATTATACCCAGACGCAGTTATCGCTTGCCTCATCTTTAAATATGCAGTATCTCGATCCCATAGTCGAAAAACAAGAGGAGCAGTCTACAGATGTACGCCCTTTGATATCCCTGATAGAAGACAATGAAGTTATCCGCTTTCTTAAAAAACGCGGTTACACTTATATTCATGCCGGTTCCTGGTGGGCGATAACGGCTTACAACCGCCATGCGGACAGAAACATCAATCTCTCATCATTGTCGGAACTGTCCGAAGTATTTTTCAGCCGGACAATTTTCCACCCCCTTTTCGTCAAGTTTAATATTCCGGTCTTCAACAACCGTCTGACTAAATGGAAAAGGCCGCTTTTCAAATTTGAAGAATTGTCCAAGATACCGGGTATGGGAGAGCCGACTTTTACCTTTGCCCATTTTCTCATGACCCATGAACCCTATGTTTTTGACGCTGAAGGTAAATTCTTAAGCCAGGAGGAGATCGACAGCAGGGAAGCGAGTGAAAATTATCGGGCGCAGTTGATATTTGCCAATAAAAAAATCAGGGAACTGATTGATTTGCTTATATCCGCATCAGGGGAAAACCGACCGATAATTATTATCCAGGGCGATGAGGGTCCATATCCGGAAAGTTACAGGACGGATGCGGAAAATTTCGATTGGACGAAGGCCGGAGAGGATGACATCAGGCACAAAATGGCCATTATGAATGCTTTATACCTGCCGGGCATCGATGATTCGGAAATTTCAGACTTTATCACTCCGGTCAATACTTTCCGGCTGGTTCTCAACAAATATTTCGGTCAGGAACTGCCTCTGTTGCCGAATGTCAGTTTCCTCTCCAATGTTAACAGGCCGTTTAAATTTCTGGATATGCCCCGCGATCCGGCAAAATAGACCTTTCCCGGATTATGTCACTTTTTTTAGGCAAAAGATAAGGAATTTTTACATAAGTCTTCTAAAATCCCTTCCGGCATGTTGGAGATCTATTACCGTTTTCAGGATTTCAGTAAAAGAAATTCGTCTGAAAGACAAATATTAATCGGGGCACTGGAAGATCAGGTAAGCCACTTTACCGGAAAATTAACTGACGTGGTCCGGAGTAAAAAACTATTCAGCTTTGGATCCAATATCATTATTTATCATCACGGAAAAGAAAAAAAAGTCCGGCATGGATTTCCGTTTGCTGAGACTGTCACTATCGATATGGAGTCTGTGGCGGTTCAATATTCCCATGACTCGGGTATTTATCTGATCGATGGAAGTGTTGACGGCCTGAACCCCGGTTTTAAGTTCAAGCAGATGCTAAGGGTCAGGTTTTTTCGCAACGAAAAAAGTTACCGCCCCATCGGATTTAATAATGAAATTGTGGAGAATATAATCGGAATTCTTCGGGAAATCCCACCGGATACTCAAAGTAATCTTACTTCCGGTCCGCTCCCAGGATGATGAGGAAGTCGGCTGTCGGGGAGGCGGTCTCACCGTCCGGGAGTTTGGACAGGGTCAGATTGAGCTTTTCAGCCAGTTTTTGGGCTTCAGCATTTTTATTCCCCTTTAAATCAACCAGCAGGCTTTCAGGATAGTCTTTTTTTGAAGCGTCATCCCGGTCAACTACTTCCGCGGTAGATACAGATTGTTTTAGTTTAGTTTCATAAGTTCTGGTCAAACCGACAATGTCCGTGCCGTTATAAAGAATAAATCTGAGATTTTCGAGTTTGACTGTCGGACTGACGGTTCCGCTTTTGGCGGAAGCGGTAGCCTCGGGCGGGGTAGGGGTAGGTGTGGCGGGAATAACCGGGCCGACCTCCAGAACAAGATCTTTGGCAGGACTGTAAAGGATAGCCTTTTTGGCATTGTTATAGACAAGCACTTTATCGCCATTTTGGGCGCGGGAGAAAAACGGCTGGCTTTTGACTTTTTCCCAATCGGTGACTGTGATGAGAAGCGGTTCCTCGCCCTCGGGCAATAAATAATGCCGGCCGACTTTTGACTTGATGTCTTTTATTTCAATTTGTTGTATTTGTGCGAGATTTGATAGATTTACAGATAGTTGTTTATATTTGCGGTAAAAATAGAAGGAAACCAAAAAGGCGGCAATTATGACAATGAGGGAGATGAGGATCAGAATTTTTCTGTTAAGTTTCAATTCGACCGGAAGCATCGCTTTGGATTATACATCTTTAAAGAAAACGGGTAAATTACCAGCTGTATTTTCTTTCGGTTGTGAGATTGAAAAAATAATTGCCGTGTTTGAGTTGGTCGTTGGGACCCAGGATCGTAAGATTATCGGAGCAGTCGGATAAAGTGCCGGCAGCGGAATCGTCATCCCAATATTTGATCTGCCAGTAATATTTTGTGCCGTCAAGACTTAAAGGAGTGACGTCGGCATATTCTATATCTTCGCAGCGGTTGCCCTCCATGCAGGCGGTCAGAGTCTGGCCATTAACTCCGGAGTTCCAGACCTCAACAGTACAGTTGATATCAGAGTAGACGAGTATTTGATATTTTACCGCATAATCTGCATCATCAACATCCACATTTTGGGCGGAAAAAGCCGGAGTGGAGTCACCGACACCCACGGGATCGGCAACTCCGCTTTGGGCTCCCGTTTCGGTTTCATTGACAAAAAGAACAGTCGGAGCGGAAGGGGCTGTGTTTGCTGAGGTGGCCAAGATCGAGGTCCAGGTAACTGCAAAAGGGGTAGTTGCGGTTATAGTCCAGATGCCGAATACCCTGCCGGCTGAAGAGTAGTTGGCCGTCCAACTGTTATAGACTCCTCCGGCGACCGTGATTTCACTGGTTCTCACATTCCAATTGCCGATGGTATCGCATTCCGAAGTCAATGTAGTGACATCGCACAGCCGGTAATAGACATTGTCATCGCTTGTTTGGTCTATCCAGCTGGCATAAAGATCTTTGGTAGTCGTATCCATAGTCAAATTGACGTGTAAATTGGTTGAGGACCCGGTTTCATCCAAAATAATGGCAGTCTGCCAGGCAGAGGAAGCGCCGTTGTTGTCCCATCTGCGGTATTTGACTTTTTTGGTGGCGCTCTCATCCAGATAAACCAGATGGACATCATTGGGGCTGGCCGCATCCGAGACAGCCGAAATACTATAAGCAACACCGCTGGTTGTGGTAGCGATAGTATCCTGGGTACCGGGAGTGGAACCGGCCAAAGCCACCCGGTTATAAAACACATCCGTGCCGTCAGAGTAGAGGTAGTCAATCTCGTTTTGGGCTGAAGTATTGGTCGATTCAACCAGGATTTCAACCTTTGACATGGTGACCGATGGACTTGCATCGGAAGTAACATATACATATGTTTCCAAAGCAGCTACCTCAGTCCAGTCCCAACTGCCGCCGGGAGCTGTGAGAGTTGTAAGGCTACCCCAGCCTTCTGTCCCGTCTTTGGTAGGTGTTTCCAGTAGAGTTCCGGTTGCGGGACCGCCGTCGGTATAAACTGCGGCATTGATTACCGTATTTGTGCCAGTTTCTGATCCATAGACTCTGGCTTTGACGGAAGTAATAGTACCCTGATCGGTTCCATTTGTCCCTTCGATTTTAAGCTCTCCGGTAGTTGTGGTGCTGGTCTGGGTGCTGGTGGCATCTAGAGTAATATCTCCGTCATCGGCATTGGTCTCATCCGTCCAGTACCCGTCACCATCGGTGGCTACTACATCACTTCCGTCAAAATAATACGTATTCGTCTGCACACGGGCTGTGCCGGTGGAATCGTAGTTGTTGATATAGCTCCACCGTGCCTTCACATCCTGAAGTGCACCATGCATCTCCAGGACCGTCTCCCCGCTCCAGGAGTCTCCAACAGAATCATAGATATCATAAACTATATCATCCTGATCGTCTTCATAGAAAACATATATGTCGGTCCCGTCAATGGCAATCGAGGGCTCTGAACCAACCTTGCTGTTCGTCTCCTGACTCCAGTTACCCAATGTCTCCCATGTTGAACCGTCGGTATTCTTATAAAGAGTGATATAGTTGGTAGTTGAATCAACATAAGCTATCCAAGTATTGCCTGATGAATCGACACCGATACTGGTATCAGCATCAGTTGTCGTTATTGTAGCATCGGGCGTCTGGGTGGAAAAAGATGACGCGTCATTAGCATTTCCCTGCTTTGCAACTAAATCAATAGCTATAATAGAAAGAAAGGATATTTCAGGTATGTTTTCGTCGCTAATTGTTAAGTCTATTCCTGAAGTAGTCGTGATCGCTTCCACTTGTACCGGAGATTTCCAGCTGCCCGAAATTTTGTTGGTATAACTTAACTGGCTTGCATCTCGGTACACAACATGAGGTTTATCGTTTAGATCTATTGACAAGGCCACTTCACCTATACTCGATGCCGAAGAAAGATCTATATCCTCAGTAGACCCAAAAGTATCGGTGGTAGTGTTAAAGGTTTTATACTTTGTATCGAAATCGGTGCTAGTTTCATCCTCAACGGTATATGCAAAATGAATAATGTCGTTTGAATCGATAGCGGCAGAAATTCTGGCATTTGACCAAGCAACCCCTGGACCATTAAGGGGATCTTTAGACGACCAGCTATTGCCTTGGTCCGAAGATTTAAGCATGCTGAGTTTTGGAGCTGCCGGATACAATAATATGGCATACAAATCTCCAATGGAATTACGAATTATTTGCCTTGAGTAACCGAACAACTGTCCAAAATTACTCGCGTTGTCGATATTGGTCGGACTGCGCCTCACATACAGATAATCCCAGTACACATCTGTAGCATCGGAGAACAGGTAGTCGATGCGGTTCGCGCCATAATTATTCCACTCGAAACTCCCTTTGGCCTTCACATCCTGATAGGTACCCGTATGCAAAACGGTTTCCCCTGACCAAGCGGGGCTGGTCGCATCAGAATCATATACGTCATATGAGATATCATCGGTATCATTTTCATAAAAGACATAGATATCGGAAGATCCGGCAATCGCGATTGAAGGTTCGGATCCTACATCGGATTTTGTCGTTACAGTTGACCAGTTGCTGGTCCATGTAGCACCGGTGTGTTTTGCCAAAGTAATTGCGTCATTCGAGGTCGAATCATCCTCTCCGGTGTCATCAATATAAGCAATCCATGTGTCACCGGTTAATGTATTTACGCTTATTGAAGTTCCTGTTTGACCGGGATTAAAATTCACATCCGCGTCAACAGTTTGGACATCATTGAAGTTCGCGGCATCATTACCATTACCACGTCTGGCTTTCAAATATTTATTTGTCACGTCAATATAGGCTACTTGCGGATAGTTACTGGCGTCAATTGTAAGACTGCCATAACTGAAGTTCTCCGTAATCGAACTTTCTATCGTGATCGGACTGGCGTTCCAGGATCCCCCTATCCTGTTGTTGTAATAAATAAAGGAATTGCTTTCAGCCGGATCATCATCTCCTTCATAAATGATATGCGGAATGTTATTAGAATCTACGGCTATACTCAACGTATCAACAGTAATAGTGTCATCTGTTTGGTCAATGTCTTCCTCACCTATACCTGAGTCCCAATTTTCAGTAGCAATATCATAATTTCTGTAGCTGACTATATCTGTACTTGAGTAATACACTACATGAATATCCTGATTTGCCTGTCCGTCAATTGCAGCATCAATATCATACTGTGCATTACAGATAATTGTTGTTCCGCTCTGTTGTTGCGCCCAAGCTACTCCATCACTACTCTTCCACATCTCACAGTTTCCTCCGTCATTTAAAAAGGCATAATAATCTCCTAATTTCGTCCTTAGCACCTGCCTGCCGGTACCCGGAAGAATCTGAAAATCACTCGCATCGTCTACTTTTGTCGGGCGGGTGTCCAGCACATTCCAGTAAATGCTACCGTCACTGGAATCATACATTACGTCAAGAAAGTGTTGAGCATAGAAATTATATTTAGAGTATCTTACCGTTGAAAACTGAAAATCTATACCCGTACCGGGTGTGGCAAATATCGTTTCCCCTTTCCAGGAAGATGTACCGCTGTCGTAAATATCGTAGGCAATTCTTTTATCCGTACTTTCATCATCATAAAACACAATCAGGGATTTACCGACAACCGCAAGTGATGGCGCATAACTTACATCTGTTTTAGTTGTGATAAGAGGATTCCAGCTGCTCCATGCAGCCGAATCATCATGCTTTGCTAACGCAATAGCGTCATTTGTCTTGCTATCGTCTGCTCCTGTATCATCAATATAAGCAATCCACGTATTACCTTCAGAATCTATTCCGATGGAAGGACCACCTTCAGTGGATAAACCCGTGGAACCGGTATTATTAACATCGGTGTCTACATTCTGCGGGGTAAAATCAGAAGTTTGGGTCGGATTATTGCTATTTGCAACAGCTGCAGTCAGCGTAGAGGCAGTGGTATTAATATACGCAATTTCCGCAATATCATCTTCATTGAGCGTAATTACCGACCTGAAAAAATTGTTTGTGGATGAATTTTCAACCACAATGCTTGAGGCTTTCCAGCCTCCTCCGACACGATTATTGTAAAGTACATTAAAATTATTGGAAGCATTTGAGTCTGTAATAACTACATGAGGTATATCGTTTGTATCAATACTTATATTGACATTTCTTATAGTAGCATTAACTGCATCAACATTCTCCTCAGTCCCGAAATTATTATCAGAAGTAGTAAACGAAATATATTTTACATCCGTCGCCGACGTATCATAAATAATATGAATAACATCATTACTGTCTATGGCAGCACTCACAGATGTTGATGTCTTATTAGTAACTGGACTGTCATTTGTATCCTGTTCAGTCCAGGATGTGCCGTCGGTTGATTTATGAACTTCGATAGGGTTCCCTGAATCATTGCTTTGTATTACGGCATATAAATCACCTGTTGAGGTCTGAACGATATGTCTATCTGTACTGGAATCTAATTTAGTAGATGATATGTTTACCGCTCCTCCTGTCGAGCGGGTGCCGGAGTCTTCAGTGTCTCCTGCTCCTCCTGACACCGGACTGCAGGCAGACAGGTCGTCTGACGTTTCCCAGCGGTCATCAGTCGCTTCGTCATACCTGCAGCCTATGATGTCCGTTCCTACCGTAAAAGTGGCGTACATGTCGCCTGTAGCCAGAGGCACGATATTGCCGAAAACATTGTTCGAGGCGGATTGGTCGTTTGAGAGCTGGGCGGCTGTATCCCAGAGGTAAGTAGCATCCCAGGTCTGTCCGTTGGTGGCAACCGCTGTCGAGCGGGTAGCTTTGTAAACTTTATCGCTGCCGGTAGTATGTTTGGCACCTACCCAGAGCTTGTTGTTTGAATCAAGTGAAATATAGGGGTAGCTGTAGGCATCAGTTGATGAAGCCCCGTTTAAGGCAACTGAAGCGTAAATTGAATTGGCCCAGGTAACATTGGAGCCAGTCAATTCACCCCGTAAAACCACAATATCATAAGGATTAGTTCCCGCTGATGAGGGGACGGAAATTGCTAAAAAGACATAAGAAACATCCGGATCAGGTGTTGTATCAACCCATTGCCAGACGGAAAAATCATTGGTGTCATAAGCCAAATGGCCGGAAGCTGCCGTTGACGGATTGCTCCAGCTTGCTCCGTCCGATGAGTACCTCACTTCGATCTCATCACCGTCGTGGTTGAATGTCCAGTGGCGGGAATTCAGGCTGTCGTAAAAAGTTTTTCTTTGGAAAGAATACCCGGAGGCTGTCGAACTCGAGTCGGTTGAAGCGCTAATACAATCGCGGTTGGTTGAGAAATCCATATAGGTATTGTCATTGCCGCCCGAGTCCACGGAATGTCCGATGGTTACCGTGCCGCCGGTATCGGAAACATTCATATCCTGAACATCTACATAGGAAAAAGTGACTGCGCCTGTTCTGGTTATATTAAAAGCGCTGCCTTTGGTGGTCGAACGAATGGCAATCAGCTTTGAACACGAATCACCTGTTGCCGAAAAAAGGCCTGAGGCTGCAATGGTAAAAGTATCGCCTGAACCAAAATTTATCATCCTGTCTCCGGTTGTTGCTGTCAGATTAAAAAATGTCGTGTTGCCGTCAATTACCTGGGTAGTATCGGCTGAACCCCCTAAAACAATTGTACTGTTGTTGTGAGTAAAACCACTACTACCAACACTATTTGTAAAGTTGCGCTTCACAGTCAAAGTACCGGATGATGGTGCGCTTACAGTACCATCTGTAATAGTTAAATCATTATCTATTGTTGCATTTGCATTAAAAGTCCATATACCACCTAAGTCATCATTAAAAGTTAAATTAAAAAATGCAGAAGACCCTGTCATAGTTCCTTCCAAAATCTTTGAAGTGCTTCCATTTGCATTCATTACAACTCTACCCTCACCTGCTTCAAATATTCCTGAATTATTCCATGAATTATTAACATTAAATGTGGCAGTTGAAGACGCATAAAAAGTTGCATTCGACGAAATTGTAAAATTATTTATGACATTTAATGCCAAGTCATTTGCTTCATTGTCCACGCTCATAACCGAACCGCTGCCGATGGTTAGGTTGTAAGCTAAAAAAATCCCCGGGCCGAACCAGTCGGCTGCGTTGGATAATCCCAAAATTGTGACTGTTCCGGAGGTGTGGGATGAAGTAGCACTTGTGGCCATGGTAATGTCTCCTGAATCACTGATTGAATTTGAGCCAATGGTTGGCGAAGTCGTACCCATGGCGAAGATATGAGAAGTACCAACCGAAAGGGCATGAGCAATAGTAATATTTTGTTTCAATGTCGTAGTCCCGCTGGCACCGTTGGTTGTCAAATTGTAAAACTTTATTTCCCCAGAACCGCTGGTGACCCCGATATCGCCGGTGCCGGCAATCGTCACCGTGGGTGACCCCGAATCATAGGTCACGATCCCGTCTGTGACAGTGGCCAGCTGGCCGCCATTGACCGTCAGGTCAGCATTGACTTTTAGAGTGGTACCTGATCCTACAGACACATCCGAATCAGTTGAGACTGCTGAAGAGATAGTGGTAGTACCCGTGGTTGAGGTAGCTAAATCATAGAAGTTGATCGTGCCTCCGCCGGAGATAGTGCCCCCGGCAGTAAAGGTGTGGGTCCCGGCTGAGGCCTGGGTAGTGCCGGTAGATGTAAGTGAGCCGCCGAAATTTACACTGGCGTCAAGATTTAGGGTCGCGCCGGATCCAACTGTTGTGGTTCCGGCAATGGTCGAAGTAGCCGTATCCAGATATGCTGTGGCACTTGCCGCAAGTTCCAGTCCGCCGGTGCCTGATGTATCCACATCGCCGTTGGGATCAAAAGTCATCGAGTTGTAGACGTAGAGCTCGATATTTGATTCAACGGTCAGCGTATCGCTTCCTGCGTCGGTTGCGTCAAAAAGCATATCGGTATCATTACCGGTACTGCTATCATACTGCTCCATGTCGTCGATGTTGATCGAGGTGCCTGTTTCGTGCCGGACGACAACATGGTTTTGATAAATTCTTAAATTGTCCCCTGACACGATATCCCCGCCGTCTGAGACAGTGACCGTGTTGCCAAAATAAGTGCCGCCGTCAATGAAAAAAGTAAGCTGCTGACCGGAGTTGGCCTCAAGCACATTATTGATTTCAAAGATGCCGTTTATGTCCGTGGTATCACAGCTAGGAGTACCGTTATCGACTACTCCGCAGACCGATACGCTGGCTAAGGCTTCGGTCTCAGTTTCATCGGTGTAGACTTTGCCGTAGTAGGAGTCCTTAAGAGTCAGGTTTACTTCAACGTAGTCGACATACAGGGACTCGGATACGTCTTCGTTAAAAAAGATAATATGGATGTCACCATTTGAGTCAAAGTACTCACTGATACTGGCAGAAATGGTGCCGGTGTAGGTGTGCTCCGTGGTAAACTGGGCGGCTTCCAGCATCTGCCAGTAGGGGGTGGCGGCTCCGGGACGCCAGATACCCAGCCAGGCTTTATCCGTTGCTGACGCCTGTCTGCCCTGCAAATTGACCTGGATTGACGTGACAGTTGAGGCCGACTCGGAAACATCAAATTTTGCCCAAAACACCGCGTTGTCTCCGGCGCCCGGATCGGTTATCTGCCACTCCCCGCCGCCGTCGGATTCGATGAGGTCGTACTCGGCGCTCGCGGCTTCCGCGTCGCTTGCGTATCCGGCAATGCCGGTCCGCAAGTCAGGTGTCCCGTTGGTAGCCCCGTTTGTAGTCAGTGTATCGATCGCGTCCACTGTCGGCGGATCGGTCGGGTCGTTGACATCGACTTCAAAATCCCGGGCAACATGCGTCGAACTTGGTGAATTGATGCCGACAAAATTGTAGGTCGAGACCGCATCAGCGGCAATCTGCCATTGCCGCGCTTCCCGGAAGTTGCCGATTGACAGTGGTCCCAACAGGTACAGAGCCGGGCTTTTGCTGGGAGCGTTAAAGCCGTAGCCGAAGCTATACGTCTCTCCTGCTTTCCAGTCAACCAACCAGGTAAGAACGGTTTTATCTGACAACTCTTTAACTTTTAGAGGCACGAGAATACCGTCAGGCGACCGGGCACTTTTGCCCGTGTGATTTTGAATTTCTTCTTCGGTCAAGGCCTCGACCCGGAAGCGGCCGCCGATATTTTCACTGATCTCTCCTCTATAGTCAGTTGCCGGCGTAATTGTGAAAATGACCGGGTACTTTAGCGGCGGGTAGATGCGGGTAGGCCCGGTGCGTTCGATGTCAAATCCTACCGTTTCCCTGACTTCAAATGCATCACTGATTGTGTAAGCGCCGTTACCTGTCACGGCAGTCAGGGTCATATCGTACACGCCGACGCTGTTTACTCGGTATTCAGCTGCATAGTCGGGATGTATGATTGCTTCTTTTATCCGGCAGCCGTCAGTAACTATAATAGATCCGGTTTTTGTGGAAAGTTCCCTGAGTGTCCCGCTTTCCCGGTGTTTAATTTTCAAAGATAGGTCAGCATCGCACACCATCTGCCCCTGTTCATCCAAAACTGCAATTGCTAACTCCGCCGTTTCTCTCGGAGTATAGATACTTTTGTTGGTGTTTATCGCCAGGACTCCCCAGGTGAAATCCTGTTCAATGCTTTTATTGTTCCTGGTATCTGTAATTAATAATGTATATTTGCCGGGATGGGGCAGGGAATTGGGAGGGATAGAAATTTGCAGATCGTTTCCGTCGTCAGGCGTGATTTTGAGTTCCGAATCAACTTTTTCTCCCTGATTGTCGGTCAGGCTGATTTTAAATTCTTTTTCAAGGCTTTTTGGGTTGCCGGTCAGTTTCTCAATGGGAGCAGCCAAAAATGACAGTACGTTTTGACTTCGGGAGACGGAAAACTCAGGTGACGAATTTCCGGGAAAATCACCGGTTGCTGCAGCCACTTTGACGCCATTTTTTATGGTTGAGATATAGTTTTTTGTGGCGGAGGCATTGTCGGTAGTTATCCCGGCGACCTGTTCCCCGCGGGGTTGTTTTACTTGTCTTTGTTCTCCGTATATTTTTAACGCTGTCAAAATCAGTAATATAAAAATCAGGCTTGCGGCCAAAGTAAAGTCCGGATGGGCAAATCTGGGCATATGACGGACCAGAAAGTTTTTATACAGTTTGGGTTTGAGAGGCTGTTTTTTTATTGCTTTTTGCTCCAGCCGCATGAAGCGCGAGCGTTTTCTTTTCAGAGCCAAAACAGCCGGCCTACTGATTTTTATAGTGAAACGTAACTTTTTTTTCATTTTCATTCAGGTACTGCTCCCTTTGTCGCCGTGTCATCCGGCGGTGTCTCGATAATCGGCGCAACGGTGCTTGCCGGGGGAGTGGCACTTACTGGCGCAGAAGTCGCTGCCGGCTGACTCTCTGCCGCTTTGGGTGAAACAGCAGGCACGGTTGTAGTAATCAATGGTTCAGGCGTTAATGATGGTTTAGATGGTGTCGTATTGATTGACGTGCCGGGGGACGGACTGTCCTTGATAGCTGTTTCAGTTGGTGTAACAGCAGTTCCCTGGGTGAATCTTTTTTCGGGCACAAGTTCAACAGTCGGATCAATGATGATAGGGTAGAGGCGATCTACGGATGTCAGCCAGTCAGCGGGAACGGTGATGGTTACTTCTATATAGTCACTTTTTTGCTCGAGGTTTATATCTACCTCGTTGTTGATGGCATTATTGCTGTCTTTAGCCCAGCCTTTGGGGATGCGGAATATGGCCTCTCCGTTTTTATCGTAAAAATACCAGACGCCTTTCCCTAAGTCACGGAAATCCATGTTTTCCGTTTTGAGCGAAAAAACATATATATTGGGCGCACCGTTTAGCGGTTTTTCATTGATAAGGATTTCTTCCTTGATGCCCCCTTCGTTTAAGCGGTAGACGAAGTCTGTTTGGGGCAGGATGTTTTCAAATTTGATCACCCTCGCGTTTTTCTCCTCAACCAATTTAGCTTTGGAAGTCACATCTCTTATTTCTTCACTGATGTCGGACAGTTCAGTCTGCAATCCCGCAATTTCACCGGAAATACTGGATAGCCCCTCATCGATTACCTTCATTTGCGCCTCAATTTTGTCCATGATGGCTTTCTGTTCTTTCGATAAGATACCCAAAACCTCAGCTCCTGAAATGTCAGTCGTTTCCGGCTTCGACTCTGTTTCTTTAATTCCGGAAGATTTGGATGCCTCGTTATAATTTCTGGAGGCTGTCAGCAGTGAAAATTCAAGATAAAAACCGTCTTTTTCAATCCGAATTTTATGGCTGCCGTTGTCCGTTCTTTCACCGGCATAGGCAATATAGTTCGGCGTTTCCTTGGTAAAAATAAATCGGCTTTGACTATCGGAAGCGTATTCAAAACCGCTGACTCCTTTAAAGAAATCCGACAGCCTGTCAAAAATACTTTCCGCTTTGACTATTTTCGGTAAAGCAATTGCAGCAAGCACATAGAAAGCAGCCATAATGAAGAGCCATTTTTTACCGGTAGAAGTTGAGACAAATATTCTCTTTATCTTTTTCATTTTTTAGAATTTGGCCACATAGCTGATTTCGATTTCACCCATATAAGTATTGTTGGTTGTAGCCGCTACGGCCATCTGAACCCTGAAAGTAACAATGTCTCCGGCTATGATGTTTCCGGATGGAATGCCATCACAATTTGAGACATCGGCATAATTGGTTTGCGTCCAGGCATCTTCCGTACCCAGGGCAGTGGCCGACCCGCAGATGGTTTTAGTGTCATCATATAAAGTGAGTGTGACGCTGTCCGAGGCGTCATTTTTGCGTGAATAGAATTTAATGGCCGGATTGGCAGCAAATTCGGAAAAGTCGCTCGGTACCTGCCAGTTGACCCAAATGTCATAGTCTCGGGGGTAACCGGAACCTCCGCTGGCCGTCCAGTTATAATAATTATGTCGTTGTCCGCTGTCGCAGACAGTGGTGTTGAAATCAGGGATTTCCGATCCACCGCCTGCCCCGTCATAGCAGAAATCAGAGGTCATCGAACCGGTGTTGTCAGCTCCGTCTCCCATGATGATGGCACCTTCAAATTCCGGTACCAGATTCACTTTTTTAGTCGGCCGGGCATCTCCGGCGTAATCCGGACCTGCAGCCGGATCAAAAGTAAAGGTATCACTGCCTGATCCGATAGTCAGGGTAGCTTCGCTAGTTAATGCTGCCGTAAATGTGGAAGCTGAGGAAACTGAAAGACCCCTGTCCCAGTTGGCGCCGATAACCAGGGCATATTCTGTTGAGTTTGAACCGCTTCCCAGAGCGTCGATATTTATACCATATATAGTATCTCCGGCATCGGTTGAAGCTGTCGAGACAATATGCAGTCCTGCTCCTGTAATATTGGCTCCATTGGTAGTTTGGGTGTAATTTACCTGGAGCCCGTCGGTTGAAGTCGTAGAATAAGAACCAAGGACGCTTAATTTATCTGCTGGTGCATCCGTACCAACTCCCAGGTTTCCTCCTGATACATTGAACCAGGAATTGTTATCGGCAACCGGACTGAAATAGATTTCAGCTGATTCAGTGGCATTATTGCCAAGCGCCAAAGACTGTGAAGCCGGATCAAGATAAGGATAGAGAAGTCCGCACCAGCTGACTCCCGCTCCCAAAGGTCCGTTACATACTTTGTCTTCCCAAAGTAGGGAAGTGCCGTCTGGTCCATTAGGCCCGGTAGCTCCTGTTGAGCCTGTTGGTCCAAAAGTTCCGGTTGAGCCGGTAGTTCCGGTTGCACCCGTTGGGCCTGTTTCACCATTTGCTCCTGTTGCTCCTGTGGCACCTGTAGATCCCGTTGGGCCAAATATTCCTGTTGCTCCGGTTGAACCAGTCGGACCGGCAACTCCTTCTGTCCCAGTAGCTCCTGTTGAACCCGTACTTCCGGTGGGACCAATAATTCCGGTTGATCCGGTAGATCCAGTTGATCCGGTCGGACCAACTATTCCTGTTGAGCCGGTACTTCCAGTAGAACCTGTCGGACCAACTATTCCTGTTGCACCGGTTGAACCTGTTGATCCGGTCGGACCTTGTATTCCGGTTGAACCTGTTGAACCAGTCGGACCAGCAATTCCTTCTGTGCCGGTTGAACCAGTACTGCCAGTCGGACCTTGAATTCCTTCTGCGCCTGTTGATCCGGTAGAGCCAGTAGAACCTGTGGGACCAACTATTCCTGTAGAACCGGTAGAGCCAGTGGAACCCGTAGGTCCAACAATACCTGTTGATCCTGTACTGCCAGTCGGACCTTGAATTCCTTCAGCTCCTGTTGAGCCGGTAGATCCTGTCGGGCCTTGAATTCCTTCTGCGCCAGTACTTCCGGTTGATCCAGTCGGACCTTGAATTCCTTCAGCGCCAGTTGAACCAGTACTGCCAGTCGGACCTTGAATTCCTGTAGAACCGGTAGATCCAGTTGAGCCTGTTGGACCTTCTATTCCTGTTGATCCGGTAGATCCTGTTGAACCCGTAGGTCCAACAATACCTGTTGATCCTGTACTGCCAGTCGGGCCTTGAATTCCTTCAGCTCCTGTTGATCCTGTTGAACCAGTAGGACCCTCTATTCCTGTTGATCCGGTAGAGCCAGTTGAACCTGTCGGACCAGCAACTCCTGTTGATCCGGTAGAGCCAGTTGAACCTGTGGGACCAACTTCTCCTGTAGAACCGGTAGAGCCAGTGGAACCCGTAGGTCCAACAATACCTGTTGATCCGGTAGATCCAGTTGAACCCGTAGGTCCAACAATTCCTGTTGAACCTGTCGCTCCCGTTGAACCTGTGGGACCAACTATTCCTGTTGAGCCGGTACTTCCAGTAGAACCTGTCGGACCAACTATTCCTGTTGCACCGGTTGAACCTGTTGATCCGGTCGGACCTTGTATTCCGGTTGAACCTGTTGAACCAGTAGGACCTTGGATACCGGTAGCTCCTGTTGATCCTGTTGAACCTGTGGGACCAATAATTCCTGTTGATCCGGTAGAGCCAGTAGAACCCGTGGGACCAGCAACTCCTGTTGATCCTGTACTGCCAGTCGGACCTTGAATTCCTTCAGCTCCTGTCGCTCCCGTTGAACCTGTGGGACCAACTATTCCTGTTGAACCTGTAGAACCGGTACTTCCAGTCGGACCAACTATTCCTGTTGCACCGGTTGAACCTGTTGATCCGGTCGGACCTTGTATTCCGGTTGAACCTGTT
>Ga0209211_10003769_pt1 | contig 24283 bp, 26 predicted proteins | sample RifGroA2_FD_183992 | JGI IMG/M metagenome (GOLD analysis project Ga0209211, IMG submission 183992) | Groundwater microbial communities from Rifle, Colorado, USA - Groundwater A2 (SPAdes) (version 2) | ecosystem: Environmental > Aquatic > Deep subsurface > Groundwater | place: Rifle, Colorado...
TCTTCTTGAACGAAATTCTTCATCAATATCCGGTACTTCCACAGTTGGTAAGGATACAAGAGCAGTACTGCGCGGAAGCTCAGAGGAATTTAAGATATCTGTTCTTCTTAAATTAGTTAAGACGTCTGTCATTCTTTGTATATTTTAACATAGTACTGAGTTTTTTTATTTTTATGTGTTGCGGGATTATTTCAGGATTTGTTAAAATAATACTGAGCTCAAGAAACCGAAAAGATTTTTAATGCCCTCGTTGGACAAGTCCTTTCGGATTTGAGCTCACCAGCGCAGCGCTCCCTGTTACGAAATTGCAGGGGTGGAGGGAATCGAACCCCCGTTAGCAGATTTGGAGTCTGCAGGCCTACCACTGACCGACACCCCTAAAAACAATACAGGCATATTATACCTTAAAATCGGTTTTCGGACGAAGTTTATTTGAGTTTAGAAGTCTCTTTATGGAGCTGGTACTTCCTGCAGGTTTTGCAGTACTTTTTAATCTCCAGTTTTGATCCCTTTTTGCCTTTTGTTTCCATGTTGATCTTATTCCGCTCGGTAATGTAGTTTTGACTTTTACAGACGGAACAAATTAAAGCAACCAGTTCTCGTGCACCCTTTTTAGCCATACGCTGGATATTCTACACGAAGAGCCTTATTCGAACAAGATGGAGCCTAGGGTGGGAATCGGACCCACGGTCTAACCCTTACCAAGGGTTTGTTTTACCACTAAACTACCTAGGCGCAAGGGAAATTATACCAGAAATAGTTGCTATACTTTAGTTATGGAAAGAAGGCAGGCTTTCTTGCTGGTTTTGGCGGCTTCGTTTTTGGTCCTCCTTATTTATTTGACCGCCATTCCTAAGAAAACCTCAGATGAGGAATTTTCTTTAAAAGCCTTTGCTCGGGATGTTGAGATTATCTTAGCGGGAGATGTCATGCTGGGGAGAACCGTCATGACCAAAAGCCTTGATTTAAAAGACTCGGCATATCCTTTTAGGAAAGTCGCCGGTCGATTAGCCGAGGCGGATTTCGTTTTCGTTAATCTGGAAAATCCCATTATCGAAAATTGTCCCAGGACATCAACCGGTCTCAAATTCTGTACCGACCCGAAACTCACCTCCGGCCTTAAATTAGCTGGAGTCAACGTCGTGACTCTCGCCAATAATCATGCGGCAGATTATGGAAAAGAGGGAATAGAAAAAACGGTCGAATTTCTCAAAAAAGAAGGAATTGAAGCGGTCGGACTGGGGAATTTGGTTGTCAAGGAAAAAAAGGGAATCAAATTCGGGTTTTTGGGCTTTAACTTTGTTGGTAAAACCCCAAAAGATGAAGATTTTAGATTGGTTTCTGATTCGGACAAGAAAGTAGAAATTTTGGTCGTTGGTGTCCATTGGGGAGAAGAGTACGAAGATAAGGCCAATAAATTCCAGAGAGAATGGGCCAAGAGGCTGGTTGAAGCGGGAGCCGATGTCGTTGTCGGGCACCACCCCCACTGGGTTCAAGATTCCGAGTCTACCAACGGAAAGCCGGTTTATTATTCTCTGGGGAATTTTGTCTTTGACCAGATGTGGTCGGAGAAAACCAGAGAAGGCTTACTTATTAAATTGACCTTTAGGGATGGGGTACTGGTAGACGAGGAAAAACTGCCTATCTATATGGCTAACTGGGCCCAACCGGAATTTGCGGAGAAATAGTTGGTGCTGGGACTAGGATTCGTGTGCTGGGACTAGGATTCGAACCTAGGTAGGTCTTCCGACCGTCAGGTTTACAGCCTGATGCGTTTGACCACTCCGCCATCCCAGCTTATTCAGGCGATTGTATATTATATCAATACTCCCACTTATCTACCAAGTCCTTGTAGTTTGACTTTATTTCCAGATAGTCATCTTTAAGTAATAAATCTAACTTAATATCTGGGTATTTCTCTCTAAAAAGTTTATCGCGTTGCAACGAGTATTCGCCTAAAAAGTTTTTTATCTCAACGAAGGTATCGAAGTCTGATAGATAAAAATCCGGTCTGTATGTGTGCTCTCCCAAATCGAATATCCGAGGTGCATATTGCCACCTCATCCTGACCAGATTGAACACCCGTGCAATATTGGCTTCCCATGTGCTATAAAAATTGATATTTGGGTCGATATCCTTTCTTATACCCGGCTTCCCCTTAGAAGCTTTGGGGGAGGTTGTTTTTGCGCCGATGTGTCTTATTGCACACGGGGAACTGCAGTATTTTCTACTTTTGGGTGTCCACGCATAGACAGAGGAAGTGCTAATATTGATTTCGATATTTTTTCTCTAGTAAAAAGCGTAAGTTTTTCCCTTTATTAGTGACCTGGGCAGAGCAACTATGAGAACAGAATCTTTTGCGGTCACTCGGTATTGTAAGGAATAATTTGCCGCAAATTGGATTCTGGCAGTATCGACTTTCCTTTGGTGGTTTCAGAAAATTATTTAACCCGAAGAATATCCGAAGTCAAATATCTGAGCCGAGGGGGAGTTTTGCAATCCCGGCCTTGGCTTTACAAAAGCCCTGCTCTGCTTCTGAGCTACCTCGGCGCAAAGTCAATTATAGCAGAAAAAGGGGTAGGTTTGAAGCTAAAGGGATGACCCTGCGTCAGGGATCGGGCTAAACTTTCCTGGAAAAATTCCAGGTGGGTGGGCTGGTCGCCAGTCCTCAGAAAGGCGACACTCCGCCCTCCCTAAGTTACTCTCGGTCAGGAGAGTTCAACCTCGATTCCCGTCAACAGGGTCATATATATTATACAACAGAAATCAACTAGATAACGGGGCTGCCGGGGATAAGGAAGGAAAGGACGATATTGATTAGAGGGAAGATGATGATACTGACCAAAGAAGCTCCCCCCACGGTTGGAAAAATAAGGAGGAACAAGATTAGAATTCCGTAGCGGTTCATAAACATGTCTACTTCGTGTGCGGTACTTCTGGGAAGAAGTCCCACCAAAACTTTACCTCCATCCAAGGGGTGAATCGGCAGAAGGTTAAAGATGGCCAGGACGACATTTAAGATGATAAACGGATAGAAAATTGCCGAAAAATAGGACAGGGGAGAAAAAGGCGTGGCCAAAAACCGCAAAAAGAGAGCAAGAACGATAGCCAGGAGCAGATTGGCCGCCGGCCCCGCCAGCGATATCAAGGCGGCATCTCGCCGGGGATTGGCCAGATTATACGGGTCAAAACGGACGGGCTTGGCCCAGCCGAAGGGGATAACGGGAAATCCTATCGACCTTAAGATAACCAGGACCAAAAGTAGGGTCGTGCCGATGGGGTCGTAGTGAACCAGAGGATTGAGGGAGAGCCTGCCCATAATCCTGGGGGTCGGGTCACCGAGCCTATCGGCCATCCAGGCGTGAGCCGCCTCGTGAATCGTAATGGCCACGGCAAAAGCGAGTAGCCAAATAATAATAGTCATCTTGAGCGAAAAAGGTATTAATAGTATAATCGGTCGAGCTTTAAACTAAAAGTATGGCCTTTGTTTGCGACAACTGTGGGAAAAGAAGAGTTATGGGGCGTTCACAACGCCACGGTCGGGGTGTGGCCGGAAAGAGGTGGAAGACCCGGGCTCAGGTCACGCCTAGGGTTTTTAAGCCCAACTTGCAGAAAGTAGCCGTTATGGTTTCCGGCAAAAAGGCCACCCTTAGGCTTTGCACGGATTGTTTAAGTAAATTCAAAAAAGAAGGAAAACTAGGGTTTTACTCAAAGGCTACCTTAGGATAACCCATCTTAAATTCCTTCCAGGAAACAGGATTTTTACCTTCCAATTGGACCTCATCCAGAACTAGTTTTCCATTTTCTAAGTGTGCTTTTAGGATTTTAAGTCTTTTCTTACCAATAAAGGTCCAGGCTTGGGGCCATGGCTGCATGGCTCTAATAAAGCGTTCCGCTTTGGCAGCTTCGCTGGTAAATCTTTCTGCTTCAATGAAGCCGTCTTGTTTAGTAATTATTTTTGTGTATGTCGCTTCGTCATGATTTTGCTCTTTTGGCTTGATTTTTCCTTGCAGATAAGGCTCAATCATCTCTGCGATCACATCTTTTGACCTTTCAAAAAGCCTTGCTCGTAGAGTTTCGGTGGTGTCATCGGGTTTGGTTTCCTCCTTAAATTGAGAAACAATTGGTCCATGGTCTATCTTTTCATCCATTTTGATTATCGTCACTCCAACCTGTTTATCGCCATTTGCAATAGCGCCTTGGATGGGCGAAGCGCCTCTATATTTGGGTAAAAGTGAAGGATGAACTACTAAAATTCCGTGAGGAAAAGTATCAATCACATTTTTGGGTATTATTTCTCCGTAGGCCGCTAAAACCCCGATATCAGCCTTAACGCTATTTTTAATTAGTTCAGAAGATTGATAGAAAATGTCAATTTTATGTTCGTGGGCCCATTTATCAACCGGAGAATAAGTTAGAATTTGTTTTCTGCCAGTAGGTTTGGGGCTTTGTGTAACCACGGCCGCTATGGGGGAGACTCCCGGACCTGTCACGAACTTTTTATGTAAGGAAGTTAAAACAGGAAGAACATAATCGGGGGTGCCAAAAAAGACGATTTTCATTTAGGTTAGCTCCACTTCTTCCCACTCGTCTTTCACCAGTTTGTAGAGTGGTTTTTTGTTCGTTAGCAGCCTATCTATAAATAGTATTCCGTTTAAGTGGTCGATTTCGTGCTGAACGATTTGGGCGGTAAACCCGACAAAATCTTCAACCTTCTCACTGCCTTCCTCGTCAAGATATTTGATGGTTATTTTTTTGGGTCTTTTTAAAGGGCCGTAGTAGTGGGGCAAGGAGAGACAGCCTTCCATAATTTCTCCCTTTTTTAGTTTCCCGGATTTTTTTTGGGAAACGTTTACAATTTCCGGATTAATCACGGCCTTAAGCTCCCCAGCATCCAGCATGACAAAAATCTTCAAGAGTTTGCCTATTTGTGGAGCGGCCAAACCCACGCCCTCGGGATCTTTTTGGCTTGCAAGTGTCTCTTTTAAATCTTTAACAATCGAGAGAATTTTTTTGTCGACTTTGCCAACTGTCCTTGAACTCTCTCTTAATTTCGGGTCGGTGACCGGCAAAACTTTCCTGACCATACCCGAATTATACCATCTCTATGGCCTTATTTTATTCGCGACCTCAAGAAAACCGCAAATTCTCAATTTGCGGATGAATTGAGGCAGAGAGGACATCCTTCCTTAGGGATGGAAACCACGCGTTCTCAACGCGGGGAGGATGTCATTTCCTCGAGGGTAGTTATGGTCAGGGCATCGTTGGGGTCAATCCTCGTCAGGATATAGTTTAGCTGCTCTTTGGCTTTTTCCCGACTGCCTTTGTCAATGAGGATAAGAGCATAAGCAAGCCTGGCGTCCCGATAATTGGCCTTCAGGCTGATGGTTTTTTCAAAGACTTTTTCGGCGTTTTCGATATCCCCAAGCCGGGCATAGGTTAGTCCTAGGTTATGGTAAAGTTTGGCCTCGGTCGGGGCATAGGTGATGGCCTCGATTAGAATGTCACGGGCGTTAGCCAGGTAGTTCGGGTCAAGGGCGGAGAGCTTGATAAAAAGATTGGCCCGGTTTCTTTTGAGATTAAGATTTCTGGGAGACAGGGTGGTCGCGTTTGACGATTCGTTGATAGCAACAAGCGCAAACTCTTTTGCCTTAGAGTTCTCTCCGGCCTCGTTAAGAGCGACGGCGATTAAGGTGTCGGATTGGGAAAGCTCATCCCAGAAGACCGCTTCTTTGGGAGAGAGGGTGATGGCGCGGGTCAGCTCACTCCTTGCCTTGACCGGGTCTTCGGCGTCGTTTAAGGCCTTTCCCTTAGCGAAAAGGAGGTCCGCATACCAATATCGGCCGATTGCCAAAAGTAAATAGGCGGCGGTAAAAAGAGCCAGTAATACGCCTGTCTTTTGCCGAGAGTCCAAGTTCTTATAACCGGCCAATCTAACTTTCTCGCCCCCCTTAAGGCAAATGGCAAAAGCGGGAAGAAGAAAGTAGAGAAGGGAAACGGCAACGACCGAAAAGCCGAAGAAATTGGTGACAAAAATACCGAAAAATCCGGCTAAAAAGGCTACGTCAAGAATGTCTGGGGAAGCTTTGATTTTTTTGACAAAATAGAAAACGACCACTCCCGAGAAAAATAAATATGCTCCAAGACCCAGTAGTCCCGTCGTTGCCAAGATATTGAGCAGTTCGTTGTGGGCCTTGTTATATAAGAAATCCCATTCGGAGACCAAGTTATGCTCAACCGGGCGAAACTGATAGTAGGAGAAGGCGAAGGTTTCAACACCGGAGCCGGTTAAAGGATATTTCTTCCAGACGTCAATTGCCCCTTTCCAGACGATTTTTCTGATTTGCCCTGATTCAGTCCCTCCCGTTTCAAGAGCGGGACCGACGGTTTCTGTGGTTTTCCTTTCCCAGGGAGTTCCGCCGGCAAAAATTAAAAATAGCGAGAGGGCAATTAGAAGAAAAGAATTTTTAAAACGGTTGATTCCCCAGAAAATACCTGAAACGGCTACTAGGCCCAAAAGACCGGAGCGGGATTTGGCGTAAGCGAGAGTCAGAACGTAAAGCGCCGAAACTCCCAGCCACGGCCAAAAGTTTTTGCTCTTTTGTCTTAAGGTAAGGTAAAAAGCCCAAGCGATGGGCAGAAGGGTGAGAAGCCAGGCGGCAAGCCAGTTGGGCTGCCCGAGGGTTGAGAAGACCCTATTTTGCACATCCTGAACCCAAACGTCTTTGTCGATACCGAAATGCTGCAAAACCCCGTAAAAAGAAACAATTATCCCGGAAAAAAAAAGAAAGCGGATAGCCTTGAGCGTCTTGGCCCGGTCCATGTTCGAGACGAATGCCCAGAAAAGGAGAGAATAGGAAAGAGTCGAGAAAAACCCTCCGTGGAAGCGGGAATAATACCCCAAAAGAGAAGTCCTGACATCAATCGAGAGAGCGGTCGAAAGAAGCTGGGAGAAAAGAAAAAGAAGAAGCGGAATGTCAAAAATGGTATGGCGGAAAATTATTCTTTTTGCCAAAATCATTCTTACTGCCCAGGAGACGGAAATTAAGGCGGTCAAGGCATAGACAAAAACCATTTTGTTAAACTCAAAAAGCTCATACGAGTACGGGTAAAGCACCAGTGGAACAAAAAAGAAAAGAAGGTTAAAGAGTGAAGACATTTTAATTAATTTACACTAGAATTTGTTCTGACTCAACGGTATACTGCCAACTTAGGCTAACATGAGGTTCTTTGGGTTAAACACTTTTTTGGGTTTATTCTCCCACGACATTGGCATTGATTTGGGAACGGCCAATACCCTCGTTTGGGTCAGAGGCAAAGGCATCGTCATTAGAGAGCCCTCGGCCGTCGCCAGACACAAAAAGACAAAAGAAATTTTGGCCATTGGCACTTCCGCAAAAAAAATGATGGGTCGGGCTCCTTCAACCATTGAAACGATTAGGCCTTTAAAGGACGGCGTCATCGCCGATTTTGACGCCACGGCCGCCATGCTCTCTTTTTATATAAAAAAGGTCCACGAGGGGGGAACCGTCATGCCCAAAATTCCCCGACCCCGGGTGGTTATCGGCATTCCTTCGGGCGTGACCGAGGTTGAAAGAAGAGCCGTAGCCGATGCCTCTCTCGATGCCGGGGCCAGGGAAGTCCATTTAATCGAAGAGCCCCTGGCCGCGGCCATCGGGGTCAATTTTCCAATTGAGCAACCGGAGGGAATTTTTATTGTCGATATCGGTGGGGGCACTTCCGAGATTGCGGTCATTTCCTTAGGGGGTGTCGTCTTGGGGCGCTCAGTCAGAGTGGCCGGGGATGAAATGGATGAGGCAATCGTCAATTACGTCAGATTAAAATACTCTTTACTTTTGGGCCAGTCGACGGCCGAAGCCGTAAAAATAAATATCGGCGGGACAGTTCCCGGGAAAGAAAGGTACGAGGTTGTCAGAGGCAGGGACCTTGAGTCCGGTCTGCCCAAATCGGTCAAGCTGGCCAGTAGCGAAATCAGGGAAGCTCTGGCCCCGGTCAACCAGGAAGTAATCGCCGCCATCGTAGATACTCTGGAAGAAACCCCGCCGGAGCTTGTTTCGGATATAATGGAAAGAGGGATTGTCATGGCCGGAGGCGGATCGCTTCTTGCCGGAATCGATAAAATGGTGGCCGAGGCGACCAAGATGTCGGTTTGGGTAGCGGAAGACCCCCTAACCTGCGTTGTCAGGGGTTGCGGGAAACTGCTGGAGAATCCCGGCCTTCTTAGCCGAATAAGGGTTTCAAGAGGTCTTTAATATGGAGACGCTTGCCACTTCTGTCAGACAAAGCTGGTTGTCCTGGTTCTTTCGAGGAACCCTCATTTTAGGTTTTCTTATTCTGGCCGGGCGCTTGAGCGAACTTCAAATAATCAAAGGAAATTATTTTCGCACCCTGGCCGAGGGAAATAGAATCAGAAGGGTACCCATCGTCGCCGCCAGGGGAAAAATCTTGGCGAGGGGTGGGGAAATTTTGGTTGGCAATAAAGTGGAGGATTTGGCCGGGGTGAGTCAGGACGAGATAATCACCGAATATGTCAGAGATTATCCCCTGGGCCCCAAATTTGCCCACTTAAGCGGTTATTTGGGAGAAGTTAACCCAGAGGAAGTTGGCAAGATTAATCCCGAGTGCCCGGAGAAAGGTCCCCGTCAAGGAGGCACCCTAGTCGGAAGGTCGGGACTCGAGGAGGGTTACGAGTGTTTACTAGCAGGAATCGATGGGGAGGAGCTCGTCGAGGTTGATACCGGGGGGAGAAAAATAAGAACGCTCGGTAAAAGAAATCCTACCACCGGCCACGACTTAAAAACCTCAATTCATTTGGGCCTTCAAGAGAAAGTAGCCGAGGTAATGGCGGAGGTCAAAGGAGCGGCCATCGTCGTTGAGCCGGCAACGGGGCGCATTTTGGCCCTCTATTCTTCGCCGTCTTTTGACCCTAAATTGTTCATTGAAAAAACCGATTCTGAAAAAATTTCACAACTTTTGACGGACGAAAACCTCCCGCTTTTTAATCGGGCGATAGGCGGGCAATATCATCCGGGTTCGGTCTTCAAACCCCTGGTGGCCATTGCGGCGCTTGAGGAGGGGAAGGTCGACAAAAACTATCTTTTTGAAGACAAGGGAGTCATCACCATTAAAACCCTCTATGGAGATTTCTCCTATTACAACTGGTATTTTAGCCAGTATGGGGCAACCGAGGGGAAGATCAATTTGGCGAGAGCGATTGCCCGCTCGACCGACACCTTTTTCTACACGCTAGGGGAGCTGTTGGGAATAAATAAACTGGTTGAATGGGAGAAAAAATTCGGACTCGGTGAGGGAACCGAAATCGATATCCCCGGGGAAATCGGTGGTCTTGTTCCCAGCCCCGAGTGGAAGGAGAAAGCGAAAGGCGAACCGTGGTTTTTGGGGAATACTTACCACGTTTCCATCGGCCAGGGGGATTTAAGCTTGACCCCTCTGGAAGTCACCAGAATAACTTCAACCATTGCCAACGGAGGAAGACTCTGCAGTTTTAAAATTGGAGAAGAAGGCGACTGCCAAGACTTGAAGATTAAGGAGGTCAACCTTTCTTTGGTCAAGGAAGGGATGGTCGAAGCTTGCCGTCCCGGGGGAACCGGGTATACCTTTTTTGATTTTAAACCGCAGGTTGCCTGTAAAACCGGGACGGCCGAAACCAACGAGGACGGCAAGACCCACGCCTGGTTTACGGTCTTTGCCCCTGCCGATTTTCCCGAAGTGGCGGCCACCGTCCTGGTTGAGCGGGGAGGCGAGGGTTCAAAGGTGGCTGGTCCCCTCGCTAGGGAAATTCTTGATTATTGGTTTTCCAAATGAAAAAGCTTTTTATTTTAGGAAAAATATCAAAATCGGACGCTAGGGCGATCGCGGTTGTCGGAACGAGGAAGATGAGCCAACGTGGTCGACGCTTAACCCTCAAGTTTGTTAAAGAATTGGTTAAGGCGGGCTTTACCATCGTTTCCGGTCTGGCCGTAGGCATCGATACCGTTGCCCACGAAACGGCTCTGGCGGCCGGCGGAAGAACGATTGCCGTTTTGGGATCGGGGATAGACGTCATTTATCCATATCGGAATAAAACCCTGGCCGAGAATATCGTCAAAAGCGGTGCCGTCGTTTCCTCCTTTGCCAAGGGAACTAGACCGTTGGGGAAAAATTTTTTGGCCAGAAACAGAATTATCGTCAATCTTTCGAAAGCCGTTTTGGTTATTGAGGGAGCAAGAAGAAGTGGTACACTCTCAACCGCCGCCTGGGCGGCCAACGACGGGAAAGAGGTTTTCGCGATTCCCGGTTCGGAAGCAACCGATTGGCTAATTGCTGAAGGAGCCAATGTTGCAAATGACCCGGCTGATGTCATAAAGTATTTACAAAATGCAGTTAATCATCGTTGAGTCTCCAACCAAGGCCCGTACCCTTTCAAGATTCTTGGGAAAGGATTACACCATTGAGGCAACAATGGGGCATATCAAGGATCTTCCCAAAAGCCAGTTGGGAATAGACGTTGCCAAGAATTTTAAACCCGAATACGTTTTTATCGAAAAAAGGGCGGCGGTGGTAGGTAAAATTAAAAAGGTAGCCAAGTCTGCCAGTAAGATTTATCTGGCGACCGACCCGGACCGTGAGGGAGAGGCAATTTCCTACCACGTTAAAGAAATTCTCGGGGATGGAAAAACCACGAGAATAGTTTTCCACGAAATTACCAAAGAGGCGGTTGAAGAGGCAATTGCGAAGCCACGGGATATCGATAAAAACTTGGTCGATGCCCAGATTGGCAGGAGAGTTTTAGACAGACTCGTTGGCTATAAACTCTCTCCCCTTCTTTGGAAAAAAGTTAGGCGGGGGCTTTCGGCCGGACGCGTCCAGACGGTTGCCGTTAGGCTGATTGTTGAGCGGGAAAGAGAAATTGAAAAATTCAAACCCGAGGAATATTGGGAAATATCATGCGAAGTCAAACCCAAAAAGGCCAAAAACAAAGTATTTTTGGTCGGCTTTGTCGGAACCCCCGAAGGGAAGATCGAGGTCAAAAACAAGGACGACGCCGCGAAGATTGTTTCGCATTTAAAAAAGTCATCCTACGAAGTATTTGACGTCAGAAAAAGAGAAGTCAGGAAAAATCCCTATCCGCCCTTTACAACTTCGACCATGTCCCAAGCGGGAGCCCGGCTTTTCGGCTGGTCGGCAAAGAGGACGATGTCGATTGCCCAAAGGCTTTACGAGAGAGGCTTCATTACCTACCACCGAACCGACTCCGCCTACGTCTCCGCGAGCGCCCTTGCCAAGGTGAGAGAACTAATCGGAACCGATTTCGGAAAAGATTATCTTCCGCCCTCGCCCAGATTTTATAAAGTCACCTCCAAAGTGGCCCAGGAAGCACACGAGGCCATCCGACCAACCGATCTTTCGAAAAAATCAGACGATATCAAAAGTAAAAAATACGGCAGTGACGCCAAGCTTTTATACGACCTTATCTACCGAAGGTTTGTTGCCTCCCAAATGACGGCAAGTGTATATGACGAAACAACAATAGACGTGTATGCAAAAAATGGAGAAACCTATCTACTTCGAGCTAGCGGTCAAGTTATTAAATTTGACGGCTGGAGGAAAGTCATTCCGGCTAAAAAAGACGCCGAGGCAGTGAGCGTCCTTCCGGCAGTTGTCAAGGGAGAGACACTTTCTTTAATTAAAGTTGATAGCGAACAGAAATTTACTGAGCCGAAGGCTCGATATAACGAAGCTTCTTTAATAAAAACCTTAGAGCAGTTGGGTATCGGCAGACCCTCAACCTATGCGCCAATTATTACGACCATCCAGATCAGAAATTATGTTGAGAAAGAGGAAGGAAAGTTTATGCCTACCCCGATAGGGGTGGCCGTTAACGATTTTTTAATGGAGCACTTCCCCGAAGTTTTTGATTACCAATTTACGGCCGAGATGGAGAGTGATTTGGATAAAGTTGCCGACGGAAAAAATAAATGGGAAGAGAGCATCAAGAAATTCTGGAAACCGTTTGAAAAGAAACTGACATCAACCGAGAACCATTCCAAAAGAGTAAAAATCGAGGTCGAAAAATTGGGGCTAGTCTGCCCGAAATGTAAAAAAGGAGAGTTGGTTGTCAGAATCGGCAGATTCGGCAAATTTATTTCCTGTTCCCGTTTCCCGGACTGCGACTTCACCGAAAAATACATCGAGAAAATTGGAATGAAGTGTCCCAAGTGCGGGAGTGGTGATGTTATTGTCAAGAAAACCGGCAAAGGAAAAAAGTTTTACGGTTGCAGCCTCTACCCAAAATGCGACTTTGCCAGCTGGCGGAATCCCAAAGCCGAAGCCAAAACACAAAATATAGAGACATCTTCCTAGGATGATTTTATCGGACAAAGACATTCTTAAAAGAGTTAAAGACAAAAGTCTTAAAATTGAACCTTTCGATAGAAAGATGCTTCAACCCTCAACGATCGACTTTCACCTCGACAGCAAAATTTCGGTCTTTGATAACTGGCAGACGGGAATGATTGATTTAGCCAAAAAGCAGGACGTTTCAAGAGTTGTTGATATCGGCAAGAAGGGTTCCTTTATCATCCACATCAGCCGCCTGCCCATCAAACTCTACGCCGGCATGAGAATCGGCCAGCTGGCCTTTATCATGATGTCTTCTCCGGTTATGACCCCTTACGGCAGTAAAAAGCTCGGGAGCAAATACCAAAACCAAAAAGGTCCGACGGCAAGCAAGATTTGGCAGGATTTTAGAAAATGACCGCCGAAACAGAGAAAGAAACAAGGCTTCTGTCAGAAAGGCTGTCTCTTCCCCGGGAATTCCCTTTTCCCTACACGCCGGAGGATTTCAGTGATGAAGAAAGAGTAGTTCTATCTAGATTTTTTACAAACGTTGATAAACCTGTCTTTGCCATCAAGAATTTACCCCAAGAAGTTGTTGGCGCGATGTTTTCCCGGTATTCAAGAGCCGAAGAAAGCGTCAGAAGGGTTTTTTTGAATGAATTTTGGGGCTCACCCGAACTTGGTATTCAAAATATTGCCGGATACTTGGTCGAAGAAGGCGTCGGACTTGAGGCGGCAAGAGAGAAAGCCGCCGGTTTCTATAGAAGAGTGTTTGCAGAATATGGAGACGACTCGGTTATTCAAATGGGCAGTGTCCATATCGCTTTCGAGTTTGTCTCCCAGATTGCCGCCAAGGCAGTGGAGGACGGAAGGATCGGTGCCGCCTATATTGAGAAGTCGACAAGATACGTCGATTTTGGCGGAAGAGTGAACGGCCACTATCTTTTTATCGAGGAACCAACAATTACCGAGTCGGTCTTTGGCGGAGAGTTTTTGGCCTGGAACCAAGCGATATTCGATGCCTATTGCACCCACTTACCGACGACAATCGAACATTTAAGAGGAAAATACCCAATTGAGGCCCAGGAATTCCACAACCCCAAAACCGGAGAAGCAGTGGTCTTGAGTCAAATTACCGCTGAAAAAGAAAGGGCAAAAGCAATCAAAGCCTACGAACGGGCCCTGAGAGCAAAAGCTTTTGATACTATTCGCGTCTTTCTCCCCACGACGACCGTTACCAATCTTGGCGCCCACTTTTCGGGACAAGCAGCCGAACACGCCCTCAATAAACTTATTGCCTCTCCATATTCTGAAGTGCGCCTACTAGGAGTAATGGCCTATGAAGAATTGGCGAAAATTGCCCCAAACTTTCTCCAAAATGTAGACCACCGCTACGGGGTAATCACCAGAAACTATCTAAAAGGGGTGAGAGAAGCACACGAACAAGTTTCTGATAAGTGGGTTTCGCAAATTGAAGAGATTGGAAAAGGAAACAGGGCCCGGCTGGTTGATTGGGATGAGGAGGCAGATGTCAGAATTGCAACCCAAATTCTTTATACGGGTCAGACGATAACCCATCGATCAAAAAGAGCGATTTTCGAGTGGGCCAGAAAAGTTAAGAAAGAAGATTTAAGCAAAAATCCAAACGTTTGGTGGAGCCCAAGACTGGCCGAAATAATCGTTTCGGCCGTACCGGCAAGAAATACCGACGGTCTAAACAGAAGGCATAAATTACCGAGAGCTTTCGAACATGCTTTCGCCGAGGCCGAGTTTGATGCGGATTTTGGGATTTACCGTGATTTACAAAGAAACAGAATGAGTACCACCCAAAGGCAGGGGTTGAGTGCGGCGTCGGTTGACATCCCCAAAGAATTTTCTGAACCAGGAATGGAACCTGTTCTGGCGGATTATTTGAGGATTGCCAACTGGACGAGGGGTCTTCACAGAAGACTTGACGAAAGCGGAGATGTTAGGCTCAAAAGAGCGGCAGAGTATATCACCATTCTTGGCAATCGTTTGCGATTCAATGTCAGAGCGAATATCCGACAATGGGCGTTCTTCTCCGAATTAAGAACAATTGAAGGGGGGCACCCGACATATAGAAAAGCAATGCAAAGGGTAGCCAGACAACTTTTATATGTCATGCCCTTCTTAAAACCACTTTTTACTCATGTCGGCTGGACGAAAGATTATGGTTTAGGAAGACTAAGGGGAGAAATAAAAACTCAAGAGAAACTTTTCTAAGTAAGCGGGATCGCGAAGAGTTCAGAGACGTTTTTTTTGACAAAAGTTAATTAAGCTTTAATATTTACACAATGTTAGCGAAGGAACTTGGTATTCGTATGGAGACGACGAGTTTTAAAGGTAAAAAGGTCTATTTTTCCGGCTCCATTGCTGGGGAGTTAGGTGTTCCAAAAGATTTTTCTTGGAGGTTAGTACGATACATATTGGTAAACGGGGCCGACGTATTAGATCCTCACGTTGCAGCCATCGACAGACCCCATGGAAGAAGATTGATAAAACTAAATCGTGGTTACACCCCGAGTGATTTAGAAAACCCATGGAAACAAATAGAGAAAGATGATATAGATGGAGTTGATCAAGCTACTCATGTAATTGCAATTGTTGATGGTCCTAGTCATGGCGTCGGAAACGAGATCCAAAGAGCGTTGGATAATAACCAGTTTAGAGGTTTTTCTATTAAAGTGCTTTGTTTGATACACGAGGACAATTTAGAGAGACTTTCTTGGATGATTAGAGGCAAAGAGAGAAGCGAGATACCTCATTTCACCTTAAGAACATATTCAGACCTAGAATCTGCAAAAGAAACAATTAAAAAATTTCTAACGTTAAATGTCTGAAAGAGTAAATTTTCCTTATAATGCCGAATTTGAACGTAACCCCTATCCGGGCTTGTTAATTGCCGTCGAGGGGCTCGATGGTTCGGGTGGAACAACTCAGGTGAGCAATTTGTACTCTTTTTTTCAAAGAGAGGTTCCTGGTGCAAAAATATGGGCAACCAGAGAGCCCTTTGATGGACCAATTGGGGGATTTATCCGTCTGGCGTTAGGGAAAAGACTCAAAATCGACAATCAAACTTTACAGCTAACATTTTCCGCTGACAGATCAGACCATTTACTCGCCGAAAATGGAATAATTGATCGCTTGAAACAGGCCTGGATAATTATCTGTGATAGGTATTCGCCTTCGACGCCGGCTTACGGTTACGCGGCAGGACTGGACATAAAGTGGCTTTGGGCTCTGCAGAGTAAATTTATTCTTCCTGATTTGACGTTTTTTCTTGATTTGCCACCTGAGACTTGCCTAGAAAGAAAGAAACAAAGCAATTTCAGCCTAGAGCTCTACGAGGAATTGGAGACTTTAAGAAAGACAAGGGAGGGGTACGAGCTTCTCATGGAGATGATGCCCGATTTAATGGTTAGGATAGATGGGAGTAGAGATGAAGGGCTTGTTTACGCGAGAATTAAAAACGAAATTGTAAAGCTGCCGAAATTTCAACAGCTTGTTGCCGGGACAGTAAACGGCAACCAAGGTTTTTTGAGTTCTTCGGGCTAAAACGATATACTTCTAAGCTATGCAAAAGTTAATCGAGTGTGTGCTGAATTTTTTCCGAAAGGAAATTTTCGGGTATTGACGGAAATACGGAATTCATGTAATATAGAAAATATGCAAACAGCAACACACGGAGAAATAATAAAACTTCGACCAAGAGGTGTGTTGACTATCCCCAAGAGACTGAGGTCGGGTCTTTTTGATGAAGATAGTCTAGCTAGAATAAGAAGGGTCGGAAGAAAATTAGTGATCGAACCGATTAGAACGATATCTTATCCAGTTCGTTCTTATACAAATGCCGAAATAAACGATTTTTTCGATTTGGATGAAAAAGAAACGAAAAGCCTTAAAGATAAAGGTCTTATTTAACGCCTCAGTCGTTCTTTCCGGAATAAATTCACCCAAAGGAGATTCATCTAAAGTGCTGCGGCTGGCAAAGCAAGGCAAAATAACAGGCGTTATCAGCGAAATAATATTGGATGAAGTTTTAAGGCATGCCGCCAAGTTTAATCTTACAGGAAAGGAGGTAGCAGACTTTTGTTTGAAGGTTTTTCCAGAAATTTCATCTGCCCCAAATGAAGATATTGTCAAGAAATATTACAAAACGGTTATCGACCAAGGCGATGCGCACATTTTGGCTTCGTGTGAGCAAGAAAAGACTGGCTATTTAGTGACATTAGATAAGAAACATTTACTGGTGTTGAGAGGTAAAACGAAGGGCTTGAAAATAGTTACCCCGGGCGAATTGATTATTATGGTTAAAAAATGAGAAAAATTTTAGAGTTAATAAAAGCTGAGGAAAAAAGGCAGCGGGAGACCCTGATGCTGATTCCTTCGGAAAACTATGCTTCAAAAGCTGTCCGTGAAGCAGTTGGCAGCGTTTTGATGAATAAGTATTCAGAAGGGTATCCGGGCAGGCGCTATTATCAAGGAAATAAAATTGCGGATGAGGTCGAAAATTTTGCCATTGAAAAAGCGAAAAAGCTTTTTGGCGTCGAGACTGCGAACGTCCAACCGTATTCCGGGTCTCCGGCCAATGCCGCCGTTTTATTTGCCCTAATCGAACCCGGTTCAAAGATCATGGGACTAAAACTTTCTTCCGGCGGGCACCTGACCCATGGGCATCCCGATATCACTTTTTCGGGAAGATTCTATCGGTCGGTGCAGTTTGGCACTGATGATAGTGGAATTATTGATTACGACGTTGTTGAAAAACTGGCTGAGAAAGAAAAACCAAAACTGCTGATTATCGGGACAACGGCTTATCCCTTGGTCTTAGATTGGAAAAGACTTGGCGAAATAGCCGACTCGATTGATGCTTGGTTGGTGGCGGATGTTGCCCATGTTGCGGGATTAATCATTGCCGGGGCATACCCAACGCCGACTCCGTTTGTCCACGTGGTCACGACGACAACGCACAAGACCCTGCGTGGTCCAAGAGGGGCCATCATCATGGTGACCAAAAAAGGGATTAAAAAGGACCCCGAAACGCCGAACAAAATTGACCGCGCCGTCTTCCCGGGACTTCAAGGAGGGCCGCATAACAACACCACCGCCGGCATTGCCCAAGCCCTGATTGAAGCCGATTCGGAAGAGTTTAGAGATTACGGTAAAGAAGTAGTCAAAAACGCCCGACTTTTAGCGCAAGAACTTAAAAATGGCGGGCTGACAATCGTTGGCGGTAAAACCGAATGCCACCTGATCGTGGTCGACCTTAGACCCTTGGGTCTATCCGGCAATATCGTGGCGGAAGCGCTTGAGGAAGCCGGCATCGTTTTAAATAGGAATTCTGTTCCAAACGACCCCGCTCCGCCGTTTTATCCTTCCGGAATACGTCTGGGAACGCCCGGGGTAACCACCCGTGGCATGAAAGAAAAAGAGATGAGATTAATTAGCCAATGGATACTTTCGGTTGTGGACCATGTAAAAAAGGAAAAGCTTCCGGAAGATAAGCAAAGCTTGGCCAGCGGAGCCGGTAAAGAAAAAAGAGGTGCGTTTATGAAAGATTTTAGGAAGAGGATCGGCAAAGACCGATTCTTAAAAGGGATTGCCTTGGAAGTTAAGGCGCTTTGTAAAAAATTCCCCATGCCGTAAAATACCCTTGATGGCAATAATTTTTGACGGTCGGGCGTATGCTGCCCAAAAAGAAAGTTTGTTGAAGCTGAGGGTGGAAAAACTTAAGGAAAAAGGAAAGACACCCCGTTTGGCTTCTATTCTGGTTGGCGATAATCCAGCCAGCAGGCTTTACGTCGATTTAAAGAAAAAAGCGGCAGAACAGATTGGAGTGGAGTTAGATGTCTACTCTTTGAGTCACAATAAAAAGACCGACGAAATATTGAAGTTAATCGGTCGTTTGAATGAGGACCAAGAAGTTGATGGCATGATGATACAACTGCCACTTCCCGGGGGTTTGGCAAAAGATAAAGGACGGATTATCAGTACTATCGATAATAGGAAAGATGTTGATGGTTTAAGGCCCGATAGTCCGTTTTTGCACCCCACTTCCAAAGCGGTTGTCGAAATTCTAGACCGGGCGAAATTAATGCTTGGGAAAAAACCCAGAACTGTTTGCGTTACTGGGGCGACCGGGATGGTCGGGAGGCCTTTGGTTACCGAGTTGAAGAAAAAAGGGTACCGGGTTATTGAATGCAGCAGCGCCACGAAAAACCTCGACGAGAAGACGCGAGAGGCTGATGTTTTAGTCAGTGCGATAGGGAAAGCAAATTTGTTAAAAGGCGACATGGTTAAAGATGGGGCGATAGTCATAGACGTTGGCTCGCCAAAGGGAGATGTTGAGTTAGCTGGAGTCGTCAAAAAAGTATCATTTATCACCCCTGTTCCCGGCGGAGTCGGTCCGGTGACCATCGCCTGTCTTTTGGAGAACTTAGTCGAAGCTTGCCAAGAGAAAAAAGTTGATATATAATTTCACAGGTTTACACACATCAGTCACGTCTCCTGGATTTTATAGAGAAAATGGCCGTAAAAATATCCCTAAAGGAACTTCTTGAAGCGGGTGCCCATTTCGGGCATCAGGCCAGGCGTTGGAATCCGAAAATGGCCCCCTATCTTTACGGGACCCAGGAAGGGGTTCATGTTTTTGATTTGGTAAAAACAAAAGAGGCCCTGGAAGAGGCACTTTCTTTTCTTACCGAAGCCGCCAAAGAAGGCAAAGTCATTCTTCTTTTGGGGTGTAAGAAACAGGCCAGAGAAAAGATAATTGAAATAGGAACCGAAACGGCCGTGCCGTATGTTTCCGAAAGATGGCTTGGAGGCACCCTCACCAACTTCGAGATGATTAAGAGGTCGCTGACAAAACTTGCCGAAATGAAAGCAAAAATGGCGGCCGGGGAATACAACAAATTTACCAAGAAAGAAAGACTTCTAATGGAACGCGAAATTGCCAGACTGGAAAGATTTTTCGGCGGGATGATAACCCTCGAGAAAACTCCGGACGTTATTTTTATCGTCGATACCCACAAAGAGGCTGGGGCAGTCAAGGAGGCAAGAAAATCAAAAGTAACCGTGGTCGGAATCGTTGATTCTAATGCCGACCCGACCCTTGTTGACTACCCCATTCCCATGAATGACGACGCCGCCAAGGCGGTGGATTATGTGCTAGGATTAGTCAAAGAGGCAATCGTCGAAGGCAAGAAAACCAAAGGTCCTGAGCCTGCCGAAGGAAAGAAAAAAGAAGAAAAATGAAAATATCATTCGAGACCATCAGAAAACTTCGGGAAGAAACCGGGGCTCCAGTCATCCGCGTCAAAAAAGTTTTGGAAGAGGTCAACGGGAACGAAAAAAAAGCCTTTGAAATACTCCAAAAAGAAGGATTTGAGAAAGCAGCCAAAAGGGCCGAGCGGGCGACCTCCCAAGGTCTGGTCGAAACATACACCCATCATTCAGGGAAAATAGTGAGCGTAGTCGAACTACTTTGTGAGACCGATTTTGTTGCCAGAAACGAGCTTTTCAAAAATCTGGCCCACAATTTGGCCCTTCAGGTTGCTTCTCTTGGGGCAAAAACCCCTAAGGAGTTAATGGAACAAGAATTTATTAAGGACCCGACAAAGAAAGTTGAGGATTTGGTTAAAGAGGTGATCGCCAAAACCGGAGAGAACGTTCGCGTCGGTAGAATTTTTCGTGTAGAATTGGGTGAGGAATAACCGATAAATCGAAATGGATGAGCCTTCTGTTCGCTCCAAAATGAGCGAGATAGTTGACCTGATTACTGCCGACGTTGGCGCCATAAGAACGGGCCGGGCCGCCCCCGCCCTGGTTGAAGGGCTTGAAATAGCCGTCTACGGCGGAACCCAAAAATTGAAAGTTCAGGAGCTGGCAACCATTTCGGCTCCGGATACTGCAACTCTGGTTATTGACCCATGGGATAAATCAATAATAGGGGAAATAAGAGCCGGGATTTTGGTTGCAAATGTCGGTTTAAACCCCAATATTGACGGAGAAATTATTAGAATTGCACTCCCCCCCTTGACCACCGAAGACAGGGAAAAATATGTCAAACTTCTTTCGGCCAAATTGGAAAACGGAAGAGTGATGATTAGACAAATTAGAGGGGACGCCATGCACGAGATAAGGAAAAAATTTGAGGTAAAGGAAATGACGGAGGACGAAAAATTTGCCCAAGAAAAACGCTTACAGGAAATAACCGACGAGTTCATAAGAAAGATTGAGGCGGTTGGGGAAAGAAAGAAACAAGAATTACTTCAGATCTAATACCTGCTAGAATAGTAGGTAATGGTTGGCTCGATTCTGGTCTTTTTGGTTGTCTTATCAATTTTGGTTCTTGTTCACGAACTCGGGCACTTCATCGTTGCCAGGAAAAGCGGCGTTTTGGTTGAAGAATTTGGTTTTGGAATTCCTCCCAGAATCTTCTCAATTCAAGCGGGGGAGACCCTTTATTCATTAAACCTCCTTCCGTTCGGGGGATTTGTAAGACTTCATGGAGAAACAACGGATGAAGGCGTTAGCTACCCAAATCGAGCCTTCCTAAATAAAAGCAAAAAAGTCAGGACGTTAATTTTGGTAGCCGGAGTTTTAATGAATTTCATTTTGGCGATTTTCGCCTTTGCCGTGGTCTACTCTTTTTCGGGAATACCAAAAGACACCGGACAGGTCAAAGTAGTCGAAGTAACGTCCGGCTCTCCGGCCCAAGTATCGGGGATAATTGTGGGCGATATTGTTAAGGTTGTTGAAGGAAAAAGCGTGACTAAAGTTTCGGAGTTTGTCGAACTGGTTGAGACCAAAAAAGGGAGCAGGGTTGCCATCGAAATTGAAAGAAACGGGGAAGCCAAAAAATTGACGCTGACCCCAAGAGAAAGCCCGCCAGAAGGGGAAGGGCCTTTGGGGGTAACAATAACAACAACGGAAATTTATTATCCACCACCCCTGGTACGACCGTTTGTAGGAATTTACTACGGCTTTAAAGAAGCTCTTTTTTGGGGCGGAACCGTGATTGCCGGTCTGATTAAAATCATCACCGACTTATTTGCCGGGCAGGCCCCCAGGGACCTGGCCGGACCGGTCGGCATTTTTGCCATTACTTCGGAAGCGGCAAGACTTGGAGCCCTCCCCCTGATTAATTTCGTTGGTATTCTTTCTGTCAATCTGGCGATTCTAAACATCCTTCCTTTCCCGGCTTTGGACGGCGGGAGACTACTTTTTGTTTTTATTGAAGGTATTATGGGAAGAAAAGTTGTTCCCAAAGTGGAAGCAGTCATTCACACCATCGGCATGATTATTCTCATTCTTTTAATCCTGGCCATAACCGCCAGAGATATCCAAAGACTAATGTCAGCCGGCCCACGCTAGTGTAATATAATAAGCCATGCGTCAGTCAAAGCTATTTCCCAAGACCAAAAAAGAAGCCCCCAAAGAGGCGGAAAGTATCAACCATAAACTCCTTGTCCGGGCTGGGTTTATAGATCAGCTTATGGCGGGCTCCTGGACCCTTCTACCTCTGGGCTGGAGAGTCGTTACCAAGATAAATCAGGTAATTAGGGAAGAGATGAATGCCATCGGGGGTCAGGAGATGCTCATGCCCCTTCTTCACCCTAGGGAAATTTGGAATGAGACCGGCCGTTGGGACAAGGCCAAAGAGGTCATGTACCAATTTAAAGACAGTCGTGGTCGGGAATACGCTTTGGCCTTTACCCACGAAGAAATAGTGATGGATTTATTAAGAAAACACATCAAAAGTTATACCGACCTTCCTCTGGCCGTCTACCATTTTTCTACAAAGTTTCGAAATGAAGCGAGGGCCAGAAGCGGAATTCTTAGGGGACGCGAGTTTTTAATGAAGGATCTATATTCGGCCCACGTCTCCGAAAAAGATTTTTGGAATTATTACGAAAAAGTCAAAAACGCTTATTCCAAGATATTTACGAGGCTAGGCCTTACTTTTAGGGTTATCGAGACGGGCGGCGGGGTCTTTACCGACAGCCATACCCACGAGTTTCAGGTTTTAGCCAAGGGAGGAGAAGATACAATTTATTATTGTAATAAATGCGATTGGGGACAAAACAAGGAAATTTTCGATGGGAAAGCTGGCGGGAAATGCCCGAAATGTAAGAGGGGTAAAATTACCGAGGCAAAGGCAATTGAGGTAGGGAATATTTTTCCGCTCGGTACCTGGTTTGCCGAAAGGATGCGGGTTTATTACACGGATAAAGCCGGAATGAAAAAACTGGTCTGGTTCGGCAGTTACGGAATCGGACCGACCAGGGTTTTGGGGGCTTTGGTTGAGGTCTCCCACGACGAGAGAGGAATTATCTGGAATCCGGTAGTTTCTCCGTTTGACGTTCATTTAATTGAACTGCCCGGAGGAAAAGCCAAAGAAGTCTATGAGAAACTGACGGATTCGGGAGTTGAAGTTCTTTGGGATGATAGGGAGGCTGGAGCCGGAGAGAAATTTGCCGACGCCGACCTGATCGGAATTCCGGTTAGACTTGTGGTTTCTGATAAAACAGGAAGTAAGATCGAATACAAAAAACGCACTTCGGCTAAGACCGAGCTGTTAGATTTTGAAGAACTTATAAAAAAGATTACCTAAATACAAATACGAGCAGTCAAAAACTTCTGTGAAATGCCTACGAGTTTATTTTTCGAAGATTAAATTTTCGCTCTGGCTCTCTTCCTACTTTATAAACTCCTTCGTAGCCCCCTACGACCGGACCTCCATAATAATTAATAACGTCATGATAGGCTGCCTCCGAGGATTCATCGGGGAGATAGCCTTTTGTAAAATCTACTTTCTCGGGGGTAATTTCACCTACAAACATGGCCGTTCCAAGACAATCTTCTATTGTCCCGCTATCCAAATAGACTTCGAATAAACCCCTGGCGGGGATTTCAACATCCCAGGTACCAATAAAGTCAGGTGATCCATTTGTAACTCTGCCCTCGGTAACCGCCCGCATTTTTCTTTCCAGACAATTTCTTTCAATCAAAATCTGGGGGTCAGGGGAGCTATCTTCTAAAATCTCTCCATAGACGTGTTTATCTAAATCGCAGATAAAAGAGGGGGGCCGAGAAAGGGTTTCTCTCTGATAACAAGCAACTGTAATGCCCCGAGAAGAAAACTCCTGCCGGTTTGTTATCAGAAAGTCGGTATGTCCTTTGCCCATTATCACAATTTGGGGTTGAGCCGCCTGAATTTTTTCCAAAAACGTTCGTTCTCTCTGAAATAGATATAAATAATCTGTTTCAACATCCAGTCGATACAAACTCCGGTTTAATTCCAATTTTCTTTCTGGTCCTGCTTCTTGGGCTTCGTGCAATATTTCTGCTGTTTGCAACCTTCTTCTTGAGATCTCAAGAAAGGCAGGAAAATCTTCAAGATAGACAATATCAAGCTTGGCTGTCTTACAGGTCTGGATAATTTCTTGCCAGTATTTTCTCTGGGGACGGGGGATAAGGGCTAGTGTTTCGCCTACATAAAAGGGGCGATTGAACTTTGGGGTATATTCGATGGCAACCTTCGTTCCTTGGGGTAACGACTCAAGATCAAATAAAAGTTCCCAACTAGGAGACGCGGGTATTTGTTCTTCTCCACCGAATATCCAAGGCGCTTCGATACTATGTTCAACTCCGTAAAGCCTTTCTATCATCTAGGTAGGGATTTTAACACAAGTCCTTCGTTAAGGTTGTCGTCATTGGGGGTCTTGTTTCACGAAAAATTAGCGTTTATACTGATGCCGACCTATGGATGAGTGTATCTTCTGCAAAATTGTTAATAAGCAAATTCCAAAAAAAATAGAAAAAGAAACTGACGAGATAGTCGTTTTCAAAGATGTCAATCCCCGTGCCCCAATTCATTTACTCCTCGTTCCCCGAAAGC
>Ga0209211_10003770_pt1 | contig 24283 bp, 16 predicted proteins | sample RifGroA2_FD_183992 | JGI IMG/M metagenome (GOLD analysis project Ga0209211, IMG submission 183992) | Groundwater microbial communities from Rifle, Colorado, USA - Groundwater A2 (SPAdes) (version 2) | ecosystem: Environmental > Aquatic > Deep subsurface > Groundwater | place: Rifle, Colorado...
ATTCCGTACTTCGGTTACGCCCGCCAGGATCGTCGTCCGCGTTCCGCCCGGGTGCCGATTACCGCCAAACTGGTAGCCAACATGCTGACCAGCGCCGGTATCGACCGCGTGCTGACCGTTGACCTGCACGCCGACCAGATCCAGGGCTTCTTCGACATGCCGGTGGACAACGTGTACGCGACACCGGTACTGCTGAAAGACATCCGTTCGCAGCGCATCGAAGACCTGATCGTGGTCAGCCCGGACGTCGGCGGCGTGGTGCGTGCCCGTGCCGTGGCCAAGGCGCTGAATACCGATCTCGCCATCATCGACAAGCGTCGGCCGAAAGCCAACGTGGCCGAAGTGATGAACATCATCGGTGACGTGCAGGGTCGCACCTGTCTGATCGTCGACGACATGATCGACACCGCGAACACCCTGTGCAAGGCCGCCTCCGCGCTGAAAGAGCGCGGTGCCGAGCGCGTGCTGGCTTACGCTACCCACGCCATCTTCTCCGGCCAGGCCGTGGATCGCATCAACAATTCGGACATCGACCAAGTCGTGATCACCGATACCATTCCGCTGTCGGCGCAAGCCAAGCAGAGCAGCCGCATCCGCGTGGTATCGATTGGTGGCCTGATCGCAGAAACCCTGCGTCGCATCAACAACGAAGAATCGGTGTCCTACCTCTTCAATGAGGATCTGGTTTCGTCGGGCGCCTGCCTGCCGTAAACGTTCAGCCCACTGGTCGCGGTGGGCTGGAGATTTAAATCAAGCTGCAAAGCTAACTGGAGTTATTCAAATGGCAATCGAAGTTATCGCTACCAAGCGCGTTCTGGAAGGTACTGGTGCGAGCCGCCGCCTGCGTCGCGCTGGTCAAACCCCTGCTGTTGTTTACGGCGCAGGTAAAGAAGCCGTGTCCATCACCCTGGACCACAACACCATGTACTACGCGCTGAAAACCGAAGCCTTCCACAACGAAGTGCTGGAACTGGTGATCGACGGTCAGAAAGAGCAAGTTAAAGTTGCTGCTTTCCAGAACCACCCGTTCAAGCAACTGGTGCTGCACATCGACTTCGCTCGCGTGTAATGCTTAAGCGCCTCACCGTTTGACGGTGCGGTACGAGGCCCGCTGCTGATACTCTCTGCAGCGGGTTTTTCATTGTTGGGATCAAGAGAATGTCGGCAATCCGTCTGGTGGTGGGGCTGGGAAATCCCGGGCCGGAATACGAAAGAACGCGCCATAACGCAGGCTTCTGGCTGGTGGACGAACTGGCCTGGCAGCACAAGGCGCCGCTGCGTGGCGAGGGCAAGTATTTCGGCGAGGTATCGCGCGCTACGTTGCCCGCAGGCGATCTGTGGCTGCTCAAGCCGATGACCTACATGAATTTGTCCGGCCAGGCGGTGGGCGCGCTGGCGCGCTTCTACAAGATCGCGCCGGAAGAAATCCTGGTGGTGCACGACGAGCTGGACCTGCCGCCGGGCGCGGTGCGGCTGAAGCAGGGCGGTGGCCACGGCGGCCACAACGGGCTGAAGGACATCATCGCCAAGTTGGGCTCGCCCAACTTCTGGCGCCTGCGCCTGGGCATCGGCCATCCCGGCGACCGCAACGAGGTCGCCAACTTCGTGCTGAAAAAGGCGCGCGCCGAAGAGCAGCAGGCGATCGACGAGGCCATCGCCAAGGCGCTGCAGGTGATGCCGGACGTGCTGGCTGGCAACAGCGCGGCGGCGATGAAAACGCTGCACACCGCCGCCAAATGATGACTACATTGTCGCAGGGATATCGGGCTGATATTGATGGTTTGCGTGCCATCGCTGTTCTAGCTGTGGTGCTGTTTCATATCGGGATTCCCGGCCTGGATGGTGGTTTTGTTGGTGTAGATGTTTTCTTTGCCATTTCCGGTTATTTGATTTCCCGATTGCTGCTGAATGAACTGCATGTCACCGAGACGGTGAACTTGCCTGCATTCTTTGCACGGCGGATACGTCGTTTGCTGCCGGCCTTGCTGTTGGTAATTGCCTGTACGCTAGCCTTATCGACGCTATTGCTGTTCCCGGAGGAGCTGCCGCGTTTGGGTAAGTCGGCAATGGCTGTGCCATTGCTGGTGGCTAACCATCACTTCATGAAGTTGAGCGGGGGCTATTTTGACCCGTCTGTCGATTTGATGCCCTTGCTGCATACGTGGTCATTGTCAGTTGAGGAGCAGTTCTATCTGTTCTGGCCCTTGCTGTTTTTGTTGCTGGCTAGAGCCGGAACGGCAACCGAGTTGCCGAGAAGACTATGGGCCGGCATTGCAGTGCTTGGTTTGCTGTCGTTTGGAGTTTGCCTGCACCTGACGATGCAGGAACCACAGTCCGCTTATTTCCTGATGCCAACCCGGGCTTGGGAGTTTGCCGTGGGGGCACTGTTTGGATTATTGCCTGGCATTCACTACAGATGGTTGAATCGGTCTCTGGCCGGCTTCTTGGGTGGCGTATTGCTGCTGGGAAGCATACTGCTTATCAATGAGCAGCAAGCCTTCCCCGGTTGGCGGGCCATGTTGCCAGTACTTGGGGTCTCCTTGCTGATGTGGTCGGGGGATACGCGGCCGCAGAGTGTCTTGAGCCGAGTGCTGGGGACTGCACCATTGTGTTGGATCGGCAGACATTCATATAGCTGGTACCTTTGGCATTGGCCATTATTGGCATTTGGCCGTGCCTATCGTTTGGGGGCCCGCGATTTCTGGTTGGATTTGTTGCTGGGTGGTGTGCTCTCTCTGCTGTTGGCAATACTTACGTATCGTTTTGTGGAGCAGCCAGTGCGACAGCGGCGTCCTTGGTTGTTTGCCAGTACGCGTGGCTCGCTTTGTCTGGGCTTGGGACTGTCATTATCTGGTGTCGGCTTGGCTGCGGCGACGGTGGAGTACGGGAAGTGGGCACAATCGCATCAGCCGGCAATCCAGTTACCAGGCGGTTATCAGGGGGATCCGCTGCGGCCTTGCCCCGCATTTTTACACAAAGGCAGTCTGGCTCCGGTGGCATTGTGTACGGTTGGTCCCGCGCAACTGACGCCCCGGCTACTGCTCTGGGGTGATTCTCATGCCGATCATTACAGTCCGTTATTCGATCATTTTGGCCATGGCCAGCAGGTGGCAACCTTACGGCGTGAGCGAGGTTCCTGTCCTCCGATAGCCGATGTCTATACCGTTAAAAAAGGACAGATCCAGACGGAGTGTGCTGAGCATAGCTCGCTGGTGTCGGCGTCATTGCCCGGGCTGGCAGAAAATGGTTTGAAGGGCGTTGTGCTCAGTGCTCGCTGGGGCTTTTATCTTGGTCGCCAGCCTCTTGACCCTGGTACTTTTGATGCAATTGCAATGCTGGCATCACAGCAAACGCGATTTGAAGCACTACGCGTGGGTCAGGCACCACTGGATGAAGCCGGTTCATTGCTGACAATGGAACGCGCATTGGATAAGCAGCTGTCTGTTATTGGCCGCTTGGGTTTGCGCACGCTGATTATTGCCCCTTCTCCTGAGTTGCCGTTTACGGTTCCGGGATGTGTACGCCGACGCGGTGCGGATGCTTGTGTTTATCCGCTAAAAGCGGTGCAGCAGCGCCGGCAGGCAGTTCTGGCCGTTTTGTCGCGTGTGGTTGCCCGTCATTCGCAAGTGCGCCTGGTCGATCCGCTTCCCTTGCTGTGTGATGCGCAGTTATGCCGGAGTCAGCAGAACGGATATTTGCAATACAGTGATAGCGCGCATTTGACATCGCTCGCCGTAGTGGCCATGCAGCCTGCTTGGCTTGCTTCCTTGCGCTGGGTCGCCGCCATTGATTAGGCGTGGCAGTGTTACAATCCATAAAGATATCGCCAGGATATGGTTGAATAATTGAAGGAATTCTCATGAGTTTGAAATGCGGTATTGTCGGTCTGCCCAACGTCGGCAAGTCCACCCTGTTCAATGCACTGACCAAGGCCGGTATCGAAGCGGCCAACTATCCGTTCTGCACCATCGAGCCGAACGTCGGCATCGTGGAAGTACCGGATCCGCGTCTGGATGAGCTGTGCAAGGTCGTCAACCCGCAGAAGACCCAGCCGGCCATCGTCGAATTCGTCGATATCGCCGGTCTGGTGGCTGGCGCCTCCAAGGGCGAGGGCCTCGGCAACAAGTTCCTGGCCAACATCCGTGAGACCGACGCCATCGTCAACGTGGTGCGCTGCTTCGACGACGACAACGTGGTGCACGTTGCCGGTCGTGTCGATCCGATCGCCGACCTGGAAACCATCGGCACCGAACTGGCGCTGGCCGACATGTCGGCGGTGGAAAAGACGATCATCCGCGATGGCAAGAAGGCTCGCGCTGGTGACAAGGACGCGCAGAAGCTGGTGGCGCTGCTGGAAAAACTGATGCCGCACCTGAACGAAGGCAAGCCGGTACGCAGCATGAAGCTGGATGCCGACGAGCAGGCGCTGCTCAAGCCGCTGTGCCTGCTGACCATCAAGCCGGCGATGTATGTCGCCAACGTGGCGGAAGATGGCTTCGAGAACAACCCGCACCTGGACAAACTGAAGGCGCTGGCCGAGGCCGAAGGCTCGCCGGTGGTGGCGCTGTGTGCCGCCATCGAGAGCGAAATCGCCGACCTCGACGACGCCGACAAGGTGGAATTCCTCGCCGACATGGGCCTGGAAGAACCGGGCCTCAACCGCCTGATCCGTACCGGCTACAAGCTCCTGGGCCTGCAGACCTACTTCACCGCCGGGGTGAAGGAAGTGCGCGCCTGGACCATCCACGTCGGCGATACCGCGCCGCAGGCGGCCGGCGTGATCCACACCGACTTCGAACGCGGCTTCATCCGCGCGCAGACCATCTCCTACGCCGATTTCGTCGCCTACGGCGGCGAAGCCAAGGCCAAGGAAGCCGGCAAGATGCGCGCCGAAGGCAAGGACTACGTGGTGCAGGACGGCGACGTACTGAACTTCCTGTTCAACGTCTAAGCCGTTTGCGGCCATGCCGGCCGCGACGGCATCAGCAAGCCCGGCATCGCCGGGCTTTTTCTTTGCCGGCGGGCTATGGCGCGGCGGGCCGCCTTGCCGGTGACTGGCAATACTTCCGCGCCAGCGCGCGGGATATTGCGTACAATCGCGCTCTGGATTGCCGCTGACCCGGCACCGCTGTTATCCGCTTTTGGTGATTTTCTTATGCGTTTTCATTCGCTGCCAAGGCTGGAGCAAAGCGGTCGGCTTTGTTATAGTTCTTTCTGTTTTATTGATTTTGAAATCAATATCAAAAAGGAATAAAAAATGAAAAAAGTTCTGCTTACCCTGACGCTGCTGGGCGTTGCGGCCAACGTTTACGCTGCCGACCTGCTGGACACCGTGCAGCAGCGCGGCACGCTGAAGATCGCGCTGGAAGGCACCTACCCACCGTTCAATTTCAAGGACAAGGACCAGAAGCTGACCGGTTTTGAAGTGGAGCTGGGCGCGGCACTGGCACAGAAGCTGAAGCTGAAGCCGGAATTCATCACCGGCGAGTGGAGCGGCCTCTTGGCCGGCCTGCAGGGCGGCAAGTTCGACGTGGTGCTGAACCAGGTGTCGATCACCGACAAGCGCAAGGAAGTGTTCGACTTCTCGCAGCCGTACACCATCTCCAGCGCACAGCTGATCGTGCGCAAGAACGAGAAGCGCAGCTTCAAGAGCCTGGCCGACCTCGCCGGCAAGAAGATGGGCGTGACCCAGGGTAGCAACTACGCCGAGATGGTGAAGGCGCAGGGCGGTATCGAGTCCAAGTTCTACCCGTCGGCACCGGAAATCTTCCAGGATCTGGCCACCGGCCGCATCGACGCCGGCATCAACGACAGCCTGCTGATCCCGTTCGCGATCAAGGAAGCCAAGCTGCCGCTGAAGGCAGGTGCCGCGGTGGGCAGCGCGACGCAGATGGGCATCCCGTTCGCCAAGGGCAATCCGAAGTTCAAGGTGGCGCTGGACGGCGCGCTGAATGCCTTGCACAAGGACGGCAGCTTCAAGAAAATCTCGGTTAAGTGGTTCGGCATCGACGTATCGAAGGCTCCGGGCGCACGCTGAGCGCTGCGGCCAACCTTGACGCCTCCGCCAGTCGCGGAGGCGTTTGTATTTGAAGGATGAATGATGGAATGGCTTGAGTTGGCAATGACTGCCGTCCCGGTGCTGATGACCGGGGTTGGCTATACCTTGCTGTTCGCGGTCTCGGCGATGGTGCTGGGCTTGACGCTGGGCTTCGCCGTGGCGCTGCTGCGCATCGCGCAGGTGCCGCTGCTGTCGCAGCTGGCGGCGCTGTACGTCAGCCTGATGCGCGGCACGCCGCTGCTGGTGCAGATTTTTGTCATCTACTACGGCCTGCCCAGCGTCGGCATCGAGTTCGAGCCGGTCACCGCCGGCATTCTGGCGCTGACTTTGAACGTGGCCGCCTACCTGTCGGAGAGCCTGCGCGGCGCGATGGCCGGCGTCGAGCGCGGGCAGTGGGACGCGGCGCTGTCGCTGGGACTGGGCTGGTGGCCGGCGGTGCGCTTCGTCATTGCGCCGCAGGCGGTACGGCTGGCGGTGCCCAGCCTCGCCAATAGCCTGATCTCGCTGATCAAGGACACCTCGCTGGTGTCGGTGATCACGGTCTCCGAGCTGATGATGGTGACCAAGGACCTGATCGCGCAGACTTTCCAGCCGCTGCCGCTGTACCTGATGGCGGCGGCGATCTACTGGGTGTTGAGCGCGCTGTTCGAGCAGGTGCAGCAACGGGTGGAGCGCCACTTCGGCCGCGCCCACGCCCGCTGACGCGCCCCATGCGGCCATGAGCGAAACGAGGGATACCATGAAATTTGCCACCAAGGCGATCCACGCCGGTTTTGACTACCACCAGCACAACCGCGCGGTGATGCCACCGATCTACCAGACCTCCGCCTTTGCCCACGACGCGGTGGGCGAGTCGCTGGAATTCGCCTACGCCCGCACCGGCACCCCGACGCGGGCGGCGCTGGAGGCCAACTTCGCGGCGCTGGAAGACGCGGCGCACGGCCTGGCCTTCGCCAGCGGCATGGCGGCGATCGACGCGGTGCTGCGCGCCACGCTCAAGCCCGGCGACGAGGTGATCGCGGTGGCCGACCTGTACGGCGGCGCCTACCGCATCCTCGACAAGGTGCTGGCGGCGCAGGGCATCAAGGTGACCTTTGCCGACCTGTCCGATGCGGCCAACCTTGAGGCCGTCATCAGCAGCAACACCCGGCTTGTGTGGCTGGAGACGCCGACCAACCCGCTGCTGGGCATGGTCGACATCGCCGCGCTGGCGGCGATCGCGCACCAGCACGGGGCGGTGGTGGCGGTGGACAACACCTTCGCCACGCCCTACCTGCAGAACCCGCTGAACCAGGGCGCCGACATCGTGGTGCACTCCGCCACCAAATACCTCGGCGGCCATTCCGACGTGCTGCTGGGGCTGGTGGCGGTCAACGACGCGGCGCTGTTCAAGGCGATCAAGTTCATCCAGAACGCCGCCGGCGCGGTACCGGGGCCGCAGGACTGTTTCCTCACCCTGCGCGGCATCAAGACGCTGGCGCTGCGCATGGAGCGGCACTGCGACAACGCCGAGAAGGTGGCCGCCTTCCTGCAGGGCCATCCGGCGATCGACAAGGTGTTCTTCCCCGGCCTGCCCGAGCACCCGGGTCATGAGCTGGCCCGCCGCCAGATGCGCCGCTTCGGCGGCATCGTCACCGTCTACCTGAAGGAAGACAGCCGCGCCGCCGCCAGCCGCGTCGCCAGCCGATTGCAGCTGTTCCTGCTGGCGGAATCGCTGGGTGGGGTGGAGTCGCTGGTCAACCACAGCTACACCATGTCGCACGGCGGCATGCCGCCGGAGCAGAAGGCGGCGCTGGGCATCCGCGAGGGCCAGCTGCGCTTGTCGATCGGCATCGAGGACATCGACGACATCCTCGCCGACCTGGCGCAGGCGCTGGCAGAGTAAGCGCTGCGGCCAACGTTGGCCGCAACGCAGTTGCTGACAAGCCACGCTCCCGGGCGTGGCTTTTTCATGGCCGGCTGGCCGCTGCCTGGCGCTTCGCCGGGCTACGTTTTTGGTGCGGGTATGCCCTGCGGCCAACCCTGGCCGCAACTCAGCCTGGGAAAACAAAAGCCACGCTCTGGGCGTGGCTTTTTTCATGCTGCGAAACGCGGGCTGGGCTTACTTGAACAGCGTGGCGTTGGCGTCGATGGCCGCCAGTGCGCACTGCTCGTCGAGGTGGCCGCCGGGGGCGCCGCCGATGCCGATGGCACCGATCACCTCGTTACCGGCCTTCAGCGGCACGCCGCCGCCCAGCAGCAGGAAGCCGGGGATGTCGGTGAGGTTGGCCGCACCCGGATTCTTCTGCGCGTTTTCCATCATCGCCTGGGTCGGCGCCTTGGCGGAGGCGGAGGTGAACGCCTTGGCACGGCTGGCTTCGATGGTGTGCGGGCCGGCGTTGTCGGCGCGGGCGAAGGCTTTCAGGTTGCCGGCGCGGTCGACCACGCTGACGCCGACGTTCCAGCCCTTGGCCAGGCACTGCGCCACCGCGTCGCTGGCCAGCTTCTGCGCGTCGGCCAGCGCGATATTGCGTTCGGTCACCGGGGCGGCATGGGCGGCGCTGGCGGCGAGCAGGGTAACGGCGATGAGGGTACGGATCATGATCAAGCTCCTGTGCGGAATGAGTGGGGACGACAGGATCAGCTTAGCTGCTGCGCCGCCGGTGCGATATTCGGTCGATTACGCGGCGGCCTCCGTAGCAGTACGGAGCCGGGCTGGCCGCGGCACGAGTGGCGGCGAGCTCAGGGCCGCCAAGCACACTTGTCACCGCGGCGTGGCGCATTGCCGGCGCGGTGCTCAGCGTTGCGGCAGCAGCAGCAGGTAGTGGCGGATCAGCTGCGCCAGGGTGTCGACCTCCAGCTTGGCGAACACGTTGGCGCGGTAGGTTTCCACCGTGCGCGGCGACAGCGCCAGTTCGCGCGCGATCTCCTTGTTGGTCATGCCGTCGGCGATACGCTGCAGCACGTCCAGTTCGCGCGCGGACAGCCGTTGCAGCCGCTGCTGCGCGGCGAGGCTGGCGGCCTGCTTGTCGCGGCGGGCGATGTGCTGGCGCACCGCTTTTTGCACGCTGTCGAGGAACACGTCGTCGTCGACCGGTTTCTGCAGGAATTCCTCGGCGCCGTTCTTGAACGCGCGGCGGCAGAGGTCGACGTTGCCGTGGCCGGTGAGCATGATCACCGGCAGGTCGCTGCCGGCGGCAAGGGTGTCGAGCACGTCCAGCCCGCTGATGCCGGGCATGCGGATGTCCAGCACCACGCAGCCGATGCTGTGGCGGTCGTGCTGCGCCAGGAACTGCTGCGGGCTGGCAAAGCCCTCGGCGCGCAGGCCGACGCTTTTCAGCAGCAGTGCCAGTGCCTCGCGCACCGCGTCGTCGTCGTCGACCAGGTAGATCAGTGGAGAGTGGTGCTGGTTCATGCGTTGTCCTCGTCGGCCAGCGGCAGGCGCAGCGTAAAGCAGGCGCCGCCGGCGGGCAGGTTGGCCGCAGTGAGCTGGCCGTGCAGGCTGTGCGCCAGTGTCTCGCACAGGCTCAGTCCCAGCCCCATGCCGCCGGCTTTGGTGCTGAAAAACGGCTGGAACAGCTGCGGCAGGTCGGCGGCGGCAATGCCGGGGCCGCTGTCGCTGACTTGCAGCCGGTAGCGGCCGGCGTCGCTGTCGGCGCGGATCTCGATGCTGCCGGGCTGGCCGGCCAGCGCGTCGACCGCGTTCTGCAGCAGGTTGTGCACGATCTGCTCCAGCGCCACGCTGTCGGCCAGCGGCCGCCGTCCGCCACTGGCATCGAGGCAGTGCAGGCGGATGCCCAGCGCCGCCAGCTCGGCCCGGCGCAGGTCCTGCACCGAGGCCAGCAGTGCGGCGCTGTCGACGGCGGCCAGCGGCCGCGGCGCCTGCTGCGTCACCAGCGCACGCAGGCGGGCGATGATGTCGCCGGCGCGCTTGGCCTGCGCCGCGCTGCTGGCCAGCGCCTGGCGCACCGTGTCGCGCTCGTCGTCGTCGTCCAGCAGCCGCTGGCAGGCACGCAGGTTGGCGAGGATGGCGGTCAGCGGCTGGTTCAGCTCGTGCGCCATGCCGGCGGCCATCTCGCCGAGGGTGCTGAGGCGGCTGACCGCGGCCAACCTTGCCTGTTCCCGCTCGCGCTGCGCCTGTTGCCACGCCTGGCGGCGGCTGTGCTGCCACGCCAGCAGCAGCGCCAGCGCCGCGCTGACCGCCAGCCAGCTCAGCCACGGCCACTGCGCGATGCCGTAGCGCTGCTGGCTGTGAAAGGTGAACGGCTGCGCGCTGGTCGGCAGCGGCTTGTCGAGCGCCATCGGCCAGCCCCAGTCCGGCATCGGCTGGCTCAGCAGCACGCTGTTGCCGCCGGGCAGTTGCAGCTGCACCCGCTGCAGCGTGGCCGGCCATTCGCTGGCCGCCAGCAGGCGGCGGCTGTCGAGCAGCAGGCTCCAGCCGGACGGTGCCACCAGCCAGTATTGCGCGACCCCGGCGGCCTGGGTCTGGATGCGGCGCTGTTGCCGCGCCCGTGCCAGCGTGGCGGCCAGTGGCGGCGGTGTGCTGCCGCTGCCCAGCCAGCGGCCGTCCTGCCGCAGGCCCAGCGCCAGCAGCTGCGGCATCGCCGGGCGCAGGCCGGCCAGCAGTTCCGCCGCTGGCGGCGGCCGTTGCTGCAGCGCGAGGGTGGCCAGCACCGCCTCGTGCTGTACCATCTTCTGGCTGAGCAGGCGGTGGGCGATGCTGCTGTTCTGCTGGAACAGGCTGCGTTGCTGGCTGAAGCCGGCCAGCAGCAGCACGCCGCCGGCGAGCAGGCTCAGCAGCAGCCAGCTGGCGGGCAGCAGATAGGGGCGCAGGGGTGTCATGCTGCCATTATGGCATTGCCGCCGGCGGCCGGCGTTCCGTAGCGCTACGGAGCCGGGGCTGGCGCGCGCTGCTGGCGGCCGGCTTGTGCCGCGTGCCGCGGTGGGCTACAACGCAGCAAGAGGCTCCCTTGTCCCGTCGCGGAGGGCTTATGCGGCTTGCGAATGCTCTGTTGCTGGCCTGTTGCTGCCTGCAGCCGCTGCTGGCGGGGGCACATGTCATGCTCAAGGTGGTGACCGAAGACGCGCCGCCGTTCAATTTCATCGTCGGCCAGCGCCTGCAGGGGCCGGCGCCGCGCTTTGTCGAGCAGTTGCTGCGTCATGCCGGGCTGCCGTTCCAGCATCGTGTCTATCCGTGGGCGCGCAGCATGGCGCTGGCCAGCCACCAGCCCAACGTGCTGATCTATTCGCTGGCGCGCACCCCGGCGCGCGAGGCGCAGTTCCACTGGCTGGGGCGGCTGGGCTCGGAGCGGGTGGCGCTGTATGCGCTGGTCAGCCGCCGCGACCTGCGCGCCAGCACGCTGGCGGAGGCGGGTCGTCTGCGCATCGGCATCAGCAACCAGGATGTGCGCGGCCAGTGGCTGCGCGAGCAGGGCTTTGCCGAGGCCAGCGCCAACCGTCACGCCGGGCTGGATGTCGCCGACAATATGGAAACCAATCTGCGCCGGCTGCAGCTGGGCTGGATCGATGCGGTGCCGATTTCCGCGGACAGCTTGCAGGCGTATTGCCGCCGCGAGCTGCTGGATTGCCGCCAGTTCCGCCAGCTGCTGCCCTTGCCGCTGACCATGGAGCTGTACCTGGCCGCCAGCCTCGGCACACCGCCGGCGACGCTGGCACGGCTGCGCCACAGCTACCAGGCGCTGCTGCGCGACGGCAGCTTCGCCCGCACCTTTCGCGGCTACCAGTGAGCCTGGCGCGCGGCCATGAAAAATGCGGCCAACCTTGTACAAGGTTGGCCGCATCGTTTGCCCGTGCTCGGGATCAGGCCTTGACGCAATCCACGAAGTAGGTCTTCTTGCCGTCACGGACTTCGGCGATCAGGCCGTGCACGTCGGTCTCGAAGCCGGGGAAGCCGCGGTTGAACTGCTCGGTGAAGCGCAGATAGTCGACGATGGTCTTGTTGAACACTTCGCCCGGAATCAGCAGCGGGATGCCCGGCGGGTATGGGGTCAGCAGTACCGCGGTGATGCGACCTTCCAGCTGGTCGACCGGCACGCGCTCCACTTCGCGGTGCGCCATCTTGGCAAACGCGTCCGACGGCTTCATGCCCGGCACCATTTCCGACAGGTAGATCTCGGTGGTCAGCCGTGCCACGTTGTGCTCGTGGTAGGCGCGGTGGATCTTCAGGCACAGGTCCTTGAGGCCGACGCGCTCGTACTCCGGATGCTTGGCGATGAAGTCCGGCATGCAGCGCCACAGTGGCTGGTTCTTGTCGAAGTCATCCTTGAACTGTTGCAGCGCCGCCAGCAGCGTGTTCCAGCGGCCCTTGGTGATGCCGATGGTGAACATGATGAAGAAGCTGTACAGGCCGGTCTTTTCCACCACCACGCCGTGTTCGGCCAGGTACTTGGTCACCATCGACGCCGGGATGCCCAGCTCTTCGAAGCTGCCGTCCACGTTCAGGCCCGGGGTCAGGATGGTGGCCTTGATCGGGTCCAGCAGGTTGAAACCGTCCTCGATGCCGGCAAAGCCGTGCCAGGTTTCGCCGGTTTTCAGCTCCCAGTCCTGCGGGTCGCAGATGCCGTCTTCCGACAGCTTTTCCGGGCCCCACACGCGGAACCACCAGTCCTCGCCGTACTCCTCGTCCACCTTGCGCATCGAGCGGCGGAATTCCAGCGCCTCGGCCAGCGATTCTTCCACCAGCGCCTGGCCGCCCGGCTGTTCCATCATCGCCGCCGCCACGTCGCAGCTGGCGATGATCGCGTACTGCGGGCTGGTGGAGGTGTGCATCAGGTAGGCTTCGTTGAAGCTGTGGGTGTCCAGCTGGCGGTTCTGCGGGTCCTGCACCAGGATCTGCGATGCCTGCGAGATGCCGGCCAGCAGCTTGTGCGTGGATTGCGTCGAGAAGATCATCGACTCCTTGCAGCGCGGACGGCCCTCGCCGATAGCGTGGAAGTCGCCGTAGAAGTCGTGGAAGCTGGCGTGCGGCAGCCACGCTTCGTCGAAGTGCAGGGTGTCGACCTCACCGTCCAGAATGCCCTTGATTTCTTCGACGTTGTACATGATGCCGTCGTAGGTGGACTGGGTGATGGTCAGGATGCGCGGCTTGGCGTTCGGGTTCTTGGCCAGCGCTTCGCGGGCGAACGGGTTGGCCGCAATCTTGGCGCGGATCGCGTCCAGCGAGAATTCCGCCTTCGGGATCGGGCCGATGATGCCGTAGTGGTTGCGCGTCGGCATCAGGAATACCGGAATGGCGCCGGTCATCATGATCGCGTGCAGGTTGGACTTGTGGCAGTTGCGGTCGACCAGCACGATGTCGCCGGCGGCGACGGTGCTGTGCCACACGATCTTGTTCGAGGTCGAGGTGCCGTTGGTGACGAAGAAGCAGTGGTCGGAGCTGAAAATGCGCGCCGCATTGCGTTCCGATGCCGCCACCGGGCCGGTGTGGTCCAGCAGCTGGCCGAGTTCTTCCACCGCGTTGCACACGTCGGCGCGCAGCATGTTTTCGCCGAAGAACTGGTGGAACATCTGGCCGACCGGCGACTTCAGGAAGGCCACGCCGCCGGAGTGGCCGGGGCAGTGCCAGGAGTAGGAACCATCCTGCGCGTAGTTGACCAGCGCGCGGAAGAACGGCGGCGCCAGGGTGTCGAGGTAGCTCTTGGCCTCACGGATGATGTGGCGCGCCACGAATTCCGGGGTGTCCTCGTGCATGTGGATGAAACCATGCAGCTCGCGCAGGATGTCGTTGGGGATGTGGCGCGCGGTGCGCGTCTCGCCGTACAGGTACACCGGGATGTCCGGGTTGCGGCGGCGGATCTCGGCGACAAAACCGTACAGGCCGCCCAGTGCCGAGGTGGCATCTTCGTCGGTCTGGAATTCCTCGTCGTCGATCGACAGGATGAAGCCGGCGGCGCGGCTTTGCTGCTGCGCGAACGAAGTCAGGTCGCCGTAGCTGGTGTAGCCGATCACGTCCATGCCTTCGGCCTGGATGGCGTTGGCCAGCTCGCGGATGCCGGAGCCGCTGGTGTTCTCGCTACGGAAATCTTCGTCGATGATGACGATCGGGAAGTGAAAACGCATACCTGAGTCCTTGTTGCGGTTAACTCGGACACTGCCGTGATGCGCAAGGCGGCTGCAGACGGAGGCTTGGGTCCCCTGCTGCGGGCAGGGGTGGTCCCGGGCACCTGTAACGCCTGTTACGGCCTTCGCGGCATGGCCGGAAGTGTCACTCGGTGCGCGTTGGGGCACAGTTCTGTACGTACGACGTGATGCCGCCGCCCTGGATGGCTGGCCTTGAGGCGCGTGGTTTTTCCGTCTTGCCGTCCCGATGGAAATCGGGCGCAAGGCCGGAGCAAAGGGGCGCTTTGCACCGCGGTCCGCACTGGGCAAAGCCTTGCTTTGCCTTCACGTCTGCCGGCTTAGGGTGTTGTCGTCCGGGTGGCCCTGCAAGGTTGGCCGCAACGGAAAACACCTTCGAATAACCCAAGAAAGCGCGCATTGTAGCGGCAATGGCGGCACAGATGTTGCACAGCAGTATCGTGTGCCCGCCGTTGCTGTCATTTCGCGGTAATACTGCGCCGGGCAAGGCTGGCCGGGGCGCGGCGGATGGTCGCAAAATCAAGGCTTAACATCATCGTCCGGCGGCGGCTTGTCCGGCCTGGCGGGCGCGGCGGGGTGTTGTTTTTTTTGCCAGCGACGGCGGTACAGCGTGGCGGCGCGCAGCAGCACCGAGATGCCGGCAAAACCGAGCAGCAGTGCCAGCGGTAGCGCCGCCAGCCACGGAAATAGCAATACCAGCAGGGTCAGGCCAAGCAGGGTCAGCGCGATGCTGAGGAAGGAGGCGGCCTCGCTCTGCTCCACGTTGCGGGTGCCGCGCACCGCGGCGCCGACGGCATCGCCGATGCGCAGCGCCTGGCGTGCGGCGGCGGCGGCACCGACCACCGCCTGCTGTCGCACCGGCAGCCGGCGGCGCTCGCCGCGCGCGTGTTTCAGTGCCGGGCGCAGGTGCTGGCCGCTGAGCACGATCTCGGTGGCGTTGTCCAGGTCGTGCAGGAAGCGGGTTTCCATCTGCCGCGCCAGCGCCTCGTCCTCGATCGCCAGGTCCAGCTCGCGGTTGGCCAGCCAGCTGGAGACATTGAGATTGGTGGAGCCGATGCGCGCCCAGCGGCTGTCGGCGACCGCGGTCTTGGCATGGATCATGGTGCCGTCCCACTCGAACACCCGTACCCCGGCGCTGAGCAGCGGCCGGTACAGCGTGCGCGACACGGTGGCGATCCAGCCGATGTCACTGGAGCGCGGCACCAGCAGCCGCACGTCGACACCGTCGCGCGCCGCCTGCTGCAAGGCGGTGAGATAGGTGCTGGTGCCCATGAAGTAGGCATCGGTCAGCCACAGCCGCCGCCGCGCAAAGCCGGCGATCAGCAGATCCAGCCGCATCAGGTTGGCGGTGGCCGGGGTGGTGGCGATCAACCGCGCGGCGACCTCGCCATGGCTGCTGCGGTCGGTGGCGACAGGCGGCAGCGCGCCGTCGCCGGCGTGCAGCCAGCTGTCTGCAAAGGCGGTGACGGCATCGTCCAGCAGCGGCCCCTGCAGCCGCAGCCCGGTATCGCGCCAGTCGTTCCAGCGCGAACTGGCGCACAGCCCGCCGATGAAGGCGGTGTGGCCGTCGACCACGATCAGCTTGCGGTGGTCGCGGCCCAGCAGGCGGAAGCCCTTGCCGAACGACGGCGGCTGCCACACCCGCACCTCGGCGCCGGCCTGCAGCAGCGGCCTGAAAAAGCCGCGGTAGTGTTCGCGCCAGCTGCCCAGCCAGTCGTAGAGCAGGTACACCCTGACGCCTTGCCGTGCCTTGTCCTGCAGCGCGCTGCGCAGCTGGCGGCCGAAATCGTCGTCGGCGAACAGGTACATTTCGACCAGGATGCAGTGTTCGGCGCGAGCGATGGCGTCCAGCCAGGCGGCAAAGTTGGCCGCGGCGTCGAACAGCAGCTCGACACGGTTGCCGGCCACCAGCGGGGCGCCGGCCGAGCGCGCCAGCGCCTGCTCCGCCAGCTGGCGGAACAGGCTGGGCATCGGGGCGGGACGGCCGTCGCGCATGCTCATCGCTTATCCTGTTTTGTATACATTACACAGTAGTTTGTAGGGTGTCAGACGTGGCTTTGTCTGGTCGTGTTTTTGAATGTTGATGTCTCTTAAACATAAACTTTTGTGGTGTTTGCGTTGTATTTTTTTTGCATAAAAACGACTCAAGTTGTTGATTTTATGTTGATAATGCGTCGCACAAAAAGCGGTTGCAGGTCAGCTATCTTGACCTTAGAATCAATCCATTCGCTACACATTATAATCAGGGACCTAGAATGGACAGACAGCGTTGGTTGGAGGGCACCTTATACAGCCCCGACTTCGAACAAGACAGCTGTGGTTTCGGCTTGATCGCGCAACTGGACGACAAGCCGTCACACTGGCTGGTGAACACCGCCATTTCCTCGCTGGCCAAGCTGACGCACCGCGGTGCCGTCGCCGCCGACGGCAAATCCGGTGACGGCTGTGGCCTGCTGTTTCGCAAGCCGGACGGCTTCCTGCGCGAAGTGGCCGCCGAAGCCGGCATCACCCTCAAGGCAGTGTACGCCGCCGGCCTGGTGTTTGCGCACCCGCAAGAGGGCGAGCGCAGCCGCAACCGGCTGAAGGAGTATCTGGAACAGCAGGGTCTGGAAGTGGCGGGCTTCCGCGTGGTGCCGATCGATCTGGATGCCTGTGGCGAACAGGCCATGGCGTCGCTGCCGAGCTTCTACCAGGTATTCGTCAACTGTCCGTTCGGCATGGACGAGCTGTCGTTCCAGCGCCGCTTGTACATGGGCCGCCGCCAGGCGGAAAAGGCCAACAAGGCCGACGACCCGTACTTCTACCTGCCGACACTGTCGCCGCACACGCTGTCGTACAAGGGTCTGGTGACGCCGGACAACCTGCACAAGTTCTACCTCGACCTGTCCGATCCGCGTTTCGAGTCCAGCCTGGCGGTATTCCACCAGCGCTTCTCCACCAATACCTGGCCGCAATGGAAGCTGGCGCAGCCGTTCCGCTTCCTCGCCCACAACGGCGAGATCAACACCGTGCAGGGCAACCGCCACTGGGCGCGCGCGCGCGAACGCATCATGTCCTCGCCGCACATCGACATGGACGCCATCCGCCCGATCGTGCAGACCGACGGCTCGGACTCGATGTCGCTGGACAACATGCTGGAAGGCCTGCTGATGGGCGGCATTCCGCTGTTCCGCGCACTGCGCCTCTTGGTGCCGCCGGCATGGCAGAACGTCGATTCCACCGATAAGGACCTGCGCGCGTTCTACGAATTCAACTCCATGCACATGGAGCCGTGGGACGGCCCGGCCGGTATCGTGCTGACCGACGGCCGCTACGCCGGCTGCATGCTGGACCGCAACGGCCTGCGCCCGGCGCGCTGGGTGCTGACCAAGGACAATATCCTCACCATCGCCTCCGAAGTCGGCGTGTGGGACTACAAGCCGGAAGACGTGGTGAAGAAGGGCCGCGTGAAGCCGGGGCAGTTGTTCGCCGCCGACCTGCAGACCGGCGAGATCCTGTACCCGGAAGACATCGACGCGCAGCTGAAATCGGCCAAGCCGTACCGGCAGTGGATCAAGGACGCCGGTTCGCGTCTGGAGCTGTCGATCGAGGACGACGCCGGCCTGGAAGCGTGGCCGAAAGAGCAGCTGCTGACCTACCAGAAGCTGTTCAACATCAGTTTTGAAGAGCGCGACCAGATCCTGCGCGTGCTGGCCGAGGAAGGCCAGGAGGCGGTCGGTTCGATGGGTGACGACACCCCGATGGCGGTGCTGAGCCAGAAGGTGCGCTCGCCGTTCGACTACCTGCGCCAGCAGTTCGCGCAGGTGACCAACCCGCCGATCGACCCGATCCGCGAAGCGATCGTGATGTCGCTGAACACCGTGTTCGGCCCCGAGCGCAATATGTTCGAGGAAACCGCCGAGCACGCCAAGCGGCTGGAAGTGCGCAGCCCGGTGCTGTCGCGCGAGAAATTCCTGCGCATCACCACCCGTCCGGAAGCCTACCTGAAGGCCACCACCTTCGACCTGTGCTACGACCCGGCCGAAGGCAATCTGGAGCAGGCGATCCGCAAGCTGTGCGCCCACGTGGTCGAGGCGGTACAGGAAGGCACCGTGATCGTGGTGCTGTCCGACCGCACCATTGCGGCCAACCGTCTGCCTATCCATGCGCTGTTCGCCACCGGTGCCGTGCACCATGCGCTGATCGATGCCGGCCTGCGTTGCAAGTCCAACATCCTGCTGGAAACCGGTACCGTGCGCGACCCGCACCAGATGGCCGCGCTGATCGGCTACGGCGCCACCGCGGTGTACCCGTACCTCGCCTACCAGAGCATTGTCGATCTGGTGGCCACCGGTGACGTCAACCTGCGCATCAACGAAGCGCTGCAGCACTACCGCAAGGGCATCAACAAGGGCCTGATGAAGGTGCTGTCCAAGATGGGCATCTCCACCATCGCCAGCTATCGCGGTGCGCAGCTGTTCGAAGGCATCGGCCTGCACGAAGACGTGGTGGCGCTGTGCCTGAAGGGCACCGTGTCGCGTATCTCCGGCGCCAACTTCGACGACTTCGAGGACGACCAGCAGAAGCTGTCCAAGCTGGCCTTCAACCCGATGCGGGCGGTGACGCAGGGCGGCCTGCTCAAGTACGTGCACGGCGAGGAGTACCACGCCTACAACCCGGACGTGGTGATGACGCTGCAAAAGGCGGTGCAGAACACCGACTACGACGCGTACAAGCAGTATGCCGAGCTGGTCAACAACCGTCCGGTGGCGATGTTCCGCGACCTGATGACGCTGAACTTCGACGGCATCACCCCGATCTCCATCGACGAGGTGGAACCGGTGGAAAGCATTCTCAAGCGTTTCGACTCCGCCGGCATGTCGCTGGGCGCGCTGTCGCCGGAAGCGCACGAGGCGATGGCCACCGCGATGAACCGCCTCGGCGGCCGTTCCAACTCCGGTGAGGGCGGCGAAGACCCGTCGCGTTACGGCACCGAGAAGATGTCCAAGATCAAGCAGGTGGCGTCCGGCCGTTTCGGCGTCACCCCGCACTACCTGGTCAACGCCGAAGTGCTGCAGATCAAGGTGGCACAGGGCGCCAAGCCGGGCGAGGGTGGCCAGCTGCCGGGCGACAAGGTATCGCCGCTGATCGCCAAGCTGCGTTGCTCCAAGCCGGGCATCTCGCTGATCTCGCCGCCGCCGCACCACGATATCTACTCCATCGAAGACCTGGCACAGTTGATTTTCGACCTGAAACAGGTAAACCCGACCGCGCTGGTGTCGGTGAAACTTGTCGCCGAACCGGGCGTGGGCACCATTGCCGCCGGCGTGGCCAAGGCCTATGCCGACCTGATCACCATCTCCGGTTACGACGGCGGTACCGGTGCCAGCCCGCTGGCGTCGGTGAAGTACGCCGGCAGCCCGTGGGAGCTGGGCCTGACCGAGGCACAGCAGGTGCTGCGTGCCAACGGCCTGCGTGGTCGCGTGCGGGTGCAGACCGACGGTGGGCTGAAGACCGGCCTCGACGTGATCAAGGCCGCGATCATGGGCGCCGAGAGCTTCGGCTTCGGCACCGGCCCGATGGTGGCGCTGGGCTGCAAGTTCCTGCGCATCTGCCATCTCAACAACTGCGCCACCGGCGTGGCGACACAGGAAGTGAAGCTGCGCTCGAAGTACTTCATCGGCCTGCCGGAAATGGTGATGAACTACTTCCTGTTCATCGCCCAGGAAACCCGCGAGTGGATGGCCAAGCTCGGTGCCCGCAACATGGAAGAGCTGATCGGCCGCATGGAGCTGCTCAACCTCGAGGCCGGCGTCACCGACAAGCAGCACAAGCTGAACCTGGCACCGCTGCTGTCGCAGGGTACGGTGCCGGATGACGTGCCGCGCTTTTGCGTCACCGACTCCAACCCGTCGTTCGACAAGGGCGAACTGGCGGAGCAGATCCTGAAGGATGCACTGCCGGCGATCCACAACAAGCAGATGCTGGAACTGCGCTACGACATCGAGAACATCCACCGCTCCATCGGCGCGCGCCTGTCCGGCGAGATCGCCCGTGTGCACGGTGCCGCCGGCCTGCCATTCGGCTGCCTGAAGGTGAAGTTCAGCGGTTCCGCCGGCCAGAGCTTCGGCGTGTGGAACGCCTCCGGCCTGCATCTGGAGCTGGAAGGCGATGCCAACGATTATGTCGGCAAGGGCATGGCCGGTGGCCGGGTGGTGATCTATCCGCCGAAGAACGCTGCCTACAAGCCGGACGAGTCCATCATCATCGGTAACACCTGCCTGTACGGCGCCACCGGTGGCCAGCTGTTTGCGGCCGGCGTCGCCGGCGAGCGCTTCGGGGTGCGCAACTCCGGCGCGCTGGCGGTGATCGAGGGCGCCGGTGACCACTGCTGCGAGTACATGACCGGCGGCAGCGTCATCGTGCTGGGCGAGACCGGCTACAACTTCGGTGCCGGCATGACCGGTGGTTTCGCCTTCGTGTTCGACCGTGCCGAGAAGTTTGCCTACCGCTACAACAACGAGCTGGTGGACATCAACCTGATCAACGGCGAGGCGATGGGCATGTACCGCGCCTACCTGCTGGAGAAGATCGCCAAGCACGTCGAGCTGACCGGTTCCGAAACCGGGCGCGCGATGCTGGAGAACTTCGACGACTACGTCGACTACTTCTGGCTGGTGAAACCGAAGGCGGCCAAGCTCGACAGCCTGCTGAAAGACTAAGCGACGGGCGGCCTGTCCGCCCCTGGACAAGAAAGAAACGCCTTGCGGCCAACGTTGGCCGCAAGGACGGAGGAATGATCATGGGTGACGTTTTCCAGTTCATGAAGCTCTCGCGCAACCCCGGCGACAAAGTCGAAGCCGCGGTGCGCAAGATCGAATTCAAAGAGATTTACACCCCGCTGCACAGCGTGGATGCCGGTGACCAGGCCGGGCGTTGCCTGTCCTGTGGCAACCCGTACTGCGAGTGGGAGTGCCCGGTGCACAACTACATCCCCAACTGGCTGAAGCTGGTGAAGGAGGGCAAGCTGTTCGAGGCGGCCGAGATGTCGCACAAGACCAACAGCCTGCCGGAAATCTGCGGCCGCGTTTGCCCGCAGGACCGCCTGTGCGAAGGCGCCTGCACCCTGGAGCAGGGCGGCTTCGGCGCCGTCACCATCGGCAGCGTGGAGAAGTACATCACCGACGAGGCGTTCAAGGCCGGCTGGCGTCCCGACATGTCCAAGGTGATCTGGACCGACAAGAAGGTGGCCATCATCGGCGCCGGCCCGGCCGGCCTCGCCTGCGCCGACGTGTTGGTGCGCAACGGCGTCAAGCCGGTGGTGTTCGACCGCTACGAGGAAATCGGTGGCCTGATCACCTTCGGCATCCCGGAATTCAAGCTGGAAAAGAGCGTGATCAAGACCCGCCGCCTGATCATGGAAGAGATGGGCGTTACCTTCCGTCTCAATACCGAGATTGGCGTGCAGGTCACCATCGACGAGCTGCTGGAGGAGTACGACGCGGTGTTCATGGGCATGGGTGCCTACAAGTTCATGAAGGGCGGCTTCGACGGCGAATACCTGCCCGGCGTGCTGGAAGCGCTGCCGTTTCTGATCAACAACGTGCGCCACAGCATGGGCACTTTGCCGGAGGGCGAGGCGCACCAGTCGATGCAAGGCAAGCGCGTGGTGGTGCTGGGTGGCGGCGATACGGCGATGGACTGCAACCGCACCGCCATCCGCCAGGGTGCCAAGAGCGTGATCTGTGCCTACCGCCGCGATGAGGCCAACATGCCTGGCTCCAAGCGCGAAGTCGGCAATGCCAAGGAAGAAGGCGTCGAGTTCCTGTGGAACCGCCAGCCGCTGGGTATCGGCGAAGGCGCCGATGGCAGCCTGCGTCTGCACTTGGCGGAAACCCGGCTGGGCGCGCCGGACGAAAAAGGCCGCCGTGCTGCCGAGGTGGTCGAGGGCTCGGAACAGGTCATCGACTGCGACCACGTCGTGATCGCGTTCGGTTTCCAGACCGAGGCGGCAGACTGGTTCGGCCACACCGGCATCAAGACCGACAAGCGCGGCCGCACCGTGGCACCGGAGCAGCAAGCCTTCAAGCACCAGACCAGCAACCCGAAGATCTTCGCCGGCGGCGACCAGGTGCGCGGCGCCGATCTGGTGGTACGGGCGGTGTTCGAGGGCCGGCAGGCGGCGGAGGGGATGCTGAGCTATTTGCAGGTGTGGTAAAGGCGGATAGTCAGAAACAAACGGCACTTGTTTAAGGCAAGTGCCGTTTTTTTTGACTTTGCTGCGTTGGCCGTCGGTTTTCTATTTCTGTAGTAGGCCGAGTATCTGTCGATGGAGATTAAGAATTTATCCGTAATTAATCTTGACCGCCATGGGACGGTGTTGTGTTTTTCGTACCGAGCCAGCAACTTATGGAGGCGCTTGAACCAGCCATAGGCAACTTCGACAATCCGCCAGCGAGCATGCTTGGCGGAATGAACTTTAAGTTCAATGCTTTCCTGGCTGCGCCTCTGGGCGTGGGGAATGTGGCCTTTAGCCAGAATCGTCTTCGCCGCGGGTGTTCCACAGTAGCCCGCATCTGCTCACAGGGGGCGAGTGATGCTGATGCGATGGCAGCCGGCATCGAGCGTCGTCCCACTGCATCACTCGATGTCGATGTGTCCCTTTCCCGATGAGGGATAATGGGACGACACGCCTGTCGACCAACAAATAGTATTTGCTCCCATCCCCCTTGAATCGTCGGGTGCGGGTCAACTTATCCTTGCTCGTTCCTGTCTTGCCGGGACCTGCGGGGCACCACCTGGCTTCAGAACTCTCCCGTCCCCTCACGACTTGATATCCATGCAGCCACTCTGGGTAAGAGCGGAAGGAGGGGCAAGTCCATTTACGGACAAGTTCTTAATCCTTCACCTTGATGCATAGCTTGGACAGCGCTTCACGACCAAGCGCCCATAAGCAACCTAGCAGCAGGCCACAGATCGCTCCCAGCACCATGATCAGTGGACCCTTTGGGCTGTCGTGTTGGGGGGGGAGGGAGGGTGGTGACACAAGTTGAAAGCCGGCAAAGTTGTCGGCATCAATCTTGGAGTCCGTCTGTATGCCCTTGAGTTCAGCGTCGATCTCGTAGTAGCGGGGTGGATACTCTGGCGGTGTTTGTTCAAGTGTGGCAAGCCTCGCCTGCAATAGCTTGCTGCCTAGCAGGTAATGCATTTCCGCTGCCTCCAGTCCCGCGTAGCTGCTACCCTCAAATTGCACAAGACCCGCACGCTTGGCGCTGTCAAGGGCTTGGCGTGTCGATGTCAGCTCTTTTGCTCGTACAGTCTGTGCTAGGCTGGCGATGTTCTTCTGTTCGGCAAGTAGCGCAAGCCGTAACAGTTCTTGTTGGCTGCGTAGTTCCCGGGACCTGCTGGCGTAAAGTCGCTGGTTAACGCTGGCCAGTGCTTGAGTGAGCTTCTGTCTGGCTTCGCTGGCAGTTTGGGCGCTCGTCTGAGCTTGAAATAGTTGCTGCTTGCGACCGTCGGGGCGTAAGAGTGTGATTCCGGGAGTGGTATCCAGTAGTAACTGTGCCGATTCGAATAATTGCATCCCCAACTCAGTGTCTGCCGTAATCTGGTTGGCCGGTGTGCTCTGTTTTAGAACGTTTGTAGATATCTTGTTATCGCGGCGCGAGAATAACGGTGCTTCGTCCAGTTTGGTTTTGAGCAGATAATAATGGCCCATTTGTTCGAAAGAAGGTGGGGCAAGGGTGGCGCACGATGTCCATACCTTAGGGACGATTGCGGCATAAAAACCGGCCAGGATGAGGCCGGTGGCTGTGGTCGCGATGAGAATCAGCCTGTTGCGCCAGAGTTTGGCCAAGAGTTCGATCAGGTCGATTTCACCATCTTCGTCAGGAGTGTGGGTTATCCGCGTCATTTCGTTAGTCTCGGTGCAATATTCGCTATTTATGTCATGTGCTACGTAATGTCTATTGTTACATACGAGGATGGTGTATGCATGCAGCGGGCACAGATCCTGACTTATGAAAAGTTTATCGCCCCTCTTGAAAACTACCCCCCCCGTCCCTACCATTAGCACTCGCAAGCGCCGAGTGCCAGTCGCTCGGTCAATCTGCTGCTTTGATAGGTATTCATCTTTCAACAGCCACTGCTATTAGGAGAGATCAATGGCAA
>Ga0209211_10003772_pt1 | contig 24279 bp, 29 predicted proteins | sample RifGroA2_FD_183992 | JGI IMG/M metagenome (GOLD analysis project Ga0209211, IMG submission 183992) | Groundwater microbial communities from Rifle, Colorado, USA - Groundwater A2 (SPAdes) (version 2) | ecosystem: Environmental > Aquatic > Deep subsurface > Groundwater | place: Rifle, Colorado...
GAAAAAATTCGGACTGAATTTCAAAGGTAGCGCTGCGAGTGCCTCCACCCACTCGCAGCGCCATCTTCACGCTCGCCTGCCCGCCTCTGGAGGGGCCTTCGGCCTCGTAAAAAGTCGGCTCGGACGAGTCATTTCTTAGAAGAAATGATTCAAAAGAAAAACGCAAAAATTTTAATTACCGCCTTGGTTGCGTTAAACTCGATCTCTCAAGTTTACCAAAGGCGACCATCAAAAAAGAGATCGATTAGTTTAACGCAAGAATAATATACAAAATATTAAGATGAGTTCTCAAGGGTAAAAAAATCGAAGCAGTCTGTGCATATTTGAAATTAAGCTTTTTGATGATCTTGATAGTAAAGTAGTGCACTAGCAGTTATTACCAATGATGAATACGTTACTAGACCTTGATAAAGAAAAGACCACAATTTTGATCTAATCTGGGTTTCAATTAGTGGTCCTGGAATTATCGCTCTAATTACTAAACCAGACACAATATTTATGGCGAGCAATAGTACTACAAATCGTAAATTCTTAAACGAAAAAGTAATACTTTTTTTGATTGAGTCAATGAAACCATATTTTTCTAAAGAAAAGAAAATTGGGAAGAAGGAGAAAAGTGCAAAAATAAATGAGAAGGGAAGAAGACCTAGATGAATAGGATTTTGAACCCAATTTTGGAATTGTTGGTTGATTGTTTTTATCTTTTCCACATCCCCATTTGAAATAGCTGATATTACTATAATGAAAATAATAATAAAAAGAGTGAATAATATGGCAAGTATAAGTGCTGGGACAATTAACCGTTTTGTTGTTTGTACAGTTGTGTCTCGAATGTATATATAGCTTAATTTTTTATCACTTTTTTTCTGGACAAGAAATATTGGTACTGATAAATTATAACCCCATTGAAAAACAGTAAGAGTAATAGAAGGTAATAAAAAAGCTAACCCAATAATTGATTTATCCTGAACAGGAAGTAAAGTATTAATAAGAATAAGAACTATCAGTACAAAATAAATTTCGATATTCTTGTTTAAGAATGAAAATCCGTTCAAAAAATAGCTATAGACAGCTTTTTCTTTAGGCATAACAATATTGTAGCTTCTACTTGTAATAGTATCATAAATAAATAAAATTTGGTATTATTTAACTCAAGGAGGAATAATTTTAATGTCCAAAACCGTTATGTATATTTCGTTAGGTATTCTAGGAATATTCCTAATCCTTCTTGGGATTCCGTTTGTCTTGGGATTACTCTCTGGTTTATTTAGTACAGTTTTTCCTAAATAATGCTCAGCGGAAGCCGAGCAAAAATCGCGCGCGCGAAACATAAGCGAGGCCGAAGGCCCCTCCAGAGGCGGGCAGGCGAGCGTGAAGATGGCGCTGCGAGTGGGTGGGGGCACTCGCAGCGCTACCTTTGAAATTCAGTCCGAATTTTTTCGTAAAGAGTCCACAGTTTTGAAGAAAAAGATCGTCGGGATTGCCCTATTCCGCGGTGAGGCTGTAAAACCTTATTTCAGAATCAGAAATTAATATCACTAGTCGGGGTAGTATTTTTACAATAGTTAAAGCACTCTTCTTTTTTGTTAGCAATTTCTGCATATTTTTCTTCACACCTTTTATTGCAATTTGATATTCTCAATTCTTTTTTAGGATCTGCCGTGACCAAAATAGAAACAGCAATTATCCCAGCAATTGCAAGAACAAGGAGAGCAAGCGGAATCATAATAAGAATCTTTACCCATTTATTCCACTTGGTCCATTTCCACATGAGGATTAATCCCAAAGGATAAATAGTTGCCAACGCTATCATAGTGAGTATTGATTTTTCATCGAATCCCTTTTGTTGTTTTTGATTCATATTTTCCTCCTTTATTTCAAAAGTTATGCTATACTATTTATCATATATACTGGAAAAGGCAATTGCAATGAAGATGTACTCAGATAATTCTATTTTCTTTAAGGTCATTTTTGCAGGAGCGCTTGTACAAGCGATAAATCTTATTTTTGATAGAAGTTTGGGCATTCTAGGTTCTCAAGGTACACTATCTCCGGTTTTAGGAGTTGTGGATATGTATTTACTAGCACCCACGTTGCTTTTTATTTTCTCATTTATTCTGGCTAAGAAATATAGTAAATTCTCTCTAGTTCAGTACAAATTTTTAACCTTGGGAGGGCAAGTTTTCCTTGGTTATTTGTTAGCTTTTAATTTGTTTGAAATAATTAACCAAAGAGCCATTGTTTATTATTTTCCGGGTACTCTTTCTCTAATTGCTCCAGTTTTTGCCGCTTATTTTGGGGGAAAGATAAATAGTAGTTCAAATAAAAGGAAATAAAATTGCTCGGCTTTACCGAGCCAAAAATCGGGGGCGCGAACCATTAAGTGAGGTCGAAAGCTCCTTCAGAGACGGGCAGGCGAGCGTGATGATGGCGCGGCAGTGAGTGGGGGCAACTCGTAGCGCTACCTTTAAACTCAGTCTGAATTTTTTCGAAAAGAGTCCACAAAATAGTCCAGTTGTTACAGTGAGGTAATTACAGAGGATTTATTTTTTTCCCCAAAGCTTTTTCTAGTCTACCTTCTACCTGCATCAGCTGTTTAATATTTTCCGTTCCGATTTGCATGAATTTCAGGGCAGACTCCTGAATTTCGGCTAATTATAGACCTATAGAGTGGAAAAAGCAAAGAATTTGGATTATAATATCCGTTTAATATGTCCAAACAGGCCAAACTTATATGAATCCAGATTTAGTTACAAAAAAACAAGAGGAATAAAATTAAACGATGCTAAATACTTTAATAGAAAAATTACGCCCAGGAATTTTTGATAGAACTGATACCAGAAGAGGTAGACTGGTAGCTGTATTTGACGAGCAAACGAGAGAAAGGATAGCAAGAGAAAGAAAATATTTTACAAGAGTAAAAACCCCTAAAGGAGAAGTACGCCAGCCGACGCAAGAACTTGTCAGGCAAGGAAAGAAATTAAGACGAATATTACCTAAGTTTATTCCGGAAAAAGAAATTCTTGGTGTTTATGTCACCGGAAGTCATGCCAGAGGGTATAGGCTTAAAAGGATTGAAGCCAGTCCTCCTGATTTGGATTTACTTGTACTGGTGGAAAGTAACTACTGGAGAAAGAGTCCTTTTTGTAAAAGAGATCATCCGAATATGCTTCTTTTAAATGTCATCATGAACGGCCATAGATATACTTCTAGCCAGGTAAAAGCTTTTTTTAACGGAGATGAACCTCACGGAGTAGATAAAGGGAATTTTGTTCATGTGATAGTAGATGAGCAGATTACATGGGGTGTAGATTATCCTCTTTATGATCTGAGAAATAATAGATGGGTGAAACTGAAAAGGTTTTGATTAAAATAGGATAATTTAAAAATCAATAGGATTATTGGCCGGATTGGAGTATTTAATCATTTATTGTTATCTCTATCTTCTCTCCCTTTTCCACTTTACCTTCCAGGAGTCTGTGGGCGACTTGGGTTTCGACGGTGTTGGCAATCACTCTTTGCATCGCTCTTGCGCCGAAGACCGGATCATATCCGTGGACAGCTAAGTATTTAATTAAATTATTTGAAATATTTACACTTATTTCTTTTCCCTCTAAACGTTTATTTAATTTTTCAAGTTGTAATCTTGCTACTTCCCTCAGATGTCCTTCGGAAAGAGGAGTAAAGGCAACCACCTCATCAAAACGATTGATAAATTCCGGCGAAAAAATTCCTTTCCTCAAAATATGGTCTATAAGCTTTTCCTTTAATACTTCTTTTGAACCCTTCATTATCTCTTCCCTGATAAATTCAGCTCCGGCATTGCTTGTCGCTATCACAAATAAATTATTGCATATAATTCTATTTCCATTGGCATCGGCAATATATCCTTCGTCCATGATGGTCATGAGTATATTTAATATTTTCTTATCCGTCTTTTCTATTTCATCGAGAAGCAGAAGTGAAAAAGGATTGTCATTTATTTTATCCGTGAGTTCCCCGGGTGTCCCGTCTGACCTGCCGATTAATCTTCCGATCCCGAATTCTTCCTGATATTCACTCATATCAAAACGGATAATCTTTTCTTCACTTCCAAAATAAAATTCGGATAAAGCTTTGGCTGTTTCTGTTTTTCCTACCCCTGTCGGTCCGATGAATAAAAATGATCCGAGAGGCTTTTTCCTATCAGAAATATTCAATCGTCCGCGCCTGAGTGTTTCTGCTACCGTCGAAATCGCTTCTTTCTGATTTACAATTCTTTTGTGCAGAAACTCTTCCAGATGGATAAGCTTTTCTTTTTCCAAAATGCCAATTTCTTTAATGGGTACTTTAGCCTTTTCCTCAAGAAACGTATCAATATGATAAGCCGTGATTACATTAATTTTGAAATGATTTTTGGTAAATATCACTGCCTCATCAAGTAAATCAATTGCCTTTTCCGGAAATGGAGTTTTTGTGATATAAAGATCTGCATCTTTTATAGTTTCAAGGAGAGCCTGATAAGTGATAGTTACTTCATTTTCCACTTCCAGAACAGGTACCACCGTCATTTCCAGAGTTTCCAGCACAGCGTGATTATCCGGTTTTTCTATCACGACTTTTTCAAAAAGTACGTTTAAATTCTTATTTTCCTGTATAAAGCGGTGATAATTATCATCTGTCACGATACCAAGTATCTGGAGACCTGATCCTTTCAAAATTTCCTCAAAAACATCTGTCAGATCTATTCTTCCGTTTCCATCGCTGATATATTTATCAAATTCATCAATCACCAAAATTATGTTTCCCGCCCATACAGCTTCTTCCAGAATTTCCGTAACTTTTTTCTTGGCTGTTATCAAATTTGGCGTCTCTCCCACCAATGTGTGCATCGGCAGTTCCAAAATCCTTTTGTTCATAAGTTTCGGGCTTACAGTACCCAAATTTATTCTCCTCGCCAGTTCATAGACGACTGCGTGTCTGCCTGTCCCTGGTTCGCCGGAGATAATCACATTGCTTTCTCCTTTTTTGGAAAGAATTTCCTCTATTTGAGAGATTTCTTTTCCCCTGCCTATTAATGTTTTAAACGTCAAATTCGAAGGCGGCAGGGGAGTAGAATATTTATCCAAATTTATGGTATATCCGTAAGCCCAATCGCGACCTATCCCCGGAGTTTTGAAAATATTTTCGAGTGTCAGCAAACTTGCTCTTTTTCTGTGTAGTTTCTCATACCATTTCGCGACTCCGATAATGTCTTCTTCCCTGATTTTATTTTTTTCCAGAAATTCGGAGAGTGGTGGCCAACTATCAGAAAGTGCTGTAATTATATGGGTAGTTGTCATCGCGAAGTCCCGCCAAAGGCGGGGCTGTGGCGATCCCGTGGGAATGTTTGACGGTTGGGATTGCTTCTCCGCCGGCTGGCGGCTCGCAATGACAATATTATTGTTAGTTTCATTTCTATTAGAAGTATCTTTCAATTCTTCCTTTATCTGCTTAATTGGAATTCCCAATCTTTCAAAAATAAATTTTCCTTCATCTGTCTCTATAATTTTTCGGAAAACTTTTTCCGGAGTCGTATCTTTCCCGTTTATCAATTTCTCCAGCCAGTTATTCTTTTTCTCATTTTCTTTTACAAAAAGTATCCAAGTCAACGTGGGGGAAACTGTCCAGATTATAACTGTTATAACATTTATAATTATTATAAATATTATCAATACCAGTCCCGAAAGTATCGTCACCGTCCTTATCGTTGCCCCTATAATTCTGGAAAAAATATTGAAAGTAAGTTTTGAAAATATTTCTTCCAAATGAAATCCGGGTCTATCAGAAGTGATTAGTTGCCTTTTCCAGGGGGCAAAAAGAGTTTTAGTCAGTAGGGGAATAGAGAAGTAATAATAGTAAAATCCGATGACTTTATTCCAGAAAGACTGGATTTTTTTGGGCTTATCCCAAAAATGCCATTTGATAAATCGGGGCAGGAGAAACATATCGAGAAAATTTTCAATTTCCAATTTGCAAAAAATTTACGATAATATAAGAAAAATTGTAATTTCTAGTTTGCCTACGACTTTCTAATCTTGCCCTGGATTCACCACATTACAATCAGGGGGCATACAGAGCATTACTCTTAAGCCAGCCGGAACTTTCAGTTTATCCCTAAGTTTTGATAGAGTTTCATTATAGTCTTTAAGTCCTTGTGTATTTAAATTACCCGCATCTCGTTGTTTTATCAGAGTATCAAATTTTTCATAAAGAGTTTTCGTTTCACTGTCAAGTGGTCTAGGAACTTGATAGACTGTCATAGAAGATGACGTTGTCTTTGTTAGGAATTGTTTTACATTTTTCGGATCATTATTTATATCTATTACCAGATCTGTATTACCCGGAGATATGGCAGTGCTGTAGATAGAAGTATAGTTAGGGTCTTGGATTTGGAAATAAGCAGCGATGTATTTATACTTAGAAGGATTGGGTGATTTGGTGTTTCTTACAGGATACACATCTGGAAGGTTGGAGCCATTTGCGATCCATGTCCTTTCGTCATCCTCTCCAGGACACTTGTTGGTATCTGGTGCACTGTTGTTTTCACACCATATAAGGCCCAAAGCCGCTCCTTTATCATAATTTATTTTATAATTGTTATCCGAAAACTTTACGTTTACAGTATATGTTCCGTTACTTGATCCAGCAGTTCCCGTCAACTGACTGTTTATTCCCGAAATGTCCAAATTTAAATTTACAGTTGTTTCATTGCCGTTTAATTGGGTAGTGTTTCCTCTTACGCCGGGAGGCGTGTCACCTTCATTTAATAGAAATGCTCTTATGTATTTAAAATTGGCATCTTTTGGTACATTATTTAAAGTATAAGTAGTAGGTATAGCGCCGTTTATTGGGACTGGGTAGTCTACGCTTGATTTGTTACAGGGAGTAGAAGCAGCAGCACCTCCGGAGGAGGGACAGAAATCTACACCCAGTAACATAGCTTTATTGGGATTTGTTTTTCCGTTTCCGTTTTGTATATTTATAGTCACGGCAAGCGTGTTACTTGCGTTTGTTCCTGAGATACTGAAGTTTTTCGTTATGCATGTTTCGCAGTTATTATCCCCACTGCAGTTTTTACCAAAAGTAGCCGTATAATCCCCATTTGCCAAAGCTCCTATCCCGTTATTTGCATTTACTCCAAAGTCCCATCTATTTGGATTTCCTGCAGTAAATAAAGGATCTTTGTAGACATAAGCGCCTCCCGGTCCATTTATCTTTAGCCTGACATTATTTAAATTTTCTGTGGATGAGGTTTGTATCCTTATATTATTTTTATTGCTGGCATCCACATTCATAAGGCACGTAGTTCCCGAAGTAGTCCAGTTGTTTCCGCCTCCTGAAGTGCCCGAATTTGAGAAAGAGTTTCCGGTATTATTACCTGTATTATTAGACGCGCTGGATGAAGGCACGCCTTGGGTAAACTGTCCTGCATTTTTCCAGTTACAGCCAGATCCGGTTACCCATGGATTTCCGTTGCCGTCGACACCTATAGAGCAGCTTACGTTATCGGTTAAAGTTGTAGCACTTCTGGGGCATCTGTCCACTCTTCCGTCATAGCTCAAGTCTAATCTCTCTCCCTTTTTTACGGTAAAATTTCCCGCCCACTGCCCATTGTAGTCAAAAGGTCCCATCTTTATATTCCAGCCATTCGGGCCGGCTACGTGTGCTCCGTTTCGGTAAAGCATGATGTCGCCATCGCAGCCGTCAGAGTTGAAAAGCACATGCATGTCAAACTTTATTCCTTCATTTGCCCTTTCTGTGTAGATATCAGAAGTGAGATGAAAAGCTCCCGGATTAGGCGGTTTAGCGGGATTTGGAGGAGGTGGATTTTGTGTATTTGTAACTGGTTCTTTTGTTAAACAATAACTTTTTACTGCATCCAGACCAGATTGCCCTACGTCAAAGTAATTATCATTCGTACAAGTATCCATATAATATAATTTTGTTCCTGCTGATGTTGTGTCTATTCTTATTACGCTTGTATTTGTAAGTTCTGCAAAAAGATCATGACAGGTAGTACTGGCACATGATAAAGTAGAAGTGGATTTTCTGCATGTATTCACAATTTGCTGGTCACTAAGTTGTGTCGAGCAGGAAGTGTCCGAACTTGCATAATAATTACTATCTTTTACTCTGACAGTTTTTGTTTCGTCTATTGCGCTTTCTAATGTATTATATGGAGTATCCATGATCATGCTTTTTATAGGTTCGTTAATGCATTTTACTTCTGGACAGAGATTATTTGTTGTGGAATTGGGAAGTTGACAGCACCAGAGTCCGTTCAAATTTGCTGAACTGTTTCCGCAATCTCCCGAAATGATAAGTTGACTTCCTGTATCATCAGTGGGACATTCGTTTAATGGGATACAGGTTCCTATGTTATCTCTTCCGCATACGTCACCCCGATTTTTGATATCCTCGCTTGAGGTTGTTGTTATACTTGAGTCACTTACAAAGTTTGCTTTTGAATCTACCCGCGCTCCTATTTGTACAAGCTTTGTTCCTACAACTGTTCCCAATATCATCATCCCGAGCGATATAAGCGTCAGAGTCGTCGCCACTTCACCTTTTTGGAATTTATTGTTATTGAAAATATGTCTCATTAGTCTTATTGGACAAATTAGACTAAGCTAATTTATCTTTATATTTATTCCGGTCAGTGTCTTTATAATATTTTCTCCTCCCGCGGCAACTACGGTATTTAGCGGGTCAAATCTTATTTCTGTAGAAGTTGTTGCGCTAACTGCGGAAAAAGATATAGTGGCCACTTTTCCTGTTCCTTTGGGGATCATGAGTTTATTGCCCTCAATTGTAGCCAGGCCGGATATTGCAACTGATGAAGTTGCTATTTTTTCTATCGGGAGTATTTTGAAGAAAATCCCTTCTGTTATCTTTTCGGCTTTGAGATATTTCGGGTCAAATTGGATAACAAAATCAGAAGCTTCCGTTTCTTTTGGTGTCGAGAGTATGACATCTACGTCAAATTTACTTCCTTTGGTAATAGTTTTTTTGTCAGCAGTTAGGCTTACCTCTGCCACTTTGGGCAGGGGAGTAGGGGAAATTGGTTGTTGGGTTACCCCAAGCGGAGTCGAAGGGTTACGTGGAGAAGAGATAACAAAGGAAATCCCGATCCCGATGGCAAAACTGAGTAATATAAGTGCAATTACTCCTATTTTCTCCCTTTTCCCCAGCTTCTGAAAAGTATTTATCAGTTTATCCATATAACCATTCAACCATTTATCCATCCAGCCATAAACATGACCTACTTTCATTTAAATACTAATATGGATGAAAATCAAGATAGCTTTACAATTTAATAAAAATTTAGTATATTTCACTTCATGACTAGCTCAATTACAGTCACTTCTCATTCTAAAAGAGAAAGAGATAATGAAACATGCGCCATGAATATAAAGAGAAGGTTGGGGAGGAGACCTAATATTACAGTTGTTTTGGTTAACAGATGTTTAGCGGCAGCAGTCCGTTTTGTTACGACTGCCGGTATAGCTGAAAGAGTAGGAAGTAAACAAGTGAGTATCGATGGTCAACGAATACGTAAAGTTAGACTTAGAAGCAAAATTAAATAGTATATTAAGATCTTCATAAAACCTCTGTGTTTTTAAATTCCATGAAAGATAATAAAAGATATTCATCAGAAGGAGCAGATGCTGCTCATCGTTTACGACATGTGATTTCTGAAGGTGATGGTCGTAGGACAGGAGTAATAGGACATTTGATCACGGAATATGGTTTATCCTGGAAAGAAGCAGTAGTAGTTGTGGATCGGGTGGCAAAAGTATCAAGATTTAGAAGTAGACAACGCAGTAGGGCAGGAAGGGGCACTCTTTATCGTCAAAGCTGGAAATTTTAAAAATTAATTTATTAGTCTCACTGTCAGCTTATTACTTGCGACCCCTTTGTTTGCCCTAAATCTGATCCCGGGGATAACTATATCAAACCTTACTTCCTATTCATGCCTGATCCCGGGGATAACTAGATCAAATTAGATCAATTAACGTTTTAATTTTACTACTTTCACTGGAAAGAGTGCTGTATTTACTGTTTAATTCATCTATATTGAAGGGTATAGGCTCAATCCTATCGTCTACATGCCGTGTTTCTTTCAGTAAGAACTGCAGTTCTGATATGGAATCCCGTCCAAAATCTGGAGAAACGATACAGATGTCGATGTCACTGTCTTTCTTCTGATTTCCTCTGGCGTAAGAGCCGAATAGAATCGCATGTTTTACAGATATTCCTTTATCACTTATATGCGATGCGAATTTCTTTACTATATCGTATATAGTTTTATCTATAATTTCTGTTTTAACCATAGGAACAGTTCCTCCGTCTTTTCAAGATAATTTTTGGTATATTTATCATCAGCTTTCTTATACATCTCGAATTTATAGTCTTCATAGCGGGCGCTTATATTAAAAGCAGTCAAATCATCAAGCAGATCCAGTTGTTCTTTAGTGAAAGAAATTGAAGTCATTTTGGCGGTAATCAAATCTTCTTCTGCACTTCTCACCCAATATGAAGTCATGTCTTTTTCTGTCATATCTATAGGAAAATATACCAGATCCGGAGATTAAGCACAATCTGATATTTTCTAACATTACTTATCTCTTCCACCTCCTCCCCATAATTAATAACCGCCATTTTCTTATAGTTCTTTCACCCAATTCTTCCTCTCTCTTCACTTAAGTATTTCATACTTTATGAACTTTATAACTTTAACAACTTTATAACTACTAATTTACTTTATGAACTTTATAAACTTTATAAACTTTATAACTAATATCTATGCTCAACTTTAATTCAATTCTTATTTTTTCGGAAAATCCGGAAAAACTGGTGGAATTTTATAAAAAAGTATTTGGTGCGGATCCGGGATGGACTGGGGGAGATTTTTCCGGTTTTAAAGTAGGGGACGGATATATCACTATTGGTCCCCATGACAAAGTAAAAGGAAAGAGCCAATATCCTGAAAGGATTATGTTTAATCTCGAAACAGACGACGTACAAGGGGAATTTGAGAGAATAAAAGGGTTGGGTGCCAAAGTAATTGCCGACCCCTATCATCCGGGAGAAGATGAAAAAATGATGCTGGCTACTTTTGCCGACCCGGACGGCAACTACTTTCAGCTCAATACCCCCATGGAGATGTAATATTGCACTTTTTCAGAAGTGAGGTTTGGACGGAAGTTTTTGTGCGGGAAGGATTTTATGCAAAGTATAATTGTATTTACAATCTTGTGTTGTAATACCTCTATGTCTGCATCTTATTCTGGCAGCACGGACAATGTTACCTTTCCTATCTGTTAATCCGAGTCCCGTATCCAGACAGAGACGGGTCGGAAAGAATCGTTTTCCCGACACTTTTAAATTAGGACAATTGGCTAGCCGGTCTTTCATAATGGGCTATTGTATCAAATTAATTCCTATTAATCATTTCTTGCCAAAAATTGCCGTTCCTGCCTTTTTTCTGTATAATCTCGCCTTAATATGCATCTTCCTGAAGCGCTATATCCTGCAATCCAAGACTGTGCTTGGGACGGGGAAAATTCCGGGAGAGTCAGAACCCGTCTTCATAGGATATTCCACCGCGGGGAAAAAAGAGAAAAGGAGCCCGGTGAAGATCAGCTCGTTTTTGCGGAGCTTCATGCATATATGAGGACAGCCCCTATTCTCCAAAAATTGGCAAGTGACTATGCCGATACCAAACTGGGACATAAAGATAAAAGAAGCAAAAAAAGAAGAAAGAAACTCCGGGATCATGCTCTTTATTATTTTAATGAAATGTTATCTTCGGAAAGTAAACTGGAATCTAATAAAGGAAGGAAAGTTTTGAAAAAACTGTTTATTTCAAAATTAAATGAAATCCGGACGATCCAGAATGAAGAAAAAAGGAAAGCAGGTTATATAGATTCCACTCATAAGGCGGTTTCGCTACTGGCTTACGTACCCAAACTTGTAAAACTTCCGGTTCCCCAGCAGGAATATGTGCTGAAAAAAATAGGACTCGAAAGAAAAGATCTTATAAAACTCCGTAATATGGCAACCGTTATTACCATTGCGACTGTTCTCGGTGAAGGAGGAGCCAGCGTGATGACTGCTTATGGTACCGCTTTTCCCGGACTGGGAGACATTTCAAATCCCGATACCTTAAAGATAGTCCTTGGGGCTTATGCTCTGAATTTCGGTGCCCTGGCGTGGGCAACCAGCGAAAATATAAAAGCAGTAGATGATCCGGATGTGCGTATCTGCGCAAATATGTTTACACTTTTTTCTAAACTTCTGGCAAAGAAAGCTTTTCCGGGCAGACCCCGTCTCCAAAATGGTATGGCCTACGGCGCATCCATGATTCTTCCGGGAGCTATAGAAGCAGGAGGTCTGGCACTTCTTCTTCTGGGTGGAGACCGCGGAGCGGGGGGTACGGCAGCTAGAAATTTCGCCGGAGGTGCATTTCAGATCATAAATGCCCTGGGTACAGAAGCTTATATCCGGCTTGTACACTATATGAAAGACAGGAACCTGACATGGGAAAAGTTTTTGGAACAGTTCCAAAAACAAACAAGCTTACGCGGTCGTGTAAGTATGTTTGCGAGAGAGAAAAATTGACTTTCTGATTTGTAACCTGTCTCTTACCCAAACCTCACTATTTTCCGCTTATTCGTACGATATATTTGTATCTGAAAGGAGGATTTGACATATATATTGCAGTTGGAAAGGGGAAATATAATGCCAACTAAAGCGCGTGTAAATCTATTTCTTGTTCCGCTTAACCATAAAGATAATTCTCTTCAGGACAATTCTCCTTAAAGGTATTAACCTAAATTTATTTGCCTCTTATTCCTCTTAACACTATTCCCACAGGTGTTTATCCAGATCTTTGCTCATATTTTTAGGTCCTTTTATATGTGCTTTTTCTGCCCAAAGAGCCAGTTTGATAAGCCCTTTAGCAGATTTCTGAAGACTGAGGTTTTGAAAATCTTCCAGCATTTTTGGTATTAAATTAACTTTCCCTTTTCTCATAGCTGTCTCATTATAAAATAATTGTATCCGTAATGCGACTAATATTTAGTGGAGGATCGTAAAATCGCTTTGACTGTAGATTCCCGGATAGAACCTATTCCTTTTACCAAAGAAGACCTTTCCGATCCCTACGGTACACTCGCCGATCAAATCCGCCGCCACTCGTTGCCTCTGAAATAAAACATCTCCCCTAATATTAATTTCTCCTTAAACCATATTTATAATTCATAATTCAGTATTCACACTTATGTTCCCTTTCTATGCGAAATAATGATCATTATAGTGCGCATTATAACGCTTGACAGAGTCTTAGATATTAATGTCAACTATAAAAAGTAATGCAGCTTGACAAAAGTAATGGATAGTGATAAAGTTAATGCAATATGACTTATACAGTAACAGTTACCAGCCAGGGGCAGATTACTATACCGGCAGAAATCAGGCGTGAGTTAGGTCTGGATGAGAATAAGAAAGCATTTGTAGAGATAGAAGACAAAAAAATGGTCCTCAGGCCATCGACTGACATTTTGGAGCTAGAGGGTATTCTTAAAGATAAAGTTAAGAAAAAAGTTCCTTATAAGAAAATAAGAGAAGCATTCGGTGATTATCTGGCTAAACATGCGGCTAGAAAAGCAAAATGATCAAGTATTTAGTTGATACGAATTTTATTCTCAGATTTCTTCTTCGTGATATTCCTTCCCAGACTAGATTTTCCAGGCTTTATCTTCAAAAAGCAAAAGATGGGGAAATAGGTATATATCTTTCCGTAATACTTTTTGTGGAACTGGACTTTGCATTCAGGAAATTTTATAAAATGACAAAAGAATCGGCGGTAGAAAAAATGAAATTAATAGCGGAAGTTCCATATTTGGAGATAGAGAAAAGGGAGATTATTTACAAAGCATTAGAAGCCTACGAAAAAAACAACATAGACTTTGTCGATCTTATATTCTATTTCGAAGCACAAAGTTCAGGAAGGGCTCTTCTGACCTTCGACAAAAAGCTCAAAAAACTGTCATCTTGACAAATTCCAGTAGAATGTCATTGCGAGGAGTCTTCGACGAAGCAATCCCGTTATGTGAAGGGGATCCCGATGGATATCGGGATGACATAAGTGCATAAGTCCCGCTATAATTCATAATTCCTAATTCATTATTCATAATTCAATATATACCCTGAGCGAACTACGTGAGTCGAAGGGCTTTCATTTTCTTCCAAATTTTTGTACTATTAATAATGTTATTTCCCATTATTGATTATTCATAATTCAGTATTCATGATTCAAATTTAATATGATCCTTAGCGACACTGATATCAAAAAACACCTTTCCAATGGGACGATCAAAATTACTCCTGCAGTGGATCTTGGTGCCCAACTCGGGTCCTGCTCAATTGATTTTCGTCTGGGTAATACATTTAGGGTATTTAACCACAGCAAATATCCGCTTATTGATACCAGGGATAAAAACTTCAAAGGGGAGATTACGACGGAAATTAGTATTCCTGAGACAGAGCCGTTTATTCTCCAGCCGGGGGATTTCGTTCTAGCAACTACCATGGAAAGTTTTGAGCTGCCGGATAATCTTATCGGTAGGCTTGAAGGGCGTTCATCGATTGGTAGACTCGGAATTGTAGTCCATTCGACCGCCTCCATTTTTGAAGCTGGATGGCGAGGCAAAGTAGTTATGGAACTTGGAAACATGGGCCGGATGGCAGTGGCGCTTTATCCGGGTATGAGGATCTGCGCGATGACTTTTGAACAACTATCTTCACCGGCGGAAATTCCATACCACCTTAAGAAATCCGCTAAATATGTAAACCAGGATAAACCGATCGCGTCGAAGATAGCGGAAGAAAAGTAAGTCAAAAGTCAAAAGTTAAAATGCAAAATTTCAATTCAAAAGTCAAAAGTGATCTGAGAACTAGAACTTACCAATTTAGTTTATCCGTCATAGCCTTGATAGATACTCTTCCCAATAAAAGAGCAGCTTGGATTATCGCTGATCAATTGTTAAGATCTGCATGTTCTATCGGAGCAAATTTGGTAGAAGGAAGTGCGGCTAGTTCAAGGCTGGAATACAAGAAATTCTTTGAAATTGCCCTCAAAAGTGCGAATGAAACAAAATATTGGTTAGGACTTCTCAGAGATGCACATTTAGGAAGTGTAGATAGTACGAACAAACTTCTCGTTGAAGTAACAGAAATAGCGAATATGTTGGCTGTAGGAGTGTTAAAATTAAAGGGCAAACCTTTTTAATTATCTTATCTTTACTTTTAACTTTTTATTTGTATTTTTGACTTTTGATTTTTAACTTTTGACTTATGGTACGAGTATTTGTTATTTTATATTGATTGAAAAATGGAAAACAACTGGCCTCTTCTTTACTCACAGGTGCTTAAGGTAGGAAACCTAGATTCCCCCGTGGGTATTGCTACCATGTGGACTGAGCGGGAAGTGGTGAAAAACTTTTTGCCTGATAATAATTATTGCGTCATCGGAAATCTTTACTCATCAGCCGGAATTTCATCCATTATCAGAAACATTTATGCCAGGCCGACTATAAATAAAATAGTTTTGTGGGGTGCGGATTTGTCACGGAGCGGTCAGGCACTTCTCGCTTTTATGCAAAATGGTGTAGGGGAGAACTGGGAGATAATAGGTGATGAAAAGGGGGGATTTATCGAAAAAGATATAGATAAGGAATCAATAGACAAATTCAGGAAATCCATAGAAGTGGTAAATCTCCGCGGCAAACCGGTTTCGGAACTCAAAGAAACTGTTAAGAAGCTCTCACAGGAAAAAGCTCAGCCTTTTGACAAACCAAAAATATTTTCCTCCAGCAAACCCAAGCCTTTTACCTATCCCTCAGAACAAATCGGAGTTCGTGTGGCAGGGAAAACTACGGCTCAGACGTGGCTCAAAGTATTAAATAATATCATGCGTTACGGACGTGTGAAGTCGACACGTTATACGAAAGAAAATGAACTGAAAGAACTGCTCAATATTATTGCGGTAGTATACGAAGAGGACCCGGACAATATATATTTTCCCCATTATCTGCCTTTTACGAAAAAAGATCTGGAAGTTTATTATCCCCAGGTTTTATCCGTCAAGCAAATTCCGGGAATTGCCTATACTTACGGACAGCGCCTCCGAAATCACGACGGCGTAGACCAGATAGCAGAAATAGTAAAATTAATTAAGACCCGGCCGTTTTCCAAGAAAATGATTGCGGTGACCGCCAATGTGAAGGAAGATTGGGGAGTGGTAAATCACGGGGATACACCTTGTCTGACCAATGTTTTATGTTCTATCCAAGATAGCAAACTTTTCATGACCACGCATTTCCGGTCACAGGATATGGTCCACGGGTGGCCGCGAAACGTATTTTCACTTAGGAAACTGCAGAAAATTATTGCCGATGAGGCAGGATACGAAATGGGAGCCTTCTGCATGATCACCCACAGCGCCCACATCTATAGCGATGATTATGAATTGGTCGAAAAAATACTTGCGGAAAATTATGAAAAGGAACTGGGATTTACCCGCCAGCAGCATTTTGAAGAAGACAAAAGAGGCAATTGTATAGTGGAAGTAGAATATAAAACATCTGATAAAAAACGCGGACGCGGAAGACCGCCAAAAGATTCCCGGAGTTCTAAGTATACAAGCATAAACTCCGGGAATCTGGGATCTGGTATTCGTGATGGTGAAATTGTCGCCCGGCTTTATGCGCCAAACGGCGGACCACTGCTTAAAGAATGGAGAGGAAAAACGGCAATGGAGATATACATAAACATGTCAGACTGGGACTATTTCACCATGCCCTCCCACCTTATATATATTGGCACCGAACTGCAACGGGCGGAATATGCTTTGAGGCAGGGGGCTGTATATTCGCAGGATCCGGCGCCGAATAAAGGCTTATAGAAAGTCAAAAGTTAAAAATCAAAAGGCAAAAATACAAGTAAAAAGTTAAAAGTAGTAAAACTTTTGATTTTTGAATTGAACCTTTGACTTTTAACCTTTGACTTTTGACTTTTTGATATACTTACATCATCACCATGTCTATAAAACCTCCAAATAAGCTGAAAAATATAAAGGTCCTCATTTTTGATCTCGACGGAACTCTTTATGTCCCTGAAAAGGAATTTTCGGACAGGATGTATTACATCAATGTCGAGATATTGTCGCGGGACCTTCATATATCACTTGGTGAAGCCGAAAAATTATTTGAAGAAAAGAAAAAAGAATACCCGAGTAAGACAAGACTGCTGGCAGATCTGACAGGCAGAAGTATTATAGAACTTATGAAAGAGACGGAAGCAGTGAAGGAGTCACACTATTTCCACCGCGACCCGAAACTTATCCGGATGTTTAACTTATTGACGAACCGTCTTGATCCCGGGGATAAACATATCAAAACACATCAGCCACTCGTGCTTGATCCCGGGGATCACTATATCAAACAACATCATAAAACTTTTCGCTTGTTTATCCTCTGCAACGGGTATTCGGATTTCGTTTTGATGCAGCTACGGGAGTTGGGTCTGGATCCGAAAATATTTGAAGAAATAATTACTGCGGATGTGACGGGCACTACCAAACCTTCGCTGGAACCTTTTAAACATATCCTTACCAAAACGATGCTTGCCCCGGAAAAGCATTTAATGATCGGAGACAGGTCCAAAGTTGATCTGGACCCTGCCCGAAAGCTTGGTATGAAAACTTGTCTTCTGAAAACACCATGGAATGAAGAAAAAAGAGAAGGTTATGATATTCTTCTGGACACTATCTACGATCTGCCTAAATATCTTCTGTAATAAATTACCCCAGTTGTTGATTTTTTCCTGATTATCCTACGTCTTTTACACCTTTAATAAGATATTATAGCGTCCTCGACCGCGAAGACAATAATATTTTTATTCACATGATTGGTTTTCCTGCTTGAACTCTCGTTTTCCTTCTGTTAAATTACCACAAAGTTTATGTCTGAAAACCTGTCCGAGCGTAACAAATCAGGAAGTGGAGAAAGAAGAGGCAGATTACGAGAAAGAACCCGTCAAAAAGGGGATAAACCGGCAAGTGTAATTTGGGTCAGAAAGCAGTTTGAAATACCGAAAAGTTCGAGAAAAGGCAGATAATTATGGAAAAATTTAAACGAAGAAGAGGCAGATGTGAATTCAGAAGAAGGGGAGGAACCTGTAGAATTTATGTGAAAAGAGGGGAAAGAAAAACCGGATGTGATGAATCGGGCGGAAGAAGTGATTGCAGATTTGCGAGGATGGCAAATGGTCAGGTCGCTCAAGTGACTGATGTATTTCTGTTCCAAAGATAAAAAACATTGCCTATATTATGAAAGACAGAAGATGTGGTTTGGGATGTGCCAGATTGGAAGTATATGCTGAGATTACCTCTAGTCGGATTTTAGGTAAATGTGCAGAGACCGGAAGGAAGGTAAAAAGAGGTCAGAGATGTACGGATAAGGGAGAAGCGCCTCAATATCATTCCAGAGATAAAGCAGTAACCAGATATCTGATTTTCTCCCAAAGACACAGGAGGTCCGGTCCATAATTTTATACGAATAAATAATTAAATTATGGCAAAGCTATGTTTTACTTGCAGAAATGCAAAATTGAGGGAAGGGGTTATTACGAGATCTCAGATTAATCAACATCCCCGCGATGCAGTAGGTCGTTGTCCCTTTAAAACAGTATATGTAGGAAGCTCACCTCCGAGTGAGAAAAAATGTTATAAAAGAAGGAAAGCTAATTTTCTTAAGGTCAAGAGTTGAGTTATCTACTTTGTCTTCGTGCTTGCTTTCTTCGAACACATTTCATATTACAGTCGGGGCGCATGTTTTTGGGAAGCAAAAGTTCTGCGGTGCCAGGATATTCGATTCCTGTATTTGTTATCATTTTCTCTGAATAAACTATACCCCCGCCCCTGCATCTTACTCCTCCTCTGGCGCTAACCGCTTCACTGACTCTTGTTCCAATTCTGAACGATCGGGGTCCATTTCTACTTTCCACACACACATCGTAGGTTTACACGTACCACAGGTAATTGATCTTTTTTCTTGTTCATTTTGTCTGATTGTTAAATATTCTTTCTTGGTTTTATATGAATTACTCTGAATCCTCTCACTATTTGCTCTCTTCCAATCTGTCTTCCTGAACCATCTTCTATACTTGCCTTTTTAGGCGTGCTTGGAAAAACATTTCTAGCTGCTCTTCTGGCACTTATACCTCTAGGTACATCTACCTGTGCTCTCGTTTCCCCGTTCGGACGATGTCGAACTATAGTTACTCGTGTAAATAATGGATTATCTTTCATAATTTTATTAACACTATTTTATGAAATTATCATATATAGTCAAGGGTTAAAAAAGGGCAAAAAAATACATACGCTCAACTCCGGGTGTAAGCCACTCAAACTATATCAAGTGTAAACCCCGTCGCTAGTTTAACTTGCGATTGTTGATATTTGGTGTCCATCATCCTATACTTTATCCGATCAGTCAAAATCCGTTACCAATCCGTGATTATCTCTTCATATGAAAATCTATTTTGCTGCCTCAGTCACCGGGGACGGGAATAATGTTTCTCAGTATAAAAGTATTGTTAATGCTTTGGAAAAATTGGGGGTGAGACTCACTTCCGGAAAGCAGATCGTGACGCCCCGGCTTCTGGAAAAAGATTCCGCTTTAAACAGAAAAGAAATATTTGTCAGGGAGAAAAATCAGATTGATGAGGCGGATGCGGTGGTTGCGGAAGTGACCAATCCGTCTACAGGAGTGGGAGGAGAGATAGTTTATTCTTTGATGAAAGAAAAGCCCGTGCTTGCCCTTTTTTATAAAGACAGTGAAAACCATCTTTCTCCGATGATAGCGGGAAATCCTTCTGACAACCTGTACATAGAACATTATGACGATGACAATATAGAGATAAAACTGAAAAGTTTTTTCAAACATCTGAAAGCCCGTAAAGAAAGGAAAGGAAAGTTAATTGTGATCGACGGGGGAGACGGGTCGGGCAAAACTACACAGGCAGAATTATTAATTAAATATTTGAAGCAAAAAGGCATTCCCGTTAAATATCTGGACTTTCCCCGTTATTACTCCTCATTTTACGGAAAAATGGTAGCCCGGTATCTCCGGGGGGAATTTGGCGATGTAGACAAAGTTTCTCCATATCTCATTTCTCTGGCTTATGCTGTGGACCGTGCCGGGGCGCGTGAGGAGATGAACCAGTGGCTCTCAAACGGAGGAATTATCATTACCAACCGTTACGCCACCACAAACCTGGCTTATATGTCAGCCAAATACCCGAAAGGCGAAAAAAGAGAAAAATTTATGAGCTGGATAGAAGAACTGGAATATCGTATCCACCGTATTCCACGCGAAGATCTGATGATCTATCTCGATGTCCCTCCAAGTGTCGGAAGAAAACTTATTAAAACCCGCGGAGAGAGGAGATATGCCGAAGGCCAAAAAGATATACACGAGAAAAATCTGAAATATCTCTCGGAAGTGGAAAAAGTATATCTCGCCCTCATCAAAAAGAAGAAAAAATGGGTCAGGATAAAATGTGTTGACAGACGTGGTAAAATTTATGCAATACCCAAAATTCATATTGAGATCAAAAAGGTAATTTTAGACAATCTGAATATATAAATGATATTTTTTCAATCTCGCCGACCAGGAAACACTTCAGGAATGAAAAGAATTTCTTTTGGAGAAACTTCAGCTCCATGTGGTATCAAGGGGAGAAAATGCTCCACCAGGGTAGAAAGGGGACTTTTTCTTACCAGAGTTTCCAGAAGATGTGAGCAAACCCAAGGTTGCGGAGTTTTGATCGGAAGACCCGGAAAGGAAAATTAATTTTTTCTATGATTAGGTTGATTGATAGATTACCTCCTCCAGTCAACTTTATAATGACTCGTTTGCGTCGCAAGCGACATGCAAACAGTATCTGTTTTAGATTAGACAGAAGAACTGACCCAAGGTCCAGATCCAGAAGATTGGCAGACAGAGCTCATATTGACCAGGCTCCACTTACCCATAGAGACGGTACAGTCTAGTTTTGTTCCACAATTTTTATATTCTCTTACTCCAATTTTACATAGAGTTTATATATTTCATTTAGACTTATTTCATGCACGCAGTGATCATACTTCCCGGACTGGGAGACGAAGAAGAGTTATTTCGGTTTGCTACCCGAAATTGGGATAAATTCGGACTGGCCGTTTACATTTGTCCTTTCGGGTGGAAGGATTTCAGCAGTCCTTTCGAAACCAAATTGCTTAAACTTCTTTCTCTTATTGATTCTTTATATTCCCAAGGTTTTGAAGTGTCTCTGATCGGGACCAGTGCCGGGGGAACAGCTGTATTAAACGCATATCTGGAGAAAAAAGATAAAATCAAAAGGGTGGTCACTATTTGCAGTCCCCTCAAACCTTGTGACGGACACATTTTAAGGTCTTTTAAAAACCTATGTAAAATAAACCACATTTTGGGAGAATCGATACAACGATTAAACAATAAAGTAAACTTGCTGACCCATGAGGATAAGAAAAAAATTATGACTGTTTCGTCACATTTCGATGAGATTATCCCTTATGATGCCTCTACGATTTCCGGTGCCAGGTTTCTTACGATTCCTACAGTTGAACACTTTTTTGGCATCTTTTCTGCCTTTGTTTTCTTCTCCCGTCCCATCATTGAATTTATCAAGTCAGTCAAATAAATTCGCTTGATCAAATATTTATGATACCAAATGAGTCGGGCATTTCAAACGGTCACACTTTCGGACAAACCAGAGATACATTCAGGAGGGAAGATATTCGAAGAAATTTTCTTCATGAAAGGAGGGAGATGTTAGCGCGCTGGGGACCGGTATTTTCTCACCATGAGGAGCGGGCATTGGTCCTGGGATTGGTAACTCTGCCGGGAAAGACATACACTCCGGATAATATTAAAAGGGGGCTGGCGGAGTTTCAAGGGATACACAGGAGGACAGGAATGGTTTTTGGCAATCAGGAACACTTTACCAGGATGATGATGCAATTTAGTCGGGCAGGGTTGGGTGAAATCAAAAGACAGGGAAAGGATACGCTTTTTTCGCCGGGGGGTGATGATATTTCTCTCGCCCGGGCCTTTGCAGGTCATATTTTGGAATGGTCTTCCCGGTATCCTGAGATACATACCCCGATTGCTTTAAATGCAGTACTTGATCCCGCCGGTTTACGTCCTGACAGGAACAAACTGCTTATGTATGATTGGGGTGACGGGAATTATCCTGATGATGCACTAAAAGATCTGGCTGTTAAAGTTTCCGCCTTAATTCAAGCTGATCATAAAAATATAGTTAAAGGGCAGGGTTTTCTGCAAGAGCTGAAAAAACCTGTAAATAGCGGATTAGTCAAAAACCTTTTAGTGAAGGCAAGGGAGGAAGCGAGCGAAGTAGATCGTATCAGTGTCCGAAGGGCTATAAAAAGAGTGCTGGGAACTAGCGCCGGAATGATACCTTCTGAGATTTCCGCCAAATTGGAAAATGAGGGAAGAGGAGTTTTTATCCGTCCCGATTCTATATATACAATCTTAAGAAAAATGGAAGGGGAAGGCCAAGTAAGACGGGACCATAATCATTTTTGGCAACTTATACAAGACCCTCATCAGGACTCTGAAATTTTCACTGTTTTCTCCCGTAACAACCCCTAATCAACTCCGGGTGATCCCGGGGATTACTATATCAAACACTATCAGCAACTTATGCCTGATCCCGGGGATCACTATATCAAAAAGTATCAAAATACAATTTCTTGAAGAATCCTTAAGAATGATTGAGAGAGAGAAAATTATTCCAGCAGGTATTGGGCGAGTTCCATTTCTTTCGGAAGAATTTCTTCTACATAACTTCTATACGTGAGCTTAGGATTGGTTTTTGAAAAATATGAAAGAATAAAATCCGGATTGGTAATATTTTTATTTGTAGAAATATATTCCTTATAAGAAGAATATGGGTAATAAAGAAGCGCGTCTTTTCTTTGTTCGTATTTTTTATTTAAAGATAGTGGGTTTCTATGTATGTATGACGAAACTTGCAATAAGTATTCATCATTCTCTATCCATTTCGCCTTAAATCTTCCCTGGAAAAGAGGTCCGACTCTTTGGTATTTGGTATTGAAATATTTGGCGTATCCCAATTGTAGACATTTCATAAAAATCGGTATTTTTCCGTTCTCCTTTTGTCGAAGAAGCAGATGAAAATGATTTGGCATGAGACAATAACAGATAATTTCTATTTCATGTTTATCCGCATTTTCTTCCATTCTGGATAAAAACTTGTTATAATCCCGGGAGGAATTGAAAATTACTCTTTTTTCCGAACCTCGGTTAAATATATGATAAAAACTATCGGGGATAAAAGAGACTTTTCGGAAGGGCATTAATTTTAAAATATCATGCCTGATCCCGGGGATCAATATGTCAAAATATATCAGGAAAACGGATAAGGAAATTGCGGATTTGATAGCTTTGGAGGAAAAAAGGCAAGTCGAGGGGCTTGAGCTTATCCCGTCTGAAAACTATGTAAGTCACGCAGTCAGGGACGCAGTGGGATCTGTGCTGGAAAATAAATATGCCGAAGGCTATCCCCACAAAAGATACTATACAGGTAATATTGCCGTGGATGATATCGAAACAATCTGCCGAAACAGGGCCAAAAAATTATTCGGCGTGCCGTATGTCAACGTCCAGCCATACTCGGGATCTCCTGCGAATCTGGAAATATTCGGTGCCATCTGTCAGCCGGGCGACCTGGTCTTGTCCCAGCTTCTTTCACACGGAGGGCATCTTTCCATGGGTCAGACGGCCAGTTTCACCAGCAAATATTACCGTTCAGAGTTTTATCATATGACCAAGGATGGAGAAATCGATTTTGAAGAACTTGAGAAATTGGCCAAAAAGATTAAACCAAAAATTATATGGAGCGGGGGAACGGCTTATACCAAAGTTTTCAAATGGGAAAAGTATGCGGAAATTGCGGATAGGGTCGGAGCTTATTTTGTCGCCGATATCTCCCATATTGCCGGACTGGTAGCAGGTGGAGCGCATCCGAGTCCCGTGCCTTTTGCACATTTAGTGATGACTACGACACACAAAACACTACGCGGGCCCCGCGGAGCGATGATTATGATTACTAAAAAAGGTCTGGAGA